>Ga0190270_10001749_pt1 | contig 10266 bp, 8 predicted proteins | sample Popmic320T_FD_133748 | JGI IMG/M metagenome (GOLD analysis project Ga0190270, IMG submission 133748) | Populus adjacent soil microbial communities from riparian zone of Weber River, Utah, USA - 320 T | ecosystem: Environmental > Terrestrial > Soil > Riparian zone | place: USA: Utah | collected... | reverse complement strand
TGACCTCGTACACCGAATCCGACGAGCGGCGAGCGCTCCGTGAGGCGGTCGCCGGGCTCGCCAACCGTTTCGGTCGGGACTGGTTCCTCACGCAGGCCCGCTCCGGCGAGTCGACGCAGGAGTTGTGGACCGCGGCCGGCAAGCATGGCTACCTCGGCGTCGCGGTGCCGGAGGAGTACGGCGGCGGAGGCGGCGGCATCGGAGATCTGTCCGCCGTCGGCGAGGAGCTCGCCACCGCCGGCTGTCCGCTGCTCATGATGATCGTCTCGCCGGCGATCTGCGCCACCGTCATCGCGCGCTTCGGCACCGACGAGCAGAAGGCGGACTGGCTCCCGCGGTTCGCCGACGGCACGGTCACGATGGCGTTTTCGATCACCGAGCCGGACGCGGGTTCCAACGCGCATCGGATCACGACGACCGGGCGCAAGGACGGTGCCGGCTGGATCCTCAACGGACAGAAGACCTTCATCTCCGGCGTCGAACATGCCGACGCGGTACTCGTGGTGGCCCGCACGACCGACGCGCGGACGGGCCGGCTCAAGCCCTGCCTGTTCATCGTGCCGACCGACGCTGACGGCTTCACGCACCAGCCGATCCCGATGGACATCGTGTCGCCGGAGCGGCAGTCAACGCTGTGGTTCGACGACGTGCGGCTGCCGGCCTCGGCCCTGGTCGGTGACGAGGACGCCGGCATCCAGCAGCTGTTCGCGGGACTCAACCCGGAGCGGATCATGGCCGCCGGGTTCGCGACCGGGATCGGGCGATTCGCGATCGGCAAGGCCACGGCGTACGCCAAGGACCGCACGGTGTTCGACGCCCCGATCGGGTCGCACCAAGCGGTCGCCCACCCGCTCGCGCAGGCCAACATCGAGATCGAGTTGGCCCGGCTGATGACGCAGAAGGCGGCCGCGATCTACGACTCCGGTGACGACGGCGCCGCTGGTGAGGCCGCCAACATGGCGAAGTACGCCGCCGGCGAGGCCTGCTGCCACGCGGTCGACGCAGCCGTCCAGGCCCATGGCGGCAACGGACTCGCGAGCGAGTACGGTCTCGGCGGTCTGCTGGCGGTCGCTCGGACGACCCGGATCGCGCCGGTGAGCCGCGAGATGATCCTGAACTTCGTCGCCCAGCACAGTCTGGACCTGCCCAAGTCCTACTGACGCCTGAGAGGGTGGACTGGCAAGACTTGCACGTTCCCGGACCCGACTGCGAGACGATGCGACCATGAACGACCAGCCTGAGCTCGTCCGTCTCGACATCAGTACGGACGACAACGGCGTCGCGATCGCCACGATCACCCTCGACAGCCAGCCCAACCGCAACGCGATCAGCCGCGCCCTGCAGCGGCAATTGATGACGAACCTCGACGCTGCCGACCTCCACGATTCGGTGCAAGCGGTCGTCATCCGCGCCGACGGTCCCGTCTTCTGCGCCGGTGCCGACATGTCCGAGGCCGCCAGCGGCAACATGGAGAAGGGCGCCCGTCGCCTGGTTGCGCTGCAGCGCAAGATTGCCACGCTGGACAAGCCCGTGATCGCTCGGATCCACGGCCCGGTGCGAGCCGGCGGCCTGGGCATCGTCGCCGCCTGCGACGCCGCGATCAGTGCCGACTCCGTGTCGTATGCGTTCACCGAGGTCCGACTCGGCCTCGCGCCGGCGGTCATCTCGCTGACGGTGCTGCCGCGACTGACCGATCGTGCGGCGGCCCGCTATTTCCTCACGGGCGAGACGTTCGAGGCGGCCGAGGCCGAGCGGATCGGGCTGATCACCAAGGCGGTCCCCGCCGACCAGCTCGACGAGGCCGTCGACGCGATCGTCGACTCGTGGCGCAACGCGAGTGCGCAGGGGCTGCGCGAGACGAAGGCCCTGCTCAACCGCCGCCTGGTCCACTCGATCGACGAGCTCGGCGAGCATGTCGTGCGTCAATCGGCCCGGCTGTTCGGATCCGACGAGGCGATCGCCGCGATGAGCGCGTTCCTCGAGAAGCGCGACCGCTGACGTCGCGTCCGGCGTGTCGGGCCGGCTTGTTAGCGATCGGTTAGCGCGTACGCCGACAATGAAGCGCCCGTGCATCACTGGCCGGTTCGGCGCTCCGGTACGCGATCGGGATGACGACGGCGACCTTGGTACGCGGCTGAGGGTCCAGCCTCCGGCTCGACACATCGAATCCACCGTACGTAGGTAGACTAGATCGTTCGTGCCTAACACTGCCTGCGAGGAGAACGGTGTCTGACAAGGCCGCCGGGCCCACCCCGCAACTCGACTCGACTCTCGCTCGTGAGATCGCCGGTGAGCAGGTGTTCGTCGACGTCGTCTATCGCCGACTCGACGAGGCTGCCGAGCAGGCGAAGGCGCTGGCCGTCGAGGGCCACGGACGGGGTCGGCTGGGCCACGAGGGAGGGCTCGTCGAGCGTGACGCCATGGTCTACCAAGCCGCCAAGCGGATCGCCACGCTCGACGCCGCGCACGAGGGTCTGGTCTTCGGGCGGCTCGACCTGATCGACGGCGACGCGCGTTACATCGGTCGGGTCGGCCTGCGCGACGCCGAGCGCGAGGTGCTCCTGGTCGACTGGCGGGCGCCGGCGGCCGGCGTCTTCTACCAGGCGACCGCCCAGGAGCCGGCCGGCGTCGTGCGCCGCCGCGTCCTGCACTGCAAGGGCCAGACGGTCGAGACGATCGAGGACGACCTGCTCGACGCGGCAGCCGCGCCCGACGGCATGGCCGTCGTCGGCGAAGGTGCGCTGCTGGCCCAGATCAGTCGGGCCCGAGACGCCCACATGCATTCGGTCGTCGCCACGATCCAGAAGGAACAGGACGAGGCGATCCGGGCGCCTAGTCGGGGCGTGACCACGATCAGCGGTGGCCCCGGCACCGGAAAGACCGTCGTCGCCCTCCATCGGGCGGCCTACCTGCTCTACGTCGACCGGCGTCGCTTCGAGTCCGGCGGCGTGCTCGTCATCGGGCCGTCCGGGGTCTTCATGGCCTACATCGAAAGGGTGCTGCCGAGCCTCGGCGAGACGAGCGTGACCCTGCGTTCGCTCGGCGAGCTCGTCGACGGGGTCAGCGCGACCCGTCACGACCGAGCCGATGTCGCCGCGATCAAGGGGTCGGCGCGGATGCGTCGCGTGTTGAGTCGGGTGGTGCGGTCCGTGCCGCCGGATGCGCCGCCGGAGTTCCGCTGGTTCTATCGCGACAACGTGCTCCGAATCGATGAGCGCACCCTGCGGCGGATCCGGCGGCAGGTGCTCTCGGGGCACAAGCACAATCGGGCGCGTTCCCGAGCCGAGCACGCGTTGATCGACGCACTCTGGCCCCAGGTGACCGGCGGGCGCGGGCTCGAGGACGGTCGGGACTACTTCGTACGCCGGCTCACCGCCGCGACGGAGTTCGAGGAGTTCGTCGACGCGTGGTGGCCGACGCTCGATGCCGTCGAGGTGTGGGGCTGGCTGCACGACGAGCAACGGCTGCGCCGCTATGCCGACGGCTTCCTAGAGCGCGACGAGATCCGCGAGCTCGCCGCGACGTGGTCGGCGGCCGACGACCCGACGATCGAGGACGTGCCCCTGATCGATGAGCTGCGCTATCTGCTCGGCGATGTCCCGGAGGAGTCGGCGTCGGGCGACGGTACGGACGGACAGCCGCGCCAGCTGATGAGCTTCGAGCGCGACGACAGCGCGGGCCCGCGGGCGACCCGGCGTACCGAGGACGACATGTACGCGCACCTCCTCGTCGACGAGGCGCAGGACCTGTCCCCGATGCAGTGGCGGATGCTCGGCCGTCGCGGTCGCTATGCCAGCTGGACGGTCGTCGGCGACGCCGCGCAGTCGGCCTGGCCGTTGCCTGAGGAGGCGGCCCGGGCGCGGACCGAGGCATTGCGGGACAAGCCTGAGCATGCGTTTCGGCTGTCCACCAACTATCGGAACTCGGCCGAGGTTTTCGAGTTGGCAGCGCGGGTGGCGCGAGTCGGCATCGGTGCACCGGACCTACCGGAGGCGGTTCGCCGCACCGGTGTCGCGCCAGAGCACCGGCCCGTCGGGGAGTCGGGGTTGGCCGACGCGGTGCGGGCAGCGTTGGCCGACGTCGCGGGCGCGGTCGACGGCACCGTGGCGGTCGTGGCTTCCGCGCAGCGTCGTACGGAGGTGGCCGAGTGGATCGGCGCCGAGGCCTATGACAGTCGGGTGAGCGTGCTCGACGGACTGGCGAGCAAGGGTCTCGAGTTCGACGGCGTCGTCGTGGTCGAGCCGACCGAGATCACGACCGAGTCGGAGTCGGGCTGGCGGACCCTCTACGTCGTGCTCACCCGCGCGACGCAGCGCCTCGTCACCGTCGGCACCGACGGCACCTGGCTCCGCACCCTCCCCTGACCCAGCGCCGATCCGTCACTTGTGGTGCGGCGATCCGTCACCTGTGGTGCGACGGCGCGACGGTCATCCGGACGACCACGACTCGGGCCTCCGCGAGAAGGGCGTCAAGGCCGTCGTCGTCGAGCTCGGCCTCGTCGATCAGCTGCCGCAGCAGCGGCACCTGGGTGGCTTTGGCCTTGGCGCTGAGTGCGGCCGCCGCTGATGGGTCGGTGAGTGTGGCGCCGATCAGGGTCTCGGCATCGAGCGGATCGATCAGGTCGGCGATCTCACGGTCGCGGGATCGCAACCTCGCGACAACGCCGATGATGCTCGCTCGAGGAGCTTCGCCAGGCCATCTTCGCTGCACGGCGGTGACAAATGCGGCCGCTACGAGCGCCGCAAACCTGTCGTCGGGTACCCGATTCGACCCTTCAGTTAAGCGGCCCAACTGAGCGTTGTCACCGGCAAGGAAGGCCCGCAGCGCCAACACATCGCCGTCTGTCACCACCACGATCTGCCTTTAGCCGAACGGCGTTTCGGTGTGTGCACGTTAATCGATCCATTGATTTGCGATGCTGCGCGCCTTGGCGATGAACTTGTCGAGCTGCACCTCATCGTATTGGCTGTCGTAGACCATCGCGGCTAGGAGGAGGAGCTGAGTGGCGTGCTGAACACCGGCGCCGACATCAGAGACGTCACCCTCACCGAGAGCTGCGTATTCGATGAGGCGCTCCGCGGTACGCGGATCAATCTCATCAGCCAGTCGATCAGACCGCGCGCGTACTGACCCGACGAAGTCGACGATTTCCTCGCGGGCGCTTGAGAAGCGCTGATCGGCTGCGAGAAGGAAGGCTGCCGCCACTAGGGCACCCCAACCCTCTTGGTCAGTCTTTCGGTCGAGTTGTGAGATCAGCCTCTTGTACTCGGCGGCGTCACCCGTTATGTACGGCCGGAGTGTTGCCACCTGCTGGTCGGTCACTGGCACTCGCGATCTCCCTTCCTGCGAGTAATTCTGTCATTCATCCATCGAGCGAGTTCAACGATCAAAATCACGGCGACCAGGACGGCGCTGGCAGCGTGGCCGGCATCCACGCTCTCTCGTGGCTGTTCCTTGACGGCAGGAATCGAACGCGTCTCGGCATGTACCGGCGGCGGTGGTCCGAAGATGCGGACGAAGAAGTCGCCAGTCTTCTCTGCGGCATCAGTCAGATCGTCGCCGTACTGATAGACGCCCCTCCGCAGCTGAGCTAGTCGGGAGACGTCGTCGCTGCTCTCCTCGGCTAGCTCCTCTCCGGTTGGTGGAGTTGGAACCACTGGCTCGGCCGCTGGCTTGTATGCGCGGACTCTCGCAGCCGCCTCCCCCGAGCGCGAACCGCCGCCCCCGACCTTCTCCGCAGCCCACGCCCGACCCGCCTCACGCGCGTCGGCGCAGCGCTTCGCCGCGTCCTCGCAGTCACGTGCGGCCCGGTCGAGCAGTAGGGCGATCCTGCGGCCGTGAAGATCGCCGGCCGACAGTTGCGCGATGGCGGCGGCGCTGTGTCGGCAGCGACTGTCCGTGCGGTGCAGCGCCTCGATCACCTGCGGCACCTCGTCGAGGCACTCGACCAACCCGCTGGCGACACGCTGCAGCTCGGAGGCCACCGGTGCACTCTGGTCAGATCTGACCGGCGTACGTCTGGCAACCGTCCGCCGCGGCCTCCAGAGCACCGATGGCGCTCTCGACCGCGCTCGATGCGGCCTCCAACAGCTGCGCGATGTCGGTGTCCGCCCCGGTGGCCGTGCCCGCGATAAGCGCCTGCACCCGACCAGAGTGTTCGGAGAACTTCGACTTGAAACCGCCCAGACCGTTGGCGGCCTGTTTGGCGTCGGTCGACACCTGGTGCAGCTCCTGCTTGAGGCCTTGTACGTCGGACATGGCCGTCACTGATCCTTCCGGAAACGGTCTTCGAACCTCTGGTAGTAGTCCTCGGTGTGTGCGGCGATCAGCACGCCGGTCAGCACCACCAGGCAGATGCCCGTGGGGAGCCAGCCGGAGGCTGCCACGACGATCCAGACGATGCCGGCCGCCAAGACCGCGCCGATCACGGGAGCCAATCCGGTACGGGACCTCCAACCGAGACCGGCCGCCAACGCCGCGACGATGGCGCCGGCCACGGTTTCGAACCAGTTGCCACCGCCCACGTAGACGACGGATCCGACCACGATCGGCGCGCAGATCACGATCGCCACGGTCAGCATCCGGGAGCGTAGGTTGCCTCGGCGGGCTTGACGCTTACGCAGCTCGGAGGCGACCTCGTCGAGCTCCCGAGTCAGACGGTCGATGGTGCTGTCCGCGTCTTCGACGTCGCGAACCGGAGCCAGGTCGGATGCGACCCGCTCGCCGGACGTCGACACATTCGCGTCTTGCAAGACTCCAGCCGCATGGGCTTCGAGCTCCCGTACGCGTTGCTCCAGACGCTGGCGCTGTTGGACCGCGGCCTTGAGCATCGTCTCGGCGTCCTCCCGCTCCGTCGCGCGTCGAACCCGCCGCGTGTCTTGGCGGCGCTGCTCGTCCGCTCCGGCCGCGGCGACCCGAGTGACGAGGCGGGCGTACTGCTGCCACGCGCGTTGCTCGCTCATGGCGTCGCTCCTCGAAGCAGATGGTCGACCTCGTCGACTCGCAGCGGCGCGAACGGTACGACGGTGATGGGCTCGGGACTCAGGCCGTCCCAGACCAAGGCTCGATGCGGCTCCGACGTCCACCGTACGAGGGGACCGCAGACCGAGCGAACGCCGTCCCGCGGATGCCGGAGGAAGATGTGTGCGGCGACATCGGCGCGCTGATAGCCGAGCTGATCGGTGCAGACATGCAGTCGGTTCCACCAGCCGAAGGTGATGACGCCCGCCGACGGACCGTCTCGCACGACCTCCGTCAGCGCATCGGCCGGACTCTCGAACCGGCCCTCGGCATGCGCCTTCATGCCCTGAATGTTGTGAAGCCCCAGGCCGAGTACGTAGAGCCGCTGCTTCCACCCGCCCTGCTTGATCGCATCCCGTACGGCGAAGAGTCGCTCGTGGATGTCCGCCGCCCCGTCGACGATCTCGACCTCGCTACCGAGCAGGGTCAGCGCCTCGACCAGCGCGGACTTGGCATCGGCGACGGACTCCTCGGCTGCCACGCCGTCGAGCAACAGGTAGCGAGGCGGACGGCTCGCGATCGGGCCGTGACCCCGGGCGGTGGACACGGCGAGTCCGGTGATGACGCCGATCGCGCTGGACGGCCCATCGCCGAGCACGAGGACACCGGCGCCGGGCTCCGGACGTACCTCGATCGTCGTCGGCTGCTCCGTCACCGCGATCGGCATGCCGGCCCACGCCCCGACGGACCCGGTCGACTGACTCCCGTTGTCGAGGCCGACGTCCGCGAGGCTCGCCGACTCGCCGAGATGGAAGACCCGGGGCGGCTGCGCCAAGTCCGTCGCGAAAGCTCGGACGTACAGATCGCGGCGCAGCCCGTCCAAGGCATCGCGATCGGCGTACGACACGAGGATGCGCTGGTTGTCATCGGGCGAGCCGAAGTTGTGGTTGAGGATGGCCTCGCCGCGGAACCGCAGGTCGGCGGCCGCCGTGTTGCCGGTGCGCAGGATGGCCTGAGAGTCGGTCGGCGTGGTCTTCAAGGCGACGCGGTGCGGCACCTGCCCGAAGATCGCATCGCGTCGGGTCGCCAACCTGCCCACGCCCTCGATCGTCTGCGTCGACAGCACCAGATGGACGCCGTAGGCCCGTCCGAGCCGGGCGAGCCGTTCGAGCAGCCGCGCCGCCTCCTCGGCTGAGTCTTCGTCGTCTTCGAGCAGCACCTGAAACTCGTCGAGCACGACGAGGATCCGGGGCGGCCGGTCGTCGCCGAGCGGCAGCTCCGAGAGATCGGAGACCCCACGGCGCTTGAACTGATCGCTCCGTAGCGCGAGCTCCTCGGACAGATGCCGGAGTACGGCGAGGCCGAAGTCGCGGTCGCTGTGTACGCCGAGTACGCGAACGTGTGGCAGCCAGTGCTCTCTGCCGTCCCCGGGACCCAGCGACGCGAACTCGATGCCGTGCTTGAAGTCCAGCAGGTACATCTGCAGCTCGGTCGGAGAGTAGCGCGCGGCCAGACCGTGGATGAGGACCAGCAGCAGATTGGACTTTCCCTGACCCACGGCGCCCGCGACGGCCATGTGGGGCAACGCCGGATTGCGCGTACGCAGCCGCACGAGCGCCGGCACCCGCTCGCCGGCTCCGACTACCGTGCTCAACTCGTCGCGTACCGGCGCCCACCACTCGGCCCGATCCGGGAGGGTGTCCATGAAGTCGACGGTCGGCAGCACCGCTTGCTCGGCCATCGCAGCCACCAACTCGCAAACCGCCGCCGCCGTGTCGGCGTCGAATGGCGCGTCGATGTGGAGGGGCACCCGACGCAGCAGGCTGTGCTCGGCGCCGTCGTCACTCAGTTGCAGGCTGTCGAGGAGACTGACGAAGTCGTACGGATCGATCTCGGGATCTGGCCGGATACTCCGGTCGTGATGCACGACGAAGCAGAGGCCGCGTTGTCCGGAGGTGGCCGCCAGTCGCACCAGCTCACGATGCGTCTGTGCGTCGATGCCGGCCGGGTAATCGAACAGGAACACCAACCGGTACGGATCCGCCGCGCGTTCGTTGTCGCTCAGCAGCTCGTCGAAGCTCTGGTATCCGAGCTGGTTGAGTCGGGCCGCCCGCTCCGACGAGATCTCGACCAGCGTCGCCAACAGTGCTTGAAGTTCGAACGTCGTGTGCAGTGCCTTCGACGCCAGCGTCGGATGCCGGGCGGTCAGGCCACCGAGCAGTCCCATCGCTCCGGTCAGATGCGGATCGAACGCGTCCACCCGTACTCGGAACGGCTCGGCGCACCCGACCTGCCGCAACGCGACCGACTGGAGCAGCCGATGCGCGACCGCCTTGCTTTCGGCGACGACCGACCAGCCGGACGTTCCGAGCAGCGGCACGACGGCTGGCAGGACGCGATCCGGCGAACCCGCGACCTGTCCGATGCGCAGGTAGCGTGCAGTTCCGGCGCCGACGAACTCGCGCGAGCGCCAGCCAGGGTCCTTCGGTGGCAGTCCGGCCAGGCCTGGCGCAAGCTCCTCCGCAAGCTCGCGCAGCGCCGGTTCGACCTCGGCCGCGACCCGGCTCGTCGCCTCGACGACGGCATCGCCGGCCGCCGGACCGCTGTTGCCGACCGCACGATGCGCAGCTTTGTACGCCCGCAACGCCTGCTGATAGTTGTCGTTGCCCAGTTGGCGAACGGTCGGCACCAGGTCAGTGATCGAGGCGTGCAGACCGCGTAGCCGAGCCGTCAACGCCCGCACCGATCCGGAGCCCCGACCGCGCTCGGCCATCCCCACCCCATCCCATCGCTCGCCGACACATCTCGCGAACGCAATATGTCACATCATGCGACAGGTCTGTCACTGACTGCACACGGTTGTGGACGATCCTCTCGGCCGCCTAGCGAGCGACGGTCAGGACGACGAGCGAGTCCTCCTCGGCGACGAGGTCATGGCGGCGCGCCGGCACGTCGATGAGCATCCCTGCCGGCACTGCGACGCTGTCGGCGCCCGAGTTGAGGACGACGCGACCGCGCAGGCACTGCACCGTGGCGTCGCCCGGACTCTGGTGCTCCGCGAGCCGGGTACCGGCGGTCAGCGCGAGCAACGTCTGATGCAGACGGTGACCGTGGTGCAGGGTCTTCGACGCTCGGCCGTTCGACGACCGCCGAGCCTCCTCGAGCTGGTCATGGCCGACGGTGTCCAGGCTGGTGGCGCGCATGCCCTCATCTTGACACCGGAGTCGCACTTCGCGCGCCGAGGTTGCGCATCCCGCCCACTTCCTCCCGCCGAGGTTGCGCGTCCTGTCCACTTCCTCCCGCCGA
>Ga0190270_10001748_pt1 | contig 10268 bp, 13 predicted proteins | sample Popmic320T_FD_133748 | JGI IMG/M metagenome (GOLD analysis project Ga0190270, IMG submission 133748) | Populus adjacent soil microbial communities from riparian zone of Weber River, Utah, USA - 320 T | ecosystem: Environmental > Terrestrial > Soil > Riparian zone | place: USA: Utah | collected... | reverse complement strand
GATCCCATTCAACGAACGCGGCGCCCTCTCGCACATGGGATTTCAGGTCGCCTCGACCGCCGATGTCCTCGCCATGCGTGAGCGGTGGGCTAGGGCAGGACTGACCACGCGCGACGAGATGCAAACCTCCTGCTGTTACGCCGTCCAGGATAAAACCTGGGTTTCCGACCCGGACGGAAACGACTGGGAAGTATTCGTGGTTCTCGAAGACAATCTTCCCGAGGCGAGTGGCGCGGGCGTCGGCGATTGCTGTACGACAGCGCCTGCAAACCTTGTTAACCTTACAAGATGACATGACCGCGCAACTCGTCACCATCGAGAAGGCCTCGCCCGAGTGTTTGGACGACGTTCTTGAGATTCTTTCTCGAGTAAACCTCCCTCGCGACGGGGTGAAAGAGCGCTTCGGCGCCTTCCTCATTGCGCGGAGCGGTGGGGGCAAGATTCTAGGCTGCGTGGGCCTGGAACGTCATGGAGAACTCGGGCTACTTCGTTCCGCCGCAGTACTTCCCGAGTACCAAGACCAATGGATCGGCAATAAGCTCGTCCTGGAACTCCTCAAACAAGCGGCGAGTGAAGATGTCACCGAAGTAGTCCTTCTGACCACGACGGCCAAAGAATACTTTCAAAACAAGTCCGGTTTTAAAGAGGCGAAGCGCTCCGATTATAAGAAGCGCCTTGCCAACTCTCCGGAGTGGGATCTTCCGCGCTGCTCGTCGGCGGTTTTCATGACGCTCAAACTCAAAACGAAGGCAACGCCCATCGGCTAAGGAAGCAAAGCGAATGAAACGACTTATCACCCATGCGGCGGCAATCGCCGCTCTATCACTGACGGCGCGCTTCTCTACGAAGAGCGCGCCACAAAGCGCAGACGCGTCCGGCAGGAAGTGACAAATGGTCGAATATGTATCGCTCACGCGAAAAGCCGCCGCTGAGGCGACCGGAACAGCCTTTCTTCTCGCCACAGTCATCGGCTCGGGAATTATGGGCGAGAGGCTTTCGAGCGGTAATGTCGCTATCGCCCTGCTGGCCAACACGCTCGCGACCGGAGCGGCGCTTGTCGCCCTGATCCTTACTTTCGGCCCCATCTCCGGCGCCCACTTCAATCCGGCGGTAACTCTCGCTGACGCCTCTCAGGGCGGCGTTCGATGGCGTGAGGTCCCGGTATACATTGCAGCTCAAGTTAGTGGCGCATTCCTGGGAGTGGCTGTGGCTCATCTGATGTTTAGTGAGCCGCTCTTGTCAGTTTCAAATCAACCGCGAAGGGGCGCGGCGCAGATGTTCAGCGAGTTTGTCGCGACCTTTGGGCTGCTCTCAGTCATCTGGGGAGTGACGCGTCGCCGTTCTGACGCCGCGCCTTTTGCCGTAGGCGCTTACATCACCGCCGCTTACTGGTTCACAGCTTCGACTTCGTTCGCGAACCCCGCGGTGACGCTCGCGCGCGCTTTCAGCAATACATTCGCAGGTATCCGCCCGGCGGATGCTCCGGGCTTTATCTTGGCGCAACTTATAGGCGCGACAACGGCGACACTTCTGTTCCGCCGGCTTGCGCCCGCGCTGCACAAGACCGCGCGGGCGGTCATAATCCCGCGCGATGAAACGGTGTTCCTGAACCCGAACGAAGTGAAAGCAGACGGCCCGCTTACAGGAAGAGAGGACTTCTGATGAAGAGACGAGTATTGATTCTTTGTACCGGCAATTCCGCCCGCAGCCAGATGGCCGAAGGCATCTTGCGGTGTGACGGCGGAGACGCTTTTGAAGTCGAAAGCGCCGGGGTGAAACCAAGTAGCGTCCGTCCTGAGGCGGTTCAGGCGATGCGGGAGATTGGGATTGATATTTCCGGGCGCCGCTCGAAATCGGTAGATGAGTTAATAGGTCGGGAATTCGATACTGTGATTACAGTCTGCGACAACGCGAAAGAGACCTGCCCGGTGTTCCCTGGAAAGACCGAGCGCGTTCACCGAAGCTTTGAGGACCCGCCGCCTCCTGGCGTCGGAAGTGATGAGGAGCGGCTTTATATATTTCGCCGGGTTCGTGACGAAATTCGTGAGTGGATGAAAGATTTTATCGCGGGTCAGACCGCCCGAACTGACGAGAAGTCATCCTCGTAGCGCCATACATGATCGTTCAATAAGTCGCGCGCATCAGCCGTGATCTATTGACGTTCAGGCAATGAAGTTTACAGCAGGTTCGCGAGTCGGCATTATGCGGATCGCGCCCGGCGGGACATCTATCGAAGCAACGGCTTCACCTTCTGCTCAAACTCTTCCGGGAAAATAATTCCTTGGATGACTTCACGAACCATCCCCTTTTTATCAATCACCACGGTGACGGGAAGAGTTTCCCCTTTATCAAACATTGCCTTCGTCTGTTCATCTCCCAGAGCGACGGGGTAATTGACCTCGATGCTCTTTATGAATTCACGCGTCTCCGTCAATTCTGTCGGCGGATATGTGACGCCGATAACCTGAAGGCCCTTGCTTTTATACTCCCGCTGCCATTTAACCAGGTCAGGCATCTCGGCCCGGCAAGGCGCGCACCATGTCGCCCAGAAGTTGAGGAGCACGACTTTGCCCTTGTAATCACCCAAACGCAGAGCGCGCCCCTCGACGTCATTTAGCTCCAACTTGGGAGCGGGCTTTATGCCCTGCCCCGAGACGATCGAGAAGATCGCAACCAATATGGTTGCCGTAATTGTCGCTCGTGTCATCCGGCCACCTCAGTACAACAATCTAATACCGATAAGTAGACCCCGCTCGACGCGGAGCGCTTGCGGTCCGGTGTTTCGCGCTAAAGGCATCTGATAGCTTGCCTCGATGACGAATCTGGGACGCATCGCATATTGGACGCCTGGCGCGAGGTAATACTCGGTCGAACCGCTCCCTGGCGCAGGCGCGCCGGCGACGCGCCCGGTTCCGCGGCGGATGAAGTTTGATTCCAGGATGGCGAACACTTCCCCGCCCGGACGGTCATACTTCCGCGGGAAGAGCACGTATTCCAGGTCAGTATTGACGCGCAGTTCGTGCCCTATCCGGAACCCGTCTCGCTCGGAGCGTAGAACGCCTTCGACGTTGCCCCCGAAAATGAACCGCCCTTTCGCTTGCGAGTAAGTCAGGTCAACATGTGGAGAGAGTCCGCCGCTGATCGGCGAAAGCTGCTGCCGAACGAACGCCGGCGCCTGGAGTTGTTGTTCGCCCGGAGCGCCTTTCTGTCCGGTCGGAAGTTCCAGGCCGAAGCGCAGCGCCGCTTGACGGTCCCCCCACGCTTCGACCTGCCGGAAGAAGCGATACTTGCCAGAAATGAGGACGTTACCTATGCCTCCGCCGCTGCTAGAGGTTGCTCCGTCTTTGAATGAAATCCGCGTGACCGGGATTTCAGCCTCCACCAGGAGCCTTGGCGTCGGAGTATAGGAGAAATCCAGGAGCATTATATGACGGTCAACTTTCAGCCCGCCGAGTCGTTGCCGCATGTAAATGTATCGCGGCGTGAACGCCCCACCGCGATAGACAGTCAGCCCTGGGCTAGTCGTCCTGATCGGCGCGACCGGAAGCGGCGGCCCCTCCAAGGGGCTGCCGCTAGTCACGTCGACGTATTCCGTTTTGGCCTGGATAGCCCCACTCTCATTGTGAGAGCCCGCGGCCTTCTTTGCGGGCAAAGGGGAAATGATTTCTTTTCCTTCCCCTGCCGTCTTCCAATCGCCGGTGACCTCGACCTGCGCGTTCGGAGCGGCGTCAGACAGAGCCTGGTCAACGCCTTCGCCCACTAATGCGAAGCGCTGTCCCGATGTTTCAATTATGAGCGACCAGCCTGCCGCCTCACGCGCGAGTTTTCCGTTGACAGTAATTTTCGCGGAGGTGAGCGTATAACCGGCCTTCTTCAGTGTCTCCTTGAGGGCCGCAAAGGAAATGGGTTTTTCAGCCTTCGGCGTGAACACGCCGATGCCGTTTTTTATATCTGTGATTTCTATCTCGTTGAGTTTCGGCGCGAAATTTAGACGGCTCACGGCCTTCTGAATGTTGAACACTCAGTTGCCGCAAAGGTAACCGTCAATCTTCATCTCCACACGTTTTACTTGAGCAAGACCGGCGCCCGCGCTTACGAGCGACAAGAGGATGGCGCTAAGCGCCGCGGTGACGAGTCGTTTCATCGCGAAATCTCCTTGGATTGATTGTGTGTTGAACGCGGAGCGGGCGGGCGCGAACGACGTCCGCCCCCGCCCCTCTTAATTAGCGATTAGCTCACCTGGCTTCGTGAGTCGCGCAGCATGCGCCGCCTGTACAGCAGCTCGCGCCGACGACGCAACAGTCAGCTCCATTTAGATAGCAAGACTGCGTTGAAGCCTGTGAACCATCGGCCGCGTACACAACGACGGCCAACCCGAGAACTAGAGCGATGACGAATGTTTTAACGGATTTCATTGTTGTATCTCCTATTCAAGATAAAGTTTGCCCATAGCCTGCGCTAAGCGCTGGCGCTGATAAGAATTCGGCCCGCAAACTTTTTCTAAATCAGGAAGACACAGTGAAGGATGTGAGATCCTCCGCGGTCAGGCAGGCGCGCCCACCGATCAGGAAGTTGGGCGCGAGGCTCGCTTTCCGGAGTGAATTCTATCCGGCTCAATATCGCCGAAGCGGCCGCCCCGTCGACGGCTCGCACGTCACGGCCCGGTTCCCCGGAAAGCGACAGGAGGGAACAGCAAGAGAGAGACTGTACCGAAGTGGAAGGCGATCCGATTGACTTTGACGAGAGTGATTCTTTGCCGCCGGCCCGGGTCTGACAACAGTCGCCGCCGGCGCCCCCCATCGAACAATGGCTTTCTCCCTTTGCGCCGATCTGCGGGATCAGGCAGCCGGAAAGACAATTCAGCCCGCCCCACCACAGCAAGATGAAGATGGCGAAATGAAGTCGAACCATTCTTTTTGTCGCCTTCCAGTCAAAGCGCATCGCAGGTAATTGTAAACGGCTCGTCTTTTGGAAGTCCAGAATGTCGAAAAAATCCCACTCCGGATTGAGATTTGAGCGTACACCCCGTACCCGTATACAGGGTCAAGCAATATTTTTGTCAGTCACGACAAAGACCGATCTGTGTTCGGAGGACAATCGAGACCTGGGCGCCCGAAGGAAATGAGGATGAACCCATCCTGATTGATTAAAAATGCATTTCGATATGTTTGGCGACCTCCGCAAAATTCCATATAATTCCCGCTGATGAACTGCCGCCAGGAATTAATGAAACAACTGCTCGCGTTTGCGCTCGCGCTCAGCGTGTTCGGTTTGTCGCTAAGCTGTCTGGCGATTTGCGCGGACCATGCGGAGCAATCAGCTTGCGCCTCGGACGAAACCGGCGTTACATCAATTGAGCAGGAGGATGAGTGTTGTTCACTCAACGCGCTCAGATCCTTACCGCCGGAGAGAGTTCAGAAAACGCCGGCGGGTCACGTTACCTGGCAATTGTCGCCTGCGGAGATTTTCGGTTTTTATCATCGCCAAACTCAGGACCTGATCGCTAAGGCGCCGCAACCTGCCAGTTCGGCGCCTCTGCAAAGAAATCCTGCGCTGCGTATTTAAACGCCGCTCCTTCATTCACGCTTATACATATTCATCGCTCTAATCATCATGGCTATTGGCTGGCGCCGGCGCGCGTATGCTTCGGCATCGGCGGGAGAAATCATCTTGAATCGAATTATTTTTTCAGTCCTGTTTTCTGTTTTGACGTCATTGTTTTTTCTTCAGTCCGTCTCGGCGCAAACGGCAAATGCGAGTGGCCGGATCGAAGGTCAAATATTGTGTTGTGAAGATTGCTGGAACAAGGCCGACCGCCGGAAAGTCGCATACGGCACGCCGGAAGACCTGGCGCAGAGCGCAAAGTGCATCGCCAATGGCGACCCAACTCTGCTGGCTGTAACGGCGGCGGATGGCGCCACGAAGTTCTACCAACTCGAAAACGGGAAGTTCAAACGCCCGGAGCCGAACTGGCTGAGCTACGTCGGCAGCCGCGTTGAAATCACCGGCCCTGTTCGAGTCAGTAAGAAACAAAACTTCGTCAGAGTTGATGATCTCAAAGTTCTATCAAAGCCTACTGAACCGCCTCTTCCTGATGTCATCGGGAAGGAAACCGAACTGGTGTTGAAAGACCTCTTCGGCGCGGAACAGAAACTGAGCGCGTACCGCGGGCGGATCGTCGTGTTGAACTTCTGGGCGACGTGGTGCGGGCCGTGCAAGAAGGAGATGCCCGATCTGGCGGCTATTCAGAACAGTTACGCTGCTTACGGCGTGCAGGTCATCGGCGCTTCGGCTGACACGCTGGCCGAATTGAACGCCGTGCGCCAATTCATCAAAGAGACAACTGTCAACTTCCCGGTCTGGCTGGGCGCGACGACGGAACAGATGGCGCAGTTCGGACTCGGCCCCGGATTGCCCGGCACGGCCATCATCGGGCGCGACGGAAAGATCGTGGCGATTTACCGTAGCGTCGTGACGCAAGAAGAGATCAAAAAACACCTGGATAAACTGGTCGCAATAGGCGAACGCGAAGCCAAACGCGAACAGATCGCCATGGCCAAGAGCGGATCGAAACCCGAGGCATCCAGCGTTCCGAGCTGACCGCTCTGACCGGGCGAGGGCCGCGCCGTGAGCGGGGCAGAAAATGCAAGCGAAGACAAATGGACATTCGGGATGCGTGTCATCCCGGGGGCCGTGCCGCGCGCGAGTATGCGAAATACACTCACATACCGGCTTCATCCGAGATTAACAGCAGGGGTGGAGATCAACCCGCGCGCTGACGACGCGGGCGGCAGGGTAAGCCCGCTGCTCAACTGGTTGGCCTTGCCGGAGACAGAGCGCCGCCCGGCGCTTATTCTCGGCACGAGTTCCGACCGGATCGGCACTCCCAGCGGGCAGTCGTTTTACGCGACGTTCAGCAAAAACCTGAAGGGTGAAACAGGACTGCCAATCGCGCCGTACGCGGGCGTGGCTTACGGGACGTACGAACACCGCTGGCTGCCGCTGGCCGGGTTGAATGTGTACTTTACGAGGAATTTCTCCTCGCTCGTCATTTATGACGGTGTGCGAGTACATCCGATGTTGAACTACACTCATGGGCGGCACAGCTTTTCGTTCGTGCTGGCCTTCGCGAATAAACCCGGCTTTAGTTATTCAATCCAGTGGTAGCCATCACAAAACACAACCATATCAACCACTTACGCTTTTCAAAGAACCGGTAAAAGGGTGATTTAGTGTGCGAGTAGAACGCGAACGCCGCAAAATCACCCCAATTTCCCAATATTGAACAATTGTTCAATGCGTTCGGAAGCCTCACGTTGCTGAGACTCTTCGACGACGGAATAGACATCCGCCGTGATGGCGATTGAACTATGCCCCAGCCGGTCGGAAATCATCTTTAGCGGAACTCCCGCGTTGAGTAGAGCCGACGCGCAACTGTGGCGGCTGACTTTCAGCTTGAATGTCAAAGGCAGCTTGGCGTCTGCAAGTATTCGCCTGTAAACGCGAGTCACCCACCACCACTTGAGGGGTTCGCCTGCTTCGTCGGTGAAGACGAAGCCGCTATCCGTCCAGCCCTGGCCAGCCTTCATTCTCATTTCAAGCTGACGTCGTCGGTGGTCTTCGAGTCCCTTCATAATGGTCGGCGTTAGTGGAATTGTCCGAACGCTCTTCGCCGTCTTCGGCGGGGTCGTGTACCACTCCCCGCCCTTGCGCCTCTTCAAGCTGCGCTGAATTGTGACGCGCTGCGCCTTTACGTCCACGTCGGCCCACTTCAGCCCTAAGTATTCAGTCGGGCGCGCCCCCAGAAAGAACGCTAGCGCGAACATGAAGCCTTCCGGCCTTCTTGAAGCGGCTTCGAGAAAGTTTTGCGTCTCTTTGCCCTTCATCGCCACCGGCTGTGGCTTCGGCTTCGTCGGCGCTATCTCGCGCACCTTCCGCTTATTCATCGGATTGTGCAGTATCAGGCCGTCGGTTTCGGCCTGCCTGAAGACCATGCCCAGAATGGCGTGAACCATGTGGATTGTGTACGGCGAGTAGTCCTGTTTACGCATGTCCCTGTAGAGCCGCGCTATCGCTACGTCGGTTATGTCTGTCAGGGTGAACTTGCCGAACGACGGTATCAAGTAGGCTTCGGCCATTTGCTTGTATTGCGCAATCGTGGCTTCCCTTCTCTTCCCGTTGTCGGCCTCTTCAATCCACAGGTCGAAGTAATCCTTAAAAGTCTTCGCCTCGAACTTGAGCGGCAGCCCGGCCTTATGGCGATTGTGTAATTCGGTCAGACGCTTGTCCGCGTCCTTGCTTCCGCCGTGAAAAGTCTCCGAGTAGTAAATGCGCTTCCCTGCCGCGTCGTATCCGCGAAAGATGCGCAGAAGCCATTTATTCGGCCCGCGCTTCGACTTGCCGCCCGGTCGTCGCGGCTCCGGCTTCTTTTTCTCCGGCGGGTTGTCGGGTTTTGCTTTGTCGGGTTCTGTCATTGGTCAATCTCCGCGCCCTACTGCGGACAGTTCCGCGCCTTCCTGTATCCAGCCGCCTGCGCTTCGGCCTCAGTCTTGAACGGGATTTGGTTCCGCTCCGATACCTTCGAGTAATCCGGGCAGTTCGACAGGTGATAAATCTTGCTGTTGCGGTTGCCGATGATTGGCCCGGCTGCCGTCATCGTCGGAGGCGTAGCGCCTGGCGCTTTCGCAGTCTTGCCGCGTCTGAAATCCCACGGCGGAACCGGCGACGCGTCGGCCCATAGCCCGCGCTTCTCTTTCCTGGCTTGCGCTTCGGCCTGCTCGTACACCGTGGCGTCTTCCGGCTTCAGCTCTCGTGCATAGAAGCGATAGAACCACGCCATGCCGCGACTGATTATGTGGAATATGACCTCCCTTCGGTCGGTCAAAGTCCACATAATGAAGAGGATTGTATTCGCAGGGCTCGGGTTGCGTCTTGGCAGTAACCAAGGGCACTGTTCCCGAGCCCTGCGAATACAATTGATTGAACTAAACCGCGGGCGTGGCTATGGGGTTTGATTGGCGATCAGGCGCTTTGCGATAGACGAGAGATTGGCCTGCAATCCTCTCTAGCCGGCTTCGGGTTGGGCAACTTCGACGTTTCGGCTGTGTGCTCCCTTCCATTCTCAGATGGTGGTAGGTGGCCGGGCATTAGATAACACGCTACTGGCGCTTATAAAACACACTGCTCCTTGTCAGCCATCTCGACCTCTTCAAATCCTCGTTGGAACAACCGCCATCCTTCCCACACTCACGAAGTGTCCGTCGTTGGATGCGGAAATTCCACACTTGCATTTGGATGGCGCGACCCCAGGATCTCCCCAACGATCACCATCTTGCCTTGACCGCAGGTGGGGCACGTTTTTAGCATTGACGAAAGATTGCTCTGATCGCCACCCTGTTGAACTTCATTGACTGATTCCGGCTCAGTCTCACTTGCTGAGAGCAAGCGGCGGCACAATTCCAACTTCTTCGCGCGACAGCTATTGGCGAGAAAGCCGTAATAACGGATCCGGACAAATCCTCGCGGTAAAACGTGGAGCAGAAAACGCCTCGCGAATTCACAGATCTCGAGCGACATCGTCTTGGCGCTATTGCCTGCGGCGTAGTCCTTGTAGCTGAAGGTCACCTCGTTGTCGGTGAGTTCCAACAGTCGCCCATTGGAGATTGCCACGCGATGGGTATAGCGTGCGAGGTACTTCAAGACCTGCTCTGGTCCACCGAAAGGCGGTTTGGCATAGACCACCCATTCGATCTGCCTCAGTTCACGAAGCAAACAGTTGAAGCCTTCCGCCTCAGCCAAGTAGGACAACTGCCCGGCGTAAGTGAGCTTGCCCTGGTCACGCGCTTCATACAGATAGGCGATGAACTTACCGCGAAACAGCCGGCTCAAGACCTTGACCGGCAGGAAGAACCCGGGGCGGCAGGCGATCCATTGTGAGTGGTCCGCGGACAGACCGCCACCTGGAATCACACAGTGCAGGTGTGGATGATGCTGAAGCGTCTGTCCCCAGGTATGGAGCACGGCGAAGAACCCAATCTTGGCGCCCAGATGTTTCGGGTCAGCGGCGATCTCCAGCAAGGTCTCGGAAGTCGCTCGAAACAGCAAGTCATAGATGACTCGTTTGTTCTGCAGCGCCAGGAACGAGAGATGCTCCGGCAAGGTAAAGACCACATGGAAATACTCGACGGGCAGCAACTCATCAGCGCGCGCTTGCATCCACTCGGCTCTGGCAGCGGCTTGGCATTTGGGGCAATGGCGATTACGACAAG
>Ga0190270_10001747_pt1 | contig 10271 bp, 5 predicted proteins | sample Popmic320T_FD_133748 | JGI IMG/M metagenome (GOLD analysis project Ga0190270, IMG submission 133748) | Populus adjacent soil microbial communities from riparian zone of Weber River, Utah, USA - 320 T | ecosystem: Environmental > Terrestrial > Soil > Riparian zone | place: USA: Utah | collected... | reverse complement strand
TGTTCTTCCATTGTCATGGGCAAAAGGCCTTCTTGTTCTTCACTTAACCCTGGCTTAACATCTTCCTTCGGCTTGCTTTGGAATGAAGTTGAAATAGCCACTCCCCCGCTCGTGATCCTTCCCAATGAATGACCTCCGCCCTGCCAGGTGTATACATCCTTCCTAATTCCAAACGAATCCACCTGGTATGGGTCCACTACCGCTTGTGCGGTAATATTAACTTTCTCAAACAATGTGCTACGCGCTGCTATACTGAATTGAGAGAGCGCAAACGAATCCGCAAAGAAATTGTAACTGCCATTTATTGATAACCCATCCAACAGGCGAATCTTCTTCTCTGCCTCTTTAGTGGTATCACCCTTCGGCCGCAGCTTCATCTCCACATTATTGTCGAGCCCAAAGGTGATCCCTCCAAATTTTCCTTCAGAAAATGCGCCCGGAAAGACGCCATCGAAAACTGAAAACCGCGCGAAGTGTTTAAAAGTATCAATTTGCACCTGGTAATAGTCTTTTGCCGCAAGGTCTGGTTTGTAGTTTAATCCCAGTGTTGGCCTTATTACATGCCGGATTCCTCTTACCCTGCTGGAAGGTTTAAACTTATCGATTTTTCCAAAGATTGCGGTACTGAGGCTTAGCCCGAATGAAATATCGTTTCCAACAAAAAATCCTTTCTGATAAATGGAATCCACTTTTTCAGTAACCGGGTTCCACTCACGAAAGAACTTCTTACCATACCATCTTTGAGACAAACTAACGCCAGGGGAAATTTGAACAGGCCCGAGTTGTGGTAATGATAATTGAATTGGGATCTGGTGTTGGGCACCCCAGGTAAATGTATCCAGCAATTGACTGAAGCTAAATAGGGAGTCATAAAAGCTGATATCCCCCACCAGGTTTGAGGTAAGTCCGATCCCCAATTTCTCATACCATTTCGGTTCTCCAATCAATTCCTTGCGTTGGAATGGATAGAAGGTGTTTGCATTAAATCCAATAGTGGGAAGATTGAGCGTTACTAACCGGGATACACTGTTCTGCTGGTGATTAGCCGAGACCGTTAGATTATAATTATCCCATGTCTTAGCATAAGTAATAGAAGACGTAAGGTTGTTTGAAAAATTCCTCGTGGCATTATTGCCAACATACCTGTTATATTGGGTAGACCCTGCATTTACACTAGCAGAAAAGGTGGTTCCTGGCCTGGCCCTGGTATCCTGGGAATGGGACCAGGTAATGTTAAATGTTTTGTTGCTCGTGTAAGGTTCCTTAGGATCTTCAGTGAGAAAGCGGGCATTCTGCATGCTGAAATTGAGGGCGCCCTGGTATTTGTATCTTTTCCTGTAGGTGGGGTTAACAAAAAGAGCCCATCCTCCATAGGAATATACATTACCCCGGAGAGTAACATCAAAATACTCGCTTAACACTTTATAATACCCGCCATTTTCAAGTCCAAGCCCGTATTGCTCGTTTGCAGTAAATGTGGGCATCAATATCCCCGAATGCCTCCCCTGAGAAATGGGAAAATAGCCAAAGGGGATATAGATTGGTACGGGCACCCCTTCAAATTCGGGGTGAATGGGTCCTGATACGGCCATTTTTTGACTCACCAGTTTCATTTTCTTGGTCCGAAAAGCAAAATGCGGCGTATCCAGGTTGCAAGTGGTAAACCTTCCCCTCAATGCATAGAACTCATTCTTCGAAATCTTCTTGGCCTCTTCATTGTAGAAAAATATTTCTCCGCTTGTCATGTTGGTCTTCTTCGTAATTCCCTTTTGGGTTTGTATATTGTAGATAATGGTATCGGCCGTCATTTTGTTCTCGGCCTGTATAAAAACAGGCTGGCCAACAAGGTTCCCAATGGAATCGCGCATGGGAGTAGCAATGATAAGATTCCGCGGTTGGTCCATCTCAATGCGATAAGCAGAAAGATCTAGGTCCTTTTGTTTGACGTTGGCTTTGTTGAAGAGTATGATCTTTTTGGTTGGAACTTCCAATACAACCGAATCCGATGCACTATAGTCTACAGGTGCATCAAGTGAATCCTTCGAAATTTTAAGATCCATTGTATCCGACTTAGTAGTAGGAAGGGTATCCTTTTTAGTGAGTGTATCTTTTTTTTGAGGCTTAATGGTGTCCTGGTAAGGGGTTAATGAATTGCAAAAAAACCTTTTGTTACCATAATTACCATTTGCGGGATACGTTACTATCAGTAACATTGCCGAAGCCATGAAAGCAGCAATAAGTTTTGGATTAAATTTGCGGCTTATATTCATACAATTGGGTGCAAACAAAAATAGCCATTTAAAGGATTAACAATTTGTGAAGATTAAAATGCAGACAGTTAAGATGAAGTTTAATATTTCAATACCCCGTGCAATGATTGTGGCTGCCGCGGCCACTGTCGTGCTGTTTTCTTCCTTCACTCCACTTCCCATACTAAGACAAAAACCAACGCTGCGTACTATCATCATTGATGCCGGTCACGGTGGAAGAGACCCCGGTGCAAGGGGATTGATCACAACCGAAGCCGAGGTGGCACTGGATATCGCACTGAAGTTGGGCAGATCTATTGAAAAGGAATTTCCTGAAATTAAGATCGTCTACACCAGGACAAGCTCTGCACTGCCAGGCGGATTGCACGAACCTAACCAGGCCAATCGCTATCGCGCAGAGATGGCCAACCAGGCTAAAGGTGATTTGTTTGTAAGCATTCATTGCAACTCTAACGGAAAACCAGCAGGGGGTTGGTATGCGAAGCGGGTAGTTGGATATAAAAATAAAAAAGTGTATGTAGGTAAGGGAAAGAAAAGAAGATTGAAAACGGTGAAGTCGCCCATCTATGAAAGCTATTGGGTCAAGAACAATACCAAGGGAACAGAAACCTACATCTGGGCTGCAGACCGCAGTACATCCAAGAGTGAGATCATCAATGAAACTGAAGAAACATCCGGGGAAAATGTTGAGGATACATTGAACGTATTGGACCTCTCCTCACCCGAAGCGAAAATACGTGGACAGTTATACGAGAAGCTCTATTTCGCCAAGAGCGCCATGGTAGCAACCATGGTGGAGGATGAATTTAAGAGTGCAGGCCGCACGAGCTATGGCGTAAAGCAACGGAATTACAAAGGTATTTGGGTACTGCAGGCAACAGGCATGCCCAGCATCCTGGTAGAAACAGGCTTCATCACCAACAAGGAAGAAGAAGAATATCTCCATAGTGAGGATGGCCAGAACGAGATAGTAGAGAACATCATGACTGCTCTTAAGAGATTTAAAATAGAGGTTGAATCATCCAGAGCTACTACTTTCAAAAGACCCTAACTCCCGCGCGGATTGAACTAAAACATAGAATCCGAAATCCCAAAATACCCAATAGGTTGTCCTGAAAAGTTAATTCCTCAATCCAAAATCCGCAATCAGCAATTTCTCAGTCTTCAATGGGGATGGTTTTTGCTACATTTGTTTTATTGTTGAATGAATTGTCGGGATTAAAACATTTGCTTTGTAGATCAAACTTTACTTTGAATGAAAATTTCGAATGAAACCAAGATTGGTGCCCTCGCTGCTATTTCGATTGCCCTATTGATCCTGGGATTTAATTTTTTGAAAGGAAAGACACTCTTTGAGCACGACAAGCGTCTCTTTGTGGTGTTCGATAAAGTGGAAGGCCTTGGTAAATCAAATCCGGTTACGGTAAATGGATTGCAGATTGGTAAGGTTGCTGAACTGCGTGAAAAGGACAAGAATCTTAGTGGTATTATTGTTTCCATAGACCTGACCAAGGAAGTGAACATACCAAACAATTCACTGGTATTTGTAAATAAGGCCCTCTTTGGGGAAGGGAACCTGGTGATCAAACTGGGAAATGGCAATAAATATGTGGAAGATGGTGACACCCTGCAATCCACTTCAAATCCGGGCTTGCTGGAGAGTGTTTCACAAAGTGTAACCCCTGCTGTAAATAACCTGAACAGCGCAATACAGTCGCTAGAAGTGCTGATTGCAAATATAAACAGCGTGCTCGATCCTAATACCAAGAATAACTTACAAAGCGTAGTAGCCAATACCGCCGCAACAACAGCGGCCTTAAGAAATTTAATAAATGCACAAGCAGGTACTCTGGCGGTATCACTCAAAAACATGAATGATTTTACCGCCAACCTCAATAAGAATAACGAGCCTATTAATAAAACAATTCAAAACCTGGAAAAGGCAACAGCCAAGTTGTCCAATGCTGATGTTGATAGGGTGATCAAGAACCTGGAAACAGCTACGGACAATTTGAACCAGATGACCAGTAAAATCAATAATAAGGAAGGATCGCTTGGATTACTCATAAATGATAAAGCCCTTTATAACAACCTGCAGAATTCTACGCGAAGCTTGAATATTCTCCTCGATGATATCAGGGTGAATCCAAGACGGTACGTGAACATTTCAATCATTGGCGGCAAGAATAAGGGCGGTTACCTGGAGGTTCCCCTGGACAGCGCGAAAAAGAAGTAGTTATTGATGAACCGAAATACCATCATTTTTTTCCTGGTTTTTTTCCTGGGCTCCTATCGTTCAGCCTCTGCGCAACAACCCGCTACCGCTGTTACCCGGGGAGACACTACAAAAGTGATTAATATCCTGCATGCCGACCGACTTGGCTTTTCAAAAAAAGATACTGCTAACATTATTCAATACGGTGCAGGAAATGTAGCCGCTCAACAAAGCAATACACTCTTCTATTCAGATAGTGCAGTATTGAACCAGAAGTCGAAAATTTTCCAGGCCTATGGTCACGTGCACATTAATGATGCAGATAGCACACATATTTATGGCGATTATATGCGGTATCATTTCGATACCAAGATGGCCTATATGCAAAAGAAAGTGACGCTTACCAATGGAAAATCTACACTAACCACTGAAGATTTGGAGTATGATCTGAATGCTAAGATTGGGACTTATAGGAATGGTGGCAGGTTGGTAAATGGTACGTCTGTGCTCACTAGCAAAGAAGGTGTTTATTACGATGACCTAAAGGATGTATTCTTCAGAAAGAATGTGGTACTGGTAGATCCGAAGTACACGCTTCATGCGGATTCACTGCTCTATAATACCATAACTGAACTCGCTACATTTATTGGCCCCACCAGGATTATCGATAGTGCCAAAAGGGAAATTATCACCAGCGAAGGATTTTATGATACCAAGAACAAAATTGCGCAATTCGGTAAGCGTCCAACAATCAAAGACGGGAAAACCCTGTTGAAAGCAGATAACATATACACTGATGAAGCTAGCGGAATAAGCAGGGCCGTAGGTTCGGCAGTTTATATCGATTCAGCTGAAGGGGTTTCTATTATAGCGGGAGAGTTAACCAGCAACGAGAATACCAACCTGATGATAGCATCAAAAAAACCTTTGATGATCATAAAACAGGATCAGGATTCCATCTATGTTACTGCGGATACTATTCTTTCTGGTCTGATCAGGAGAGATGACACCATTAATATCAGGCAATCATCGGATACATTAAAGGATACAACTGTTATCAATAATGCTACCGATACCGGCAGCAGCAGGTACATAAAAGCATTTCACCACGTAAGGATCTTCTCTGATTCATTACAGGCCGTTTCTGACAGCCTTTTCTATTCAGGCGTTGATTCCATTTTCAGGTTATTTTATGATCCCATTGTTTGGGCAAGCGAAAGCCAGATCACTGGAGATACTATCTATTTGTTTACAAAAAATAAGCAGGCTGACCGTTTGTATGTTTTTGAACATGGAATGGTAGTAAACAACACTGGTCCTAATTTATACAACCAGATACAAGGAAATACACTAAATGGATATTTCGTTGATGGAGCAATTGATCACCTGCGAGCAAAGGGAAATGCTGAGAGTATTTATTATGTAATGGATGAAGACAGTGCTTATATAGGCGTAAACCGCTCCACTGCAGATATAATAGATATGCGATTTCAAAACAAAGAATTAAATAAGGTGGTTTTCATCAATGATGTAAAAGGAACCACTACCCCAATCAGCCTGGTCAATTATGGCGAGATGCGACTTCGAAATTTCAAGTGGCACGAGGACCGAAGGCCTAAGACAAAATTTGAACTTTTTGCTGACTGATATTCCCACTTTCACGTTTCCCGTTTCGGGTTTAAAGTTGTTTCCGGGTTAAGAGTCAAACCCGAAACTTAAACACTTACCAATAGACGAAGTCCGATAATTATGTGTTAAAAGACCAGTATGCTTGAATCCGTTGGCATTATTTTCGTTCTCAATGTCAAAAGCACAATATGAAAAGGTACTCACTAACCCTTCTGTTAATATTCATCGTATCTACCTTCTCGGTATTATATGCACAGGACTATAAGGTTGCCCTCGGCGTTCGGCTCAGCAACTCCACACCTACATTAAACAATTCACTAACCGTAAAATATTTCATGACCGAGCAACATGCATTGGAGGGTCTGATCTCTTTTGGAAGTCGTTTCGGAATTGGTGGATTATATGAAGTACACAAGCCCACTACCGCCACAGGTTTGAATTGGTTCTTTGGAGGTGGAGCATACATCGGATTCCAGGACAGCAATACTTACCTGGGACCAACAGGAATCATTGGACTCGATTACAAATTCAATAATGTACCCCTCAACCTCTCATTAGACTGGAAACCCGAATTAGACATCATTCCAGACATCAACTTTGTACCTGATGCGTTTGCAATTTCCGCCAGGTTTACCTTCTGATATTTGCGGGTATCAAATATAATTTTATCGTGATATTTCAGTAAAGGCGCACTAAACCGCCTTTTTTTCATAGCATAATCCTGCAATTCAGGCATAAAAAATAGGAAACAAGCAGCCAATACCTCTCATTTTTTGTCAAGAAAGTCTTAGAATTGCGAAACTTTTCAATTACAAACTGACTTTTATGAGAAAATTGGTACGATTGCTACTCGCAATGGCCCCTGCATTGCTACTATCTCTCTTTGTTTACAGTCAGCAGGTTAGTGTCAGGGGCACTATCGTTTCCGACCGGGATAATACTCCTCTCCAAAATGCATCCATTAGTGTGAAGGGTACAAAAAGAGGTACGGCCACCGATGCAAATGGTGTCTTCATCCTCCAGGCCAATAAAGGCGATGTGTTGATTATTTCTTCTATAGGTTATCAGAACAGGGAGGTTCCTGTGGGTGACAACCTTAATCCTACTATTAGATTGCAACCAGCTGATAACACCCTGGAGGAAGTTGTAGTTGCCCTTGATCAGAAAAGAAAACCAAGGGAACTGGGATTTGCGAATCAACAGCTGAAAGGGCAGGAAATTGCCGAAACCCAACGCGAGAATTTCCTCAACAGCTTACAGGGCAGAATTGCCGGGGCCACTGTCACCGGCACTAGCGGTGCCGCAGGTGCAGGATCGCAAATAGTATTGAGAGGGTTCAATTCACTCTCCCTCGATAACCAACCTCTATTTGTATTAGATGGGATCATCCTGGATAATTCCACTATCAATGAATCGGGAGGAGGCGCCGGAGTAGGTGGAAGTATGGGACTTGCCTCAGCAAAGGAAAATCGCGGTAATGATTACACCAACAGGATCGCCGACATCAATCCAAATGATATTGAGTCCATCACTGTTCTTAAAGGACCCGAGGCTACCGCTCTATATGGAAGCCAGGCCAGTTCTGGTGCGATTGTTATCACATCAAAAAAAGGAAAGAATACCGGAAGAGTAAACGTTAATTACGATAATAGTTTTCGGTTTCAGAAATTCACACGACTTCCAGAATCAATTGGTACTTATTCTAGCGGTACCAATGGATTGCCAGAAAACAGTTTCAGCTATTTTGGTCCGCCTCATGCTGATGGTGTTCAATTGTATGACAATACAAATAATTTTTTCAGGACTGGTTTTGGTCAAACGCACAACGTTGCTGCGGAATATGGAAAGGAGAATTATAGTTTCCGGTTTTCCGGATCATTTTTTGACCAACAATCGCCCGTCCCTGCCAATACTTATCGCAGGTACAATTTAAGGATTTCTAATACCACCAAAATTGGCAAGTATATTGAGATCATCCCGGCCATTTCCTATATCCAAAGTGAGAATGAAAAACCATTGAGAGGTGCAAGTGGTTACTTGCTCAACCTCCTGGCATGGCCTTCGAACGACGACGTAAGAATATATGAAGATTCAAATGGATTGAAAAAAGCATTATACGCTGCTAATCCCAATGCAGAATTAGATAACCCATTCTATAATGTATATAATAATAGAAGCGGTGATCAAACGGATCGGATTATAGCTACATTCGGAATTAATATCAACCCTTTCAAGTGGCTCTCCGTGGCCGGAAGGTTCGGGTATGATACCTACCATACCGATGGATACACCAGGTATGATTCAATGTCGTTTTACCTAACCCGCGCCCAGAAGGGAGCACAGGATAACTATTACAGAGATTATTACGGATACAATCATACGATAACGGCTACCGCAAGGAAAAAAGTAGGAGATTTTTCAGGCCGTTTGATGATTGGTAATATGTGGCAGGATTATGAAACGCAGATGTATGCTGTATATGGCACGAACCTGAAGAGCATGACAAGCACAGACAGCAATAATACTGATCCCGCAACGCGCACACGCCTGCTCAATGCGTTCCGAAATGGAAAACCCAATTATGAGATCAGCAGGCAGTCTGCCTACTTTGGAGAAGCAGCATTAAATTGGAGGGAGCTTATATACCTCTCCTATTCGCATCGCTTTGAGGAATCCTCAATCTTCCCTCCTAATTACAGAAAATATAATTATCCGGCCGGAAGCTTAAGCATGATTTTATCTGATATGTTCCCCGGAATCAAAAAAGGTGTTTTCGATTACGTGAAGTTGAGAGGATCTGTGGCCAGCACGGCAAGGTCCAGTAAGCCATATGCCAACCAATCAGTATTTATCCAAAATACAGGAAGCGGTGGTGGATACACCTATGGCTTCACCAACAACAACTATTTTTTGCAACCTGAGAAACAGCAGACGTTTGAAATCGGTACAGAATTCAGGATGTTGAATAATAAATTGTCTTTTGATGTCACATATTACAATACAAAGAATGATGCACTGATTGCCGAATTATTTAGAACCAGCTATGGAACCGGATTTGTATTGAATACAATCAACGTAGGAGGAAACCAAAACCAGGGCGTTGAAATAGTGGTTGATGCCACCCCGGTTCAGAAAAAAGATTTCCGCTGGAATATCAGGTTTAATTTCAGCAGGATGTGGAACGAGGTAACTGCATTACCAGCCAATGTTCCTGAGTTCTATGTTTCAGATACCTGGATATATGGAAATGCCAGGGGCGGATTGGTAAAAGGTGGACCTACTACAAGCATCACTTCCTATGGTTACGCCCGTAACAATGCTGGGCAAATTCTGATAGATCCCGCTACTGGCATTCCAATACTGGACCAGAATTTTAGAGTAAGGTCTGACAGAAACCCTGATTTTACCCTGGGAACAGTTAATAATTTCTCCTATAAAAACTGGCGCTTAAGTTTCCTTTGGGATCTAAAGGTTGGAGGAGATATTTTCAATGCTACCGATAGATACCTTACTACAATCGGGAAAAGTGAAAGAACCCAGGATAGGATGACGCCGCGAGTAGTGAAAGGTGTGATCAGGGATGGATTGGAGAATACAAATACGCCCACTCAAAATACCATCAGCATAATTCCTTATTACAGCCAGACCTATTTTACTACGATGCCTGAAGAAGAATTCATGGAAAAGGATGTGAACTGGTTGAGGCTTCGGGATATAACACTGAGTTATACATTTCCAACGCAAGGCTTGAGCAAGGTTAAGTTTGTTCGTTCTCTCAGTGTATTTATTACGGGTAATGACCTCATTCTGTTCACCAACTATTCAGGTGCTGATCCGGCCGTGAACGCAGTTACAGCAGGAAGTCGCGGTGTGGGCGGTTTTGGATTTGACTATGGTAGTCCAGGCATGCCCGTGAGTTGGATGTTTGGATTGAGAGCATCATTTTAAATTGATAAACTAATCAGGAGTATGAAAAATATTGTAATAAAAATTTCACTGCTTTCTTTAATAATCTTCACAACCTATTCGTGTTCGAAGAAAATTGATGAGGCATACGCCAATCCTAACGCCGATGTAAAGATTGCACCAGAGCAATTATTGCCCCAGATCGTGTCAGTAATGGCGGGGAATTATGCAGGCCATGGTCCCATGAACGA
>Ga0190270_10001746_pt1 | contig 10276 bp, 7 predicted proteins | sample Popmic320T_FD_133748 | JGI IMG/M metagenome (GOLD analysis project Ga0190270, IMG submission 133748) | Populus adjacent soil microbial communities from riparian zone of Weber River, Utah, USA - 320 T | ecosystem: Environmental > Terrestrial > Soil > Riparian zone | place: USA: Utah | collected... | reverse complement strand
GTTCCCGGTGGCCGCCGGAATTTCAGCGTCCGCCGGGGCATCCGCCGCCACCTGAATGCCCGCCCGCGCCGCTTCCTCCTCAGTGGCGATGAGATAGCCCAGCGTGCTTCCCACCGGATAACTCTCCCCCGCGCGGCAACTGAATTCCTCCACCTGCCCGCTGCACGGAATGGTCACGCTCATCGTGGCCTTTTGCGTTTCCACCTCCATGATTTCCTGGTCCGCATGGACGAAGTCACCGGGCGCGACCTCCAACCGCAGGATAGTAGCCTCAGCGATGGATTCGCCGAGCTGGGGCATCAGAATCGGTATGCGCATGGGAGTGAAGTCACTGTTTCAACAAATCCCGCACCGCGCTCTCGATGGTCGCGGCGGTGGGACGGTGCACGGCCCACAAGTTGGGATGATAGGGAATCGGGGTGTCTTTGGAATTGAGCCGGCGGGGCGGGGCATCGAGAAGATGGAAACCTTCGGAAGCGATGCGGGCGACGACTTCAGCAGTGACGCCGCCCCACGGGAAGGCCTCGCCGACGGCAAGGAGCCGGCCGGTGCGGGCGACGGAGGCAAGGACGGTGTCGGTATCGAGAGGCTTCACGCTGCGAAGGTCCACGACTTCGATCTCGTAGCCGTCTTTCTGAAGTTCCGCGGCGGCGCGCAGGGATTCGTGCAGCATGGCGCTGTAAGTCACGATGGTGGCATGGTGGCCGCTGCGCACGATGCGGGCCTTGCCGATGGGCAGCCGCTCGTCGGGGAGGCTGTCTGCTTTGAGGTGATAGTAGAGGAATTTGTGCTCGCAGAAGAGCACCGGGTCGTTCAGCGTGATGGCTTCCAGCAGCATCGAGTAGGCGTCGCCGACAGTCGCGGGTGTGAGAACGATGAGCCCCGGGTAATGTCCGTAGAGCGCCTCGACGCTTTGACTGTGAAACGGTCCGCTGCCGGCGGTGCCTCCGCTGGGCAGGCGCACCACGAGAGGACAGGGAATCCCCGTGCGCCAGAAGTGCGTCGCCGCCTGATTGATGATCTGATTGAACGCGATGCTGGAAAAGTCCGCGAACTGCATTTCGATGATCGGCCGCATGCCGCTGATGGCCGCGCCGATGGCCATGCCCATCATGGCATCCTCACTGATAGGACTGTCGAGCACGCGGCCGGGGAAATCGCGCGCGAGATTTTTCGTCGCTTTGAAGGCGCCGCCAAACTCCGCGATGTCCTGCCCGTAGATGAAAACGGATGGATCTTCGCGAAGGGCCTTGGCCTGGGCTTCACGGATGGCTTCGAGATAAGTAATGCTCACGCTTGATGTCTCCCTCCTTCGATGAGCCAATGCGAAGAAAGCGCCGCCCATGTCTCGCGGGAGGCATCGGGCACCGGTTCCCGTTGAGCGCGGGACACTGCATCCTGGACGGTTTCATAGGACTCGGCTTCCATGGTTTCGAGTTCGCGGGGTGTGGTCCAGCCGTTTTCCAGCATCGTCAGGCGGGCGGCATCGAGACAATCGCGGGATTCCGCACGGGCGCGCACATCGACTGGAATGTAGGAAGCGTCATCGTGTTCCCCGTGTCCGCAGAGGCGCAGCATTTTTCCGACGACGAGTTGCGGGCCGCCCCCAGCGCGGGCCCGGGTGACGGTCTCATCGAAAACCGCAAGGCATGCCGCGAGGTCTGTGCCGTCCACCGTGTATCCAGCCACGCCGTAACCCTTTGCGCGGTCGGCAAGGTTTTCACAGGCGAACTGGCGGGCGGCGGGTGTGGAATAAGCAAACTGGTTGTTAGCGACGGCCAGCACGAGCGGGAGCTTTTCGACGGCCGCCATGTTGAGGGCCACATGGAAAGCGCCGGTGGAAGTGCCGCCCTCGCCGATGGTGGCGGCGCCCACAATTCCATTTTCGCCGCGGAACCGCCGGGCCATCAGCATACCAAGGACTACGGAAATCGTGCTGCCGAGGTGGGAAATCATGGCCGGTACTCCGCTGGTGGGCGTGCCGCGGTGGATATTGCCGTCCCGCCCGCGCATGGGGCCGAGCGCGCTGCCAAGATAGGTGCGCAGCGCGTCGAGGACCGGTTCGCCGAAGGCCATGCGCCCGGCCTGATCGCGGATGAGCGGAGAATAGATGTCGTGCCCCGGCTGGAGCGACATGGCAAGGGCGGCGCTGAAGGCCTCCTGCCCCTTCCCAAGGTAAACGCCGCCCACAATTTTCCCCGCGTGATAGAGCGCCGCGATTTTTTCCTCCACCGTGCGGGAGAGCAGCATCCAGCGGAAGCCGGTGGTGAAGCGCTCCGCTGTCACCGCTACCGGTGCGCAGCATGGGATGGATGCGGGGTGGCTCATGTAATCGCGTCCGCGTACAACATCGCCTCGGGAGCGACAAGGGAAACTTCCGGAATGCGAAGGCAGAATCCGGGCCCGGGAGAAGTCCCCCATGAAGCGTCCGGCCTGTCAACCGCGGCTGACAGTGCCCAAGCTGCTGGCGCCGTTGGCGTCGCTGGTCCGTGGCCCGCCGCCGGAATAACTCTTGCGCTCGAACTTGCCGTTGCAGTCCTCATTGAACTCCAAATCGAAATCGTCAATCAGGTCGTTGCCGGCGCCCGGGCAGGTAACGGTCAGGCCCGCTGATTTGCCGCCGGTCCGGGAGTAGCTGTAGGTGAATTGACTGGTTTCAAGCGCGCCACCAGTGTCCTTGGTCTTCACTCCCGTCCCGTTACCGTTGAAAGCCATGGTGCAAACCGGACTGCCACTGAAAATATAAGACCGGCCGGAGAGGTCCTCCGGCGGGCAGTCCTCGTCAGCAGGCGGCGCCTGATCCTCCGGCAGAGTGAACGTACCGGAGCGCGTGCCCGATCCGCCATCCGGCAGGGTTCCCTCAAAACGACCGGAACCCGGAGCGGGGAGATTGAGCGAGAGATCCAGTGCGGACCCAGTGAGAGGAACGATCTGGAGATTGCCGTGTGCGGCATCGGTGGGATCCCATGCGTATTTGCCTTCGCAGCTCGCTCCACCTTCCGTCTTCATGATGACCGTCGTGGCCCCGGTGAAATTCAGGTGTGTGAGTCGCCCGGCTTCACTGAGCACCATGCTGCGTCCCGCGAAATCCGAGGGAAGCTCCGCATGTCTCGGAGCCCGGCGGAAACGGCCTTTCCTAAACGTAAACGCGCCGGCATCCAGCGTGTCCTTTATCAGCCTTGCCGCTTGAGCAGAAGGAATATCCTCCATGCCCCACCGGCCGAGTTGACCGTCCATGAACTTCAGGCGCAGCAGAGTGAACGTGCCGTCCACTCCGCTCAGGATCGCCTCGCCTTCGTCCGGTGATTTCTTCAGCCATGTGTAGGTGAAACTGCGGGCATGCTGCGTGTCGATGCGTAAAATGCCGCCCACCTCGTTCATGAAGATGACTTCCACAACCTCGCCGTCCTTGTCCATGAGCAGGGAGGTTCCGGCCACGGTGACCGGGGCATGGCCCACCGTTGCGGGATCCACATAGCGCAACTGAAAGTGCCGCGAGCCGTTGCCGGCCGGCAGGAAATGATCGACCGGTCCGCCATTTGCGAAGAATGGCCCCGCAAGTTCAGACCATGTGGCGCCGTCATCCGAGCCATCCACATACCACGCCGTGCCCGACTGCGGAGTAAAGCTGAGTTGCTTCGCCAGCGAGATAGCAGGCGCCGGAGGCGGCGCTTCCGCTCCTGCCCGCGAAGCCGTCAAAGCCCCGGCTGCCAGAACGGCAGCACAAAAAGTTCGGGAAACGGAAAGGTGCATGACGGCAGTGAAGACGGAAAAAGCCGGTCGGGGCCGAGTTATCGCCGATAAACCCCGTCCCCGGCAAGCCTATTTTCAAGGTCCTGCTCATTTCGGGGAGTTTGTCCGGGAGCGCCGCCGTCCCGGCTTCCAGGGAAGGTTTTGCAGGGTCGCTTATCGAGGCTCCGCCTCCGTCAGCGCCAGTCGCTGGGGAAGATTCAGCGTCGCGCGAATATCCGCGATGGGGAAGTCCTGCCGTTTTCGTCCGAGGAAGCACGAGACTTTCGTGTAGCCCGCATCCTCCAGCGCAACCAGCGCCCGGTCAAAATCCGCCGCCACCCGCCGCGGCGTGTGACTGTCACTTCCCAGCACGACGGGAATGTGGCGCTCGCGCATCATCCGGAGCATTTGCGGCCCGGGATTGAACTCGGGCACCGCCTTGTTGATTCCTGACGTATTCAATTCCATCGCCACTCCCGTCCGCGCGACGCGGTCGAGGCAGCCGGCCACGTGTTCTTCCAGCGCCTCGAACTGCCAAAGACCGCTTTGGAAGTTCTTCACAAGGTCCGGGTGCGCGAGAGTATCGAACAGCCCCGTCTCGGCACTTTCCGCCACGTGCGTAAAATACGTCTTCTGAAACGCGAGCAGGTCGCCTTTGAAAAACTGTTCCTTGTAGGCCCGTCCGAAAAAATGGACCGATCCAAGGACGTGATGGAATTCGCACCGCTCATTGAGCCGTTCGACCCACCATTCCATGCCCGGGAAAAAATCCATCTCCATTCCCAGTCTGACGTCCAGCCGGCCGGCGTAAACTTCAGCCGCCCGTTGCACCATGACCATGTAGGCCTCCAGTTGCTCCATGTCCATTCTCACCTCCGGCCACCAGTTGTCGGGCATCGGACTGTGGCAGGTGAAAATGATCCCCTTCAATCCACGCTGCAGAGCAATCTCGGCGTATTCCTCCGGCTCTCCTTCTGCATGCTTGCAGAGCGGCGTGTGCATGTGGCTGTCGTAATAGAGAGGGCGCGGAGTCGGGATCATGCTGCAATCGTTCCCGCCAGGCTGCATGGCTGGGAATGGCGAAAATACGGCCCGCACGGGTCGTGTCGAACGGGAATTATCGCGGGCAGGAACCAAGCACTTCTTGATTTATGGTATTAATTGCTAATATTGTTAATTATGCCAAACACCAAAATATTTCGGCTTATCGTGGCCTTGGCGATCGCTTTCGCCCTTATCAATGCGACGGCCGGCGAAGAAGGGGCGGCAGCGGCATCCCCAATTCGCGAAACTGACGCCAGGGGCATTTTCCCGGCCTATTTCGACATCCCGGAGTCGCTGACCGGATGCGTGAACGTGCGAGTAGCGCGGATTCGGGAAGTCCTGGAAAGGGAACTGGGCGGCGTGATCGGAAGTGACGCCTTTTGGGGGATGGTGCAAACGGAGGAATTTTGCGGTGTGCCCCCGGTAAATCTTCACTCGGTGTGTCTGGGGATGCGAACCTCGGACGGAACCCGCGCCATCCTCGTGAGCACCCGGGAGCCCGTGCAATTCTCCGATGTGATTGCCAATCTTGCGCTCCCCGCCAGCAAACCTGCCCGCCTCGGACACTGGCAGCAGTGCACGCTGAAAATGGGAGGCCGGCCAGCGCTGTTGGCAGTGCAGACCGCTGCGCAGTCACTGCTTCTCGTTCGCACGGCTACACCGCATCTGGAAACACCAGCCAGTTTGACCGCGCTGATGAAAGACATGGCGGCCGTCCGTGCTCTGGTAGGGAACAGTCCGGCACTCGTCTGGGGCGGAATGAAGAAGACGCGTCACGATCAACCGTTTACCGGAGGCTGGCTGCCGGAACTGGACGATCTGATAATCAAAGCCGGCTGGCCGCAGTTCGACGTGCGGTGGGAAAAGGATCTGGAGTTTCGCTTTGCAGTGCCTGGCGGGAAGGCAACCGGGGTAAACTTCGTGAAAGAGTTTCAGGATCTGGTCAGCGCGGCTTCGTCCGAAGGATTACAGCACCCGCCGCAAGTCACGGGTGGACCTCAGGGCAATGGGGTCGTTGCGCGAGTGCCGTTTCCAAAAGGTTTCTTCGGCGAGATGATGCAGGTCATTTATGACGGCTCGGCCCGGGCAAAATCCAAACGAAACGCGCAATACCTTGCATCAACGTCTGCGGCTGCGAGGGCGGCCGGGTGCGACACTTTGAAAGACGTCAGCGACTTGAAGCAACTGGTCGGCCTTCTGCGCGAAGGCGTTTCCCCGGCGGAAGGCCAATTCAAAAATTTAAAGTTTCAGGTGACCCTGACAGACACGGAGGCTGAAGCCGCGATGCAGTGGCTGCGCCTCCGCGATTTCGACCTTGAGTACGTCTCCTCATCCAAAATGGTCCCCGAAGCCGGGAAGAAATCGTTGCTGTTCCAGCTTGTTGGCAGGTTGCTGGCTTCACTCAAATCCGATTCGCCGGCGGAAGGAATTCGCCACGAGGCGGAAAACGTGCGCAGCACATTTATGGCTGGCCGGGCCGCAGGGTCGAACGCTCTCGCCGCCGCGCGCTCCGTTGACGAGGTGCTCAACATTCTGTCACAAGGCACAAACGGATCGGAAACGTTTGCAAGTTCCACCTTCCAATGCGGCCCCTACTCTCCCCCGCAAATCGCAGCTATCAGAAATTACCTGACGATGAAGCCCGACGGGACACTGGAATTCGACGATCATGGCGAATCGGCGCTGAGGCAAAATATGGCTGCCCGGCGCAATCCTAAGGCCTATGCAAAACGTGATGCCCAGAATCTGGCTTCATGTTATGGCGCCGCACGCGCCGCCGGAGCCGGCGCGCTCAACGACATCGACTCCATCATCAATGCCTTCGATAAAGGCGTCAGGGGCAGCGGAAATTTCTCCTCCAGCATTTTTCGTTATGAACTCAGTCCCGCTCGCGCCAGCGCCGCAAAGGCGTTTCTCAAACTGGAGGATGACATACTGCACTATGTGCCGAAAGAGTAAATTCCGCCCGGCCGGGTCTGCCGCAGAGCTATTTGACGATCGCCGGCCGCCTTTCGCATCCACCCTCAAGCGCAGTCTTGGATTCTGACGCGAGCCTGTGGACCGCGGTGGCAAAGACAATGCTTTGGAACGGCGTCACCCGTCGCATCCAATGAATCACTCACTCCCCGCGCGGTTCAAAACTCCCGGAACCCGAATATCTTTTCCTTTGTCGCTCAGGCATGGCGTTCCACAGTCGAAGCATGTCCGTTGCTCCCGCTCCATCTCCTTTGCCACCGCCGTTTCTCGTGGCGCTGCGCGGAATATTTCCGCCGGACCGTCTCCTCGCGGAGGAAGCCCATCTATCGGCGTACGAATCCGACGGCCTTACCGCCTTCGCGGTCGCGCCGCGGGCGGTCGTGATCGCGGAGACGCAGCAGGACGTGATCGCTGCCGTTAGGGCCTGCGCGGAGCACAGTGTCCCCTTTGTGGCCCGCGGAAGCGGCACCAGCCTCAGCGGCGGAAGCGTGCCCGTCGCGAACGGCATCGTCATTGCCTTGAACCGCCTGACAAAAATCCTGCGGCTCGATCCCGCCCAGCGACTCGCCGTGGTCGAGCCGGGCGTGCTCAACCTTCAGGTCACCCGCGCCGCCTCACAGCACGGGCTTATTTACGCCCCTGATCCGAGCAGCCAGCAGATTTGCACGATCGGCGGCAATGTGGCCTTCAATGCCGGTGGTGCGCATTGTTTGAAGTACGGCATGACGTCCAATCACGTCATCGGAATGAAGTGCGTGCTGGCCACCGGAGAACTCGTCACGCTCGGTAGCGACAGCGTGGAAGCCGCCGGCCCTGACGTGACGGGCCTCTTCACCGGCAGCGAGGGATTGTTCGGGATCGCTCTGGAAATCACGTTGCGCCTGCTGCCCCGCGTGGAGTGCTATCACACCGTGCTGGCCAGCTACCCGAACACGGAAGCCGCCGGAGACGCCGTGGCCGCCGTCGTCGCCAGCGGGCTGCTGCCGGGAGCCATGGAAATCATGGACCGCCTTGCGATGGATGCCGCCGAGGCCGCGGTGGGTGCGGGCTATCCGCCGCAGGCCGCCGCCATGCTCATCGTGGAACTCGAAGGCCCGCGCGAACAAGTGGCCCTGGAGCGCGAGCGCCTGCAACAGATCATCACCGGCAGCGGCGCGCAGACAATTCACATCGCCCGCAACGACGACGAACGCCTCAAAATCTGGAAGGGCCGCAAGTGCGCGTTCAGCGCCGTGGGCCGGCTCAGCCCTGACTTCATCGTTCAGGACGGCGTCGTGCCGCGCCGCCGCCTCGGCGAAGCCCTGCGCGGCATCGGTGAAATCGGCGCCCGCCATGCTGTCAGGATCGCCAATGTCTTTCACGCCGGAGACGGCAACCTCCACCCGCTCATCATGTACGATGGCCGCGAACCGGGAGCCTATGAGCGTGCCGAAGAAGCCGCTGCCGAAATCCTCCGCCTCTGCACGAAAATGGGCGGCAGCATCACCGGCGAACACGGCGTCGGCATGGAAAAGCGCGCGTTCCTTCCGGACATGTTCAGCCCCGCCGACATCGCCATGATGCACCGCATCCGCCACGCCTGCGATCCTCATGAGATTTCCAACCCCGGCAAAATGTTCCCCGACTCCGAGGCCCCTGCCCTGCGCCAGCACGGCCTGCACCCGCTGGAAAAGGCGGGAATCGCCTGCCGGGAGTGATGATCAGCGACACAGGATGACTGGGACCGGGATCCGTCCCGGTCGCTGCACCTGTTGAGACTCGAAAGTTAGGGCGACCGGGACGGGTCGCGGTCCCGGCTTACTGCGGCTCCAGCACGAACATCGCCGAGGTGGCGGTCCATGCCTGGTCGATGGGCATCGACTTCATTTCGTGGCCAGGGCCCCATGAATCGGTGTAGTAGATCATCTGCTTGGCGGTGTCGTAGCCCACGATGAGGCGCATGTGGCCGCCACTCATGTAGTCCGGCGGACGATTCGGGAATTTTTTGCGCAGTTCCTCCATCTCTTTCTTTTTCTCTTCGGCGTCCTCTTTGGCTTCTTTGGCGTCCTTATCGTCTTCAGACCCGTCATCTTTGGTCACGGCATAGCGATTGGCTTCCCAGCTCTCTTCAATGCCGTCCTCCCAGAACAGGCCCAGTTGCAGCGCCCACATAATGGGGATGCCTTTATTGATGTTCCCCACCACCTCCTGTTTGAACCTGTTGTACTCAGGGCTGGCCGTGCGGCTGGTCTTGAGGAGTTGCGGGTCCACATCGTCCCAACCGTTGCGACCGAGGTCGATCTCCGTTTTCTCGGCTTTCTTGGCCACGCGATTGTACTCCTTGAACATGATCTCATACTGCTTCCGCTTGAGGAAAAACGGCTCGCGGGTCCGCATGCTGAGTTTTTGCGAAACTTTGAAAACCGCGCTCTTCATCTTCTGCGGGTTGGTCCCCCCGTAAGTTTCCGCCAGATTGGCGAGGTCGTGCATATCGATGTCCGCGCCGTAATAGCGCAAGACCCGCTCGAACGACGCGACCGCGCAGTAACCTTTGCTGCCCTGATCGACCATCGGCATCGTATCCAGCACCGCCTTCGTCCCTTCCCGTTTGACCCGTGCGGCCAGCACCGGACGGGTGACCGTAGCTTTCGCTTTGGACAATTGAACTCCAAGTTGGATCTGCGGCGGCATGATGCGCATCCGAACAAACTCTCCGTGCGCCGGCGTGAAAATGCTCCAGCCGTCGATACTCTCTGTCTTGTTGTCCAAAAACAGCCACTCGCCAATGTAGAGCGCCTTTTTGCAGCGCCACACCGCGCCCTCCGCCTTGGTGACCATTTCATCCTTTTTGCGCGCCTCCTCCTTCACCCCGCTCGCCGCCGCCAGCATCGTCTTGACTGCGGTCACGGCGTTCGTGAAGGTCGTCCGGTCGATGATCTCGTCCTCGTCTCCCTTGTTCGCCACGGAAACGGCGATGCTGGCCAGCTTCCCGTCCCGGAAATTCACGAGCACTTCGCCGATTTCCGTCCCCTTCATCTTGAACTTGTACTTGTCCGGATTGAACCGGGCCCGGGTGCGCTCCTTGTCCTGCCAGACAAAATTCCGCTTCCCGGCCGTCTTCTCAAATTCATCCGGGGTCATCGCCCACAGGTTTTCGTTATCGAGCGCCCAATCGAGGGCGACCTCTTTCTTTTCCTGTTTCCCAAGGCGAATCCGGATCGTTTGCGCATCGAGCGGTGCGCTCAGTGCAGAAAACAAAATGCCGGCACAAAACAAGAGAGGTATGGCTTTCATCGCGCGCGATGCTATCCGCCGGCCCGCTTTTGGCAATGACCTTTTCCCGCACCAAACCCATTTCCCGGAATCGCCTCCGGGCCGGACCTACCGGTCGCGGAAAGCCGGCAAGTCCGGGGACGTATGTGGGGGACCGCCGGTTTTCCCGAATTCATGAACTGCAACGATCACCTTCTCCTTTCGATGAATGCCTCCGTGCGCCGTGCGGTGACGCGGCGTACCTTTTTGCAAAAGGCGGCGGGCGGGATCG
>Ga0190270_10001745_pt1 | contig 10283 bp, 10 predicted proteins | sample Popmic320T_FD_133748 | JGI IMG/M metagenome (GOLD analysis project Ga0190270, IMG submission 133748) | Populus adjacent soil microbial communities from riparian zone of Weber River, Utah, USA - 320 T | ecosystem: Environmental > Terrestrial > Soil > Riparian zone | place: USA: Utah | collected... | reverse complement strand
GCGATTGCCTACGCGCAGGGCGGATATGAAACCGAGCCCACGTCGTCCTTCGTGGCCCCGGGAGTGGAGGAAGTGCTCACCGGCGCCATCCGCAAATTGTTGCAGGACTGAGCCCGATTGCAGAATCGGCCGTTTTGCGCATTGATTGGTGCATGTCGCAGGACCGTTCCTCTTGGGTCGCCCAACCCCGCCGCTGGATGGCGGACGGGTTCAAGCTCGTTATTGGCGGGGCCCTGGGGTTCGGAGTTGCGGCCCTTGTGTTAGACAAAGACACAGCCCCGGCTCCGGCCGGCCGTGCAAGGGTGCCGGCAGCGCCGCCTCCCGCGACCCGCAGCAGTCCCCTGCCGCCAGCGCCTCCGGCGCACGTTCAGGCGGCTCTCCGCGTCGCCGATGCCATTGAGCTTGCCCGCACGGATCCTGACGCATTGCAGCGCCGTATTGCGGACACAGAAGATCCTCAGGAGCGCCTCGTATTGATCCGCGGCCTTTTTGCCCACTTCGCAGACAGCCTCCCGCCGCGGGATGCTATCAGTCAGGCGCTCCGGTTTGAAAAAGTCGAGCAGGAAGCCGCGCTGCGGGAACTGGCCGCGGTCTGGCTGGGGGTCAGCCCGGAAACCCTCAGCGCCGGCGCACAAAAAGGAAGCGCCGTGCTGCGCGGCGGGCTGGCGCTCATTCAATCTGAAAAAGCGCGGCGGGGGACCGCGGAAGCATGGGTCAACGCCTTCCGTGAACATCCGGCGAGGCTCGAACTCGCCTCCGCATTCGCCGCAAGGCTGACGGTGGCTGATCCGCAAAAGGCTCTGGCCATGGCGGACGGATTCACCGCGTGGGAGCGCAGCGCGTTCAACGCCGGAGTCGTTTCCGGCTGGGCCCGCCATGATCCGGAAGCGGCCCGCCGCTGGCAGGCTGACCCTGCGAATGCCGCCAGCGAAGATGACCGCCAAAGATTTTGGCGCGCGGCCGCCTACAGCCAGCCGGAATGGGCCGAAAGGGCTCTAACCAGCGAGCGTGACCCGGCCGCACGTCTCGAAGCAGTGCGCGGAATCGCAGCCGTCAAAGCCCTCAAAGGCACCCGCGAAGCCATTGCATGGGCCGACAGCCTGACAAATTCCGCGGAACGCGAACTGGCTCACGAGATCATCTATGAAGCGACTCCCCGCGGCATCAGCGCTGTTCTCGGAACCAACGAGGGCTATCCCGAAGTCCGGGAAGCCCTTGCAGGAGGCGCCGCCGCCGCGGCGGGGATGCAGGCGGGCGACCGCATCGTGGAAGTGACCGGTGCCGATGGAAAGACCGTGTCGCTTTACAATCAGCCGATCGAAGTCGCAGTGAAGCAATTGCAGGGCGAGGCCGGAGAACGCATCAGTCTGCGCATTCTGCGCAACGGCTCCGATGGCAAACCCGTCGAGCAGACAGTCAATGTCGTCAGGAGTCAGATCGTCCTCCCTCCCGAAACGGCGCGCGCAAAATGGTGACCGGAGCAGCGGCGATGCGGACTGCTTTTTTATTGCGCACTCCTGCAGTCCTGGATATCCCGCTGCCCTATGAGAAAGCACTTACCTCTCATGATGGCCGCCGCCTCCTTGCTGTGGATTGTTCCGCAGGTGCAGGCGGCATCGGTGACGGTGCCGAATTTCAGCTTTGAAACCGGCAACCTTCCGCCCGCCAACAGTCCGATTACGCCGAATGGAACCGACGCCGAACAGTTCGACGGGATGATGACCGAAACGCCGGATTCGCCCTCCAATTGGAAGTTTCTCTTCGAGGCCAACCCGGCCGCCGCCGCCAATGGTCTTTGGGGCGTGCAAATCCCGCGCGCGAACGGCACGGGAAACAACAACTTTTACGGGTCCAAACCGGGGTTCAACGGAGTGACCTCGCTCCCCGCGTCATTTGATGCCATCCAGTTCGCATTCATCAATCTCAACAATGATCCATCGTCGGTGGGGGGCACCACGATCGCCCGTGCCGACTCCGACCCGATCGCGCCCCTCGTGGCCGGCACCTACACGCTCACCGTCGCCGTGGGAGCCCGGAGCACGACCGCATGGAGGAATATCGATTACTCCATCGGGCTCGTTGGCGCGACGAGCGGTGAACTGGGGACCTTCGCTCACCAGATCATGGATCCGGACAGCGCCGCCGGAAACCAGCCGGTTTTCGCGGGAGCGACAGATCAGGTCAATATTGCCGACGTCACATATACATTTTTCGTGGGAGTTGCCGACCCGCTGATTGGAGAGAACTATTTCATTCGCCTGCGCGCTGAGAACACTGGCGTGGGCGGGACCGGAACTTTTACGCAGGCGAACTTCGACAACGTGCGTTTGGATTTCACGCCGGTACCCGAGCCGGGATCGTTTCTTCTCGTAGCGGGTGCGGTCGTCGTATCCGGCATTCACCGGCGGCGCGGGTGGCGTGCCTGACGCGGTGGAACAAAAAAGGCCGGCGCCCCGTGAGGGAACGCCGGCCATGTGAGTCACCGGCCGCGCTGCGGCCGCGAAATTATTTGTCGTCTTTTTCGGGTTTCTCGTCCTTCTCGTCGTCGTCTTTGTCCGATTTCTCCGGCTTCTTTTCGTCATCGCCATCCTCTTCGGCTTCCTTCTCGTCCTTGCTGTCGAAATCGAGGTCCTTGATGCCGTACTTCTTGCCGATTTCCTTGAGCTTTTCTCCGCTGGCCTTGGCGGCGGTGCCCAGTTCCTCCATTTTCGCGCCGAACTCCGCGTCGCTGAACTTGGACTGCGCCCACGTCATGAACTCCGCTTCGTCCTCCGGCATTCCTTTGAAGAGGACGGCCATCTTCGAGATGATGCCGCCCATCGTCTTGTATTCGGAGGCAATTTCCGTCGGCAGCCCGTCGGTCCGCACTTTGTTGATCTTTTCCGACATCGTTTTGATCATCTTCAGCCCGATGACCGGATTCGCCTTGGCTTTGGCTTCCTGCTCATTGGACCATTTCTTCAAAGCCGCCATATCGGTTTTGAATTCCTTGAGGGCAGTTTCCTCATCCCGTGGCGTGACAGGAGGAGTTTCCTCCTTCGCCTCTTCGGCGGGAGCTTCCTTTGCAGGCTTCTTATCGGCGGCGGCCTTCTTGCTTTGGGCAAAGGAAGTTCCGGGTGAGAAGGCGAATGCCACTCCGGCGGCAAGGCACAGGGCCTTCACCGGAATGCGCAATGAGTGACGAGGACATGGTGTGAGTGGTGATTTGAACATGGGGCCGAGCTTCCTGGAATCCCGCGGAAATGCAAATCGCATTCAAGGCCATTTTTTCCGCCCCTGGGGGGATCATGTGGCCTGTGCTGGCGGCTTGTCATGCGGTACGCATGATGCCATAACTGCGGCATGAGATGCTCAATTTCCGCCATCTTTGCCGCAGCAGCCGCATGGATGTTTCTGACGGCCGGGGCCTTCGCCCAGGCGATCAATGCGTCAGGACGGCTGGACTTTTTTCTCACGGACGCCGCGCTGTGGAAACTCTCCGGGGAGGAACTGGTGCAGCGGCTCCTCCCGTTTGGCTATACCGTGGATGCGAAAACCGGAGGCGCCAGCCTCGGTGAACCGCAGGACATGATAAAACGGAAGGCGCATCTGTTCATCGATACGCTGCCGGTTTGGAATGTGTACCTCACGCACGGAGAGAACCTCCGGACCGCGGGGCTCTACATGCTGCCTCCCCCCAATCTTGCAAAGTTGCCCGACAAGGCCGCCTTCCGGAACATCGTCCGCAGCCTTGAGACGGAAATCGACCGGGTGCTCGGGACGAAATCGAGTCCTCATCTCTACGATGCGGGTGATCCTGGCAAGACGGGCCGGGCCACCTGTCAGCGATGGGTCGGGAAAGAAGTGCAGGTGGTGCTGACGACACTCACGCTGGAATCCGGCCGATTCACCCCGCAGCGGCTGGAACTCAGGATCGCGGCCGTGGTGCCGCCCGGGCCGAAACCCCGGGGAAAGGGACCGGTCCCGAGTGTGAATCGTGCGACCGGTGTGATCGTGCTCGACGGATTTCCGCCGCTGCCCGAATGGCCCGGGAGCCATCGGGACTGGCTCGTGCTGGAGCAGGCTCTGGCGGCCGCGGGCAAGGCCAGCGACCGGAACATGATTCGTGAATACTATCATTACGGTGTCAGTTGGCCGGTGACGTTTGTAGAGGGAGCCCGGCGTCTGACCATGATGTCAGGCGTGAAGCTGACCGATATCATCCCGCAATTGCACCTGCCCGCTGAACTGGCGAAACTGAACCGCATTTGCGCGGTGGTGGCGAAGAAACTCGGCAAGCACTCGCCCGAGGTCCTCCAGGGTCTGCACGATCTTGATCCGGATGTATTGAGAGGGGCAAGGACCGGCGGCACGGCACTGCCGCAATTCACCGCCGCCCTCAAGCAGGCGCTGACGGGTGGCCGGCCACTGTTGTGGCTTGGCTGGCGGGGGCTCCTGCCGGAGACTCCCCCTGATTCCAAGCCCGGAACCGTCGTGCGTCTGATCATCGGTTACGCGGAAAAGGAGGGTGAAGTCATCTTCGCCGGTCCGGACGGCAAACCAGGAATTCGCATGAAGATTTCAGACGCCCTCGCAGCGTCCCTGTATGTGGGCGATGTCGGCGGAAAATAGCGGCGACTTGTCATTGGCCCCGCCGCATTCGCTTGGCACAAATCTCTTTTTCCCTGCTGGCCTGCGGACGATTTGCCACTAGGGTTAAGCAGTTTTCCACCCATCGCCTCCCTTCATGGCCCGACCTACAAATCTCACCATGTGCTCTTTCTGCGGGAAGAGTCACTCCGAAGTCAGGAAGCTCATCGCCGGGCCGGGGGTCTATATCTGCGATACCTGCATCGGCGTGTGCAAAGACATTCTCGACAAGGAACTGGGCAACGGGGAGGAGGAGCCCCTGCCGCCATTGCCAAAGCTGAGCGTACCGCGCCCCGCGGAGATTTACCGGCATCTCGAGGACTATGTCATCGGCCAGGAGCACGCCAAGAAAGTGCTCGCCGTGGCGGTGCACAACCACTACCGCCGCGTGCAGCAAAAGATGGAAGAGGAGGAGCACGGCTCGCCGTTCCAGCGCGCCGCCCAGCGGTTCCCTGACGTGGAAATCGAGAAGAGCAACGTCCTGCTGCTCGGTCCCACGGGCTCTGGAAAAACGCTGCTCGCCCGCACCCTTGCGAAAATGCTCGGCGTTCCCTTCAGCATTGCCGACGCCACCACCCTGACGGAAGCGGGCTATGTCGGCGAAGACGTGGAAAACATCATCCTGCGTCTGCTCCAGGCCTCGGATTTCGACGTCCGCCGCGCCGAGATGGGGATCATCTACATCGACGAGATCGACAAGATCGGCAAGAAGTCGGACAACGTCAGCATCACGCGCGACGTTTCCGGCGAAGGCGTGCAGCAGGCGCTGTTGAAAATCCTCGAGGGCACCGTCTGCAACGTTCCGCCCCAGGGCGGGCGCAAGCATCCGCAGCAGGAATACATCCAGGTCAACACGCAGAACATCCTCTTCGTTTGCGGCGGCGCCTTCACAGGCCTTGAGCAGATTATCTCGCGCCGCACCGGCAAAAACGTCATGGGCTTCGGAAGCATGGAGGACAACAAGCGCCGCAGCGCCGAAGTCAGAGAGCGGGCCATTCTCCGGAAGGTGCAGCCGGAAGACCTGCTGAGCTTCGGACTCATCCCGGAATTCATCGGTCGCCTCCCGGTTCTCAGCACCCTTGAGCCGCTCACGGAAGACGATCTGCTGCGGATTCTTGTCGAGCCGAAGAATTCGCTCATCCGTCAATACAGCAAACTTCTTTCGCTCGATGGCGTGGAACTCCAGGTCACCCGCGACGGCCTTCAGGCCATTGCCGCCGCCGCCATCAAGCGCGGCACCGGCGCCCGCGCCCTCCGCTCCATCTTCGAGGAACTGATGCTCGAAATCATGTTCGAGATCCCCGGCCGCGACGACGTGAAGAGCGTCGTCATCAACCGCACCGTCGTCGAGGAGGGCAAAGCTCCCGTGATCAAAAAAGTGAAGCGCAAGCAGGACGCGGCGTGAGGGCGGAGTCTTACCCAGGGAAGCGTCAGGATGCGATAATGCGGTCCGACCGCGCGAAACCGGAGAAGGTCAATGCTCTTTGCGAAGGTTGCTGATGAAAAACGAGCGCCACTGATATGCCTTTACAAAGCAGGCGTGACCCGAAGGAAAGGACAAGAGGAAGGTTGCCCGCGGCCCAATATTGCCCGATAAGCTAGCATGGCGCGCAGCATTCCAGCCCTTGTGAAGCCTGAACTTCTCGTCTGGGCGAGGGAGTCGGCCGGCATCCTCAGTTCGCACCGGGCGGCGGAACTGGCTGGAATCGATGCCATCACACTGCAGGAGTGGGAGAGCGGCCATGACGTTCCAAGCCTTGCCGAACTGAGAAAGCTGGGGGAAATCTACAAACGACCGATTGCGGTCTTTTTCCTCGCCGAACCGCCGCGCCGTTTTGACGCGCAACGCGAGTTTCGGAGGCTGGCGGGAACGGTTCCGGGCAAGGAATCCCCCGAATTGCTGCTGGCGCTGCGCTGGTCCGTCTTCCGACGCGAGGCTGCGATTGAATTGCACCGCCTTAGCGGAGAGAGTCCGGAACGGCTCCAAGCGACCTTGCATCCAACGATGGACCCGGAGGATGCAGGCGGGCGGATTAGAACGCTGCTGGGTGTGACATGGGATGAGCAGGTGGAATGGGCAAGCGCCTACATGGCGCTGAACAGGTGGCGCGCGGCCATGGAAGCGCGAGGGGTACTTGTATTTCAAAGCTCGGAAGCGTTGCTTGAGGAGATGAGGGCCACCTGCATCCCCGATCAGCCCCTGCCAGTCATACTGCTCAATGCGCGGGATGCGCCGCACGGGCGGGTATTCTCGCTGCTGCATGAGTTTTCCCACATCCTCCTGCACGCTGGCGGGCATCAGACGAGTCGCATGGCCGGGGAACGCTCGCCGGAAGAGCAACCGCTGGAGGTAGCAGCAAACGCCTTTGCCGCGGCTGCGCTCCTGCCGCGCGACGCCTTCACTGAACTGGTGCGGCAGTACCGAGGTGCTCTCCGCGGCGAGGACGAGGCACTGCGTAATCTCGCGCAGAGAGTAAAAGTCAGTCCGGAAGTGATCCTGAGGAGGCTTGCGACGCTGGGACTGGCTTCGGAAGAGGTGTATCGCCGCAAACGTGAAGCATGGGGTGTCCGGCTCTGGTACGTGTCGGCCCCGTCCTCCGGCGGACCGCCTGTCCAAGTGAAGACGATCGCGAAGGACGGTCCCGCTTACACACGGTTAGTACTGGACGCCTACGATCAACGGGTGATCAACACCAGCGAGGCATCTGATTATCTCGGCGTCAAGCCGTGCCACTTCCCTAACATCCGGCGTGAACTGTTGGATCGACCCGTATTGAGCAACGTATGATTTACTGTGTCGATACCAGCGCATGGCTGGACGGGTGGGTGCGGGATTATCCACCCGACGTATTTCCAACCTTATGGACGAAGTTGGCGGAGTGCGTCACCTCCGGGATCATCAAATGCTCGGAGGAGGTCTATGTGGAACTGGCTAAAAAAGATGACGGAATTCACCGCTGGCTCAAAGCCCGGAAGGAAGTCCTGGTCCCCATCGATGAGAAGATTCAGCGGATCGTTCTGGAGCTTCTGACGGCGCATCCACGGCTGGTGGATACGCACCGCAACCGCTCGCAGGCCGATCCATTTGTCATCGCGACAGCGGAGTGCCTGGCAGATGCGGTAATCGTAACGGGTGAAAAGCGGCGTGGAAAAATGGATACACCAAAGATTCCAGACGTTTGTGATGCGAGGAATCTCCGCTGCATCACTTTCCTTGAGATGCTTCGAGAACTCGACTGGAAATTCTAGTCCCTCCGCGCACTCCTCGCCCGGTCTCCACCAGCCAGGGGATCAAGGCCGCCGACGTCGCATGGATTTCCGCCGAACGGCAAAAGCGGTCGCTCGACCGCGGAGTGCTCCTGATCGCTCCGGAGATTTGTGTCGAAGTTCTCTCACCCTCGAACACGAGGATGGAAATGATTGAAAAGAAGGCTCTCTATTTTGAGGCGGGAGCAAAGGAAGTTTGGTTTTGCGACGGCGATGGACGGTTGTTCTTTTTCATGGCCGGCGCGCCGGAGCAGACCCGTGAGGCATCAGAATTGTGCCCGGGCTTTCCCGTTCGCATCGACACCCCGGGCGCTTGAGAACTGAGAACTGAGACACCGGCATCGATGGTCCGCGTCGTTTTTCAACCGGCTGCTTCGCCGGTAATTGACTGCGCCACGACTCGCAAATCGGCGACGAAGAGTTCGTAGTTCGCGCGTCGGGATTCTTCGTCCGGAGCCCGCAACAATGACGAGGGGTGGACAGTTAGGATCGTTTGTTGCGCGAACTGCGACTCGAGAATCTTCCCGCGATCGCGCAGAACCCGGGCTGCCGGGCCGAGGATCGTCTGCGCGGCAGTGGCACCGAGGCAGACGAGGACCTTTGGCCGGATGGCGGCGAGTTCGGCTTTGAGCCACGGGCGGCAGGCCGCCATTTCGCGGGAGTTAGGCTTTTGATGGATTCGCCGCTTTCCGCGCGGTTCCCATTTGAAATGTTTGACGGCATTGGTGACGTAAACGGTACGCCGGTCGATGCCCGCTTCTGCGAGCGCGCGGTCGAGCAGCTTGCCGGCGGGGCCGACGAACGGGCGGCCCTGGAGATCCTCCTGATCACCGGGTTGCTCGCCGACGAAGACAACACCAGCTTTGCGCGGGCCTTCTCCGAACACGGTCTGCGTGGCATTCTGGTAGAGTGGGCAGGCCGTGCAATGCTCCGCCGCGGCGCGGAGCTTCCGCAGGTCGCTGGTGGCCGGCGGATCCGCCGGGGAAACGGGGTCCCTTGTTTTTGGCATGAAGATCTTTCCTGCACGGACCGGACCTGGCCTTCTAGCGGCTGTCACCGGCCTTAGCCAGATGCTTCTCAAACCAAGCCACCATCGTGGCGACCGCCTTCTCGCCATCGGCGCCGAGCAGGGCATGACCGGCGCCGGGGAACATCACCAGGTCGGTGGCGCCGCCCTTCGCTTTGAACGCATCAACGATTTCCCGGCTGTGTTTGTCGGGCACCAGAGTATCCTTGTCGCCGTGGAGTAGCAGGGACGGAGCATCGTCAGACGTGACGTGTTCCAGAGGCGAAACACTCTTCCATAGCCCGGCATCGAACTGGAGCGCCCGGCATCGAACTGGAGCGCGAGACAGGGAAAATCAGGGGGAGGAGGCAAAAGAGAGCGGCGCGTTTCATGGTGGCCGGGAGACTGAGGGGTTTCGTTGTCGGTGGCAAGCATGGTCTGGCGCTTTTGTGCTTCCCGTAAATCCTGATCGACGCTTTCATCAGCAGCCATGAACTCAAACGTCGCTGTCATCGTCCTGTGCGCATTTTCGCTGATCATCATCGCGGCCCGCGGTGAATCGCCCGGGCCTGATTGGCCGTCATTTCGCGGCACGAAAGCGAGCGGTGCGACGTCCGGTCCTCCTGCTCCCGTTGAATGGGATGTCGCGACCGGCAAAAACATCCGCTGGTCAGTGGACGTCCCGGGGCTCGGTCTCTCCAGTCCGGTCATTTGGGGCGACCGGATTTTCATCACCACGGCGATTCGTGTGACAGCGGACGGCAAGGAAGCGCCGCCCGCGGAGTTGCGCACGGGGCTGTATGGCGACATCGAGCCGGCGGAGGACAATGCGCCGCACCGCTTCGTGGTGATTTGCTATGATGTGAAGACGGGAAGCGAGTTGTGGCGTGACGCGGTACACACCGGCAGCCCTGCCATCGCGCGCCATCCGAAAGCATCTCACGCCAATTCCACACCTGCGGCCGATGCGAAACGCGTGGTGACGTGCTTTGGCACCGAGGGACTCTATTGCCACGACCACGCCGGGAAGCTGCTATGGAAGAAGGATCTCGGGCGCCTTGATTCCGGCTATTATAAAGTGCCCAGTGCGCAGTGGGGTTACGGAAGTTCGCCGGTGATCGCCGGGGACCGCGTGATCGTCCAGGCGGATGTGCAGCAGGGGTCGTTCCTCGCGGCGTTCGCGCTCGCCGACGGGAAGGAAATCTGGCGCACCCTCCGCGCGGACGTCCCGACATGGAGCAGTCCGTTGATTCACGAAGTCGCAGGCAAGCGTCAGGTCATCGTCAACGGCTGGAAGCACATGGGTGCCTACGACTTCGACACCGGTGCAGAAATCTGGAAGGTGGGCGGCGGCGGCGACATCCCGGTGCCGACTCCCATC
>Ga0190270_10001744_pt1 | contig 10283 bp, 11 predicted proteins | sample Popmic320T_FD_133748 | JGI IMG/M metagenome (GOLD analysis project Ga0190270, IMG submission 133748) | Populus adjacent soil microbial communities from riparian zone of Weber River, Utah, USA - 320 T | ecosystem: Environmental > Terrestrial > Soil > Riparian zone | place: USA: Utah | collected... | reverse complement strand
CGATCGGGATCGCGATGGGCCGCAGCCCGTACTGGGACGGCTTCTTCCGCGACTACGTGATGCTCACACTCACCACGCCCGGCCTCGTGTTCGCATTGATCTGCGTGATGATCTTCGGCCTGTCGACGCTCGCACCGATCGTCGCGATCGTCCTGACCTCGTTCCCGCACGTCACGGTGAACGTCGTCGAAGGCGTTCGCGCGATCCCTCGCGATCTGATGGACATGGCCGCGGCCTACGGGGTCGATCGCCGGACGCGGATCCGGAACATCGTCCTGCCCGCGATCGCCCCGTTCCTGTTCACGGCGATCCGCTACGGATTCGCGATCGCGTGGAAGATCACCGCGCTCACCGAGCTGTTCGGCCAGACCGACGGCGTCGGGATCCAGATCCGCGTCGAGTACCTCTTCTTCGACATCGCCGGCGTGCTGGCCTGGGCCTTCTTCCTGGTCGGCTTCGCGCTCGTGATGGAACGGGTGGTCCTCCAGCGGCTCGAGCGACGGTTCTTCCGTTGGCGACCGAAGGCGTTCGCGTAGGAGGGACGATGGAGAACGTCGTGCGCGCCGGGAACGGGACCGCCCGCCCGAGACGTTCGTGGTTCGCACGGACGTTCATCACGCCGCGCGCCGCGCGGATCACCGCTCCGGTGCTGTTCCTCGTCGCCTGGCAGCTGATCGCGCCCCTGATCCCGTCCGCGATCCTTCCGATGCCGGTGGAGGTCGCCGAGGCGATGTGGGAGCAGCTGCGGGAGGGCACGGTCGTGGAGGCGTTCTCGGTGAGTCTCCTGCGCCTCGCGATCGGCTTCGCGCTGGCGCTCGTCATCGGCTCGATCGTCGGGCTGGCGATGGGGCTCTCAGCCCGCATCGAGGCGATGCTCCACGACTTCGTCGTCGTCGGCCTCACGTTCCCCTATCTGATCTGGGGACTCCTGGTTGCGATGTGGTTCGGCTACGGGTGGCTCGGCCCGGTGCTCGTGGTCTTCATCGCCGGGCTACCGTACGTGATCCTGAACATGTCGGAGGGGGTCCACGACGTGTCGAAAGAGCTGCGGGACATGGCGTCGGCCTACGACGTCCCGCGCGACCGCATGCTGCGTCACCTGGTGATCCCCTCACTCAGCCCGTTCTTCTTCGCATCCCTCCGCTACGGACTGGCCAACGGCTGGAAGGGACTGATCCTGGCGGAGGTGTTCGCCTCGACGTCAGGCGCGGGCTGGCACATCACGAGCATGCGAGACTACGGCGACTTCGCCGGCGTCGTCGGCTTCGCGATCTACTTCGCGCTGTTCTCGATCGTCGTCGAGCGGCTCGTGTTCGGACGGCTCTCGCGTCGAGTGTTCCGGTGGCGTCCGGCGTTCGTGCGCGAGATGGCTGAGCCGCCCGAGCTGTTGGTATGAGCGAACGCGAGGAGGCGATGCAGTGGCAACCGTAGCGGTGACCGACCTCCGGAAGGTGTTCCCGGGCGAAGGCCGGGACGTGGTCGCGCTCGACGGCGTCTCGTTCGATGCGTCCGGTCACACGTTCGTGAGCGTCGTCGGCCCGTCCGGATGCGGCAAGTCGACGTTATTGAACATACTGGCGGGCGTCGAGCCGCCGAGTTCTGGACGCGCCGATATCACCGAGAACGGCTCGAGGGCGAGGGTGGGATACGTCTTCCAGGCTCCCCGCCTGCTCCCCTGGCGTTCCGTGATGGACAACATGACGTTCGTGCAGGCCGAACGCACTGAAGAGACCGAAGCTCGGGCGGCGCGGTACCTCGACATGGTGGGACTCGCCGAATACCACAAGGCGTGGCCATCCCAGCTCTCGGGCGGCATGCAGCAGCGCGTCGGGATCGCTCGCGCGTTCTCGATCGAGCCCGACGCCCTCCTCATGGACGAGCCCTTCAGCCATCTCGACGCGATCACCGCGCGGGGGCTCCGCCGGGAGCTCCACACGATGTGGATGGAGACGAAGAAGACGGTCCTGTTCGTCACGCACGACGTCGGCGAGGCCGTCGAGCTCTCCAATCGGATCGTGATCCTGGCCAAGGGCGGGAAGCTGCAGAAGGACGTCGTCGTGGAGCTCCCGTTCCCGCGGGACCCGGCCGACGACCAGGTGGCGCTGATGAAGGCGGAGGTGCTCAGGGAGTTCGAGGAGCTCGACCTGATCGCGACGTGACCAGCTCGTCGGTCCGATCAGCCGGCTCGACGATCATCGAGAGGTAGGGAGACAGGCAGATGGGAAAGATCACGTTCGACCGCGACGAGGGCAACACGGTGACCCCGCAGTACTCCGAGGCGAAGGGCCCGGTCCTGCGGAGCGAGAAGATCGAGGTCACGAAGGCGATGTTCGACGTCGGGAAGGGTGCGAAGACGCACTCCCACGCCGAGGAGCAGGTGTTCTACATCGTGAAAGGACGCCTGCGTGTCACCTGCGACGGGGAGACCTACGAGGTCGGGGCCGGGGAAGGCAGCTTCCATCCCTCGAACGCCGAGCATACGGTCCAGGCCCTCGAGGACACCGTCGCGATCAGCTTCAAGAACCTCGTGGATCCGATCTACGAGAAGACCGGCGAGCTGCGCTGAGGAGCCCGAGGAGGAGGACCGAACGACATGCCGTTCCTTGTGTTCGATGAGATCCAGAAGGAGACCGTCACGCCGAAGTACTCGACCGCCTACGGGGAGCTCGTCACCGGTGAGTTCATCGAGGTGGGACGCCTCAACTTCAAGGCCGGCGAGGGTGCGGTGGAGCACGCCCACCCGCACGAGCAGGTGATGTACATCATCAGCGGGAAGCTCTCAGTCGACCTGGAGGGAGAGCACGCCGAGCTCGGACCGGGCATGGGCTTCCATGCGAAGCCGAACCAGAAGCACCGCGTCCAGGCCGTCGAGGACACCCAGGTCCTCAGCTCGAAACACGTGATCGAAGGGGTCGGCCACAAGATCTGAGCACGCAGACGCCTCCTTCTCCCCCGGCCGCGGTGTGCGGCCGCACGGGGAGACGGAGAGCTTCGGCGACGGCTCGGCCAGGAGCCGGCCACGACCGACGGATCGGATCACGGATATCGCACGAGCGCCGGACGGCGCGAGAGGAGGAACGAGCATGGCTGACGGGCTGAGCCTCGACGTCGCCGGTCCCACCCTGACGGCGACGATCGACGCGGGCGAGGGCAATCTGTTCTCGCGGAGCATGATGGACGATCTCGTCGATGCCATACGGGATTCGGGTCGCGACGACGCGATGCGATTCGTCCACCTCCGTGCGGAGGGGGACGACTTCTGCCTGGGCCGGGAGAAGGGCGGCGCGGCGCCCGATGAGCTCCGTGCGATGGCTGGCCGTATCTCCACCGTGAACGAGACGCTGCGCACGACGCCGCTCACCGTGGTCGCCGAGGTGAACGGTCCCGCGGCCGGCTACGGCGTGGGCATGATAGGCGCGAGCGACATCGCAGTTGCGGCCGACTCGGCGACGTTCGCGTTCCCGGAGATCAAGGCTGGGTTCGCGCCGGCCGTCGTGATCAGCTGGGCGCGTTTCCAGCTGCCACCACGGCTCCTCTATGACATGGTCTCGACGGGCGACGCGATCGACGCCTCCGCGGCACTCGCGGCCGGCCTCGTGACGGAGGTCGTGCCGAGGGCCACGCTCTCGGCGCGGGTCGGCGAGCGGCTCGAGCGGCTCGCGTCCGTCGACGCGTTCGCGCTCCGCGAGATGAAGCGGTTCCTCTTGTTCACCAGGGCCATGGACCCGCAAACGGCCGCGCTGGCCTCGACGGATACGCTCGTCTTCAGCGGACTCCGCGTGATCGGTCAGTTCTGAGAGGGATGGCCCACTGCCTTGACCGGGCGGCCCGGAAACGAAACTGTCACGAGCGAGGAATCTGCACATTATATATAGTCATGAAGGGCCGCCCTCCGGCAGGTGTCGGCTCTGGGGTCGACGGTCCGGTGATCCGGACGGGAGGAGGTCGCAAGTCCGATGAAGCGGCGCAGGGCAGGTGTCTTCCGCTCGATCGCGCTCGCCAGCGTGCTCGCCCTCGTGGCGATGGCGTGCGGTGACGACGGTGGCGGCGATGGCGGCGGCGGCGGGGACACCGGCGAGGACGGCGTCATCCGTTTCACGTTCGCGCCCGATCCCGTCTGGGACTACCTGAAGGACTCCGGGATCCGTGAGGAGATGGAGGCGGAGTCCGGCATCAGGATCATCGAGCAGGCCAGCTGGGATGAATTCGGGCTGTACGCCGGCGGGCACGCCGACGTCGTCTCGATCGCATCGTTCGAGGTCCCCCTCCTCGAGGAGGAGACCGGGAACCCTGCCACCGTCTTCGGGAAGTACAACATCGACCGGAGCGTCCTGGTGGTGCCGGCCGACTCCGACGCACAGACGCTCGAGGACCTGCAGGGCGAGAAGATCGCCGTCTGGGACTCGGTCTCCTCGACCGTGATCTGGCGGGTGCTCGCGAACGAGCTCTACGGCCTCGACTTCCAGACGGGCGGTGGCGACTACGAGCTCGTCGTGACCGACCTCGGCAACACGGGCGCGCTCGCGGCGAACCACGAGGTGGCGGGGGCGCTCGTCCTCCCGGACTTCAACGTCCCCGTCCTGCTGAACGAGGAAGTCCGCGTCCTCTACGACGGACAGACGGCGGCGGACCTGTATAAGGAGGTCGTCGGCGCACCTGACCACGAGGGGCCGATGATCAACATCTTCATGGCGCCGACGGATTGGTACGAAGAGCATCCCGAGGAGGTCGCGTTCTTCCTCGAGCTTTGGCAACGGGGCATCGAGGAGTGGCAGGCGAACCAGAACACGATCATCGAGAGCTACCCGCAGCACTTCGCGGTCGAAACCCCGGAGGAGATCACGTTCATGAAGGACTACCTCGGGGCACACGACTGGTTCGTCGAATCCGTCTACCTCAACGACGACTGGGTGTCGACGGAATCGGAGATCTTCCCGATGCTCGAAGAGACCGGGGCATCTGATTCCGATGAGGCACCGGTCTTCGACGTCGTCGAGGGGCAGGGTTGAGCGAACGCTGACCACGACCCAACGGGACGGAGCGTGACGTGAGCGGGATCCCGGCCGCGCCAGCGGTCCGGGCGGAGGAACGCCTGTCGCTCGCCACGCGCCGGCGCGTCCGGGGGGTCGCCGGCTTCGTCGTCGGGGTCGGCGGCTTCCTCGTGATCTGGGCGCTCCTGTCGCGGTTCGTCTTCGGCGAGTTCACGCTCCCGCCGCCCGCGGAGGTCGGCCGGATCATGTGGGAGATCCTCGTTACGGGGGAGTTCTTCCAGCAGTTCGTGCCGACGATCCTCCGCCTGGCCTACGGCTTCGGTCTGGCGCTGCTGATCGGGTTCCCGATCGGGTACCTGATGGGCACGAGCCGATGGTGGCGTGCCTTCTTCCACGACATGGTGATGGTGGCGGGGAGCATCCCGGGCGTCACGTACGCCGTGCTGGCGCTCGTGGTCCTGGGGATCTCGATCTGGGGGCCGGTCCTGTCGGTCGGCCTGGTCGCGATGCCGTACGTGGCGATCAACGTCGCGGAGGGGCTCGATTCCGTGGATCGGAAGCTGGTCCAGATGAGCGATACGTTCGGACGCGGCCGCGCGACGATCGTGCGCAACGTCCAGGTGCCCTCGGTCGCCCCGTTCGCGTTCGCCGGCGTGCGGCTCTCGTTCGCGCTCGCCTGGAAGGTCGAGCAGCTGACCGAGGTCTTCGGCTCGTCCTCGGGGATCGGCTTCCAGATCCGCCACGAGTTCGAGGACTTCTCGATCCCCGGGATGCTCGCGTGGGTGTTGCTCTTCATCGTCTTCATGATCCTCCTCGAGCGGTTCGTGCTCACGCGGCTCGAGCGACACCTCTTCCGGTGGCGGCCGGAGGACCGCCCGTGAGCAGCGCGACGGTCGCGGCGTCGAGCCGGGCCCCCGGCCGTGGTCCGAACCGGATCGGGCAGGTGTTCCGCTCCGACGGGTTCGCCCGCTTCGCGAGCTACGTGTTCCTCCTGGTGCTGTGGCAGCTGCTCTCCTTGTACGAGGAGCGGTTCCCGCCGCCGGCGGAGGTCTTCGGCTTCCTGTGGACCGAGGTCACGGGCGGCAGCCACGGCGGCGTCGTGCGCGGGGAGTTCTGGGAGCACTTCGCGGCGACGCTCCCTCGATTCACGATCGGTATCGCGATCTCGATGCTCCTCGGCGTGCTTACCGGCGTCCTGATCGGAGGATCCAAGGCCGCCGAGGCGCTGCTGAAGGACACCCTCCTGATGCTCGTGGCGCTCCCCGCGATCATCTGGGCGTTCCTCACGCAGATGTGGCTCGGGCTGGGCGACTACGCCGTCGTGATCACGACGTTCCTGTCCGCGTTCCCGTTCGTCGCTGTGAACGTGGTGCAGGGGATCCAGGCGGTCCCGCGCGATCTCCGTCGGATGTCAGGGGCCTTCCACATCGCCGGCTACCGTCGGCTCCGGCACCTCCTGCTCCCGGCGGTGGCCGGCTACCTCTTCGCGGGCCTGCGGTTCGCGGTGATCATCGGGTGGAACGCCGTCCTGCTGGGCGAGTGGTTCTCGTCGAGCGAGGGGGTGGGGTGGCGGAGCCGGTATTGGTACGACGCGAACCGCTACCAGGGCTTCGTGGCCTGGGTGGTCGCCTTCATCGCGTTCATCGTCCTGCTCGACCGACTGGTCCTCGTCCGCCTGCAGCGCCGCGCGTTCCGCTGGCGGGATGCTCAGCTGAGCGACATGGAGCGCCAGGCGGACGAGATCGACGTCGGCGTGACCGGGGCCTGAGAGGATCGAGGGGAGGACCTGATGGCGACGCTGCAGGTGGAGCACCTGAGGAAGACCTTCCCGGCGATCGAGCGCGGGAGCGGTCCCACGACGGCGATCGACGACCTGACCTTCGAGATCGGCGGCCACGTGTTCGTGTCGGTCGTCGGCCCGTCCGGCTGCGGCAAGAGCACGCTGCTGAACATCGTCTCGGGGATCGAGACCGCGACTCGCGGCTCCGTGACCGTGTCGCAGGACGGCCGCCCGGCGAGGTTGGGGTACGTCTTCCAGGAGCCCAGGCTCCTCCCCTGGCGCACGGTCGATCAGAACATGCGATACGTCCTGGACGGCGACGACGTGAGGTCACGCGTCGAGGAGTATCTGCGGATGGTCGGGCTCCGGGATTCGGGGGACAAGTTCCCCGGGCAGCTCTCCGGCGGGATGCAGCAGCGTGTGGGGATCGCGCGCGCATTCGCGGTGGAGCCCGACCTGCTCCTTATGGACGAGCCGTTCAGCCACCTCGACGCGATCACCGCGCGAAGCCTGCGGGAGCAGCTCCAGGCGATCTGGACCGAGGCCAAGAAGACGGTGCTCTTCGTGACCCACGACATCGCGGAGGCGGTGCAGCTCTCGAACCGCGTGCTGATCCTGGCGCCGGGCGGTCGGCTCTACGCCGACGTCCCGATCGACCTGCCGTATCCGAGGCGCGCCTCGGACCATGATGTCGCGATGGCGCAGGCCGAGCTCCTCGGCCGGTTCGAGACGATGCAGGAGGAGGCCGACGCCGCCGACGTGACGGACGTCGCGAGCTGATGGCCCTAGAGCAGCGGCGTGGGACATCGACGCGGGCCGAGGGGATCCTCGCCGCGACCGGCGTCCCCCGCGAGTTGCTGATCGGCGGCCGATGGACCGCGGCCGCGGACGGCGGCCGCCTCGACGTGCTCGACCCCTCGACCGGACGGGTCGTGACGGACGTGGCGAGCGCCGGCGAAGCGGACGTCGAACGTGCCGTCACCGCCGGGCTCGACGCCTTCGAGGAGGGCGGATGGAGCCGGATGGCCGCGGCGCCGCGGGCCCAGGCGTTGGGGAGGTTCGCCGACGCGATCGCGGCCCGGATCGATGACCTCTACCAGCTCGAGACGCTTTGCAACGGAAGGCCGATCACGGAGACCCGCGCGCAGCTCGCCCGGCTCCCCGAGTGGTACCGGTACAACGCGTCGCTCCTGATGGCCGACCGCACCGACGTGATCCAGATGCCGGGCTCGTACCACACGTACACGTCGCGGTTCCCGATCGGGGTCGTCGGGATCCTCAGCTCGTTCAACCATCCGATGATGATCGGCTCGAAGAGCCTCGCGCCGGCGCTCGCCACGGGGAACAGCGTCGTGCTGAAGCCGTCGGAGCTGACGCCGCTGACGAGCCTGCTCCTGGGCCGGATCGCCCTGGATGCGGGGATCCCGCCCGGCGTCCTGAACGTCGCGCCCGGGGCCGGGGCGGTCGCGGGGGCGCGGCTCGCCACGCACCCGGGCGTCGGCAAGATCACGTTCACCGGTGGAACGGCGGCGGGGCGCGCCGTGGCGCGCGCGGCCGCCGAGCGCTTCGCGAAGGTGACGGTCGAGCTCGGCGGCAAGACGCCGGTGCTCGTGTTCGACGACGTCGATCTGGACACCGCGACGAAGGGCGTGGCGTTCGCAGCGTTCGTGGCTGCCGGCCAGACATGCATCTGCGGGAGCCGTGTGCTGGTTCACCGCTCGATCCACGACGCGTTCGTCGAGCGGCTCGTGACGATCGCCCGCGCGATCCGGATCGGGGATCCCTTCGACCCGGCGACCCAGCTCGGTCCGCTGATCTCGCAGGAGGCCCGCGAGCGCGTGCTGGGCTACGTCGAGCTGGGCGTGGAGGAAGGAGGCACGCTCGTCACGGGAGGTGCGATCCCGCCCGTCGAGGGGCTCGACGACGGGTACTTCGTCGAACCGACGGTCATCACCGGCCTCACGAACGAGAGCCGATGCGCCCGGGAGGAGATCTTCGGCCCGGTCGCCGTCGTCGTGCCGTTCGACGACGAGGACGACGCGATCCGCAAGGCGAACGACTCGCCGTACGGGCTCGGATCGGCGATCTGGACGAGCGACGTCGCGCGCGCGCACCGCGTCGCCGGTTCGCTCACGCATGGGATCGTCTGGGTGAACGACCACCACCGGCTCGACCCGGCGGCCCCCTGGGGCGGTGTCCGGGACAGCGGGACAGGCCGCGAGGGCGGCTGGGAGTCGTTCCACGACTTCACTCACCTGCGCACCGTGACCGTCCGGACGGCGGCGGATCCCGTGGATTGGTACGGCGGCGACGTCGAACGGCTGAACTAGAGGCGACGATCGGGGTGCGGTTCGTCACGTTCTCGGGCCCACGGTCCTCCCCGCACGCCGGAGCGCTGGTCGACGGCGGCGTGGTCGATCTCACGGCCACGGGCGTCGCACGGGATGTCCTGTCGATGATCCGGTCCGGGCACGACGGCCTCGCAGCGGCCGCGCGAGCGATCGAAGACACCGACCCGACGCCGCTCGAGGGCGTCCGGCTCCACGCGCCGATCCCACGTCCGCCGAAGGACGTGCTCGCCGTCGGGAGGAACTACCGCGAGCATGCGACGGAGTTCTCGCACTCGGGATTCGACGCCTCGGAGCGATCGGTCGTGCCGGAAGACCCGGTGATCTTCACGAAAGCGGCCACGTCGGTCGTCGGTCCGGAGGATGCGATCCTCCTCGAGAACGACCCCACCGGCACGGTCGACTACGAGGGCGAGCTGGCGGTCGTTGTCGGCCGCGGCGGCCGGCGGATCCCGCGGACCGACGCTCTCGGGCACGTCTTCGGCTACACGATCGTGAATGACGTCACGGCGCGCGACCTCCAGCGAAGACACGTCCAGTGGTACCTGGGGAAGAGCCCCGACACGTTCTGCCCGATGGGCCCGGCGATCGTCACCGCCGACGAGCTGCCGGACGTCGGCGCCTCCTGGCTCCGGACCCGCGTGAACGGCGAGCTCCGCCAGGAGGCGCCGATCGCGAACCTGCTCTTCGATGTCCCGACGCTGATCGCGACGATCTCCGAGACGACATCGCTGGAGCCCGGCGACGTGATCGCGACGGGGACGCCCGTCGGGACGGGGATGGGCTTCGACCCACCGCGGTTCCTCGCGCCCGGCGATCGCGTCGAGATCACGATCGACGGGATCGGCACGCTTGGCAACCCGGTGCGATAGGAGGAGATGACGATGGCGCGCATCGAGCTGATCACGGGCGACGTCGAGCGAACGCCCGGGACACGGGCCGTGGCCGAGCGGATCATCGAGAGTCGTGGGGAGATCTCCCGACCCTTCCAGGTGCTCCTCCACGCCCCGCCCCTGGCCGAGCGCGTGGCCGAGCTCGGGCACCTCGTCCGCTCCGGGTCGAGCATCGCCGACACGGATCGGGAGCTCGCGACGCTCGCGACCGGCGCAGCCATTGGATGCGGGTTCGTATGGACCTCGCACCTCGAGTCGGCTGACGCAGCTG
>Ga0190270_10001743_pt1 | contig 10284 bp, 9 predicted proteins | sample Popmic320T_FD_133748 | JGI IMG/M metagenome (GOLD analysis project Ga0190270, IMG submission 133748) | Populus adjacent soil microbial communities from riparian zone of Weber River, Utah, USA - 320 T | ecosystem: Environmental > Terrestrial > Soil > Riparian zone | place: USA: Utah | collected... | reverse complement strand
GGCGAGGGTGAACGGCTGCACCGCCTCATCGAAGACGAGGAAGCCGAGGATCGCCGCCCAGACGAACGAGCTATATTCGACCGGCGCGAGATGCTGCGCCTCGGCGCGGGCATAGGCCCAGGACAGCAGGAGCAGCGACGCGAAGGCGAGGAGCGCTGCGCCGACGATCGCGGGAAGCTCTCCCGGCGGCGGCAGCTCGGCGAGGAACGGCGCGGCGAGCAGGAAGGAAGCGCCCATGATCCCGCTGGTGAAGAAGGCGATCTCGGTCGGCTTGGCGAGCAGGGCCTGCTGGCGCATCAGGATGATATTGTACGCGTAGAGCGCGGCCGAACCGAGGATGGCGAGCGAGCCGCGGAACGCGTCGGGACCCAGCTCCGCCTCGCGCTGGCCCCAGAAGATGAGCAGCACCCCGCCGAAGCCGAGCAATGACGCGAGCAGTGCCCGCCGCTCGATCCGCTCCTTGAGCAAGGCGGCGGCGAGATAGAGGGCGAGCAAAGGCGCGACGAAGGCCAAGGCGATCGCCTGGGCGAGCGGCACCCGCGCCAGCCCCCAGAAGAACAGGAAGGCCATCGGCACGCCGATCAGGCCGCGCGTCAGATGCACCCGCATCGCCGCCTTGCCCGGCCACGGATTGCCCGCGCCGAAGAAAAAGACCGCCGCGATCGAGGCGCCGGCGAGCGTCCGCCACAGCAGGGCATTGTAGGTGCCGATCGCGATGGCGAGCCCCTTCATCACCGCATCCATGCCGGAGAAGGAGGCGATGCCGAGCGTCGCCACCGCAAAGGCGAAGGCGGTCGATGTCCGGGCTGGGTCGCTGCGGGCCATGTCGCGGCGATAGCGCCGCCGCCGCGCCAGGTCACGAGGTGCCAGCGCCTAGGGTCCGCACTCGATACCCGCAATGGCCGGGATCGCCCTTCGGGCGGCGGGCGGCTCTTGGCGCAGGGCTACGTCGCGCGTCGGTCACGATGCGACAGCATCGCTCCCTCCTTGCTCCTTGCCCTGCACCAAAATCCGCTCCGTCACGGCCGTTGCGGGTATCGAGTACGGACCCTCAGCGCAGGATCATGTTGTCGCCGCTCATCTCGACCGTGCCGATGCGCGTCAGGAAAGACTGGCCGAGCAGCGAGATTGGGAGCCCTTCGAGCACGGCGCCGCTGACGCCTCGAACTTCGCGCCCTTCGACCACCACCCGGTCCAGCGTCACCATCTGCCCCCGCACCGCGCCCGAGGCGCCTGAGCCGACGATCTGGAAATCGGCTTCGTCGAATCGGACGCCCAGCCTTTTGGCATCCTCGACGGTGAGCGCCACCATCGAGGCGCCGGTATCGACGACGAAGCGGGCGAGCTGCCCGTTGACCTCGGCATGGACGTAGAAATGTCCATTGCCCTCGCGCCGCAGCCGCACTTCCGCCGGCGGCGGGCCGCCACGCGCCGGGGCCGCCTCGGCCACTGCCCCCGCCGACGGCACGGGCGTCGAAGCCGGCATCATCGCACCGATGCCGGCGCCGACCACGATCACTGCGAATAGTGCTTTGATCATCCCTCGAGCTTAGCCGAGCCCGGTAAACGAAGCGTTTGCCCGCTCTTACTCCGCCGCCTGCGCCGCCGCGGCGCCCGCCGCCTCGATCTCGGCGGCCTTGGCCTCGACCAGGCGGACGATGTGGTCGACCATCTCCTCGTCGCGGACATGGTGGTCGGTCACGCCGGAGAGATAGACCATGTGCTTGCCGGCGCCGCCGCCGGTGATGCCGATGTCGGTCTCGCGCGCCTCGCCGGGACCGTTGACGACGCAGCCGAGCACGCTGAGCGACATCGGCGTGCGGATGTGGCTGAGCCGCTCTTCGAGCTTCTCGACGGTGCGGATGACGTCGAAGCCCTGGCGCGCGCAGCTCGGGCACGACACCACGCGCACGCCGCGGTTGCGGATGCCGAGGCTCTTCAAAATCTCGAACCCGGCGCGCACCTCCTCCTCGGGCTCGGCCGACAAGGAGACGCGGATCGTGTCGCCGATCCCGAACCAGAGCAGGGAGCCGATGCCGATCGCGCTTTTCACCGTGCCGCCGCGCAGCCCCCCCGCCTCGGTGATGCCGAGATGGAGCGGGCAATCGACCGCGTCGGCGAGCTGCTGGTAAGCGGCGACCGCGAGGAACAGATCGGACGCTTTGACGGCGACCTTATATTCGCGGAAATCATGATCCTCGAGCAGCCGGATATGGTCGAGCGCGCTCTCCACCAAAGCCTCCGGGCAGGGCTCGCCATATTTTTCGAGCAAGTGGCGCTCGAGAGAGCCGGCATTGACGCCGATCCGGATCGCGCAGCCGTTCGCCTTGGCGGCGTTCACGACCTCGCGCACCCGCTCGGCGGAGCCGATATTGCCCGGATTGATCCTGAGGCAGGCGGCGCCGGCGTCGGCCGCCTCGAGCGCTCGCTTGTAGTGGAAGTGGATGTCGGCGACGATCGGCACCCGGGAGGCGCGCACGATCTGCTTCAGCGCCTGCGTGCTCTCGACGTCCGGGCAGGAGACGCGAACGATGTCGGCGCCCGCTTCCTCGCAGCGGCGGATCTGGTCGACCGTCGCGCGAACGTCGGCGGTGACCGTATTGGTCATCGTCTGGACCGTGATCGGCGCGCCGCCGCCGACCGGCACGTGGCCGACCATGATCTGCCGGGAAGGACGGCGCGCGATATCGCGCCACGGGCGGATGGACATGCCCGCGATATAGGCGCTCGGCCGGCGGAGCGAAAGTCGGCGGGCCCGCCGCCGGCGCTCGGCGGCGGGCCCTCGAACGTTTCGGTCCCGGCTAGAGGACGAAGTCCGCGGCGGTGAGCGCGAACGTGCCGGTGAGGAAGATCTCGAAGTCGGCGTTGCCGTCCCCGTTCATATCGCCCTCGACCACCGTCATTCCGCCGCCCGTGGAGTAGCGCAGCTGGCCCGGGGTGGAGGTGAAGGCGCCCGTGCCGATGAAGGTGAAGGCCTGGTCGCCGGGGGTGTAGATGTCCGGATCCCAATTGCCGAGATCGATGATGTCCGTCCCGTCTTCGAAGTCGGTGATGGTGTCGGCGTCGCTGCCCAGCCCCGCTTCGTAGCCGCCGATCCGGAAGATGTCCGCGCCGGCGCCGCCCTCGAGCGTATCGCCGCCCGAAGCGCCGACGAGCAGATCGTCGCCGTCGCCGCCGTAGAGCGTATCCGCCCCGCCGTTGGCGCGGATTTCGTCATTGCCATCGAGGCCGTAGAGCGTGTCCGCGCCGGTCCCGCCGGCGATGACGTTGTTGAGATCGTTGCCGGTTCCGGTGAAGGTGCCGGAACCGCTGTTGGTGAGATTCTCGACCTCGGACGGGAGCGTGAAGCTGCTGCTCGTCGCATAAACATGGTCGGTGCCGCCGTTGCTCGATTCGGCGACGATGTCGAACTCGTCGTCGACGAGGTAGACGTCGCCGTCGGCGCCGCCGTCCATATAATCGGCGCCCGTGCCGCCGCTGAGCGTATCGACTCCCGCGCCGCCCATCAGCGTGTCGACGCCGCCATTGCCGGCCAGATAATCGTGGCCGTCGCCGCCGTCGAGCACGTCGTCGCCGATGCCGCCGTAAATCTCGTTGCTGAGGTCGTTGCCGTTGCCGTTGAAATTGCCGGTGCCGAGATATCTCAATTTCTCGACATGGTCGCCGAGCGTGTAGTCGACGAGGGTGCGGACCTCGTCGGTGCCCTGGGCGGATTGCTCGAGCACCGAATCGCCCGAATCGTCGACATAATAGATGTCGTTGCCGCCGCGGCCGACGAGCGTGTCGGCGCCGGCGCCGCCGTCGAGGACGTTGGCGCCGCTGGTGCCGCGCAGCTCGTCGCCATAATCCGATCCGGTGAGGTTCTCGATGCTGGTCAGCGTGTCGTCGGCGGCTTCGCCGTCCTTCTCGCCCGTGGTCAGGTCGACGAGCACGAAGCTGCTGCTGCTCATGTAATTGGCGGTATCGTTGCCCGAGCCGCCGCTCACCGAGACCGCGGCGAGATCGGCCATGTAGAAGATGTTCGCCAGGCTGTTGCCGGTGACGGAGATCGGTCCGCTCGCGTTGCGGGTGTCGAGATTCTCGACATTGGAGGTGAGGGTGTAAGTGGAGATGGTGATCGCGACAGTGTCGGTGCCGCCGCCCGACGATTCGGTCACCACGTCGCCGGCATCGTCGACCCAATAGGTGTCGTTGCCGCTGCCCCCCGTCATCGCATCCGCCCCGGTTCCGCCGTCGAGCAGGTCATGGCCGGCGCCGCCGCTCAAGATGTCGTTGCCGTCGTAGCCGTAGAGTTCGTCGTCGCTGGAGGTGCCGGTGAGCGTGTCGTCGCCCGATGTGCCGTAGATGATAGCCATGTTGCGCCCCTTCTTTCCGCGGCCGCACCCCAACGGTACGGAGACTCGCGGGCAAGGCATCATCGCCCTGATTTGCTACTTTCGCCAGCGAAATGATTTCCTGAAAGGGGGATTGACTTGGTCGATACTATGAGTCCGCTGAGGCGCCGCCGGCTGGCGGGCGGCCGCGCTTGCGTCTCTCGGGCGGTGCCACTTTGACCCCGCGCCGCCCGAGCGCCTCGCGCAACAGGCATTCGATCTCGGCATTGATGCTGCGCAAATCGGACGCCGCCACGCGTTCGAGCGCTTCCCACAGCGAAGGCTCGATGCGCAGCGGAAAGGCCTTTTTCGGAGCGGGTTCCATCCGCCGGGCCTATTGGTAGAGCGTGCCGGTATTGACGATCGGCTGGGTGTCGCGCTCCGAGCACAGCACCACCATCAGGTTCGAGACCATGGCGGCGCGGCGCTCGTCGTCCAGCTCGACGACGTTCTTCTCGGAGAGCAGTTGGAGCGCGCTCTCGACCATGGAGACGGCGCCGATGACGATCTTCTGGCGCGCGGCGATGACCGCCTCGGCCTGCTGGCGGCGCAGCATCGACTGGGCGATCTCGGGCGCGTAGGCGAGGTGGGTCAGGCGGCACTCGTCGATGGTGATTCCGGCGACGGCGACGCGCTCCTGCAATTCCTCCATCAGCTCGTGGCTGACGACCTCGGCATGCCCGCGCAGGGTCGTCTCCTGGTGCTCGATGTCGTCATAGGGATATTTGGAGCCGATCGCGCGGAGCGCGCTCTCGATCTGGACGAACAGGAACTTGGTGTAGTCGTCGACGTCGAACAGGGCCTGGGCGGTGTCGGTGACCCGCCAGACGACGTTGGTCGCGATCTCGATCGGGTTGCCGCGCGAATCGTTGACCTTGAGCCGCTCCGACGTGACGTTGTGGACGCGGGTCAGGATCTTGGTGCGGGTCAGCCACGGCCAGCGCCACCTGAGGCCGCTGTTGCGGTCGCTGCCGCGATAATCGCCGAACAGGAGGATCGCGGCCGCCTGGTTGGGCTGGAGCAGATAGAAGCCGCAGGAGATGAAGGCGAACGCGATGACGCTGATCGCGACGATGGCGATTCCGGGCCCGGGATTCTTGCCGTCGACCAGGCCGAGCCCGACAGCGACCAAGGCGACCAGGCCGAGCAGGATCAGCAGCATCAGATAGCCGCTGAACGTCCCCGCCGGGCGCTCGCGCGACAGCCGGAGCGCGTGGTGGTTGGATTGCATCTCGATCGCATTCATGTCTGCCTCCCTCTTTATGGTGATATCATAATTATATCGGGCGGGATTGTGCAAGCGAAATCGTCGGATGGTGGCGGGCGGCAGTCGTTGCCGCTAAGGCGGCGGCCATGGAAAGAACCGGCTGGAGACTTCTCGTTCACGGCGGCGCGGGGGTGTTCGAGCGGCACCTGCTGGCGCCGGAGGCCGACCAGGCGATCCGCGCCGCGCTCGACGCCGCGCTGGCCTCGGGCGGCTTGATCCTCGAGGCGGGCGGAAGCGCCCTCGACGCGGTCGAAGCGGCGGTGAAGGCGCTCGAGGACGATTCAAACTTCAACGCCGGCCGAGGGTCGGTCTTCACCTTCGATGGCACCAACGAGATGGACGCCGCGATCATGGACGGCCGCACCCGCGCCGCCGGCTCGGTGACCCGGGTCATAGCGACGAAGAACCCGGTGGGCCTCGCCCGCGCGGTGATGGAGCTGAGCCCGCACGTCATGCTGAGCGGCGAAGGCGCCGATCTCTTCTCGCGCGAGCAGGGCCTCGAGCAGGCGGGGCCCGAATGGTTCGCGACCGATATTCGACTCGCGCAGCTCGAGGAGGTGCGCGCGAGCCCAGGCGCCTGGTTCGACGAGGAGATGAAATACGGCACAGTCGGCGCGGTCGCGCGCGACGCCCAGGGCCATGTCGCCGCCGCGACCTCCACCGGGGGCGTCACCGGCAAGCGCTGGGGCCGGATCGGCGACACCCCGATCATCGGCGCCGGCACCTGGGCCGACGACCGCAGCTGCGCCGTCTCCGCCACCGGGATGGGCGAATATTTCATCCGGACCGGCGTCGCCCACGAGATCGCCTCGCGCATCCGGCTGAATGGCGAAAGCGTAAAGCGGGCGGCCGAAGCCGCGCTCGCCGAGGTTGCGGCCCTGGGCGGCATCGGCGGCGTCATCGTGGTCGGCGCGGACGGCGAGACCGCCTCGCCGTTCAACTCGGTCGGCATGTATCGCGGCCTCGCGACGGCGGAGAAGCGGACGGTCGCCATCTACGGAGACGAGGAATGCTGAACCTGTCGAAGCGCATCCCGGCGCTGGCCGCCGCCTTGCTGTTCGCCTTCCCCGTGCCGGCGGCGGCGTGGTGGGAATATGGCCACGAGACCGTCGCCACCATTGCCGAGATGGAGGCCGCGCCGGCGACCCGCCGCGAGATCCGCCGCCTCCTCGCACAGTCGCGGCTGCTCGACACGCCGATTTGCCCGGCGCGGACCATCGAGCAGGCCTCGGTCTGGCCGGACTGCATCAAGCAATTGCGCGACCGCTTCAGCTATGCCGGGCCATGGCATTATCAGAATGTCGACGTCTGCCGTCCGTTCGACCAGGAATCGGCCTGCCGCGACGGCAATTGCGTCTCCACCCAGATCGACCGCAACGCGCGGCTGCTCGCCGACGAGGCCTTGCCGACCCGCGAGCGGGTGACGGCGCTCGCCTTCCTCGTCCATCTGATGGGCGATCTCCATCAGCCGATGCACGCCGGCGACCGCGGCGACCTCGGCGGCAACCGCTTCGGCGTCGATTACGGCATCATCTCCGGCCGGACCAATTTGCACACCATCTGGGACGGCTATCTCGCCGACCGCTCGATCTCGACGCCGATCGGCGAGGCCGCGGGCCTCATCGCCGAGATGCCGGAAGCCGATCGCCGGGCGGCGCGGCTGGGCAGCGTTACCGACTGGGCCCGCGAGAGCTGGCAGGCCGCGCACGACTTCGCCTACGGCACCGTGCTCCCGGATCCCTGCGCGCCGATCCCGGCAGAGCGGCCAATGCTCCGCGAGGAGCAGGTCCGCACCCTGATTCCGGTGGTGCGGCGGCAGGTGACGAAGGGCGGGCTCAGGCTGGCGCGCCTGCTCGACGAGGCTCTCTCCAACCGTTCGTCCTGAGTAGCCATCGAGCCTGTCGAGATGGCGTATCGAAGGACCGGCGCCTCGGTCCTTCGATACGGGCCCTCGATACGGCTTCGCCTACTCGGTCCCTACTCAGGACGAACGGTTCTGGCCCTTGCCCCCGTCAATTCGGCAGCACGGTCACCGCTCGGCGGTTCCTCGACCAGGCTTCCTCGTTCGAGCCTTCGATCGCCGGACGCTCCTTGCCCCAGCTGATCGTCGTCATCCGGTTGGCCGCGACGCCGCGCGATTCGAGATAGTTGCGCGCCGAATTGGCGCGGCGATCGCCGAGCGCGAGATTGTATTCGCGCGTGCCGCGCTCGTCGGCATGGCCCTCGATGGTGACGCCGACGTTCGGGAAGCGCAGCAGATATTCGGCCTGTGCATCGAGCGTCGCCCGTGCCTCGCCGCTGAGCGCGAACTCGTCGGTATCGAAGAAGACCCGGTCCGAGGGAACGCTCTGCAGGAAATCGGCCTGCGAGCCCGGCACCGCGACGCCGGTGACGCCGCCGCTCTGATCGCCGGTGCCGTTCGTCTGCCCTTCCGTCCCTGCCTCCGCCTCGCTCGGCGGCGCGGGCGGCAGCTGCGCGGGGCGGCGGGAGCCGCAGGCGGCGCTCAGCAGCGCGATGCTCAGCATGGCGGCGATCCGTAGCGTTCTGACGTTCATTTCACTCTCCAATCGTCATGGATTGATCGCGGACCAGGCCGGGTCCGAGCCGTCGAGCGGGGTCGGGATGCGGCGCTCGTTGCGGCCGGTGAGGTCGACCGACCAGATCGAGCCGCGGCCGGAGCCCTGGGCGCTGCGGAAGAAGATGAGGACCCGGCCATTCGGCGCCCAGCTCGGCCCCTCGTCGTGCCAGCCGTCGGTGAGCAGCCGCTCGCCCGATCCATCGACGCCCATCACCCCGATCCGGAAGCTGCCGGCGATCCTGGTGAAGGCGATCAGATCGCCGCGCGGGCTCCAGGAGGGCGTGGCATAGCGGCCGCCGCCGAAGCTGATCCGCCGCTGGCCGGCGCCGTCCGCGCCCATCACATAGAGCTGCTGGCCGCCCGAGCGGTCGCTTTCGAAGACGATCCGGCTGCCGTCGGGCGAAAAGCTGCCGCCGGTGTCGATGCCGGGCGCGGTGGTGAGGCGCTGCGGCGTCCCGCCCGAGGTGGAGACGCGATAAACGTCGGTATTGCCGTTCACCGCCATCGAGAAGACGATCGCGCGGCTGTCCGGCGAGAAGCGGGGCGCGAAGGTCATGTGCGGCGCCGCGACCAGCGGCCGCGAGCGGCCCGAGGCGAGGTCGTAGACGAACACCCGCGGCTGCTCCTCGGTATAGGTCATGTAGGTGATGGTGCGGTTGTCCGGCGACAGACGCGGCGTCAGCGCGGTGAACTGGCCGTTGGTCAGGAAGCGGTGGTTGGCGCCGTCCTGGTCCATGATCGCGAGGCGCTTGATCCGGCGGCCGGCCGGACCGCTCTCGGCGACGTAGACGACGCGGCTGTCGAACAGGCCGGTCTCGCCGGTCAGCCGGCCGTAGATCGCGTCGGCGCAGCGATGGGCCGCGCGCCGCCACTGCGCCGGTTGCACCGTGAACCCCTCCTGGGCCAGCGCCCGCTGGGCGGCGACATCGTAGAGGTAGCAGCCGATGGTGAGCGTGCCGTTGCCGTTGGCCTGGACGAAGCCGTGGACCAAAGCCTCGGCGCCGGACCAGGTCGCGAAATTCGGCGCGGTGACCTGCGGAAAGGTCACCGCGGGCAGGCCGGAGGGGCCGCTCGGGCGGAACAGCCCGCTGTTGCGGAGATCTGCCGCGACCACTTCGGCGACCTGGCGGCCGAGCGCGCCGGTCTCCCCCGCCGGCGTCGAGGCCGAGGCCGGGGTCGGCATGGCCGGGACCGCGATCGACGTCGGATCGGCCTGGCCGCCGACGACGTCGACGACGAGGCCCTGATCGTCCTCTGCGGGCGTCGCCGCCTCCTGCTCCGGCTGCTGCTGGGGAGGCTGGGCGGACGCGCGCCCGGCCGCGGCGAGCGCGAGGAGAGCGGCGGCGAAAACGTGCAATTTCGGTTTCATGTCCTCATCCCGGCAAACGGTATCTCAGGCGGAAATCGCGCCACCCGCCGGGCACGTCGTAGAGCTCGGCGGGAAGCCCCCTCAGCGGCGAGCATTGAGTGAAGCTGTTGATCGTATTCTCCTCGACCAGAGCGAGGTAGCGGCGATTGGCTTCGTCGACGCCCTCGCGCGCGACGATGGTCGGCTGGCCGGCAAGCGAGCCGTTTCCGTTGATCCTGAGGCGGATGGTGACGCGGATTCGCTCGGCGCCGGGGCCCGGAGAACGCTGGCGGTTGGCGCAGGGCTGAACCTGGCGCGCGATCAGCGAGCCGATATCGGCCCGGGCCTGCGATGTCATCACCGCGCCGGGAGCGCGCCGCGAGGTCGATGCGGGGTCGTTGCCGATGCCCTTGAGCAGATCCGCTCCCAGCGCCGCGCCGCGATTGGCCTGGCCGCGGCCGGCGCCGGCCTGCCGGTCCTGCCGGCGGGGCTGGGGGACGGAGCGCTGCTGCGCGGGGGCCGGAGTGGGCGCCGCGCGGCGCGCGGCGGGACTCGGCGCCGCCGGCGAGGGCGCGGGCGTGGGCCTAGCGACCGGCTCCGGCACAGGCGCGGGCGTGGGCCTAGCGACCGGCTCCGGCACAGGCGCGGGCGCGGGCTCGGCCGGGGCGGCTTCCTCGGGCGGGCCGGCTTCGGGCGCGACGCTCTTGGCGGCGGCCTC
>Ga0190270_10001742_pt1 | contig 10284 bp, 12 predicted proteins | sample Popmic320T_FD_133748 | JGI IMG/M metagenome (GOLD analysis project Ga0190270, IMG submission 133748) | Populus adjacent soil microbial communities from riparian zone of Weber River, Utah, USA - 320 T | ecosystem: Environmental > Terrestrial > Soil > Riparian zone | place: USA: Utah | collected... | reverse complement strand
TCGCCGAGCAATTCCCCGGACGCGAGGAACTGGATGCCGAGTTGCACCAGGCCACGACGCATGCGCTGGAGATGCTCATCGAGAAAGCGTGGCTTGCCGGCGCGCACCAGGATGGTTTCGAAAATTCCATCGCCGTACTGCAGTCCGCGATCGTCCGCCGGCACGCTGGCGCCGGCGACACCGTCGATCCAGGTGCCGAGCACGTCGCTCATGTGGGCTCGAAGGCGCGCAGCATGCCTAGCGCCTTGGCGCGAGTTTCTTCCAGCTCACGCTCCGGGATGGAATCCGCCACGATGCCGCCCCCGGCGCGCAGATCGATGCGATCGCCGCGCAGTGTGAGTGTGCGTATCAGGATGTTGAAGTCCGCGTCGCCGTCCGTGCCCAGCCAGCCCAGCGAGCCCGTGTACGCGCCCCGTCCCTCGCCTTCCAGCTCGGCGATTATCTGCATGCAGCGGACCTTGGGGCAGCCCGTGATCGTGCCACCCGGAAACAGCGCGCGCAGAGCATCCACCGCGGTCGCGTCCGCGCGCAGCGTGCCGCGCACGTTCGACACGATGTGATGCACGTGTGCGTAGGTCTCGGTGACCATGTATTCATCGACCGTCACGCTGCCGGCTTCGCAGACACGTCCGACATCATTACGCTCGAGGTCGATGAGCATGATGTGTTCGGCCCGCTCCTTGGGATGCGCGATCAGTTCGGCGGTATCGCGGCGATCCTGGTCGGGGTCTCCGGTTCTGCGCCGCGTGCCGGCGATCGGTCGCGTAGAAATGGTACGGCCCTCGACCCGCAGCAGTCGTTCCGGAGACGACGACAGGATCATCGCTCCGCCGAACTGCACGCAGGCGGCGAAAGGTGCCGGGTTCGAGCGCCGCAGCGCAGGGTAGACGAGTCCCGGATCGCTGCCGGCGCGCAGCCGCAGCCGCCAGGGTCGAGAAAGGTTCGCCTGGTAGATATCCCCGGCGGAGATGTATTCCTTGGCGCGACGCACGCGCTCCAGATGCACCTCGGGCGCTTCCTCGGCCCAGCGATCGACATGCGGGTTCTCTTCGGACTCGGCCAGTGGATGCTGCGCGGCCGATTCGAGCAATGCCACGAGCCTGGCATGCGTAGTGGCGTCGCCATCTGCGGAGACGGCGTAGACGGCATCCTGAGCGTGATCGAACACTGCCAGGTGCTGAACACGCAGGGCAAAGGCCGAATATGGACCTTCGGCCGGCGGCAGCCGCAGCACGGGCTCGACCTCCTGCGCGATCTCGTAAGCAAGAAAAACCAGCCAGCCGCCGAGAAATGGCAGCGGCTTGCCGGGATCGCGAGGTTGCGACTCGCGCCGCAGCCATGCCCCGAGGTTGTCAAGGAAGCCGCCGGGGCCGATCTGCATGCCACTCGAGCTCAGCCCGCCGGCCGCATCGCGCACCAGCCACGCGCCGGGCTCGAAGGCCAGCATGCTGTAGCGAGTGAGTGGACCGTGCGCCGCGCTGTCGAGGAACACAGGGCACTGCGCCGGCCGGGTCGCCGCGAGCGTGCGGAGCGCCGCGCCTGGAACCTGCACGCGGCTGATGAGGGGCGCGCGGGAGGGCACCACGTGGGCGCGTTCAGCCCTTGAAGCGGCGGAAAATCAGCGAGCCGTTGGTGCCGCCGAACCCGAAGGAGTTCGAAAGCGCCGCGTCGATCGCGACCTGGCGGGCCGTGTTCGGCACGTAGTCGAGATCGCACTCCGGATCCGGAGTGTGGTAGTTAGTCGTCGGCGGCGCCACGTTGTCGCGGATGGCGAGGATGGAGAAGATCGCCTCGGCCACGCCCGCGGCGCCCAGCAGGTGCCCGGTCATGGACTTGGTCGAGCTCACCGGCAGCTTCCAGGCGTATTCACCGAAGGCATTCTTGATCGCCACGGTTTCGGCCTTGTCGCCCAGCGGCGTCGAGGTCGCGTGTGCGTTGAGGTAATGAATGTCCGCGGGATTGACCTGTGCATCGCGCAGCGCATTGACCATGGCGAGGCGTGCGCCGCCGCCATCGTCGGGCGGCGCGGTGATGTGATACGCATCGCCGCTCATGCCGAAGCCGACGACCTCGGCATAAATGCGCGCACCGCGCGCCTTGGCACGCTCGAGTTCTTCGAGGACGAGCGCGCCACCGCCGTCGCCCATGACGAATCCATCGCGGTCCTTGTCCCAGGGACGACTGGCACTCTGCGGATCGTCATTGCGCTCGGACAGTGCCCGCGCCTGGCTGAATCCGGCCAGGGCCGTCGGGGTCGTGGCGCACTCGGAACCACCCGCGATGATGACGTCCGCATCGCCGTACTGGATGCAGCGCATCCCGAAGCCGATGGAATGCGTGGAGGTGGTACAGGCGCTGACCACCCCGAGGTTCGGGCCGCGCAGCCCGAAGCGGATGGACAGGTGTCCGGCAACCATGTTGCCGATGGTGCTCGGGATGTAGAACGGCGAAGTCTTCTTGGGGTTGTGCGTGCGCTCCCAGGTGATCGCCTCGTCTTCGATGCCCGCCAGTCCGCCAATGCCCGAGCCCATGATGGCGCCGCAGCGGTCACCATTCTCTTTCGTGAAGTCGATGCCCGAGTCGGCCACCGCCTGGATGCCCGCGCCCATGCCGTAGTGCATGAACGGATCCATGCGGCGCGCCTCTTTCGGCGAGATATAGCTCGACACGTCGAAGCCTTCGACCTCGCCCGCGAAACGCGTGGCGAAAGGAGTCGCATCGATGCGCGTGATCGGCTTGATGCCGCTCTTGCCCGCGAGAATCGCGGCCCACGCGGTCTTGATGTCACTCCCAACTGGCGAAACGATACCGAGCCCGGTAACGACTACCCGACGCTTGGACACACTATCCTCTTTGCAGTGAGGTCGATGGGAAGGCAATACACGCGCGGATTATGGCCACGCGTGCGCGAGACGGATTATCAGGACTTACGACGATCTGAGATGTAGGTAATCGCCTGGCTGACGGTGGTGATCTTCTCAGCGTCTTCGTCCGGGATTTCGATCTCGAACTCTTCTTCCAGGGCCATTACCAACTCGACCGTATCGAGCGAATCGGCTCCGAGGTCGTCTACGAACGAAGCGTCATTTACAACCTGCTCAGCCTTGACGCCCAACTGTTCGGCGACGATCGCCTTCACCTGCTGTTCAACCGTGCTCATTTCTGATTCGCCCTCAATAGGATTGTTTTGTGTTGCGCGCCCGTGGGGGCCGCAGCGGCCGCGTATTCTAGGGCAACGTTTGCCGCCCCGCCACGCTGTCAAATCGTGAGTGCTTGTTTTTGTTTGTTTTTCGGGGATTTGAGTGTTGCAAAGTCCCCACGAATTCTCCGAAATGCCGCCTTTCCCTAGGCCATGTACATGCCGCCATTGACGTGCAGGGTCTCACCGGTGATGTAGCTCGCTCCCGGACTGCAAAGGAACAGCACCGCTGCGGCGATGTCCTCGACGCTTCCCAGCCTGGCCATGGGCACCTGGGTGGTTAGCGCCGCGCGCTGCTCTTCGTTGAGGACACGGGTCATGTCGGTGTCGATGAAACCCGGCGCAACCGCATTCACCGTGACATTGCGCGAGGCGATTTCCTTTGCCAGTGACTTGGTGAACCCGAGAATGCCGGCCTTGGCAGCCGCGTAATTGGCCTGTCCGGGGTTGCCGGTAAGGCCAACGATGGAAGTCAGCGAGACGATTCGGCCGCGCCGCTCCTTCATCATTCGCTTGAGGCAGCCCTTCGAAAGCCGGAACACGCTGGTGAGGTTCGTGGTGATCACGGCGTCCCAGTCCTCCGGCTTCATGCGCAGGAGGAGCGTGTCGCGGGTGATGGCTGCGTTGTTCACCAGGATGGTGGGCATCTCGTTGCGGGTATCCAGGTCGGCCAACAGTGCGTCGATCGAAGCTGCGCTACCGACGTCCAGCACCGCACCGCGACCGTTGCTTCCAAGCCACGAACTGACTCCCTGGGCTCCGGCCTCGCTGGTCGCGGTCCCGATAACGCGCGCTCCGGCACCGGCCAGCGCGCGTGCGATGGCCTGTCCAATTCCTCGGGAAGCGCCGGTAACCAGCGCAATTTCATTCTGCAGCATGTGAAGTTTCCGTTCCTCGGCCAGGGGTCAGGCAACGAGTGCCGTTCTGGCCGCGGCAAAGTTGTCGGGAGTCTCGAGAGCGAAGGTCTGGATATCGCCGCCACGGGTGATGCGCTTTACGAGACTGGCGAGCACGCCCCCCGGGCCACACTCGACGATTTGCCGCGCGCCCGCCGCGCCCAGGGCAGCGACGGTCGAAGTCCAGCGCACCGGGCTCGACAACTGCCTCACCAGCAGTTGCCGGATGTCGTCGGCAGCATCGTGCTCGCGCGCATCCACGGCGCTGAGGTAACGAATACGCGGCGTACGAATTTCCGTTGTCGCCAGTCTCTCGCCGAGTCGCGTGCCGGCGGACTTCATCAGACTGCTGTGCGAGGGCACGCTCACTGGCAGTTCCACGGCGCGTTTCGCGCCCCGCGCCTTCGCAGCTTCGATGGCGCGCTGGACTGCGGCCTTGTCACCGGCGATGACCACCTGCCCCGGCGAATTGAAATTTACGGCTTCCACCACGCCACCCTGCGCCGCTTCGGCACACGCGGCTTCAACGTCGGCGTCTTCGAGGCCGAGCAACGCCGCCATCGCGCCGGTGCCCAGCGGCACGGCTTCCTGCATGACGTTGCCGCGAAAACGCACGAGGTCGACGCAGGCAGTGAATTCGATTGCATCGGCGGCTACCAGCGCCGTGAACTCACCCAGGCTGTGCCCGGTGACGATCGACGGTGCGGCACCGCCGCGCTCACGCCACAGGCGCCAGGTCGCGATGCCCGCAGCCAGCATGGCGGGCTGTGTACGTTCCGTGGAGTTGAGCTCGTCAACGGGTCCCTGCTGGCACAACTGCCAGAGGTCATATCCGAGAACAGTCGACGCCTCGTCGAAGGTGGCGCGCACGATGGCGGATTCGTCGGCAAGCCTGGCCATCATGCCGACGGCCTGCGACCCCTGTCCGGGAAATACGAAAGCAAGTGAGTTGTTTGACATGGGCGCGAAGTATAACCACTGCCTCATTGCGGCTTGAGGCGCGAAGGCAGGAAGAATGCCAGCGCCAGTCCACCAATGGCTCCGTACAAATGCGCATCGACGATGGTGTTGGCGTCGCCGGCAAACGGCATGGAACCGGCGAACTGCTCGTAGCTCAGCTTGGCAACGAGGATGAATGCGAGGATCCCGCTGTCCAGGTCGCGACGCCGCAAATGGGCCAGCGTGCCCGCCGCCATCACACCGTGCAGCGCACCCGACGCCCCGACATACCAGGGCACCTCGGGGTTCAGCATCCATAGCCCGGCGCTGATGGTGAGCGAGGCGCACAGATAGATAGCCAGCCAGCGCAGCGGCGTGTAGTCGCGCGCAAACAAGGCCCACATGAGCACCACCCCGAGGGCGTTGAGCAACGTGTGCTCGGGATCGAGGTGTACGAAGTGCGCGCTGACCAGCCGCCACCATTCACCCTGGACAAGTTCAGCCCGGTCATAACTCAGGCCATTGCGCAGTGGCTCGCCGCCGAGTTCCAGCAACGCCAGCAATACACACGTCGCCAGCAGGGCCCACCCGTAGGCGCGGTCGCAATTGAGCGACTTGAGGAAGACGACTAACCCGCGCATCGGGGCTTCAACGTTCATTTGCTATGATCCGCCACCAGTTCGTCCCTGCCTTCCGCCCTACGGGAATTTCATGACTTCGCGCATTCACACGCATCGGTTGGCCCGCGGTTTCACATTGATTGAGATCATGGTGGTCGTGGTGATCATCGGGCTGCTGGCGGCCGTCATTCTGCCCAATGTTTTCAGCAACGTGGGAAAGGCGCAGGTTAACAAGGCCAAGGCAGACATCCAGGCCATCGAGACCGGGCTCACCCTGTACCGGCTCGACAACTTCAAATTTCCCAGCACCGACCTCGGCCTGACCGCCCTGGTTCAGCGTCCGAACGACCCGACGGTGCGACACTGGCGCGAAGGTGGCTACCTGCGCCGAATTTCCGCCGATCCGTGGGGCAATCCCTACCAGTACGTTTTTCCGGGAACACGTGGGCTCGAATACGATCTTTATTCTTTCGGAGCCGACGGCCAGGAAGGCGGCGAAGGCGAAAATGCCGACATTGGGAACTGGAATCTCGACCAATAGTTCGCTGCGCGCGCCGCGGCGTTCGCGCGGCTTTACGCTGATGGAACTCATGGTGGTGGTGGCCATCATCGGGCTGGTGTCAGCCATCGCGGTGATTACTTTCACCAGCAACCGGCGCGACACCGAGCTCGACCAGGAAGCCGAACGGCTGGATGCCCTGTTCTCCTACGTGCGCGAGCAGGCGGAATTGCAGACGCGGGACTACGGTTTCCGCATCAACGATCGCAACTATTCCTTCGTGGTGTTCGACGTGCTCAGTACCGAATGGCGACCCGTCGAAGAGGATGACGCCCTGCGCGAGCGCAATTTCCCCGAGGGCATCGTGCCGCAGGTGGTGGTCGAAGGCCGCACGCTGGTGCTCGACAGTCGCAAGAAGGAAATCGAGGACTTCTCGCCGCAGGTCCTCATCTTTTCGAACGGCGACCTGTCGTCCTTCGAAGTGTCGTTGCGGCGTGACGGCGGCGACGAACAGGCGCGCATCTATACCGACGAGCAAACCAACGTCCGCCTGCTGTTACCCGGCGAGACCGAGCCGACCGGACCACCGGTACGCGCCGCGGCGGCACGATGAAATTCCACACTCGACGCCGGAGCGCAGCACGTGGCTTCACGCTGCTCGAGGTATTGATAGCACTCGCCATCGTGGCCATGTCAGCGGGCGCCTTGTTAGGCACGATCACCTCCTCCGCCAGCAATATCAGCTACCTCAAGGACAAGACCCTGGCCGAATGGGTCGGGCTCAACCGCCTCACCGAAATCCGCATCGCGCAGCAGATGCCCGACGAAGGCAAACGCACCGGCAACGCCGAAATGGGCGGCCTGCGCTGGCAGTGGGAACAGGAAGTCACCGAGATGCCGCTGGTGGATGGATTGTTTCGTGTCGATGTGCGCGTCCGGCCCACGGGTGAAGCCGTCGATGAGACTCGCGATCCCGAAAAACCCACTGCGCAGACCGAAACGGAAAGCAAGTCCAGCGGCAGCGAGACCGACAAACTCACGTGGACCACCACGGTGACGGGGTTCGTTGGCAGCGCGCGCTCCGAGCGGCACGACCCGATTGCCGCGCCCATGCGTGGCAGGGCCGGCAGCGGCGAATCAAACAATCCGGGTGGCGGCAAAAACGGCGAACCGTCGACGCCGGGATCACCCGGGATGCCGCCCAGTGGCGGCGAGACCCGGCCCCAGCCGCAGGATCGCTGATGCGCCGCGCCGGCTTTACGCTCATCGAGGTGGTGGTCGCGTTGTTCATCGCGGCCATCATGTTCGCGATCGGTTATCGCGCGCTGAACCAGGCCATGATCGATCGCGATTCCCTGACCATCGCCCAGGATCGTGTAACCGAGATCCAGCGCGGCATGCGCGTGGTGGCGCAGGATTTCGCGCAGCTCGCCGCGCGCGCAGCACGCGACACCCAGGGTACCGGCGAATTGCAGGCGGCCATCACGGCTACGGCCCGCGACAACACGCTCGTGACGTTTTCACGCACCGGCTGGAGCAACCCTGCCGGCATCCAGCGTCCCGCCGAGCAACGCGTTCGTTACCGCTTCACCGACGGCTCGCTGGTGCGCGACCACTGGCTGTCGGTCGACCCGGCGCTCAACAGCGAACCCCGGCAGCGCGTGGTGCTGACCAAGGTGCAGTCCGTGGAAATCCGTTTCCTCGATCCGGTCACGCGCACCTGGCGAAATGACTGGCCGGCGCGCAGCGCGAGTGGGCCGGTGGGTCCACTCAACGTCGACGACTTGTTGCTGGCGCGGCCGCTGGCCATCGAGTTCACCGTGGTGCTCGAAGACTGGGGCCGGCTGCAGCGCGTTTTCGAGGTCCCGACATGATCCGCACGCGTCAACGCGGTGTCGCACTGCTGGTGGCCATCGTGATCTTCGCGGTCGCTACCTTGCTCGCGGCGGCCATCACCTACAGCAAGGCCATGACGGCGCGGCGCGCCGCGGGCACATTTACCCTGGAGCAGGCGCTGCAGGCTGGCATGGCGGCAGAAGCGCTGGCGAGCATCGCACTCGAGCAGGACGGCAGCGAAGCGCAGACCGAGACCAGCCAGGAATGGGCCCAGGTGCAGCAACCCGTGGAGCTGGAAGGAACCGGTGTCTGGATCGCGGCGCAGGTCGAAGACATTGGCGGCCGCTTCAACCTGAACAGCGTGGTGAAATGGGACGACAAGAACAAGACGTTCATTGGCGACCAGCACCAGACTGACATCTTCCGCAAGCTGCTCGTCGATCTCGACATCGACCAGCGTTATGCCGACCTGCTGGTCGACTGGATAGACCCGGACATCGCGCCCAGCGGCAGTTCCGGCGGCGAAGACACTTTGTATCTCTCGCAGGTGCCGCCCTATCGGCCACCGAATACCTTCATCACCCACAGCTCCGAACTGCTCGCCCTGCCGGGATTCGGTCGTGACAACTACCGCAAGATCGCGCCTTATGTCACGGCATTGCCCTACGACACGCCGCTCAATGTCTGCACTGCCAGTGGCCTGGTCCTGGATGTCTCGCGCAACGATCCCGTGAATGAAAGCGAATTTCGCGGCATGGATCTGCCCCAGCAACGCGAGAAGGGCTGCTTTCCGGTCAAGACCGTGTATACCGGTGTATTGACCGATCCACTGAAATCCGAAGTCCTGGGCCGGGTCGAAGAAAAATCGTCCTGGTTCCGGCTGCGCACCAACATTCGTATTGGCACTGCGGAGTTCGTTTTGTACAGTGTCCTCTTTCGTGAAGGCACCAACAAAGTCCGCACCGTGCAGCGCAGTTTTGGAAGTGAATGACGGATGAGTGAATCGCTGATCATTCAATTGCGCCCGGAAGGTGCGCCCCGCTGGATGGTGTGCAATGACGACGGCCACGTGCTCGTCAATGCGGTCTCCGGTGAGCTGGTGCAGGCCGTGCCCCTGTCGATCGGACGCCGCATCGCGGTCATCGTCCCGGCCAGCGACGTACTCATCACCGAGAGTGACGCACCGGCCAAGAACGCGGCCAAGCTAGCCCAGGTCATCCCGTATGCGCTCGAGGAACGGGTCGCCGACGAGATCGAGAACCTGCATTTCGCCATCGGCGAGCGATCTGCTGAAACCGGCCGGGTGCCGGTCGCGGTGGTTGCGCAGTCACGCATCAATGGCTGGCTCGCGGAGCTGAACGCCGCCGGCCTGCAGCCCCAGGCTATCTACTCCGAGTCGCAGCTGCTGCCCGGCATGCCGGGACAACTCATCGCGCTGCTCGACGGCGAATCGCTGATCTTGCGCGCGGCGGAAGGCGTTCCGCTGATCATGCCGGCGCGTTCGATCCGCGACGCATTCGAGATGGCGCTGGCCACCCAGACCTCGCAGGTTGCCGGTCTCGAGCCGCCGCCGCTCGGATTGCTGCTGTACGTGGGTCACGAGGACTGGCAGGTACGCGAGCCGGAAGTCGAAGCGCTGCGCGAGCATTTCACCGGCATGAAGGTACAGATGCTGCCTTCGGGGGCGCTCAGCGTGCTGGCGCCCGCGGCAGCGAGCGGCGATGCCGTGAACCTTCTGCAGGGCGCCCTCGCGGTTGCCTCTCCATTGCAACAGAACTGGAAAGCCTGGCGGATCGCAGCGGTGCTCGCCGGCTCACTGCTCTGCCTGCACGTGGGTGCGCGCTATTTCGAGCTCACGCGCTTGCACAAGAGTGAAGCCGCGCTCGATGCCAGCATCCAGGACGCATTCCGCGCGGCCATGCCGGGCCAGCAGAATGCGACCAACGCCCGTCGTCGCGTCGAGGCAAGGCTGGCGGAGATCAATGGCAGCGGTGGCGGCGGCGCCCTGTTGCCCGCACTGTCGGCGATTGCCAATGCGCGCACTGCCGCGCCGTCGGCCAATATCGAAGGCATCACTTTTCGTGACGGCACCGTCGATCTGCGCATCACCGCGCCGGATGCGGCCAGTCTCGACGCCATCGGCCAGCAGCTGCGCGCCGCTAGATGGCAGGCGGACATTCTCGGCGGCAGCGCCAACGGCGACAGCTATCGTGGCCGGCTCCAGGTGAAGAAGGCCCGGGCATGAAGGCGAAACTGCAAAAGTGGTATCGCGCCCTCGAGGAACGCGAACGGCTG
>Ga0190270_10001741_pt1 | contig 10291 bp, 8 predicted proteins | sample Popmic320T_FD_133748 | JGI IMG/M metagenome (GOLD analysis project Ga0190270, IMG submission 133748) | Populus adjacent soil microbial communities from riparian zone of Weber River, Utah, USA - 320 T | ecosystem: Environmental > Terrestrial > Soil > Riparian zone | place: USA: Utah | collected... | reverse complement strand
GACGACACGCTCCCCTCGGCCTATCCGCTCGTGGACCTCGGAGCATGGGCCTGGCGGGCGAAGGTCTGGGCCAAGGGCGATGTCCCACGAGACTTGCCGCTAGTCGATGCGATGCCGAAGCACGAAGCAAAGCCGCGCGACGTGTTCGTGTATTTCATCCACGAAGGCAAGTTGCGGGCACCTGCCGCGGCCATGGCATTGATCGAACGCCTCGCCTGACCTCCCGCGTCAATCGGTTCATCCTGCGGCCGGAACCTTCCGCTTCCGGCTTGATTGGAAGATTCGGCTGACGTGTGGGCGCGCATCAATGGAGGGCGCCATGTCGATGAGATCGGCTGATGCCGGCACGGAATCCGGCCAGGCCGGCGTACATCCAATCATCGTGAAAATCGCCATCGGCGCGGTTCTCTGGTTCCTCGCCGTTACCTGGCTCGCTTTCGCGGCCCGTGGCGAGATCGATTTCGACCTCGCCATCGTGACCTTGTTCTTCGCGATTTTCTTCACGCTGTTCCTGCTGCTAGCGTCTTATAGCGTCAACGATCCTCGCTGGCCGACGCGGCAAACGAGCTTGCGCGAATTTCTCGACAGCGATGTCGGCATCGACACCGGCGAGGAACGGGGGCGTTATGTCCTGATCGAGATCGCGTTGCTGCCGGTGACGCTTGCTCTCGCCGCGACGCTTATCGGTCTTGCCTGGGTGATTGCCGGTTGAGCGCGGCCGCTCGTGCCAGTAGCTCCTCGCGCGACAGGGCGAAGCCGCCCGCGGCCCAGTCCGCCTCGAGCCGGCGCAGAATCAGCCCGATCTCCGGACCTTGCAGATCGCCAAATGCCATGATGTCGGTGCCGCGCAAGGGAAAGGTAGGCGCGCGCCATCGGTCCGGCAGGCTGAACGCCGCGCACCATGCCGCGTCGTCGGACGCGGCGCCCGAATCGGCCCAAGCGAGCAGCACATAAGCGGCAAATTCGCTCGGGCCGAGGCGGTAGAGCGCGCGCTTGGCCACATCCTCTTCCGGAAGCGCATACCTGTCGTGATCGACGGCGGCAAGCGCGAGCAAATTCTGTTCGGCATTGGACAGGCGCAAGCGTGCGGCCAGCCGCGCGGCGTCCTCGGCTACGAACACGGCAAGCGCGGCAAGCCGCAGCACCGCATCGGCGCTGCGTCCGAGCGCCGCCTCGATAGCGATCAATCGGTTGAGCCGTTCGAGCCGCGGCACGCCGCCGAGCAGCGCCGGGAGCAGCCCATAATCGAACAGTCCCTCCACCGCCTCCATCGCTCGCGGCGCTGCGAGCAGGCGCTTGAGTTCGGCGCTGACCCGCTCCGCCGAGAGTTGATCGAGACCGGCGCGCAGTCTGACCGCCGCGTGCAGTCCGTCCTCATCGAGCGGACCTTTGCCGTAATAGGCGTTGAAGCGGAAGAAGCGGAGGATGCGCAAATAATCCTCCTTGATGCGCTCCGCGGCATCGCCGATGAAGCGCACGCGACCGGCGACGAGATCGGCATAGCCGCCGAGCGGATCGCACACCGTTCCATCGCTTCTCGCGTAGAGCGCGTTGATCGTGAAGTCGCGGCGGCGCGCGTCCTCCTCCCAATTCCCGGTGAAGGTCACAGTCGCATGGCGTCCGAACGTTTCGACGTCGCGCCTGAGCGTCGTCACCTCGTAAGGCACGCCGTCGGCAATCACCGTGACCGTGCCGTGCTCGATACCGGTTGGGACGGCCTTCAATCCGGCCTTTCGCGCCAAGGACATCACTTGCTCGGGCAGCGCCGTAGTAGCGAAGTCGATCTCGCTCACGGCCTCCCCGAGCAAGGCATTACGCACGGCGCCACCAACGGCGCGAGTCTCCAGGCCGGGGCTCGCGAGCGCGGCGAACACGCGCACGGTCTCGGGGCGCTTCAGCCATTCGGCATCTTGCAACGACATTGGCGCTGCGGAGCCCTTCGGCGCGTGCTCGGGCATGGGACCCCCGGTCAGTCGATCTCAGCGGGCTTGATCACGCCATCCTCCAGGACCGGCGGATGATAGGTGCCCTTGGTGTTCCCGCCGGAAAACTGGATGAGAGTGGCCATGACGACGAGCAGAAGCCCGCACCCCGCGGCCAGCAGCCAGAACACCGGCGCGCCCTGCCATAGATCGGCCGGCGCCACGCCCTTCACCCCGACCTTGTAGGCCGCATAGAGGAGAAACGGCAGCAGGAACAGAACAATGTCGATCAGCGCGATGCGCAACATCGAGAGCTGGGAAACCTCGTTTGGAGATGCGTCGGAGACCATAGCGAGGCTTGCCGCACAAAGCGAGCGGCGCGGCACCGCTCAGCCGCCCGGAGTCTCCTCCGGGAAAGGGAAGAACGCCCCGCCGCTCCAGACCCCATGTCCCGCGGCTGCCGGACCCTCCATGGCAAGCGCGGCAAGCTCGTAATAGACTGAGCGCGCAAGCCGCGCCTTCAAGCCGTCGCGAACCACGACGAAGGGAATGAAATTCCCGGCCGCGCCGCGCTCAAATCCCAAAGAGTGCCCGGGGCCCGCCGTCACCCAATCATCCACATTGCTGCGGAAGCGCAAGGCCTGACTCTCGCCCTCCCCCTCGGGCCACATTTCCACGGCGACGAACGGCAAGGCCTCGACCGTAATCGGCACCTTCTCGACCGGCGTGACCAGATAATAGCGTCCATCCTCTTCACGTCGGAGCACCGATGCGAACAGCCTGACAAGGGCCATGCGCCCGATCGGCCCCCCTTGGTAGTACCAGGTCCCGTCACGCTCGATCCTGAGGCCGATATCCCCGCAAAGATTAAGCTTTGGCAATGGGGCCGAAGGACCTTTGCCGCGGAGCTTCTCAGGTGCTACCACAACGTCTCTTTCGTCCTGGTCAGTCATCACTATATGCCGCTTCTGAGCGTGAACGCCGCCCCGCCGCCCAGCGCTGCCAGGAGGGCGGAACCAACACGATTGTGACCGATTTGCCACGCAAACTGCTTCTACTCTCCCGGGCCTTTGGCCATATAGTCCTCAATTGACCAGGATCGAGCCAAACTGAAGCCATGACAACACTTACCCAAACCGAGTCCCAGCTCGTCGAGCGCATCGAGGAGGTGGGTAACAAGATCAAGAAGGTACGCGAGACCACTTCCTCCATCATTTTCGGCCAGGAACGCGTCATCGACCTTGCCTTGATCACCCTTCTCTCCGGCGGACACGCGCTTTTGATCGGCGTGCCCGGTCTCGCCAAGACCAGCCTCGTCGAGACGCTGGGCGCCGTGCTTGGGCTCGAGAACAAGCGCATCCAGTTCACGCCAGACCTGATGCCGTCCGATATCGTCGGCTCCGAGGTTCTGGAAGAGAGCGCCGCGGGCCGCCGCGGCTTCCGCTTCGTCAAGGGTCCGATCTTCACGCAGCTGCTGATGGCCGACGAGATCAACCGCGCCAGCCCCAAAACGCAGTCGGCGCTGCTGCAGGCCATGCAGGAGCATCACGTCACCGTCGCCGGCATCCGCCACGACGTGCCGCGGCCCTTCCATGTGCTCGCCACCCAGAACCCGCTGGAGCAGGAGGGCACCTATCCCCTGCCCGAAGCGCAGCTCGACCGCTTCCTCCTGCAGATCGACGTCTCTTACCCGGACGCCGCCGCCGAACGCCGCATGCTGTTCGCCACGACCGGCACCGAGGAGCGTCAGCTCAAGACCATCCTCTCGGCCGACGAATTGATGGTGGCGCAGCGCCTGGTGCGCCAGCTGCCGGTCGGCGACCAGGTGGTCGACGCCATTCTGAAACTGGTCCGCTCGGCCCGGCCCGGCACCGGCATCGATCAGGAGCTCGACGACATGATCGCCTGGGGCCCCGGTCCGCGCGCCAGCCAGGCGCTGATGCTTGCCGTCCGCGCCAAGGCCATGATCGAGGGACGGCTTGCGCCCTCCGTCGACGACGTCATCGAGCTCGCCGAGCCCGTGCTCAAGCACCGCATGGCGCTGACCTTCGCCGCCCGCGCCGAGGGCGTCGACATGAGCCACATGGTGGCGAGGCTCATCGAGCCGTTGGGGTGACCTGAGCTTGGCCGCGCGGCAGAGAACGCTTCAGCCATTTTCAGGCGAGGAAGCCGAGGCCCACGGGTTGGCGGCGCGCGTTCCTGCTTTGCTCATCGAGTCGCAACGTGTTGCCCACACCGTTGCCCACGGAACGCACGGTCGACGCCGTGCCGGCCCGGGCGAGACTTTCTGGCAATTCCGGCACTACGACATGAACGACGCGCGCACCGGCATCGACTGGCGCCGCTCGGCGAGCTCCGATCATCTATTCGTGCGCGAGCGCGAATGGGAAGCCGCCCACACGGTCTGGCTCTGGGTCGACGTTTCGCCGTCGATGCGATTCCGTTCCACGCTCGCCCCTGTCTCCAAGGAGAGCCGCGGGCTGGTGCTTGCGCTCGCCCTTGCCGAACTGCTCGCGCGCGGCGGCGAGCGAGTGGGACTGATGGACGGTCCGCCCTTTACCGGCCGCGCCGCCGCCCGCCGGGTCGCCGAGATGCTGCTCGGCGATACGAGCGACGCGAGCCTGCCGCCGAACGCCAAGCTGAGCCGCTTTTCCGAATGCCTGCTCGTCAGCGACTTCCTCGAGCCGATCCCGGCAATGGCCGAGCGCTTCGAGGAGATCGCGGCGCAGGGCGTGCGCGGTCATCTCGTCCAGGTGCTCGATCCCGCCGAGGAGACGCTGCCCTACGAGGGTCGTACCGAGTTCGCGGCCAGCGAAGGCCGCGAACGCGTGATCGCCGGCCGCGCCGAGACCTTGCGCGAGCTTTATCAAGAGCGGCTCAAGCGCCACCGCATCGATCTCACCGACGTGACGCGGCGGCTTGGTTGGTCCTTCATCGTGCATCATACCGACCGGCCGCCCGAGGAGGCGCTGCTCGCCATCCATAGCCGGCTGGCGGGCTCGGAACGCGACTATCGCTACCGCCCACCCCGGCCGATCGCGGGCGCCGAGCCGATAGCGGGGCGCCGGCCATGATGACCATCGGCGCCATCGGCTTTTTGCAGCCTTGGATGCTGGCGGCACTCGCCGCCCTTCCCGCCATCTGGTGGCTGCTGCGCCTCACCCCACCAAGCCCGCAAGTCGTGGTGTTCCCGCCGACCCGGCTGCTGAAGGACCTCAAGAGCACCGAGGAAACGCCGGCGCACAGCCCATGGTGGTTGACGGCGTTGCGCATGCTGCTCGCCGCGCTGATCATTCTCGCCTTGGCGCGCCCCGTTCTGAACCCGGATCGCCAGACCTTCGCCGGCGAAGGTCCGCTGCTCCTCGTCATCGACAATGGTTGGGCGTCGGCTGCACATTGGGCCGAGCGTCGCGAGGCGATCGAGGCGGCAATCGACCGCGCCGGACGCGACGGCCGCGCGGTCGTCCTGGCTCCGACCGCTCCGGGCCAGCCGGTCAGCGATCCGTTGAGCGCCGAGCAGGCGCGCGAGCGCATCGGCGGCTTAACCCCGGAACCCTACGCGCCCGACCGCGCCGCGCTCGCCGAGACGCTGCAGAAGCAGTTCGGCGACCGCACCGATTTCAGCGTGTTCTGGCTCTCGGACGGGCTGGCTTATAACGAAGGCGACGTCTTGGCTTCCACCCTCAAGAAGCTCGCCGGAGACGCGGGCAGCTTCGCCGTGCTGAGCCCGGAGAAGGACGGCGCCGCGCTCGCCCTGGGGCAAGCCGCCGGTGCCAGCGGCGAGCTTGCCGGCCGCGTCCTGAGCGGCGCCGCAGGTCCGCGCGTCGGCGTGATCAAGGCGCTGACCGGCCGCGGCGAGCCTCTCGGCGAAGTCGAGTTCAAGATCGCCGAGAACGCGGGCGAGACCACGGCCCGCTTCGATCTGCCGCTTGAGATCCGCAATCAGGTCGCCCGCATCGAGATTGCCGACGAACGTTCGGCCGGCGCGGTCAACCTGCTTGACGCCCGCTCGCAATGGCACCGGGTCGGCATCGTCTCAGGCGAATCGCGCGAGGCCGCCCAGCCGCTGCTTTCGCCGCTTTATTATGTGCAGCGCGCTTTATCGCCTTACGCCGACGTGATCACACCGACCGAAGGCAATGTCGCCAACGCCGTGCACGACCTCATCGAGCACAAGGTCTCGACCATCGTGCTCGCCGATATCGGCAAGCTGGTTGCCGGCACGCAGGAAGAGCTGGAAGCTTGGCTCGCCTCGGGCGGCGTGCTGATCCGCTTCGCGGGACCCCGGCTGGAGCAGGGCGGCGATGAATTGCTGCCCGTCGCCTTGCGCCGCGGCGGCCGCTCGCTCGGCGGCTCGCTTTCATGGAGCACGCCGCAGCCGCTTGCGCCGTTCGATGAGAAGAGTCCGTTCCGCGGTCTCTCCGTGCCTGAGGATTTGCGGGTGAACCGGCAAGTTCTGGCGGACCCAACCGTGGCCAGCGACGCCGAGGTCTGGGCGGCGCTTGCCGATGGCACGCCGCTGGTGACCGCCGCAAAGCAGGGACATGGCTATATCGTGCTGTTCCACGTGACGGCGAACTCCGACTGGTCGAATCTTCCGCTCTCGGGGCTGTTCGTGGAGATGCTTCGCCGGGTGGTGACGCTTGGCTCCGTCAAGAGCGGAATCGAGACTGGCGGCGACGCGTCCTCGGTCGAGGCCTCGCCCGCTTCCCGTGTCGCCACCTCATCGAGCGCGCTTTCCCCATTGCAAACCCTTGACGGCTTCGGCCATCTCACCGCGCCGCCGCTCCGCGCCGCGCCGATCGCGCCCGACAAGATCGACAATATCGTGCCCGGTCCGGATCATCCCCCCGGTTATTACGGGCCGTCAGGCGCGGCGCGCGCGCTTAACCTGGTCGCCGCCAAGACCGTGCTGACCCCGTTGCGCCCGATCGAAGGCAGCACGGCGAGCGGCTACACGCTGAAGAAGCCCATGGCGCTCGAGCCCTGGCTCTATTTTGCCGCCATCGGACTGTTCGCCATCGACATTCTCGCCATGCTGTTCCTGAGTGGCGGCTTGCGCTTGCGCCGTCCCGCCGTCGGAGCGAGCGTCGCCGTTCTGGCTGCCGCGGCCCTGATCTCGTTCGCGGCCGAGCCGGTACGCGCGCAAGAGTCGGCCCCTGACGCCGCCGCAACCCCCACACCTGAGGATTTCGCGCTGAAAGCCTCGTTGCAGACCCGCCTCGCTTATGTCGTGACCGGCGATGCCGAGATCGACCGGACCAGCGAGGAAGGCCTCTCGGGCTTGAGTAAGGTGTTGCGCGCCCGCACCGCGCTCGAGCCGGCCGAGCCGATGGGTGTCGACCTCGACAAGGACGAGCTTGCCTTCTTCCCCGTGCTCTATTGGCCAGTGCGCGCGGACGCACAGCCGCTGTCGGACACGACGCTGGCCAAGGTCGATGCCTTCATGAAGCAGGGTGGCCTGATCGTGTTTGACACGCGCGACCACCAGACCGGTCTGCCCGGCGCCGGCGAGCAAGGCCAGGCGCTGACTCGGCTCATCGGCCAGCTCGACATTCCACCGCTCGAGCCCGTGCCCGCAACGCATGTGCTGACCAAATCGTTCTATTTGATGCATAGCTTTCCCGGCCGCTGGGATGGCGGCGCGCTTTGGGTCGAGGCCGAAGCACAGGACGAAGCAGAGCGCAGCGAGCGGTCGCGCCGTACCGATGGCGTGAGTTCGCTGATCATCACCTCCAACGACCTAGCCGGCGCCTGGGCGCTCGACCAATCGAACCGGCCGATCTATCCCACCGTGCCCGGTGGAGAGGTGCAGCGCGAGATGGCATTCCGCGCCGGGGTCAACATCGTGATGTACGCGCTGACCGGCAACTACAAGGCCGACCAGGTGCACGTCCCTGCCCTGCTCGAGCGTTTGGGACAATGACGCCATGAGCTGGTCGATCGAGTTTCTCCCCTTCGTCTCTTGGCCTGTCCTGGGGGGACTGGCCGCAGCCGGCGCGGTGCTGCTCGCACTGCTGTTCTGGCGCTCGCGCCGCGGCGCGATTTTCCGGCTGTTGAGCTATGCGCTGCTGCTGCTCGCCATCGCCAACCCGCAGCTAAAGCAGGAGGAGCGCGAGCCGCTCAACGACGTGCTCGCCGTCGTCCTCGACGACAGCCAGAGCCAGGCGATCGCCGGGCGCACGGGGCGGACGGACGCGATCCGCAAGGAGTTGGAGGAGAAGCTCAAGGCTTTCCCCAATCTCGATGTGCGCTGGGTGCACTCGACGTCGACCTCGGCCGACAGCGAGCGCGACGGCACCATGCTGTTCACCGATCTTGCCCAGGCGCTTGCCGACGTGCCGCCGGATCGGCTCGCCGGCGTGGTCATGATCACCGAGGGCGAAGTGCATGACGTTCCGGCCTCCGCCGCGGGCCTCGGCCTTGACGCGCCGGTGCACGCGCTCCTCACCGGCAAACCGGGGGAGTTCGATCGCAGGCTCCAGGTGCTGAGCGCGCCGCGCTTCGGCATCGTCGGCAGTTCGCAGGAGATCGAGATCAAGGTCACCGGCACGGCGGCGGCGCCCGGCGGCGGCTCGGCCAATCTGACCGTCACCCATCAAGGCCAGCCCCCGGTGACGCGGAGCGTGCAAATCGGCGAAACCGTCACGATCCCGGTCAATATCGGTCATGCCGGACCGAACATCGTTGAGATCGAGGCCGAGCCCGCTCCCGGCGAGCTCACCCCGGTCAACAATCGCGCCGTGCTGACGGTCGAGGGCGTGCGCGAGAATTTGCGCGTGCTGCTCGTCTCCGGCGAGCCGCATGCCGGTGAGCGCACTTGGCGCAACATGCTGAAATCCGACGCCTCGGTCGACCTCGTGCATTTCACCATTCTCCGGCCGCCGGAGAAGCAGGACGGTACGCCCATCAACCAGTTGTCGCTGATCGCCTTCCCCACCCGCGAGCTGTTCCAGGAGAAGCTCGATCAGTTCGACCTGATCATCTTCGACCGCTATCAGCGGCGCGGCGTGCTGCCGCTGCTCTATCTCGAAAATGTCGCCCGCTATGTCGAGAAGGGCGGCGCCGTGCTGGTCTCGGCGGGGGACGACTACGCCTCGCCGCTCAGCCTGTTCCGCACCCCGCTCGGCCAGATCCTTCCGGCGGTCCCCTCCGGCCGGGTGGTCGAGGAGCCGTTCAAGCCGGGTCTCACCGAGCTTGGCAAGAAGCATCCCGTCACCAGCGATCTGCCCGGCGCGTCCGGGGAACAGCCTTCCTGGGGACGCTGGTTCCGTGTGGTCGAAGCCGACCCCCGCGACGCCGAAGTGCTGATGCGGGGCGCGCAGAACAAGCCGCTGCTGGTCATCAGCCAGCGCGGCGAGGGCCGGGTGGCGTTGCTGCTTTCCGACCATGCTTGGCTGTGGGCGCGCGGCTATGAAGGCGGCGGCCCCTATACCGACCTGCTGCGGCGGCTCGCCCACTGGCTGATGAAGGAGCCGGACCTCGAGGAGGAAACGTTGAAGGCGACCAGCCGCGGCCAGACAATTTCGATCGAGCGCCGATCAATCAAGGACGCGGTCGATCCGGTCATGGTCACCGCTCCGTCCGGCAAGGAAGAGACCGTAACCCTCGACCAGGGCGACCGCGGCCTTTGGCGCAAGGCGCTGACCGCTCCCGAGCAGGGCGTCTACCGCATCTCCTCGGGCGCGCTGGCGAGCGTGGTCACCGTCGGCAATGCCAATGCGCGCGAACTCTCAGCCGTGACCGCCACCGATGCGGCGCTCAAGCCGGTGGTTAACGAGACCGGTGGCGGCAATTTCTGGCTCGGACGCAACGACGCGGAAGCCGCCGAATTGCCGCGACTCGTGCTGCTGCGCGGCGGCAAGGTGATGCATGGCGACGACTGGCTCGGGCTGCACAAGCGCGACGCCTATCATGTCAAAGGCGTGCGCCTGTTCCCGCTCTTCAGCGGCTTCCTTGCGCTCGGCCTGCTGCTCGGCTTCCTCGCGGCCACCTGGTTCCGCGAAGGCCATTAGCGGGCATAGCCCCTTACCGCGCCACTCGCCCCGCCGAGCGCGCCCGGAATGAGCTCGAGCGCCAGCAGCCGTTCCGGGTCGACCGGACCCGGCAGCACGATCCTGCCCGGCGCAACCGGCTTGAAGCCGAACCGGGCGTAATACGGCATGTCGCCCACCAACAGGACGAGGGAGAATCCCTCGGCCTGCGCCCGCTTCAAGCCCTCTTCGATGAGGGCTCTGCCGAAGCCTTTGCCTTTCTCGATCGGGTTGACCACCAGCGGGCCGAGCAGCAAAGCCCCCTCCTCGTCCCCGATCCGGATCGCGGTGAAGCGGATGCCGCCTACCAGCCTGCCACCGATCCAGCCACAAAGG
>Ga0190270_10001740_pt1 | contig 10295 bp, 10 predicted proteins | sample Popmic320T_FD_133748 | JGI IMG/M metagenome (GOLD analysis project Ga0190270, IMG submission 133748) | Populus adjacent soil microbial communities from riparian zone of Weber River, Utah, USA - 320 T | ecosystem: Environmental > Terrestrial > Soil > Riparian zone | place: USA: Utah | collected... | reverse complement strand
TCCCCCAAATTCAAGGGCTTGGAGGCCAAATTCCCTAACACTGTAACAGGGAAATTTTTGGTAAGATCAGGACCCGAAAGTAAAAAATCAGGCGCAAGGTTCGGAGGGGCGTAACCGTCCATTTCTCGCACACTTGTCGTGAGCCTCGCAGCCACGATCTGTTCTCCCCTTCGATTTGCAGATGGAGAGGACGAGATGGCGGACGAGCATCGAACGTGGAAGCGACAGGGTGAGGCGTTCTGGCGCGCGCATCATGAGGCCTGGAAGCGTAGCGACTTGAATCAACGGCAATATTGCGAGGCACATGGCCTGCCGCAGAAGGGGTTCGAGAACTGGCGTCAGAAGTTCAGAGCCGAACCGGAGCCAGCGCAACGCAAGCTGCTCTACCGACGCCGCGGGTTAAGTCCTCCCCTTAGTCCGCCTGTTAGTCCTCCCCTAGGTCCGGGGTCTTATCCCACTTCGCACGCTGAACAGCCGATCGTGCCGCGCCCGCGTGAAGGCCATCGACGACGGTTCAGCGGCGCCGACAAGGCGTGGATACTAGAAGAAGCCGCGCGCCCCGGTATGAGTGCCGCCGACGTGGCCCGCCGCTATGGCATCGCTGAACGCATTCTCCGCCGGTGGAAGCAGGAGCTTGTGGCGGCACCGGTGTTCGTCTCAGTGCAGATCACCGACGCTGATGCACCGGCCGAGGAGCACGCGCCATGACGGCACTCCTTCCTCCGGGCGTGAAGGTGCATCTGGCGCTGGGCTATATCGATATGAGGAAGGGCCTCGATGGCCTCGCCATGCTGGTGCAGGGCGTGCTGCAGCAGGATCCGTTCACAGGCCACCTGTTCGTGTTCCGCGGCCGCACCAGGGCCAATTTGATCAAGATCGTATTCTGGGACGGGACCGGGCTGTGTCTCTTTACCAAGCGGCTCGAACACGGTGTTTTCCTGTGGCCACCGAGCGTCGATGCCGCTGAGACGCTGTCGCTGAGTTCGGCGCAGCTGTCGCTGCTGATCGATGGCGTCGACTGGCGTGCACCGGAACAAAAGTGGCGACCAGCCATCGCCGGATGACGCTGCGACCGATTGACTCGATGATGAAGTAGAGGCGGCGAGAACGACAGCGAGTCAGCTAGGCTTCGTTCTCATGAACATCGATCTCGCCGCTCTGCCGAATGATGTTGAGACGCTGCAAAGGCTGGTGCGTTCACTCGCAGCCGAGCGCGTGACCCTCACCGAGGCACAGGCCGAGATCGAGCGGCTTCACCTCATCATCAAGAAGCTCCAGCGGCCAGTTCGGCCGGCGCGCCGAGCGCCTCGATGACGATCAACTGAAGCTCGGCCTCGAAGATCTTACCGTCGATCTTGCGCGGACCGAAGCCAGGCTCCCTTCAGGGGAGAAGGCCTCCTCACCCAAGTCGTCTGACGATCGGTCGAGCTTGCCGGCGCATCTGGCGCGCGAGGATGTCCGGCTGGACCTCGAGCATCAGGCTTGTCCCTGCTGCGGCGGTGAACTGCATCTAATCGGCGAGACCGCAAGCGAGATGCTCGACCATGTCCCCGCAAGGCTGCGGGTCATCCGCATCCGCCGGCCCCGTTATGGATGCCGCGCCTGCGGCACGATCCATCAAGCTCCTGCCCCGGAGCGGCCGATCGCCAAGGGCCTGGCGACCCCTGCCCTGCTCGCTCATGTGCTGGTTTCCAAATACTGCGATCACCTTCCGCTCTATCGGCAGAGCCAGATCTTCGCCCGGCAGGGCGTCGAGCTCGATCGCTCGACGCTCGCCAACTGGGTTGGAGGAGCTGTCTGGTGGCTGGAGCCACTGCAGGCCCGTCTCGCCAAGGACATCTTCGCTTCGCAAACATTATTCGCCGACGACACCCCGATCCCGGTGCTCGATCCCGGCCGCGGCCGGACCAAGACCGGCCGGCTCTGGGTCTATGCTCGCGATGACCGGCCGTGGAATGGACCTGATCCGCCGGCGGCACTCTATCTTTACAGCCCGGACCGCAAGGCCGAACGGCCCGCATCCCATCTGGCCAACTTCAAGGGCATCGTTCACGTCGACGGCTATCCCGGCTTCGAGCGGCTCGGCGACGGTGGCCACATCCAGCTCGCTGCCTGTTGGGCCCACGTGCGGCGCAAATTTTACGAGGTGTACGAAGCAACGGGCTCTCCAATTGCTGCCGAAGCCTTGCGGCGCATCGCCGAACTTTACATGATCGAGGCCGCGATCCGCGGACAGGCTGCCGATGCACGGCGCGCCACACGACGTATTAGATCACTGCCGCTGGTCGTGGCGATGAACACCTGGTTCGAGGCAGAGCTGCACCGTGTCCCGCCGCGCGGCTCGCTCGCCGAGGCCATCCGCTACGCACTCACGCGCTGGACCGCCCTGTGCCGCTTCATCGACGATGGCCGCGTCGACCTCGATAACAACACCGTCGAGCGTGCGATCCGTCCCATCGCCCTCGGCCGCAAGAACCACCTCTTCGCCGGCTCGGATGGTGGCGGCGCCCGCTGGGCAACCATCTGCTCTCTCATCGCCACCGCAAAGCTCAACGGCGTCGAACCGTCCGCCTATCTCAGAGACGTCCTCCAGCGTATGACCGAAGGCCACCCCATCAGCCGGCTCGATGACCTGCTCCCCTGGAATTGGCGCCCGTCCATCGCCGCCGCGGCATGACCCGTGTCAGGAATGGACGCTTACGGAGGGGCGAGGGGCAGATGCACCGGCATCATTGCTACGCCTCTGCTGCGATTCATAGGCTGAGCGGCACCTCAAGACGCGGATAGATGAAGTGCGGGGCCCATATACGTCGGCCCCGGAAACATGAATCTTGAAGTGCTGACGGTTGACAATTAGCCAATCAAGTCTATTTTTTTCTCAAGCTGTGGCTCCGGGCGAACTTTTGACTTCGCTGGCTCAGCGAGACGCCCCCTGCTGAAGCGGGATGCTTCGGCTGGCAGGCGCAAGGAACTGCCTCGGCGGGATGCCCTGGCAGGGCGGGATGCCTCCTCGAACCCCTGAAAATTGAATCAGCGCCTCTGAGCGGCGGCTGTCCGCTCGCGGCGACGAGGAGTTGGATGATGCCTGCTCGCCACCAACGGCGCGTGGAGTGGAGGGATATAGAAGGGCTGAAGCCCTATCCCCGCAACGCGCGTCTACACCCGAAAAAACAACTTCAGAAGATCGCCAGGTCGATCAAACGCTTTGGTTTCGTGGCTCCGATTTTGATCGATGCTACCGGCCGCATCATCGCAGGGCACGCCCGTGTGGAAGCGACAAAGTTGGCCGGGATCAATCGCATCCCTTGTGTGGTTCTCGAGGGTCTTAGCGAGCCTGAGAAAGCCGCCTACACCATCGCCGACAATCGCCTAGCCGAAGAGGCTAATTGGGATCGCCCGACGCTGGCACTGGAATTCAAGGACCTCTTGGAGGCCGAATTCGATCTCGTGCTGCTGACGGGATTCGAGACCCCGGAAATCGATCTGCTGCTTGGCGAGCCGCCCGTCGAATCAGACAACGCGGACACGATTCCATCACTTGCGCCAGGCGCACCAATCACCATGCCAGGCGCTCTATGGAAGCTCGGCGATCACCTCCTGTTTTGCGGTGACGCTCGGCGGCCTGAGGACTATCGCCAGCTGCTCGGGGACGCCAAAGTGGAGCTCGTAATCACCGACCCGCCCTACAACCTGCCTATTCACGGCCACGTATCCGGCCGCGGACGCACGCGTCACAGAGAGTTCGCTGTGGCGAGTGGAGAGATGAGCTCGCCCGAGTTCATTGGCTTCCTCGAGAGCGTGTGTGGACTGATCGCCCGCTATTCCAGAAATGGCACGATCGTCTACATATCGATGGACTGGAGGCATGGCTTCGAGATCCTGACGGCGGGTCGGCGCGCGTTCAGCGAACTTAAGAACATATGCGTCTGGCACAAGACTCACCCGGGTATGGGCACTTTTTACAGGTCGGCCCACGAGTTCGTGTTCGTTTGGAAGAACGGCCGTTGTCCCCATATCAACAACTTTGAACTGGGTCAGCACGGCCGCTACCGGACAAATGTCTGGACCTACTCGGCCGCTGAGCTGGCCGGGCCTACTCGGAGCGAAGGCCTTAAGCTACATCCGACCATCAAGCCCGTGGGCTTGTATCAGGACGCGATGCTGGACTGCTCCCACCGGGGCGGTCTGGTGCTGGATCCGTTTTGCGGCAGCGGCACGGTTTTGATCGCGGCAGAACGCGCTCGCCGAAAGGCCCGTGCGATGGAGATCGATCCTCATTACGTCGACCTCGCGGTGCGCCGTTGGCAGTCCTACACCGGGGAGCTGGCGATAAACACCCGCACCGGTAAGCCCTTCGGTGATTCGGATGGACGTGCGAAGCGGAGGACACCGCGATGAACACCAAGCAAGTGCGCAGGAAGGCCCATCCTGCTCCTCGATCCAACAGTGCGTCAGACAGCAATAGCTCGACCAAATCTTATGCCGTTGGCTACGGAAGGCCTCCAAAGCACAGTCAGTTCAAGCCTGGGCGCAGCGGCAATCCAAAGGGCCGTCCGAAGGGTCGCAAGACACTGCGCAGCCGGCTGACGGCGGTGCTGAACTCCAAGATCGTCAAGCGCGAAGGTAACAAGCGCCAACTCATTACGGTGCTGGAAGGGATGCTGTGGAAGCAGATCGAGAACGGCTTGAAAGGAAGCGAGCGGGCCTTCTTGTCTGTGATCAAGGTCTGCGCCGCGCTCGGACTGCTTAGTCAATTGCAGTCGGCATCTGAGGAGATAGCATTGTCCCGAGCCGAGGAGGAGCTTGTCGCAGAGCTGGTGTCCCGCGTCGGATTGTCGTCAAAAGAGGATTGAGCGTCATGGCCCTAGCGACGACCTTGAGCTCGGCCGCCCGTCGTCGGATCGCTGATGAACTCATTCGCAACGATTTTGTCGCCTTCGTGCGCCGGGTATTTGAAACGGTCGCCCCCGGTGAGTCGCTCCACCTGAACTGGCACATCGAAGCCATGGCGTATCGTTTGGAACTGGTGATGAAGGGCAAGTCTCGGCGCGAGCTCATCAATCTCCCGCCGCGCAGTCTTAAGTCCATCATAGTGTCAGTGGCCTTTCCGGCGTTTGTTCTGGGGCACGATCCCACGCGCAAGATCGTCTGCGTGAGCTACTCGCACGAGCTCGCGGTTAAGCATGCCAATGACTTTCGGGCCGTCGTAACCTCGGACTGGTATCGTCGAATCTTTCCGAACACGGGCATACGCTTGGAAAAGAACACGGAGCTTGAGACCGTCACTACGGCTCGCGGCGGACGCTTTTCGACTTCGGTAGGAGGGTCGCTGACCGGCCGCGGCGGCAACATCATCATCATCGACGATCCGCAGAAGCCCGAGGAGGCGGTGTCCGAGAGCTCGAGACAGCGCGTCATCCACTGGTTCAAAACTACCCTGCTGTCGCGGCTGAATGTCAAAGCTGCCGACGCGATTATCGTCGTCATGCAGAGGCTGCATGTCGATGACCTCTCAGGGGTCTTGCTCGAGGAAGGCGGCTGGGAAGGACTCGATCTGCCTGCCATCGCTGATACGCCAGCGGTCGTTGCCTTGGGCAACGGCCAATTCCACCGGCGGCGCGTCGGCGATGTGCTTGACCCGGTGCGGGAGCCGCAGCATGTGCTCGAGGAACTTAAACGATCGATGGGCAGCGCGGCGTTCTCCGCGCAATACCTGCAGCGTCCGATCCCGGCGGAGGGAAATCTCATTAAGCGCGAATGGCTCGCCTATTACTCGCGACTGCCGACGCCCAGCTGGAGCTCACGCGTGATATTGAGCTGGGACACCGCCATGAAAGCGACGGAGATTGCGGATTTCTCCGTGGGGACCGCCTGGTTGGTCGATGAACAGCATTGCTACCTGCTGGAGGTCGTCCGTGCACGGCTGGACTTTCCGGAGTTGCGGCGGGCTGTGTTGGATCAAAACCTACGCCTTCGGCCCGCCGCGATCCTTGTCGAAGACAAGGGATCAGGCACGAGCCTCATTCAGGACCTTCGCCGGTATGGTCTTCCAGTCATCGCGATGCCGTCCGAGCATGACAAGATCACGAGGCTCTATACGGTTCAGCCGAAATTCGAGAGCCGGTCGGTGTTTCTGCCGAGGGAAGCACCCTGGCTTGAGGACTTCGTGACGGAACTGCTGGCGTTCCCGAACGGGCGATACGACGATCAGGTTGACGCCACATCGCAAGCGCTGAACTGGATCGCACGCCGCCCGCGGCCCCCAGTAGCGCGTACGGGTCGGCAAGTGATTCTTCGTTAAGCCCCAAAGTAGCGGGGCGCTGCGGATCCGAGCGTGCTATCGATGCTTTCCTGAAAATTCCGTCCGGGGTGGGCTTGGCAATGTGAGACCGAATAGATGAATCGGTGCATCCTCTACCGCGATGCTTGCCATGCTTTGCTCTAATTTTCGACCGGTTCCGGTCGCGGCGCCGGCTCGAGATCGAGAACCTGTTGGGCCTTCAGCTCAATATCGCGATGCGGAAGGCTCCGCAGCGGCTCCGACAGCGCGGAGCTTATCTCGCGGTCAGCCAGGACGTCCCAGGATCAGTAGCGAAACCGCGATCCTGTTACTGGCGATCCCGCTCCCGCCGGATAGCATCAAGGTCGGAGATCGAGATGACGTTGCCGACCCACCAACCTCTCAATCGGAGCCTGTGCACTGCGCGAGCTCATTCCGCGGATGCGCGCGTCTCATAACAGCTTTCAGGTAAGGACCTCGAAACGAAACGTAGAGCTTTGGAGTTAGCTCGCAAGTGGGAAGGGATGGCGCTCGAAGCCGAGCAGCACTAGCGGCGGTGCTGCCGCGAGTCGTAGCGACCTTGCGTCCTGCAAGATCGCGTCGTTGCGGTGTTCTGGATGTTCGCCGTGCGTTGACGCTGTCGTTTTCGATGCGCCCGAATGTCGTTAGAGAGCACAATGCCCAACTGATTGAGGTGTCAGCCATAGCAGATGCGTATGCGGCACTCCTTAACCACGACGCAGCTGACGGTAGCTCAGATCCAGGGCGGCATTAACGGCCCGGACGCGTAGCGTTTACTTGGCGGCGCAGCGGATTGTTGGGCCTCCGTGAAGACGGCACCTATCAGCGAATCGCAACGACGAGCGGTGCCGACTGCGATGGTTGCGAGTTCCTCTGTTGGCGAGAAAAATAAGGCGGGCGAGCCAAAGCCGGTCCTGGCCCGCAATCTGTTGGCGCCAACGCTTGGTCGATACCAATGCCCCATCGACATGAAGGCGCGAATGCGCGGCATGTGGGGTGACCACTGAAATTTTCCCAGCAGCGGACCGATAAGCAAAGTCTCGTTTTGGAGTCAGTTCTAAAGTGTCGTTTTGGAGTCAGTTCTACTGATAAAGAAATCTCGTTCCGTAGCGAGTGCGTATCAGCATTGGTTTATGTCGGACTCGGCGAAGGGAGCGCGACCGATGTCCAACTCGTCGAGCCCATCGGTCCAGCGTAGCTGAGCGTGTAACGGTGCTCATTCTTCTGGAAAGCGGCCCCCAATCCGTCATCCGGATTCCAGTCCGAGCCAAATTTGAAGCCGATTGCGCGGCAAAGACACGCACGCCGATTCACATCGTGCCATCTCCCCCCCGCCGTTAGCATGCTGTATGTCCTTGACTTCAAGCTGGCACGCCCGATCCGGCACGATAACACAGGGAGATTCCATGGAACGCCCACCGCAACCCATCATGGACAAGCGCGGCGAACCGCATGTGCGACGTTTCGGCGAACAGCGCTGGCTGCTTGACAACATCATCCGCGCCAATGGCATCGACTGGGACCAGCCCCGCTCGCTCTATATGAGCGGGCCGTGCGGGGTCGAAGCCAATGCCGATTTCGCCGGAATTCGCGAGCGCGTCAAGAAGATGGCCGACATCGGCCCGGCGTTCGAGGCGGTCGCGCGGCGGCGTGAAGCAAAAGCAATAGCCGCCGAGAAGGCCGACAATCCGGTCACGGCGCGTGACAACTATTTCATGGCGGCCGTGCACTGGGGCGCGGCGCAATGGCCTTACGACCAGAACGACGAGACCAACGTCGCCTATCACCTCAAGAAGCGCGAGTGCTACACGAAATACGCCGCCCTCTCCGATCACATCGTCGAGGCCGCCTGGATTCCGTTCAAGGGCACGGCGCTGCCGGCCTGGTTCCACCTGCCGCCGAACTACAAGGGCGGCAAAATCCCGGTGGTGATTTCGGTCCCAGGCATGGACAGCTACAAGGAGATCCAGACCGCGCTCTATGGCGACCGCTTTCTCAATCGTGGCTTCGCCGTACTATCGATTGACGGGCCGGGGCAGTACGAGGCACCGATGCTCGGCATCTATTTCAGCATGGACAACTGGATCGCCGCTGGTCCCGCCATCGTCGACTGGTTGGCCGAGCGGCCCGAGGTCGACATAGCAAAAGTCGCCGTCTCGGGAACAAGCTTTGGAACCTTCTTCGGCACCCTCGTGACCGCCTATGAGCCGCGCATTTCCGCCTGCGCGGTGATCTCGGTGTGCCACGAGCCCGGATGCCACACGATCTTCGAGGAGGCTTCGCCCACCTTCAAGAAGCGCTTCATGTATATGGCGGGCATCACCGACGAAGCCGAGTTCGACAAGATGCGCCAAGGCATGACGTGGGAAGGCCACGCCGACAAAGTGCGTGTGCCCTATCTCTGCGTCGCCGGCGAGTTCGACGAGCTGAGCCCGGTCGAGCATTCCGAACGGCTTGTAAAGTCGGTGAAGGGACCAAAGCGAATGGTCGTTTACCAGGAATCGCGCCACTCGGTCGGTAACGTTCCATCGGCCAATCTCGGGCCGAATCCGCAGATCATGGTCGCGGACTGGCTGGCCGATCGCGCCGCCGGCAAGCCGTTCCAAAGCGAATACTGGTTCGTCCGGTCGAACGGACAGATCGACAAGAAACCGCTCTAGCCGACATTCCCAAGGCTTGGATGATGATCGGCGACGTCAATCCCCGGAAATCACTGAGAGTCTTCATGACGGAAGCGCGAGGAGGACGCTGATGAACGAAGCCGGGGCCGTCGAAGACGGTCTGACGCTCTACAATTGGCCAACCTCGACCTGCAGCCAAAAAGTCAGGCTCGTCCTCGCAGAAAAGTCGCTGCGCTGGGAAGATCGGCGCCTTGATTCGAGCCGGAACGAAAATCTTTCGGAGTGGTATCTCAAGCTCAACGAGAACGGAGTCGTCCCCACCCTCACCCACGGCTCGAAAGTCATCATCGATTCGTCGGTGATCAACGAATATCTCGACGAGATCTTTCCGGACATTCCGCTATGTCCAACCGACGCCTACCGACGCGCAAGGATGCGAGCATGGCGGCAATTCATCGACGAAGTTCCGACGCCGGCCATTCGAGTTCCATCGTACAATCGATACATCCGGCACAAATGGAAAGCGATGCCGCAGCGCGAGTTTGACGCGTTGGTCGAGCGGCGTACCGTGCGCAAACATTTCTATCGAAAAATGGGACGGGCCGGCTCGAGTCCGGAGGAAGAGCGCGAAGCGATCGATAAGCTGCGCGAAAGCATTGTTCGAATGGACCGCGCGCTGGCCCATGGGCAATGGCTGATCGGCGATCAGTTTACCTTGGCGGACGTGAGCCTCGTTCCGACACTCGTCCGCATGTTCGACATCGGACTCGCCAATTTATGGGAAAACCGGCCGCTGGTTGCTGCCTGGTTCGAGCGCGTGCAGGCGCGACCTTCGTTTGCAAAGACCTTTTATCCGGGTTCGCGCTATGGAGCCGCAGGCTCGCACCCGGCTATTGAGATGTCGGCGTGCTGATGCCGTTTTTCGACCTCCTGAGAACAAGGATCGAACAGATGCCGTCCATTGTAAAGGTGACCTCGGCGAAGCGAGGGTTGGTCGTCCTGGCGATCATAGCCAACTGCGTTTTCGTTCCGGAGACACAAGCACAGCCCACCTATCCAACGAAGCCAGTTCGTATCATCGTCCCGTCGTCGCCTGGCGGCGGCACGGATACCATCACGCGCCTGCTGGCCAGCCATCTGTCGGAAACCTTCGGACAGCAATTCTACATTGAGAACAGGCCGGGCGCTGGCAGTATGACCGGCATCGAGGCTGGCGCCCGGGCCACACCCGATGGCTACACGCTTCTCGTCGCGGCCAGCACGATGACCAGCCTGCATGTGGTGCGCGAAAAGATGCGTTATGACGCGGTGAAAGATTTTGAACCCATCACCTTGCTGGTTTCGCTCCCCAACGTGCTCGTGGTTCATCCGTC
>Ga0190270_10001739_pt1 | contig 10299 bp, 9 predicted proteins | sample Popmic320T_FD_133748 | JGI IMG/M metagenome (GOLD analysis project Ga0190270, IMG submission 133748) | Populus adjacent soil microbial communities from riparian zone of Weber River, Utah, USA - 320 T | ecosystem: Environmental > Terrestrial > Soil > Riparian zone | place: USA: Utah | collected... | reverse complement strand
CCACAGCGCGTCCCAAAAAGCGCCCAGACTTCGCCACAGCAATTCATGTTTGTTACGCCAGTTGAGCCTGTCCCATCGGGCCAGCAGTTCTTCGCGGTATTCCAACTCGGCTTCCCATTCCTGGCGAAATCGGGCGCGGAAGCGGCGCGGTACGGTCACGCCGATCAGACGGATCAGCCAGCGCCAGAAGCGAAAGCGAGTTGTTCGAGTAATATCGGCCATCGGCTTCATTCGTAGTGCAAAGCCCGCATCGGGTCCACCCTCATCGCGCGGCGCGCAGGCAGGTAACATGCCAGCAGCGCGACGGCGGTGAGCAGCAGTGGCACACCGGCGAACGTCAGCGGGTCCGTCGGACTGACGTCAAAGATCAGACTCTCCAGCCAGCGAGTCAGGGTGAACGATGCGACCAGGCCCGCGGCGACGCCGCCGAGCGTCAGCGCCAATCCATGCCCGACAATCAGCTTCAGGATGTCGCGCCGCCCGGCGCCAAGCGCCATCCGCACCCCGATCTCGCGAGTGCGCTGACTGACCGAATACGACATGACGCCGTAAATCCCCACACTTGCCAGCGCCAACGCCAGCGCGGCAAATGCGCCAAGCAGCAACAGATTGAAACGGCGCGGCGCCAGCCATCGGGCGACAATCTCGTCCATCGTGCGCCCGGCCCAGATCGTCTGATCTTTGTCCACTGCCCAGATCTGTTCTTTCACCGCCGCGACCAGACTAAGCGGGTCGCCGGAGCTGCGGATGAAGAGCACGCGCGGTATGGCCCAACGCGGGCGCATATAGGTGAACGGCAGGTAATATTCCGGGAACGGGTCCGCGTTCAGACCGGTTTGACGAACGCTCCCTACTACGCCGACCACCGTCAGCCAGGGTTCGTTCGATGCGCGCGCGGCGCCGAGCTTGAAGCGTTTGCCGACCGGGTCTTCATCGCCCCAATAACGGCGCGCCAGAGCCTGGTTGATTATCGCGACTGGCGGCGCTTGCATGTTGTCTTGCGCCGACAGCAAGCGGCCCTTGAGCAGAGGAACGCCCAGCGCGCGGAAGTAATCGGGGCTGATGACACGAGTGTTGGCGAGTTGCATTTGGCCCGGCGGCGGATCTGGTTTGTCTTCCAACACGATGGCGGAACGCATGCCCGGCGTCTCAATGGGCGCGGCAGTGGCGACGGCGACGGCTTCCACTCCCGGCAGAGTTTGCGCCCGATCAATCACCTGTTGATAGAAGCTTAAGGCGCGCGTCGCATCCTGAGCTTTGCTCTCCGAAAGCTCGACACGCAGTGTCAGCAAGCGTTCGGGGCTGAATCCTAAATCAACATTCTGCAGCCGAATGAAGCTGCGGATGAGCAAGCCCGCGCCGATGAGCAGCGCCAATGACAATGCGATCTCGGTAATCACCAGGAGCCCGCGCAAACGCCGCCCGCGCGCGCTTACAAAACCGCGACCGCCTTCCTTGAGCGTGTGTTGCAGATCCGGCTTGGAGATTTGCAGCGCCGGGGCCAGGCCGAAGATCACGCCGGTCAGGCACGAAACGCCCAGCGTGAACCCGAGCACGCGCCAATCAAGACTGACTTCATCCAACCGTGGAATCGCGCCAGGTCCCTCCGGACTGATGAGCTTCAGAGCCTTCACGCCCCACGCCGCAAGCAATAACCCCAGCGCGCCGCCGCACAAGGCGAGCAATGTGCTTTCAGTCAACAACTGTCGCAGCAGCCGCAGGCGTCCCGCCCCCAGCGCGGCGCGGACGGCCAGTTCTTTTTCGCGCGCCGCCACCCGCGCCAGCAGCAGGTTAGCGACGTTGACGCAGGCGATTAATAATAGAAGGGCGACTGCGCCCAGCAGCACGAATAACGATTGCTTGAAACCGCTCACCAGGCTTTCTTGCAGCGGCGACACGACGAGGCCGAGGTCGGTGTTGCTCTGCGGGAAAGCGCGCGTCAGGTTGCGCGCGATGATGTCCAACTCGCTTTGCGCCGCCTTGAGCGTCACGCCAGGGTTGAGCCGCGCGATGCCGTTCAGGTAGAAGGACCCACGGTCATTCGCGGCGTTCGCGTCGAAAGCTATAGGCGCCCACAGCTCCGTCTCTTTGCTCGGGAAATCGAAGCCGGGCGGCATCACGCCGACGACCGTGTAGCTTTGATCGTCGAGCGTGAGTGTTTGACCGATGATCTTGGCCTCAGCGCCGAACCGCCGCTGCCACAATGCGTGGCTCAACAGCGCGACGCGCTCCGCGCCAGGGCGGTCGTCGGCGTCAGTGAAAACGCGTCCGGCGCCGGGCGATACTTCGAGCAGAGAGAAAAGGGCGGCGGAAACAAGCTGGCCTCGCAATCGCTCCGGCTCGCCCGCGCCAGTTAGGTTGAAATCCCGCGAAGCGTAGACAGCGAGTCGCTCGAAAGACTTGCACTGCTGACGCAGGTCAAAATAGCCGGCCGGAGTAAGTTCGAAATCGCCTCGGCGTTTTGTATTCCGATGTGAAACGAGCGTCAGTCGTTCGGCCTCCGGGTACGGCAGCGAACGCAGCCAGACGGCGTTGGCCACACTGAAGATTGTCGTGTTCGCGCCAATCCCCAATGCCAGTGTGAGGACGGCGATGAATGTAAAGACGGGCGTCTTCAGCAGCAGCCGCAGGCCAAACCGTAAGTCTTGAAACATGTCTTCCTCCAATCGTTGGCGCTGCAGCCAGAGCGCATCCCAAAACGCGCCGACACTCCGCCACAGCAATTCAAGTTTGTTTCGCCAGTCGAGCCTGTCCCACCGGGCCAGCAGTTCTTCGCGATATTCCAGTTCCGCTTCCCACTCCTGGCGAAATCGGGCGCGGAAGCGACGCGGCACGATCACGCCTATAAATCGGATCAACCGGCGCCAGAAACGAAAGCGCTTTGTTTGTGTCGAATCAGCCATTGGCGTCTATTCGCCCCGCAGCGCGAGGAGCGGGTCCACCTTTGTCGCCCGGCGCGCCGGGACATAGCAGGCGAGCAGAGTCACTCCCACGAGCAACAACGGGATCATCGCGAATGTTAGCGCGTCAGTCGCGCTGACCTGGTAAAGCAAGCCCCTGAGGAAACGCGTCAAGCCGAACGCCAGCGCCAGGCCGATCGCTACGCCGATCAGAGAGAGCGTCATGCCTTGTCTGATCACGAGCCTGAGCGCATCGCGGGTTTGCGCGCCGAGCGCCATTCGCACTCCGATCTCGTGTGTGCGCTGCGCGACCGCGTAAGCCATTACGCCATAGACGCCAATCGCCGCCAGCAGCAAAGCCACGACGCTGAACAGGCTCAGCAACGTGGTTTGAAAACGCGGCTGTCCGGCGGCGTTGTAAACGACTTGGTCCAATGTGCGAACGTTGTAAACCGGCAGATCGCGGTCGAGCGAATGCGCTTGCGCGCGCAATGCGGCCGTCATCGTTTCCGGCGGCGCGACTGTACGCGCGACTACCGTCAAGGCGGGCATCCCAATGCGGCCGTAGGAAAAATAAAATGCCGGCCCGCCTTCACTCTCGAGGCCGGCGTTACGCACATTGGCTGCGACGCCGACCACCGTGCCGAAGAGGTCGAATGCGCCGGAGCGGAAGCGCTTGCCGATGGGATTTTCATTCGGCCAAAACCGGCGCGCGAAAGATTCGCTGACGATTACATTCAACGGCCCATCGCCACCGTCCTGTTCAATGAAATCGCGGCCTTGCAGCAGGGGAACCCCCATTGTCTGGAAGTAGCGCGGCGTGGCGGCGAAGGTTCTGGCCGACAGCTTGGCGTCCGAAGGCGCGGCCTCGCGGCCTTCCAGCGTGATTTCCTGCGCCCAACTGGCGCCGCTGAAAAGAGGAAGCTGTGTTACGGCGGCGACGTCCACCACGCCCGGCGCCGATCGCATCCGTTCGAGCAGTTGATTGTAGAAGGTGACTCGCTGCGCTTTCTCGCCGTACTTCGAACCTGGCAAGTTGATTTGCATCACCAACACATTTTCAGGCGCGAAGCCGAGTGGCGCTTTTTGCAGATTCGCAAAGCTGCGGATCATCAACCCGGCGCTCAGCAGCAATACGAGCGCCAGAGCGACTTCGCCGACGACAAGCGCGCCGCGCAAGACACGCCGGGCGCCGCCGCCACTGCGCCCGCCTTCTTTGAGCGTTTCATTGAGATCGAGCTTCGAGGCTTGCCACGCCGGCGCAAGACCGAAAATCAATCCGGTCAGCAGCGAAACGATCAGCGTGAAGCCAAGGGCGCGAAGGTCGAGGCGGGTTTCATCGAGACGCGGCATGTTGAGCGATGTACTGGCCTTGATGAGTTGCGCGCCCCATCGCGCGAGCAGCGCTCCGGCCAATCCGCCGAGCGTCGCCAGCAGCAGGCTTTCAGTGAGCAATTGCCGCATAACGCGCAACCTGCCGGCGCCCATTGCCGCGCGAATCGCCATCTCTCGCCGCCGCGTAGCAGCGCGCGCCAGCATCAGGTTCGCCACGTTCGCGCATGCGATCAACAGCACGAAGCCGACCGCCGCAAAGAGCACGAGCACGGACCGCCGGATTTGCTCAGGCACGATCCAATCGTAAAACGTCCGCAGCAGCACGCCCCATCCGGCGTTCGATTTCGGATATTGCTGTTCAAGCTGGCGCGCGACAACGTCAAACGCGGCTTGCGCCTGCAACAGGCTGACGCCGGGCTTGAGCCGCCCGATTACGTGTATGTTGTGGTGGGAACGATTCGCATGCCAGGGCGCCAGCGCCGGATCCAACATCAGCGGCGTCCACAACTCCGTGCCCCGCGTAAGCTGGAAGCGTGGCGGCATGACGCCCACGACCGTGTAGCTCTCGCCGCTCAATTGAATCTGGCGGCCAATCAATTGAGGATCAGCGCCGAAGCGCCGGCGCCATAACCCATCGCTCAAAATTGTGACACGATGACGCCCGGCCTGTTCTTCTTCGGGCAGAAAATTCCGACCGAGCGCGGGCGGCGTTCCTAACGTCGGAAACAGATTGGCTGTTATGCCTAGCGCCGCCACTCTTTCCGGTTCGCCGCCGCCAGTGAGATTGATCGTGGCGAATTCGTATGCCGCCAATTGCTCGCAAACCGTTTGCTGTTTTCGCCAATCCTCGAAATTGAGGGCCGAAGCCGAGAACTCAGGCCAGCCGCCCCCCAGATTGCTTTCCCATAGTCGAATGAGCCTCTCCGGTTCCTGGTAAGGCAGTGGTCGTAATAACACGGCGTTGACAACGCTGAAGATCGCCGTGTTTGCGCCAATGCCCAGCGCCAGCGTGATGACGGCAATCGTAGTGAAGCCCGGATGTTTCAGAAGCATCCGCACGCCATAACGCAAGTCTTGGATCATTTCATCCTCCCATCGTTGACGCTGCAGCCACAGCGCGTCCCAAAACGCGCCGAGACTCCGCCACTGCAATTCAAGTTTGCTACGCCAATCGAGCCGGTCCCATCGCGCCAGCAGCTCTTCGCGGTATTCCAGTTCAGCTTCCCATTCCCTTCGAAAGCGGGCGCGGAAGCGGCGCGGCACGAACACGCCGATAAAGGCGATCAGTCGCTGCGGCAGAGAAGCTGGGCGCTGTTTGTTGTGATCGAGCATGTGATCGCCGTTATGCGTCTGACGGTTTCGGCTTCTGTGCGCCGACGAAGAAGTTCTCTAACGCGCGATACCTTTTGAGCGCCTCGGCCAGCGCCGCGCGCCCATCTTTCGTCAATTCGTAATAACGGCGCGGCGACCGCTGCTCGCGCTCGGCGACATCGTCGGCCTCCCAGCGCGAATCGCATAACCCGACCTCCTCGAACCGGCGCAGCGCCGGATAGACGGTGCCGCTCGGCAACCCGGTGACGTCAATGATGTCGAAGCCGTATTGGTAACCGTTGGCCAAAGCTTGAAGGATGATCGCAGTCGTGTAACTGAGCTTGATCCCGTAGTCCACGAGCTTACCCCCTATGTAGTGATCTATTGCCCAGCCGTAGATTACTACATAGGGCTGTATCGTCAAGTCAACTTGTGGAGAGAAGGTGAAGAAAGGTAGGAAAATTTAGAGAAGCCGCACGCATCTGGCGGAACTTTGTAAAGGATCCAAAACATGTTCAACTTTAATCTGGCGCCAGCCCTGCCTCCTCAACGCTCAGGAGGGCCAGCGCGGCCAGATCTCTGTCTTGATACCCGCGTTCGATCGCGCGAAGCAGGCGTTCGCGCAGGAGGCGCCCCACTGGCAGTGGCGCGCCGGAGATTTCGGCGGCGGCCAGCGCGAGCCCGATATCTTTAAATCCCAGCGCCAGTCGGAAACCGGGTTCATACTGTTGCTGCAGCATCAGCTTGCCATAGTTCTGGTAGACCGGAGATGCGAAAATCGTATTGATCAGAGTCTCCAAACAGACTTGCGGATCAACTCCGGATTTGCGCAGCAAGGCCGCCGCTTCGCTCAGGCTTTCAACCGCCGAGATCAACAAAAAATTGCCTACCAGTTTGACCATTGTCGCGGCCGCCGGGTCTGTTCCAACAGCGATTGTACGTTGCCCCAGGGCGTCAAAAACCGGCTGGCATTGCGCGATCGCCTCCGGATCTCCCGCTGCGACGATCAATAGTCGCGCCGCCGCCGCCGTGTCCGGGCGGCCGAAGACAGGGGCGGCCAGGAACCGCTGTCCGGCTTCGCGGTGGGCGTGGGCGAGACGCGCCACGCAGGCCAGGCTGAGTGTGCTCATCGAAATGTGAACGCCGCCCGCGGCGAGCGCGCCCGCAACGCCGTCTTCCCCAAAGACAATCGCTTCCACAGCGTCGTCATCAGCCAGGCAGGTAATCACTGCGACGCCCCTGCAAGCCTCAGCCGGAGTTTCCGCGATCAGCGCGCCTGACGATTGCAGTTCTTCCGCCCGGCTGCGTGTGCGGTTGTAAACGGTCAGGCGATGGCCTGCTCGCAACAGGTTTCGCGCCATCGCGCAGCCCATCATCCCCAGGCCAATGACTCCGATATTCATCTTTTCGCTTCTCCTGCTCGATCCCTTTTTCATTCACTGACCACGGCGATGGCCTCGATTTCGACCAGGTACTCTTCGCGGACTAGCTGTTTCACTACGACCAGCGTACTGGCGGGAGGATTCTCGGTATTGATGTAACTGTTCCGCGTGTCACGCAAGGCCTGCAAATCCGAAGCGTCGGTCAGGTAGTAATTGAGTTTGACCACGTCTTTGAAAGAAGCCCCGCCTTCTTCAAGCCGCGCCTTGAGGTTCTCGAAGACCTGTTTGACCTGCGTGCGAAAATCGCCGCTGCCCACCAGGTTTCCGTCTTTGTCGAGCGCAATTTGTCCGGCGATGTAAAGCGTGCGCCCGCCTCTTACCTCGACGACGTGCGAATAGCCCGCAGGCGCGCGGTTGATGAACCGAACGTTTGCTTGTTGTTTTTCCATATTCTTCTTCTCCTTCGCTGCTTTCTTCTGATTCACGGTTTGGTTTTGCGCCCATCCGGCGGCAAAGCCGAGCAGGCAAAATAATGGCAAAAAGGCGTATTTTCTCAGTGTCATATCATCCACATCTTCGGGAACTATAGCGGTTTGCGATTGCGTGTACGGTGTGGGGCGATTTGTTTAATCGCCCTGTTTGCGACTTTGCCAAATAAGCGCGAGTAAACAACTCGCGCCACAATCCCATAAACTCAATTGCAAACTGATCCAGACAGGATTTACGGGATTGCTCAGGATTGATCTCAATTCACAAAATTCTGAGCAACCATGCAAACCCTGTCTAGTCCCATTGGATCTCCCGCGTCGTTCAATGCGACATAAACGACTCTTCGGAAATGACGGCGACCAGCCAATCGGTCACGGTTCGCGCCAGCCACGGGCGACAGGCGCTGAATCCGTGATCGCTCTCCTCGTTGCTTATCAATTGAACATTGGCGAGCCTGGAGATGGAATCCGCGTAATGCGAAGGCGGGAAGATGGGGTCTTCGTCCGCCGCGATCAGCAGAATCGGGCGCGGCGCGAACGCGCGCAAAGACTCCCCCAGAGACGACAGAGACCGCCACTGTTCCCCCAAATCCTGACCGGTAATTCCATTCAACATGCCGGCGAATTCGTCCGCCATCTCTTCGGGAAACTGGAAAGCTCGCGGCTCGATCAGCGGGCTGACGCCGACAATCGCGCGGATGCGCGGGTCGGCGGCCCCACAGATCAGCGCCGGATATGATCCCGTACTACAACCGATCAGGGCGATGCGGTCTTCGTCAACCGACGGCTGTTTGAGGATCCATTCCACTGCGGCGCGCGTGTCGTCGGCCAAACCCGCGAGCGAGAACGCTCCCTCCGATCCCCAACAGCCGCGAAAATGAAAGTAGAGGCAATTCCAGCCGAGGTCGCGCAGGCGATAGGCGATGTCCAGGTACTTTTCGATGCCCGGCAGTCCGTGAAGCAATACGGCCGTCGGTCGAGGCGCGTCCCCTGCGGCCTTATAAAAACCGCCCAGCAGCCTGCAGCCTTTCGACGTAAACGTCACACCGTCCAAACCTGCTTCAAACTTGCTCACCTTTTTTTTCTCTTCGATGTATTGACCGGCATGGCGCTTTTGGGGCGCCATTACGCCCCCAACGCCGCCGTAACCAGTTCGGTGTCCAGGTACTCGGTCAGCTCTTGCAGCTTGCCGTCGGCGACGCGGCAGACCCAACAATACGTGTTGTTGTACGGCGCCCCCGACTTTGTAGTGACGCGGCCACGGCACTCAACTACTACGTAGTCGTCTTCGGCAATGAAGCGATGCGCGGTGTTCGTATATTGATCGGCAAACCGGGCGAACAGCGGCCTCAGGAGTTCGTTGAGGACTGCCTGTTTCCCGCGGTATGTCCCCGAAAATTTCGTCGAGCCGATAATGGTCCAACAGATGTCGTCGGCCAGGCTTTCGACAAAGGGGGCGCCGTTGCCTTTCGATAGCTCGGAAAAAATGTTTTGCATGAGTTGTTTGTTCTCGGCTGCGCTCACGTTCATAACTCCTTTGGAAAATACCTGGGGCTATCATGAATAGGTCTTATAAGTCCTATAAGACCTATAAGTCCCATTCACAGCTTTATTGATCGGGTATTGGATTTCGGTCACGCCCGAATCGCCGTCTTGCGCGACGTCGCCTTGCCAATACACTTCGCGGCTCGGTCCGGCGATCGCGTAGCCGCGCGACTCGATCCACGACCGCGCGGCTACGTAAGCCCGCTCGCAGGTTTCGTCGCTGCCCTGATGGATGACGCAGGCTACGGCAACGCCGGGCAGTTCGTAGACCTGCGCCCGCCCGGCGTGAGGCTGAGGCCCGCGCAAAAATAGAATCGCTTCGCAGTCTATGGTCCGCCGCCGGCCCGCGCAGGTGTGCCATATCGCCCCGCGATCGAGGGGCGCGCCGCGTTGCTTGAAGTCGCTGCGGAGTTCATCGAAGAGATCATCGGCGTCGGCGTATGAAGAGAGCGTGTCACGCACCGAAGCGACCAGCCGGGGCGCGACCTGCTTGACCGTGACCTCGTATTCCGGGGCGCGGCCCGCTTGCTCGATCTGCGCCAGCCACGCATCGACCTCAGCTAATTGCGCCCGCTCGCGCTCGATCCTGCGCGTCAGTTCCGCCCGTCTGTTCTGAAGCGATTCCCGCACGCGGTCCACCGGCAGGTCGCCTTCCAACAGATGGCCGATCTCTCCCAGTGAAAGTCCCAGCTCTTTGAAAGCCACAATGCGGTTAAGTCGCGGCAGTAGCGTGGCTGAGTAGTAGCGGTAGCCGGTGTCGAGGTCGACATAAGTAGGTTTGAGCAGCCCCACCTCGTCGTAAAAGCGCAGCGCCTTGACCGATACCCGGGTCAGTTTGGAAAAATCTCCGATCCGAAACATCTCGATCCCTCCTGTTTCAGGAAACAGTTTGAATGTCTACTATGACAGTCTACTGTCTCCCGTAACAGGAGAGTCAAGCCCGCTTCATCACTTCTTGGCCGCGGTCCACTTGCCAGACCCTTTAGGAAATTCGCAGGCGCCTGACATCTTGTTCGGGGACTCGATCACGCCGGTGAAATTGTTTTTGAACACCTCGCCGCTCCGATTTTTGCCCTCGACGCTGAACTCCAGCTTGTTCCCTTTCACCGCGCCGGTGACTTTTGGCTCGCCTGACCCGCTTGTTTGAGAGCCGGTGAGCTTCTCGCCCTGTTGTTTGAAGACGAACGTCATAGGGAAGTTTTGTGGGCCGCCGTCCAAACTGACGGAGAACGCCCACGTCCCAGAGATGTCGGCGGCGCCGGCTCGGGAGCCGACGGGCGCCAGCAATAATCCGAGTAAAAGTACGATTAACAGTTGATACTTCATACAGTCCTCTAT
>Ga0190270_10001738_pt1 | contig 10299 bp, 9 predicted proteins | sample Popmic320T_FD_133748 | JGI IMG/M metagenome (GOLD analysis project Ga0190270, IMG submission 133748) | Populus adjacent soil microbial communities from riparian zone of Weber River, Utah, USA - 320 T | ecosystem: Environmental > Terrestrial > Soil > Riparian zone | place: USA: Utah | collected... | reverse complement strand
GAGATAGCCCATTATCTCGGATTCCCCGAGCGTCGAGAATCCGCGATTTATTGCTTGCGCCTGGCCAGTGTCAGGCGCGCTCGTCCATGAAACGCCATCGCAAGCGGCCAAGATTTCTCGAGTGCCGTCGCTCGATCCGCCATCCTGTACATGGTAAGCGAGATTGGAATAACCTTGCGACAGCACGCTGTCGATTGCAGGCCGCAAATATCGAGCATAATTTAGACTGGGGGTGACAATCGAAACCCGCGGCGCACTGCCTCCCCGCGCCGTTTCGCGATACCCTGGCGGTATATCACGCGCACGCGGAGCGTACTGTTCGAATGTCCACAGCGGCGGACGTATCCGCCGCGATCCATGCCGCGCCAGCGAAAACGCATTCGCCAGCGAGATCACTCGTTTTTCCAATTCCTCGACGCGCTTTTCCAAGAGGTAAAGGCGGCTCGGCGATTCGTCTCCGAGGTCTTCTTTCATTACCACCTGCGCGTTTGCCGAGACGAACACCTGTAAGCGGAACCGTGATGGACTGATTCGCGCTTCCCTCCCCGGGGAGTAGGCTCCGGAATCTGGTGCGGTCAATTGCTTTTCAAATACCGAGACCGGGTGTGCACCGGGAATTTGCTTGGCAAGACCGCGACTTCTCAAGCTTGGGCGGGAGGCGATTAACTTGCAGAGCGACAAGGGTATCATGATCCTGCTGACGGGTTAGGACCTCATCGATTTTCGTATCTCGCGCTGGACTCAACTGAAAATCTGGCATGGTCAGCAGCAGCATGATCACTGAGAAAACGATCGGGATTGTTGATGAGTTAAATCCGGCAACAAAGTGCCCAGGCGGCCAATGACGTTTTGGCGGTCAGGGGAACTTCGGAAGGGCGATTGCGGTTAGCTGGGAAAGAACAGCGATCTCAGGGCAGAGAGATGCCTAGTGCCGCGTATTATTTGACGATGGCGGCGGAGTGCCGAGAACTGTCTGACAGGACTCGCGAGAGCCACGCCGCAGAAACACTGCGTAAGCGTGCCCGCGATTACACTGACAGGGCGCGGGCGCTGGACCCAAACATGGTTGATCGAGACCGTGCTGTAACGCCCACGACAGCCCATTGTCGGAGCGTCCGAGGTTAGCCGTTGATGGCTTGAACGCCTTCTCGACGTTACCGTTGAAATCCGCCGGGCAAGCCCGATTCTTATAGCCGACAGCAAAAAACGCGCTTTTCATGTAACAGGTGTTAGTGGATGTTGATCTTGTTCGCGGCGATTGCAGTGCCGCGGCAGGTGGCGGGACATGATGCAGCACGGTTTTTTGATTGCCACGCTGACGCCGATTCCAGTCATCGCTGTCGCTCAAGATACTCGCGAGCGAGGGAATAAGGCTCGCAAAGGCAAGACTATCGAATGATTGGAATTGGCCTTGTTGGCTACGGTTATTGGGGAGAATCTGGCAAGAAATCTTGTCAGTGCCGGCGCAAGACTTGTTGCGATCAGCGACCAACGTGACGACCGTCTTGTGCTGGCCGGCGCTCTGTATCCTGACGCCGTCCTCGTTCGAGAATGGCGGGAGGTCACGCGACATCTGAATGTCGATGCCGTCGTCGTAGCGACCCCGCCAACGACACATTTCCAGATCGCATTCGATAGTCTCGCCGCGGGAAAGAACGTGCTCGTCGAGAAGCCGATGACCACCTCGGTCGATCAGGCGCACCGACTGGTGGACGCAGCTGCTGCGGCCGGCCGGATATTGATGGTCGATCACACATTCCTTTACGCGAGCAGCATTCGAGCGATCCGTCGGATGACAAGCGAAGGTGACCTGGGCGAATTGCAGTATTACAACAGTATGCGGATTGGGCCTCGTCCACAGTCGATCGATGTCGACGTCCTTTGGGATCTGGCGGCCCACGACATTGCGATTTTGGATCATCTTGTCGAGCATCGTCCGGAGCGCATGACCGCCGTCGGCATTGGCCATCCGGCCGGATCGCCCGCCGATGACGTCCACATCACGTTCGCATTCGGCAATGGATTCATCAGCCATGTGCATGTCAGCTGGCTGTCACCCGTCAAAGTCCGCCGCGTCCTGATCGGAGGCAGTCGTGGGATGATCAGTTACGACGATATGGAGCCGATCGAGAAACTTCAGGTGCACCAACCGGCTGTCGGCAGGACTGGTATTTGGACGCCGAAGCTCGATACGGGCGAGACGCTGACCGCTGTCGCCAAGGAGTTTCTTGATTGCATCGGTTCCGGACGACGGCCGCTTGCCGATGGAGAGGCGGGACTGCGGACTGTTGAGATTCTCGAGGTGGCCAGTGCTTCACTGAAGTTCGGCGGACAAATGCTGCCCCTTCGCGAAGCCTAAACGCGATAATCAGGCTATTTCTGTTCGTGGGGATTTGCCCGGCATCCGCCGCGGCGTTATTGTAGACGCAACTTTGGCGGCTGGGCTGAGTCAGCGGTGGCAAATCTGTTCGGCAAGAAAGTTCTCGTAACGGGCGGCGCAGGATTTGTCGGTTCGCATATCGTGGATCTGCTGGCGGACGAGCATTGTCATAGCGTGGTTGTCATCGACAATTTCGTTCGCGGCCGTCACGAAAATCTTGATTTGGCCTGCCGGAGATCAAACATCTCGCTTATCGAGGGTGACGTCAGAGATCGTAGCCTGATGCGCCATCTCGTTGGTACTGCGGACATTGTCTTTCATCAAGCCGCGCTTCGGATCACGCACTGCGCCGCCGAACCGCGCGAGGCGTTCGACGGGATGGTCGATGCGACCTTCGAACTCGCCCGTATGTGCACCGACACCGGTATTGAGAAGGTTATCTATGCATCGTCGGCTTCGATCTATGGCCTGGCCGATGAGTTCCCGACGCCGGAGCGACATCACAGTCATGACGACCGCACGCTTTACGGTGTCGCCAAGCTGTTCGGGGAAGGAGTACTCCGGGCACTTGCGGTGCCCCACGTTGCGCTGCGCTACTTCAACGTCTATGGGCCGCGCATGGATATCCACGGCCGATACACCGAAGTTCTTGTCCGGTGGATGGAACGGGTTGAAGCCGGCTTGCCGCCGGTGATATTCGGTGACGGCGCCCAGACGATGGATTTCATCGATGTTCGGGACGTTGCGCGTGCCAATCTGTTTGCAGCCAAAAGCGACGTGACCGAAGGAGCTTTCAATGTGGCTGGTGGCCATGAGATCAGCCTGCTGCAATTGGCGCAGGAGTTGACCGTCGTCATGGGCCGTCCATCGCTCGCGCCGGCTTTCGAGGCCACGCGAGCCGTGAACCCGGTCGAGCGGCGCCTCGCCGACGTTGAGAAGGCGCGGCAAATCCTCGGCTTTGCGTCGGAGATTCCGCTGCGCGAGGGACTACGCCATCTGGTGGACTGGTGGCGGACCGCACGACAACCGGCGCCAGCGGCAACGCATCGGTTTGGACCGTGATCCCGGTTGCCAAACCCCTGCTGGGCGACATCGAGGGAGATGCGGCCCGTGCCGTCGTGCTGTCCGGTTGGATCACCCAAGGCCGCGAAGTCGAAGCCTTCGAGCGTGAGTTTGCAACGGCGGTCGGCGCTGCCAATGCGTGCGCGGTCTCAAGTTGCACCGCCGCCCTCGCGCTTGCCTTGCGCGCGGTCGGTGTCGGCCCGGGCGACGAGGTCGTGACCGTCAGTCATTCTTTCATCGCCGCTGCCAATTGCATCCGCGCCCTTGGTGCGCAACCGCGCTTCGTCGATATTGAACTGGATACCTTCAATCTCGATCCCGAGCTTCTCGATGCCGCAATCACCCCCCGCGCGCGGGCGATTGTTTGCGTGCATCAGATCGGGATGCCTTGCGACCTGAGCCGGATATTGGCGACCGCGAAAAAGCACGGATTACCGGTGCTGGAGGACGCGGCCTGTGCCGCTGGCTCGGAAGTGTTGACCGACGGCCGCTGGGAGCGGATCGGTAGACCGCACGGTGACATCGCCTGTTTTTCTTTTCATCCCCGCAAGGTCATCACGACAGGCGAAGGCGGCATGTTGACGACGGCGAACCCTGAATGGGATCGCCTGTTCCGCGCGTGGCGGCAGCACGGGATGGATGTCGCAGCAGCCGATCGACACCAAGCCCCGGCCGTCATTTTCGAGCGCTATCCGGTCGAAGGCACCAACTGCCGCATGACCGATGTCCAGGCTGCCATCGGACGCAAGCAGCTGGCGCGGCTCCCCCATATCATCGAGCGTCGGCGCCGGCTTGCCGACCGCTACCAGGACCTGTTCGGCAGCGCATCGACGGTCCGCGTCCCAACGGAGCGCTCGTGGGCCCGGTCCAACTGGCAGAGCTATTGCGTTCGCCTGCCGAACCACGTGGTGCAACGCGAGGCGATGCAGAGGCTGCTGGATCGGGGGATCAGTACACGTCGCGGAATCATGTGCGCGCACCGCGAAGCACCCTACGTCGAGATGGATCATTCGCCGTTGCCGCAATCGGAGGCGGCGCAAGACCGCTGCATCCTGCTGCCGCTCTATCCGCAGATGACGGATGCCGAGCAAAACGAGGTCGCAGCCGCTGTGCGCAAGGTTTGCAGCGAATGAGCCACGTCGATGTGATGGTCGTCTGCTACAACTACGGCCGCTTCCTTCGCGCGTGCGTCGAAAGCGTTCTAGCGCAATCCCACACGAATTTTCGTGTCGTCATCGTCGACGACGCGTCGACCGACGATACGCCTGCGGTCTGTGCAGAATTGATGTCGGAAGATCGCCGCGTCGAGGTCGTTCGCCACGCGACCAACCGCGGCCACATTCGGACCTATAACGAATGCATCGATCTGGCGCACGACGACTACATGTTGCTGTTGTCTGCTGACGACTATTTGCTGCCCGGAGCGCTGGCACGGGCGGTCGCGCTGCTTGATGCGGCGCCCCATGTCGGTCTCGTTCACGGAGCATGGTTCTGGTGCCGTGAAGACGGGACCGTGACCGATCCCAACGTCTCGGCTCCCAGCACCGAAATCGTGGATCGCGCGTGGCTGATCGAACGGCTCGCGATCGACAATTACATTCACACCGCAACAGCGATCGTTCGCACATCGGTTCAAAAGGCACTTGGAGGCTATCGCCTCGATCTGCCCCATACCGGCGATTTGGACATGTGGTTGCGCTTTGCGCTCCACGGCAATGTCGCGTATGTGGCCGAACGACAGGCTGCGTATCGCCGCCATGATCGTAATATGTCGCTCAATTACCAAATTTGTGCCGATTTGCAGCAATGCGTGCGGGCGTTTCAGTATCACTATCAGGATATCCGCCGAAGGATGCCCAACGGGCTGTTGCTGGAGGCGCGGGTTCGCCGGCTGGTGGCCAGGAGGATGCGCGAGGCGGCCCATGAGCTCAGGCGAGACGGTAAGGTGCGGCCCTCGCTCGTGATGCGCGGACGGTCGATGCAGCAAAAACTGCATTCGCGGATATTGACCATCAGAGCCGGATTCGACGTCAAAGCGACCGCTCCAGCGAAAACGCAATAGGTTTGAAAATGCCGGTCGACAATACCGTTACGCTGGAAGCCGGCGTCGTCATCCACCATCCGGACCTTGTCAATCTCTATGGCTGCAGCATCGGAGCCAACACTCGGATCGGGGCGTTCGTCGAGATCCAGAAAGGCGCGGTGATCGGATCGCTTTGCAAGATCTCGTCCCACAGCTTCATATGCGAAGGGGTGACAATCGAGGACGAGGTTTTCATTGGTCACGGCGTGATGTTCACGAACGACCGGTATCCGCGCGCAACCACCGATAATCACCGGATCAGGCGCGACGACGATTGGAAGCTCGTCTCGACACACGTGTGCCGGGGCGCGTCAATCGGATCGCACGGCACGATCCTGCCCGGCGTCAGGATCGGTGAGCGGGCGCTGGTGGCGGCAGGGGCGGTCGTGACCCGCGATGTGCCCGCCGGTGCGATCGTCGCCGGTGTGCCGGCGGTCGTGATCGGCAACGTGGATGATCGCGACCCGCCGCCGCATCCGAACCCGCGCTGAGGCGCGTTGCCGATCCTAGTCCGCCGACCTTACGGTCGCAGGGATGCCCCAGGCCCTCGCGCCGGTCGGAATGTCTCGGTTGACGAATGACATTGCGCCGATGACGACGTTGTCGCCGATCGTCACGCCCATCTGGATGACCGCTTGTGGTCCGATGTACACGCGGGACCCGATGCGTGTCGGCGCGCAGGCCACAGGATCGACACCGCCCGACGTCGCGCGATCGACGGTATCGTGACTATAGATTTGAACGCCGGCGCTGATGTCGACGTGATCGCCGATCGTCAAGCCGCCTGTCCCATCCAAGATGACGTTGGGCCCAATCCAGCAATTCTCGCCCACGGAAACCGCGCCCAGAATAAGCACATTGTCGTAGCACGAGGTTCCTTCGCCAAAGCCATAGCCGCGCGCGGTCTCCCACCGGTCGGCCAGCAAATCGCCAACCGAAACATGGCGCTGATGTTTCTCCTTCATCTGCTTGCGCAGGTCGGATATCAGTGAGCGGAGTGTCGCGAGCAGATCCATCTGTCATACGGTCCTGTGGCCGCATTGCGCGGTCTAACCGGATGAAAGTCTATCGGTCATTGCGCTATCGGCATTGCGGTCGCCTATTTAACTTGGAATTCCCTGATCCTGCCTGAGGAATTCCCTGTTGGGGACGTTATCCCACCCTGTCACGACGGCAAGGTGGTAGCTGCGCGTGACTTCATCAGCGACTTCCGTTCCGGACCGACGCCTTGCCGCACAGGTCGGAATGAGGGACATTCCGCGCCCTGCAATCGGAGGCACCGATGGTTGCGCTGCTTCGACTGGCCCGGATCTTGTCCCTCGCGGCCGCTCCTGCCCTCGCGGCCGCCGTCCCAGCCGGGGCCACGGCAAGCCTCACCTGCGAAGCCGACGACCGCAATTTGAGCTTCGATTTGTTGGGCAACATCGGCAGCGGCGACGGCGGCGCGATCCAACTGATCGGGGACGAGATCAAGCTCAAGCCCGTACGCGGGAAATTCGATGCACGCGAATTCAAGGTTGCCCCCGAGCACATCTCGGGACAATGGACCTTCGGAAAGGAGTTGAGGATCGGTATCTCCCCCGAGAGCGTCGATGATGTCTCGGTGTTCCTCGCGATCATTGCCACGCGAACGAATAGCGCCGGTAGCGATCTGGACCGCTATCGGGGCGAATATGTTCTCAAGGTACGGGGACCGAAGGGCGAGAGCATCGTCAGGGGCCGGTTGAAGGACTGCTCCGCGGGCTAGGCCGGACCCTCATTACGGGCACCGCGCTTCTTCGCCCGAGCCGCTGCGGCCTTCGTCGCATGTTGCGCTGAGGTGAAACGCAGCGCGTGGCAGCAGGCGGCGAGGTGAACTCTCGCGCCCTGGCGCTTATCGCTTGCAGCTGACGTCGTTGCTCCTTGACAGGCCTAGCGGGGCCTTCGACGATGCGGACATCGGCACCAACGCCACATCAGGCCGGGATTGATGGCGAAGCTCGAAATTGACGACGTCACCATGGGTTTCGGCGACGTTGTCGCCGTGGATCGGGCGTCGCTGACGGTCGCGGACGGCGAGACGGTCGTGCTCCTCGGTCCCAGCGGTTGCGGCAAGACGACGCTCCTGCGCCTGATCGCCGGCTTCTATCGCCCGACGTCCGGCGCGATCCGCATCAGGGGCCAGACGGTGGCGTCGCCGACCGTCATGGTGCCGCCGGAACGGCGCTCGCTGTCGATGGTGTTCCAAAGCTATGCGGTGTGGCCGCACAAGACCGTATTTGAAAATCTCGCCTATGGGCTGCGCCTGCGCCGCCTCGACGGCAAGACGATCGCCGCGAAGGTTGCGGAAGCGCTCGCCACCGTCCGGATGGAGGCGTTTGCGGCACGCTATCCGAGCGAGCTGTCCGGAGGCCAGCAGCAGCGCGTCGCGGTTGCGCGCGCACTGGCGCTCGAGCCTGAAATCCTGCTGTTCGACGAGCCCCTCAGCAATCTCGACGCCACGCTGCGCGAGCACATGCGTTTCGAGATCAAGGCGCTGCTTGGCAAGCTCGGCATCACAGCGATCTACGTCACGCACGACCAGAACGAAGCGATGGTCATCGCCGACCGCGTCGCGGTGATGAACCGCGGACGGATTGAGCAAATTGGCTCGCCCGAGGATATCTATTACCGCTCGAAGACGGACTTCGTCGCGCAGTTCATCGGTCTCGCGAACGTGCTCGATGGCGAGATTGTCGGCACTTCGGCGCCGAACCTCATCAAGGTGCGGGTCGAACGGCTCGGCGATCTTGTCGTGTCGTCGCTGGCGCACAACAATCCGGCGCGGCCCGCGCGCCTCTTGGTGCGGCCGGAGCAGATGGAGCTCACGGCGACGCCGAAGGCTGGCATGAACACTCTCAAAGGTCGGGTTGCACGACGAAGCTTCGTCGGCGCACAGACCGACTATCTCATCGACGTGAATGGCGTGTCGCTGCGCGTGATCAACCCGAGCAGGCACGCCGACTTTCAACTGAGCCAGGACGTGTTGGTCAGCTTCGCGCCCACGGATTGTCTGGTGCTCGGAGCCTAAGAACAAACAACGGGAGAAGACGCCATGTATTTCCGGTCGCTGGTCTGCCTTGCGACAGCTGTGTTGTGCGCTGAAACCGCATCGGCGCAGACGAGCATCCAGAACATGGACGAACTCTATGCCGCGGCGAAGAAGGAAGGGCAGGTCGTATTCGGCGGCGCGATCAAGGCGGAGCACGTCCAGAAGCTCGCGGCCGCTTTCAATCAGCGCTATCCGGGTATCGCTGTCAAATACACGCGGCGCTCGACTGAGCCGATGGTGCAGCTTATCGAGGCGGAGCGCCGCGCCAACCGCGTCAGCTTCGACGTGCTCAATCTCACCGAGCCCGGTGATGTCGTGCGCTGGATCAAGCAGGGCTTCCTGGCCGCGGTACCGATTCCGGACACCGACAAGATGTTGCCCGCGACTTTCGATCCCAATGGCTTCTATGCCGCGACCAGCGTCACGCCGATGCTCGGCATCTACAACACCAAGGTAATCAAGCCAGGCGAAGCGCCCAAGTCGCTCAAGGTGTTGGTGAGCGATCCGAAATGGAAAGGCAAGGTCGCGATCTCGCGCCCGACTCGCGGTGGTACCTCGAGCGGCGCTCTGATGAATGTTGTCGATGCGGTAGGGCGCGGATTCATCAAGACCGCGCGCGACCGCGACATCCTGTTCACCCTCGGTAACGAAGCCGCGATCAACGCCGTGGTCTCGGGCGAACGGCCGGTAAGCTGGGGCGTCAGCGGCTACCGCGCCATCGAGGCGCGGGCGGACGGCTCGCCGATCGAGGTCATCGTCTGGGATGAGGGCGTCGCGCTCGCGCAGTTCATCGGCGTGGTGCCGGCGAAGGCGCCACACCCCAACGCTGCGCGGCTGTTCTACCGCTGGCTGATGACGCCGGAAGGACAGGAGCTGTTGGTGACCAACGCCAATCTCTATTCGCCGCGCAAAGACATCGCGGTGACGCCACTCAAGCAGCCGCCGCTCTCGTCAATGAAGATCAATTATTTCAGTAACGAGAAGGTCGTCGGCGAGGGCTACGCGTTGGCGGTCGAGTTCGACAGGGCGGTCGGCCTGTAGGTATAACGGCGATTGCGCTGAAAAAGACCGCCGCGCGCGGGGGAAACAGGAAACGTCCATGCGCGCGGCCATCGCCAGGGCCCTCGAAGAGCTGCGTCAGGAATGGCTGCGCAGCATCATCGTCGGGATCGCCATCGTCATTATTGGCTGGCTGGTCTTTTACCCGCTCGGCATCATCTTCGAAATGGGATTGCGCGCCGAGGATGGCTCGCTGACGCTCGCTCACTATCAGAGCGTGTTGACCGAACCTGGGCTCGTCTCGGCGCTGGTCAATTCGATCGTTATCAGCGTCGCGACGACCGCCTTGGCGCTCGTGCTCGCGCTGCCAATGGCGTGGGCGGTCGCGCGAACCAACATGCCCGGCCGGCAATTCGTGCGCGTGTCGGTGCTGGTCGCCTTCGTGATCCCGAACTTCATCTCGGTGATTGCCTGGATTCTGCTGCTCGGACCCAATGCTGGCCTGATCAACGTGTTTTTGCGCGAGACCCTCGGCATCGCGCGGCTGTTCAACATCTACAGCATGGAAGGCCTCGTGCTGGTGCTCACGCTGAGCTTCTATCCGCTCATCTTCTTTGCGGTCACCGCAGCGCTCGACAACATGGATCCGTCATACGAAGAGGCGGCGCAGATGGTCGGAGCGCCGGCGTGGCGGGCGTCCATGGG
>Ga0190270_10001737_pt1 | contig 10303 bp, 9 predicted proteins | sample Popmic320T_FD_133748 | JGI IMG/M metagenome (GOLD analysis project Ga0190270, IMG submission 133748) | Populus adjacent soil microbial communities from riparian zone of Weber River, Utah, USA - 320 T | ecosystem: Environmental > Terrestrial > Soil > Riparian zone | place: USA: Utah | collected... | reverse complement strand
GTAATAGGTGGTTTCGCGCAGGAATTCCGTGTCGACCGTGACGAACGGGTGCTTGCCGAGGCGCTCACAGGCGGCGGCCAGCTCGCTCGTCGTTTTGATCGGTTCCATAGCGGGCTTCTAGCGCATGATCCCGAAAAGGGGAAACCGGTTTTCGGAAAAGATCATGCGCAAACAAAAGGATGGGCAAGCACCTGATTCAGCGTAGCCGAATTGGACGCTAGCGGAGTTCGGTCGGTTCGTCAGCCGCGGACCGGCGGCATGTGGAGGAAAGGCCAGGGAGAGGGGAAAGGTCCAACCGGAACCTCGATGACGGTCGGCCCGTCGCGCCGCACGAAGCCGCGCCTGAGCGCGCCGCGCAGCTCCTCCGGGGTGCGCACCCGCTCCGCCGCAGCGCCAAAACTCTCGGTAAAGCGCACGAAATCTGGATTGGCGAGGTCGCTGGCGATTACCCGGTTGCCATAGTGTTCCTGCTGGATGCGCCGCACGTTGCCGAACGCACCGTCCACGAACACGATGGTGGTCAACGGAATGCGATGGCGAACCGCGGTGGCCAGCTCGTTGGCGGTGTAAAGGAACCCGCCGTCGCCGGAAATCGACAGCACCGGCACGTCGCGGCGGGCGTCCTGCACGCCGAGCGCGGTCGCGAACCCCCAGCCGAGATTGTCCTGATAGCCTGGCGAGAGGAACGTGCGCGGCTGGTAGACCGGCAGCGCGAGCCTCGCGGCAAAGCCGATCTGTGTCACCTCGTCGACGAAGACGCCATCGTCCGGCAACTCGTCGCGGATCGCATCAAGAAACGCCATTTGCGGACCGATGCCGTCGCGAAGTTTGCCGCGCCATGCGGCCTGGCGCTCCTGCATCTCAGCCCGGCGCGAGGCGCGCTTGGTGTTGTGCTTCGACAACTCGTCGACCAGCCGCGCCAGGAGCGGCTGGGCATCGCCGATCAGCGCCACCGCCGGCTTGTGCAGTCGGCCGGGCTCATCCTTGTCGGCATCGACCCGGATCACCGCGACGTCGCGGTCGATGCCCCACTGGCGGTGCTGGATCAGCATGCGCGTGCCGACCGCCAGCACGACATCGGCCTCGGCCCAGAGGTCACGTCCGAGTGGCAGCGTCACGCTGAACGGGTCGCGGCTGTCGAGCACGCCGCGGCCGCGGCGATAGCCGAGCACCGGCGCTTGCAGCATGGCGGACAGCGCCGTGACCTCCTGGGAAGCATCCTGCGCGCCGCCGCCGCACAGGATCATCGGCCGCTTCGCCGCCCCAAGCCGTTTCGCCGCCTTGCGGATCGCGTCCGCGTCGATCTTGGGCGTCGGCGCGGCGCGCGGTTTCTCGATCGTCACAAGGCCGGGCTTGCCCCACATGTCGATCGCGCACTCCAGCGCGGCCGGTCCGGGCCGGCCGGTGAACATGGCTTGCAGCGCCTGCGCGGCGAGCCGCGAGGCATCTTGCGGCTTGCGGATGCGCGCGGAGTGGTCGACCAGCCGCGAAATGATGCCGGCCTGGTCGCGGATTTCATGCAGGTGGCCGAGATCGCGGCCGATGTCGGCTTCGGGAATCTGCCCGATCAGCGCCAGCACCGGCGCGTTCATGGAGTATGCGGTGAGCAGCGCGGCGGAGGAGTTGAGCAGGCCGGGCCCCGGCACGACGGCGTAGGCCTGCGGCTTGCCGGTCGCCAATGCCGCGCCGAGCGCCATGTAGGCCGCGGTCTGCTCGTGCCGGGCATGAACCGTGCGCATCCTGTCCGACGCCTTGAACAATGCGTCGAACAGCAGATCGTTCTGCACGCCGGGGAGCGCGTAGAGCGTGTCGACGCCATGCGAGAGCAGCGTGCCGATCACCGACTCGGCGCTGGTCATGGCGGCGGCGGGCGTTTTTGCCGCCGCCGGCCTCCGCTTCTTGCGCGACTTCACTTGCTATTTGTCCGGCAGCGAATTGATCAGGATCATCGTCGACAGCATCCCGTCCATCAGGCCGGGGCCGAATGTTTTGTCGATCATGATGTTGATCCGGCCGCTGCGGTAAAGCCGTGCAAGCGTGCGATCGACCAGCAGCCGGAACGCGCCGTCGTCGCGCGGCAGCGCGAGCGCATAGGTTTCCATGCTGTAGTACTGCTTGCCGACCTGAAAGCCCGGCCGGTCGCCCGCATAGAGCATCGCAGTGATGATAGCGAGGTCGGCAAAATAGGCGTCGATCTTGTCGCTGGACAGAAGGTCAATGCCTGCGTTGTGGTCGCGCACCGAGACGATCTCGGCCTTCAAGCTCAAGGAGCCCAGCGTCTCGCGCAGCATCTGCTCGGTGGTGGTGCCGCTCAGCACGCCGACGCGCCGGTTGGCGATGTCTTCGAAACGATTTACCGGCTTGGCCGTCCGATACATCACACCGGCGCCGTCGAGAAATGTCGGCAGTGAGAAGTCCACCATCTCCCGGCGCGGGATGGTCGCGGAGCTCGGATCGCAAAGAATGTCGATCTTGCCGTCGCGTACCGACTCGAAGCGAAGATCGGCCGGCACCAGCACGAATTCGACCTTGATATTGGTATTCAACTCGGCGCGCAGCGCTGCCGCGACCTCGAGGCAAAGGTCGACGATGTAGCCGGCCGCCTGACCGTTCTCGTTGCGAAAGGAATACGGCTTGGCGTCGGCGCGGTAGCCGATCCGGAAGGTGGCGGTATCGCGCACCCGGTCCAGCGTGGCCGCCTCAACCGCGGCAGGCGCGCAGGCAAGCCAGGCCGCTGCCATCGCGCCGGCCGCCACCATTGCTCGCAGGCGTGTTTTCATTGGGCGATCTTAGCCGATCGTTTTGCGCTGAACCAATGGGCGCCGGGCTGCGACCAATGCCCAATCTACCTTAAGGTCGGGCGGACATGAGCTTGGCGCTACCCACTATTGTGACCCTGCTTGCGGCGGTGTTCTTCTTCGTCCTGGAGCTACCCAACGCGCCGGGCGGTATGCCCGGGGCCTCCTGATCACCCTGGTCCAGGTCGCGATCACCCTTGCCACCAACAAGCTCTGGGTCGGATTGTTTGCCGGCGCCTCGCTGTTCAAGCTCTCGCAGCTCGGTATGCCGATGCTGGAAGGCTTCATCGGCTGGTTTGTCGGCACGTTCTTTTTCTACAGGTGGCACCGGCTGCGCCACCAGAGCGGATTCTGGGTGGTGTTCCATCAGGTGCATCATTCGCCGGCCCGGATCGAGGCCGTCACCTCGTTCTACAAACATCCGGTCGAAATCCTGGCCGATGCGGCGCTCGCCGCGGTGGTGCTCTATGCGCTGCTCGGCGTCTCGCTCGAGGGCGCGCTGTGGTTCAACTGTTTCGCCGCGACCGGCGAGCTGTTCTACCACTCCAACTTCAAGTCGCCGCGTTGGCTCAAGTACATCATCCAGACCCCCGAACTGCACTCGATCCATCACCAACTCGACGTCCACCATTTCAACTATGCGGACCTGCCGATCTGGGACCGGCTGTTCGGTACCTACCGGGACGCCGACTCGTTCGCGCCGGCCTGCGGATTTCCCCGCAACAACGAGCGCAAGCTCGGCCGCATGCTGTTGTTCAAGGATGTTTACAACGATTAAACCGCGTCGCAGCCCCGAGCCTTGACAGGGGGCCGGGGGCCGTGCGGTTGTGCGCCCGATTCAAGGGCCCGCGCGCGTTCGCGCCGCGGGCGTTTTCGACGGATCCCGGAATGCATCGCTATCGCTCCCACACCTGCGGCTCGCTCCGCGAGAGCGACATCGACAAAGAGGTCAGGCTCGCCGGCTGGGTGCATCGCGTGCGCGACCACGGCGGCGTTCTCTTCATCGACCTGCGCGATCACTACGGCCTGAGCCAGGTGGTCGCCGATCCGGACAGCCCGGCGTTCAAGAAGGTCGAAGCGCTGCGCGCCGAATGGGTGGTGCGGATCGACGGCAAGGTGCGACGTCGCCCGGCCGGCACCGAGAATGCCGAGATGCCGACCGGCCAGGTCGAGGTTTATATCAAGGACATCGAGGTGCTGGGGCCGGCCGATGAGTTGCCGATGCCGGTGTTCGGCGATCAGGAGTATCCGGAAGAGATCCGACTCAAGTACCGCTTCCTGGATCTGCGGCGCGACCGGCTGCACGCCAACATCATCAAGCGCGGACAGATCATCGACTCGATCCGCCGCCGGATGAAGGAGGGGGGCTTCTTCGAATTCCAGACGCCGATCCTCACCGCGTCGTCGCCCGAAGGCGCGCGCGATTTTCTGGTGCCGTCGCGGCTGCATCCCGGCAAGTTCTACGCGCTGCCGCAGGCGCCGCAGCAGTTCAAGCAGCTCACCATGATTGCGGGCTTCGACCGCTACTTCCAGATCGCGCCGTGCTTCCGCGACGAGGACGCACGCGCCGACCGCTCACCGGGCGAATTCTATCAGCTCGATATCGAAATGAGCTTCGTCACGCAGGATGACGTGTTCAACGCGGTCGAGCCGGTGCTGCGCAGCGTGTTCGAGGAGTTCGCGGACGGCAAGCCGGTGACGCCAAAGTTTCCGCTCATTCCATACGCGCAGGCGATGCGCGACTACGGCTCCGACAAGCCGGACCTGCGCAACCCGATCAAGATGCAGAACGTCAGCGAGGCGTTCCGCGGCTCGGGCTTCAAGATTTTCGCCAACATCCTCGCCGCCGACGCCAAGAACGAGGTGTGGGCGATCCCGGCGCCGACCGGCGGCAACCGCGCGTTCTGCGACCGCATGAATTCGTGGGCGCAAGGGGAAGGGCAGCCGGGTCTCGGCTACATCTTCTGGCGCGAAGGCGAAGAGGGTGGCGCAGGCCCGCTGGCCAAGAACATCGGCCCGGAGCGCACCAAGCAGTTCGCCGACAAGCTCAAGATCGGCGTCGGCGACGCCTGCTTCTTCATCGCCGGCAATCCGAAGGACTTCGTGAAGTTCGCCGGTCCCGCGCGCACCAAGGTCGGCGAGGAGCTGAACCTCCTCAAAAAGGATCAGTTCGCGTTCTGCTGGATCGTCGACTTCCCGATGTACGAGTACAACGAGGAAGAGAAGAAGATCGACTTCTCCCACAATCCGTTCTCCATGCCGAACATGGAGCCGGAGCAATTCCTCGCGCTCGATCCGAAGGACAACGACACCATCCTCGGCCTCAAGGCGATCCAGTACGACATCGTCTGCAACGGCATCGAGCTGTCGTCAGGCGCGGTGCGGAATCACCGTCCCGATGTGATGAAGAAGGCGTTTGCCATCGCCGGCTATCCGGAGGAGGTGCTGGAGCAGAAGTTCGGCGGCATGCTGCGTGCGCTGTCGCTAGGGGCGCCGCCGCACGGCGGCATTGCACCGGGCATCGACCGCATCGTCATGCTGTTGTGCGGCGAGGAGAACCTGCGCGAGGTGGTGCTGTTCCCGATGAACCAGCGCGCCGAGGATCTGCTGATGGGCGCGCCGTCCGAGGTGTCCGCGAAGCAGCTTCGCGAACTGCATATCCGGCTGGCGCTTCCGGACAAGAAATAGTCAGGCGTGATCCCGCCGGCAGGCGTCAATCAAATCCTCGATTGAAGCGAAAACCTCCGCGCCCGCCGCCTCCAGCCGGCGCTTTTTCGTCTCGAACGTGCCGGTGTCGCCGAACACCAGCGCACCGGCATGTCCCATCGGCACGCCCTCCTTGGCGCCGCGGCCCGCCACCAGCGCATAGACCGGCTTCTTGCGTGAGGAGCGCGCCAGCGCGTCGGCAAAGTCCTCCTCCTCGCTGCCGCCGACTTCGCCGACCAGGACGATACCCTTGGTTCTTTCGTCCGCGAGGAATGTGTCGAGCAGATCGGGGAACCGCAAGCCCTTCACCGGATCGCCGCCGACACCGACCCAGATGCTGGTTCCCAATCCCACCGCTCCAAGGCGATAACCGGTCTCGTAGGACAACGTGCCGCTCTTCGACATCATGCCCAGCGGTCCGGGCTTTAGCGACACGTCGGGCAGGAAGCCGAGCTTCATCTCGCCGGGGATCGCAAGCCCCGGCGTCGATGCGCCGACCCACAAGACGCCGGCATCGCGTGCCATACGGCCGACGCGCAATGCGTCATGCACCGGCACGCCTTCCGCAACCGTCACGAGCAGCTTGATGCCGGCTCCGATGGCGTCTTCCGCCGCGCCCAGCACGCCGTTGGGCGGCACCATCGCAAGCGAAACCTTTGCTCCGGTTGCCGCAACCGCCGAGCGGCAATCGGAAAACACCGGAACGCCTTCGACGCTGTCCGCGCCCGCGCGGGCCGACACGCCGGCCACGATGTTGGTGCCGTATTCTTTCATGCGGCGGACGTGAACGCTGCCGGTGCGCCCGGTGGCGCCTTGCACGATCACCGGCGTATGGCGCGAGAGCTGCCCGATCATGACACGCGTCCTTGCAAAATCGCATCGACGCGATTGAGCGCGGCATCAAGCGATTCCTCGACCGCGATGTCCGGCCGCTTTGCCGCGAGCACCACTTTTGCTTCCGCGAAGCGATAGCCAACGATGCGCGCGACCACCGGCACCTTGAGCGAAGGCGTGCGCTCCAGCGCAATGCAGAGCAGATTGGCGAACTCGGCGAGGTCGGTGACGCCGGCGAAGATGTTGACCAGCACCACGCGCACGCTCGGGCGCTCGGCGATCCAGCCCAATGTCTTGACCAGGCGAGTCGGATCGTTGCGCAGCAGACCGGTCCGAATATCCAGGAAATTCAATGGCTTGCCACCGCGAATGGTCATCTCGTCGATCAGCATCATCGACAGGCCGGCCCCGGTGGTGACAAGGCTGATCTCGCCCTGCGGATCGACCTCGACGTAGTCGAAACCGTCGTTGAGCTTGCGGATGGCGTCAGGGTAGATCGCAGCGCCGCCCTGGATCAGGTCCGCCAGGTCCGGGTGCCGATGCACGGCATTGAGATCGACGACGATCTTGGCGTCGCCCGCGACGCAACCGAGGGGCCCAGCGAACAGTGGATTGATCTCGGCGAGCATCAATTCGCGCTCGATGAACAGCCTGGCGAGCCTTTCGCCGGTGCCGATGAGCGCGGCGTTTCGCTCGCTGGGCTCGTTTGCGGCAAGCTCCCGGATAGCGGCGGCGATGGAATCGTGCTCGGGCGCGCATAGCCGGTTGTGCGCTGCGGCAGCCGATGCCTGCTCGACATCGACGCCGCCTTCGCGCAGCAGCGTGACGCGCACGCCGTACTGCGCCGGATCGACGATCAGCGAGAGATAGTATTCGTCGGCGCCGGTCACTGCTGCTTCGATGAGACAGCTTCGAACTTGATGTCCCTTGATCTGCGCGCCGATCAGACGCTTCAGCGCCGCGTCGATTTCGGCTTTTGTCTTGCAAAGCACGACGCCGCCGGCCTTGCCGCGGCCGCCGACCGGCACCTGCGCCTTCACCACCCAGGGGCCGGTGCCGGGTAGCGTTGGCATGGCCCCGGCGGCGGTCACGCCTTCAGGAACTGCAATGCCGCTCCCCCGCAGCAGCGCTTTGGCATCCGCCTCGACTAGCAACATGCGCCGACCTTGATCCGCCTCACCCTGAGGAGCGGCCGGAGGCCGCCTCTCGAAGGATCGAGGCGGCCTCGTGCTTCGAGACGCGCACTTCGTGCGCTCCTCAGCATGAGGCCGGGAGAGGATATACCGGTCATCTTGCTACTCGCCAATCGGCGCGAGCTCGTCGCTCAGGCCCAGGATGCCGTCGCCGCGCTCTAGGTCCGTGACGATCTTACGGCCGATCAGGTCGCGCAGCGTTTCGGAGGCCCCGCCGCCGAGTGAGCCGTAACGCGCGCCGCGATAAAGCCGCGACACCAGGTATTCGTCGGTGAAGCCATAGCCGCCGTGGAGCTGCACTGCGTCGCTGGTGACGCGGATCGACATTTCGTTGCAGAAAATCTTGGCGGTCGCAGCGAGAAACGGATCGGGGAAGGGGTCCGCGCTGGCGCAGGCGCGGTACAAGAGCCCGCGTCCCGCCTCGATGTCCTTGTACATGTCGGCGAGCTTCCAGCGCACGCCCTGCGATTCCGACAACGACTTGCCGAACAGCTGGCGGTCCCGCGCGTAGGCTACAGTCTCGTCGAACGCGCCCTCGGCAAGCCCGAGCGAAATGCTCGGATTGAGGCAACGTTGGGTATTGAACGCGGTGAGCAGCTTGCGGAAGCCGTCCTCGCGGATCACCAGGTTCTCCAGTGGCAGCTCGCAGTCGGTGAACTGCACCTCGTACAGGTTTTCGCCACCCATCGTGTGATACGTACCGGTGACGGCGAAGCCTTTGACGCCGGGCTCGACCAGAACGCAGCCGATGCCCTCGCGCCCCGGCTTGCCGTCGATCCGGGTGAACACCACGAACATGCCGGCCTCGGCGGCGCGGCTGATCAATGTCTTGGTGCCGTTGAGGATGATGCGGTCGTTCGTCACCGCGGTGTTGGTCTTGTAGCTCGCGACGTCGGTTCCGGCGTGCGGCTCGGTCATGCAGATCGCCAGGATGCACTCGGCGGTGCAGACCTTCGGCAGGATGCGCCGCTTGATGTCGTCCGGTGCGTAGGTGGCGATGACACGGGTCTGCACGCCGGCCTCGCCCAGCACCGCCATCGCGGTGACGTAATCGACCTTGGCGATCTCCTCCAGGATCAGCGCGGTGTCGAACACCGGCAGGCCCATGCCGCCGTATTCCTCCGGCACCGCCATGCCGAGCACGCCGAGCTTGGCGAGCTTGCGCATGTTGTCCCACGGAAACGTGCCGTCCATGTACTTGAGTGCATCGTTGCGGAATTCGGCCTGCGCCAGATCCCGCACGGTGCCGATCATCTGGCGCTGCTGCGATGTGATTGTCATGCGGACGGCAGAATGGCCGCGCCCGGAGGGCATGGCAACTGGCGAAAGTACCGAACGTTACCGCTGCGGCAGCGGGATGAACTCGATCTCGTCGCCCGGCACCTTGCCGAAATGGCCGGCGGTCCAGTCCGCTTTGGCCTGCTCGATGCGCTCCTTGCGCGACGAGACGAAATTCCACCAGATGTGGCGCGGCCCGTCCATCGGCGCGCCGCCGGCGATGACGAAATGCGCGTCGGTGGCGGCGCGAATGGTGATGGCGTCGCCCGGCTTGAACACCAGCAGCCGCTGCGGCCCGAACCTGTCGCCGGCGACGTCGATCTCGCCGTCGATCACATAGATCGCGCGTTCCTCGTGGCTGGCATCGAGCGGCAGCTCCGCGCCGGCCTTGAGCACGGCATCGGCGAAGATTGTCTCGGACGTCGTGACCACCGGTGATTTCTCGCCGTACAGCGAGCCGAGCACCACCCGCACGGTCTTTCCGTTATCGCGCACCACCGGAAATTCCTCGGTAGCGTGATGGGCGAAGGCCGCATCCATCTCCTCGCTGGCGGCTGGAAGAGCGACCCACATCTGCAATCCATGCAGCGTATCAGCCTTGGTGCGCCGCTCGGCGCCGGTGCGCTCGGAATGCACGATGCCGCTGCCGGCGGTCATCCAATTGACCTCGCCCGGCCGGATCGGCACCGCGGTGCCGAGGCTGTCGCGGTGCATGATCTCACCGTCGAACAGGTAGGTGACGGTCGCCAGGCCGATGTGCGGATGCGGCCGCACGTCGAGGCCGCTGCCGGAGCGGAACTCGGTGGGGCCGAAATGATCGAAGAACACGAACGGCCCGACCATGCGCGACTGAACGGAGGGCAGCGCGCGGCGCACCGTAAAGCCGTCGCCGAGGTCGGAGGTGCGCGGCACGATGACCTGTTTAATGGCATCGCAGGAAAATTTGTCGCCGGGGGCAGGGTCCTTGCCGGGGAAGAAACTCATATGACCTCCTAACTCCAGAGGATCATCTGATCCGAAAACCGGAGTCGCTCTCTAACATTGCCGCACACAACCTAACAAAAAGTACTGGTTAACTCCCGTGTTTATTGGCTTCTCGGCGTTCAGTTATTCTATGATGTTCACACTGGGTAACGGGACATAACGGGATCATGCGTGCGCCCCTAGTGCACCCCAGTGGGAAAGGCGTTTCAAGTGCCAAAGCTGACCGACGCAGCGGTTCATAAATACGCGGCGACGAGAAAGCGACGCTGGATTCGCGACGAAGGGGCGACCAGTTTATTTCTTGTCGTGCAGCCCAGCCGTTACAAATCTTGGGTGATGCGATTTCGCGGACTTGATGGTAGGCCCGTCAAGATCACACTTGGACCGCTTTACAACGGCGAAGAAACGCCCGGAACGCCGGTAATCGGTGAGCCTAGACCCTGCGATCTCAATGTCAGAAGTGACAAAAGCTCGGCGCGTGATGGAAGACGCCGCGTTCAGGCGTGACCG
>Ga0190270_10001736_pt1 | contig 10308 bp, 9 predicted proteins | sample Popmic320T_FD_133748 | JGI IMG/M metagenome (GOLD analysis project Ga0190270, IMG submission 133748) | Populus adjacent soil microbial communities from riparian zone of Weber River, Utah, USA - 320 T | ecosystem: Environmental > Terrestrial > Soil > Riparian zone | place: USA: Utah | collected... | reverse complement strand
TATCTGCACTGCGGTCCAAATGGCGCCGGCCACTTCGTCAAGATGGTCCACAACGGAATCGAGTACGGCGTCATGGCTGCTTACGCCGAAGGTCTGGGCGTCCTGCGCAACGCCAACATCGGCAAACAAGGTCATGCCATCGACGCGGAGACGACGCCGCTGCGTGACCCTGAGCTTTACCAATATGACCTGAATCTCCGCGACATCGCGGAAGTGTGGCGGCGCGGCAGCGTGATCGCATCCTGGCTGCTGGACCTGACAGCGACCGCGCTGGTTAGGGACCCCAATCTCTCGGCGTTCACCGGCCGTGTCTCGGATTCGGGCGAGGGCCGGTGGACGATCAAGGCCGCCATCGACGAAGCCGTGCCGGTCCCCGTTCTCTCCGCTGCGCTCTACCAGCGCTTTAGTTCTCGCGGCGAGGCCGATTTTCAGGACAAGCTGCTCTCGGCGATGCGTTACGAGTTCGGCGGGCACCTGGAGAAAGCGGCAGGCAAATAAGCGCGCGAGAAAAGGAGTAAGCCATGAGTGATTCCTACTCCGACGCCCTGGTCTTCTTCGGCGCGACCGGAGACCTGGCCTACAAGATGATTTTCCCGGCGCTGCAGGCGATGGTAAAGCGGGGGCGTCTTAACGCGCCGGTGATCGGCGTCGCCAAGTCCGGCTGGACTCTGGACCAACTTCGGGCGCGGGCGCGCGACAGCCTCGAAAAACACGGCGGGGTCGACACGGCGGCGTTTGCCAAGTTGTCAGGTTTGCTGCGTTACGTGGACGGCGACTATCAAGATCCCGCGACTTTCCAAAAGCTCCGCAAAGAGCTCGGCGCGGCCGAGCGTCCGGCGCACTACCTCGCCATCCCGCCTGCGCTGTTCGCGAAGGTAGTCGAACAGCTCGGAAAATCAGGGTGCGCGAGAAACGCACGCGTCATCATCGAAAAGCCCTTCGGAACAGACCTCGCCTCGGCGCTGAAGCTAAACCAGACCTTGCTGGCGACTTTCCAGGAATCGGCCATCTTCCGCATCGACCATTATCTCGGGAAGCGGCCGGTCCATAACATCAGCTACTTCCGCTTTGCGAATTCGTTCCTGGAGCCGTTCTGGAATCGCAACCATGTCGAAAGCATGCAGATCACCATGGCTGAAGATTTCGGGGTCCAAGGCCGGGGCGTCTTCTACGATCAGACGGGCGCTATTCGCGACGTCGTGCAGAACCATCTGTTCCAGATCCTGGCCAACCTGACCATGGAGCCGCCTGTCCGAACCGACAGCGAATCTATCCGGGACGAAAAGGTCAAGGTCCTTAAGGCAATGCCGCCACTGGAGGCGCCAAACGTCGTCCGCGGCCAGTTCCGCGGCTACCGAACCGAAAAGGGCGTGGCGCCGGATTCGAAGGTGGAGACTTTCGCGGCCCTGCGGCTGGAGATCAACTCCTGGCGCTGGCAAGGAGTGCCTTTCTACATCCGGGCCGGGAAGCGCCTGCCGGTGACATGCACGGAAGTTCTTGTCCGCCTACGTCGGCCGCCCACGATATATCCCTCTCAGGCTCTGAAGACTAATCACCTGCGCTTGCGGATCAGCCCGGATGTGACAATCGCCCTCGGCATGATGATCCTGACTCCCGGAGATGAGATGGTCGGCGAGGCGGTAGAAATGCTGGTGAGCCACCACCCGCAGGCCGGTGAGATGGACGCGTACGAACGGCTACTGGGCGACGCAATGGAGGGAGACGCGACTCTGTTCGCCCGCGAGGATTACGTGGAAGAGGCATGGCGAATCGTCGATCCGGCGCTGAAGACAGACACTCCGGTTTACGTGTACGAGCCGGGATCCTGGGGGCCGGATGAAGTCGCTCAACGCGTTTTGCCTGCCGGAGGCTGGCATAACCCGGCGCCAAACGAAGCGCGTTTAGGCGAAGCGCGTCGGGCAGCATGAGAGAAATCATTCAGATCGCTCCGGCGACGCCCAGAAACGATGAAAGTGGCGGTTCGTAGTCCCGCCTTTAGGCGGAAGCGTTTGTTATCGCGGAATGGATTTGTAGCTGACGCTTCCGCCTAAAGGCGGGACTACGAACTAATTTTCGAAGGAGAGTATATGCGTCTTGGAATCGCGACCGATCACGGTGGGTTTTGGTTGAAGGAAGATCTGCTTGCGCGTCTGGCGGCGGCGGGTCACGAGGTAGTCGACTTCGGGGCTGATTGTCTGGATTCGGGGGACGACTATCCAGATTTTGTCACCCCGCTAGCCCGGGCGGTGGTTGCGGGCAAAGTGGAGCGCGGGATAGCCGTTTGCGGCAGCGGTGTGGGCGCGTCAGTCTGCGCAAACAAGATTCCGGGCGTTCGAGCCGGTCTGATCAGCGATCACTTCTCCGCCAGACAAGGGGTCGAGGATGATCACATGAACATAATTTGTCTGGGCGCTCGGACATTGGGGCCGTTCATGGCCTGGGACCTTGTCGAGGCGTTCCTGGCGGCCGAATTTAGTCAGGTCGAGCGCCACCTGCGCCGCCTGGCCAAAGTCGCTTCACTGGAAGCAAAAGCCAACGGCGAAAGGAGGCGCCCATGAGCGCGGCAGGGGCTGTGAATCATTTGACAGACTCGGAACTCGATCAACTGTGCGTCAACACCATTCGCACGCTTTCGATCGACGCGGTGCAGCAGGCCAAATCCGGACACCCCGGCACGCCGATGGCTCTCGCGCCGCTGGTCTACACGATCTGGAATCGCGTATTGCGCTTCGATCCTGAGAATCCTATCTGGCCCAATCGTGATCGCTTCGTCCTCTCGAATGGCCATGCTTCGATGCTGCTCTGGTCGGCGCTACATCTCAGCCGCACGCGCGCCGTGAACGCCGACTATGAAACACTTGGGCGGCCCTCAGTCACGCTCGACGACATCCGCCGTTTCCGCCAGCTCGACAGCAAGGCCCCCGGGCATCCCGAGTACCATTGGACGTCCGGCGTAGAGACCACCACAGGTCCTCTGGGGCAGGGCGTATCCACGAGTGTCGGCATGGCCATCGCAGAGAAGTGGCTCGCCAGTCATTTCAACCGACCGGACTTCGAAGTATTCGATTACAACGTTTATGTGGTTTGCAGTGACGGTTGTCTGATGGAGGGCGTGGGGTCGGAAGCGGCTTCGCTGGCCGGTCATCTGGGTCTAGACAACCTCTGCTGGATCTACGACAACAACCACATCACGATCGAGGGGAGCACGCGCATCACCTTCACGGAAGACGTCGTGGCGCGCTTCCTGGCCTATGGTTGGAACGTGCTGCGGGTAGGCGACGCCAACGACCTCGATCGCATCGAACAAGCTCTCGATGCCTTTCAGAAGACGAAGGGACGTCCCACGTTAATTGTTTTGGACACCCACATTGGTTACGGAGCGCCACACAAGCATGACACCGCCGAAGCGCATGGCGAGCCGCTCGGCGACGAAGAAGTCCGGCTCGCGAAACGCTTCTACGGCTGGCCCGAGGACGCGAAATTTCTGGTCCCCGACAGCGCATACGAGCGCTTCGCGGCCGGAGTTGGCGCGCGCGGCGCGCGTTTACGGCGCGAATGGACGGAGCTGTTCGAGGCGTACCGGGCGAAGTACCCTGAGCTTGCGAGCGAAATCGAATTGATACAGCGGCGAGAACTCCCTGAGGGGTGGGACCGTAACCTGCCTGTTTTTCCGCCCGACGCAAAGGGCATTGCCGGTCGGGACGCATCGGGTAAGACGCTAAACGCGCTCGCGCAAAACATCCCGTGGTTCATCGGGGGATCGGCGGACCTCGGCCCCTCGAACAGAACGACTCTGACCTTCACAGGCGCGGTAGATATTCAGGCTGAGACTCCGGGTGGAAAAAACCTGCATTTCGGCGTTCGCGAGCACGCGATGGCCGCGATTGTGAATGGGCTTTCGTTATCCAAAATTCGGGCCTTCGGCGCGACCTTCTTTATCTTCAGCGACTACGCGCGGCCTGCGATCCGGCTCGCGGCGTTGATGGAACTGCCCGCCATCTTCGTGTTCACGCACGACGCCATGGGCGACGGAGAAGACGGCCCTACTCACCAGCCGGTCGAGCATCTTGCTTCCATGCGCGCAATTCCCGGGCTGATCACGCTGCGGCCCTGCGACGCCAACGAGGTCGTCGAGGCTTACCGCTACGCCATGCAATTACGCCACAAGCCCGTGGCTCTGGCGTTGTCGCGCCAGCCGCTGCCTACTTTAGACCGCAGCAAGTATGCGTTGGCGTCCGGCCTCGCGCGCGGCGCCTATGCGCTCGCCGACGCCCCTGGCGGCAACCCCGAAGTGATCATCATCGCTACGGGGAGCGAAGTCATCCTCGCAGTCGAGGCCCACGAAAAGCTGCTCGCTGAAGGCATCCGTTCGCGAGTCGTGTCCATGCCTTCCTGGGAGATTTTCGACCACCAATCCGAGGAGTACCGGAACAGCGTGCTGCCGCCGAAGGTGACGGCGCGGGTCGCCGTCGAGCAGGCCTCCACCTTGGGGTGGGAGCGATACGTCGGCCCCTCCGGTCACGTCATCGGCATGCGCACGTTCGGGGCTTCGGCGCCGCTCAAGGAATTGCAGCGGAAGTACGGATTCGAACCTGACCAGGTGGTTGCGGCCGCAAAGCAACAACTGGGCAGGAATTAAAGAACTGTTCACTAGAACGATTTGCGATTGCGTGAACGGGAAGGCTCGCTGGATCAGTACCGCGAGCGGTAGCGACGTTTGGGCTCAGGCCGACGTTTATGGTCTTTGGGAATTAATGGCGCCCACGCAATTTGGTGTAGGGGCGGGTTTTCCCCGCCCCATCGCCCGGATCATAGACCTGGGCGGGGAATACCCACCCCTACAACGCCGGGCGCATTATTTTTCAAATGCCATTAACGCCGGTTGGGGGGTGAATGATTATCCAGTCGCCGCAGCGACGGTTGGGAAGGAATTGAGCGGCCGGATTTCGAGTTACCTCGTTGCCGCGCGATCCGCTCAAACACGAGCGTCGAATCTTTTCCATCAATCCATTGTTCCGCTAGAACTTAAAGGTCGCCCACGCCGCCGCATAGTCCACTGATCGCCTGGGCGGCGCCGCCTTAGTCAGGAACGGGCCGGCGAAGAAATGGTTATAGGCGACGGATAACGATAGATGGCGGTTGATCTGCCAGTAGGCGCCTACTGATGATTGGGTTCCCACGTAGCGTTTGGGGTTTCCTTGCCCTGAGACCAATAAGTTGACGGCTAATCCATAAACGCCGTCGTTAAGGCTTGTCCGCCAAAAGATATCGTTATCAAAAATGATCCTGACCGACTTCGTAATCTGGAACCCCACGTGCGGATCGACCTGGATAAGATTGGAAGGCCCGTTCAGATTTATCGAGCCCTGGCCATAGTAGATGCCGGTCGGGAAGAGCGGGCTGAAAGTCCCCAACGGCGCATTTGGATTACCGGAGTCGCCGCTCGTAACAGCGGCTGTCAATCCAACGCGAGGTTGAAAGCGCGCGGATCGAAAAGTGTATCCCGTGTCGTGTTCGGTACCCCAGGCGCGGAGCTTGCCGTCGCCGAAGGCTCCTAACTGAAGCGTCGCCTCACTGTTGTAGTCCCATCCCCCTCGCCTGCCCCAGAATCGCGTTCCTACCGTATGGCGCAACTCGCGACCGACGCCTTTGTCAAATACCGCCTGCTTTCGGTCTAAGCCAAGATAATAAAGGTCAATGTTCCCTCCTTTTGTCTTGGGCAATGGCCGAACGGCGTATACCCCCCAAAAGGTCGTGCCAGGGTCGGACGGCGCGTCGAAAAAACCGGTCCCATTCAGAACAGGCTTCGAGACGAACGCGCGCACGTCCCACGAAGCTTTTTTCCAGATGAGAGCGATCGCATCGAATGCCAGGCGAACATTGGGTCCTTCCCTGGGGTCCACAAGGCGGCCTGAGCCGAAAAAGAACTCCTGCCGCCCGAGCCGCATGACGAGGGAATTCTTTTTCTCTTCCGCCCCCTTCGCCAGTGTGATATCCGCGAACGCCTGCTTGAACCAGAGCTTGGATTCATCAATGACCGGCCGCGGACCACCATTTCTTCCCTCTTCGAGATTGCTCGTGAGTTGCGCAAAGAACCGAAGGCGACGGCTCACATGAAAGTCGCCATACGCCATGAACCGCTGTAAGAGATATCCGTTGCCATCCTGGGGACCCGCCCCCCAAAGGGCATTGCGAAATCCCTCGTACCACTCACGCGCTTCGCCGCCGATTGTCAGAAAGCTATCGCCGCGCGATCCGAGTCGCACATATTTCAAGGAGTCCCAGCGATCCTGCCTGCAGGCGTCGTCGCGAAGGTAACTGTAATCTTCGTCCTGTCGGAGCACCTCATAGGCCGGCGGATTGGGACAGGTAGACTGAGCTTGCAAGCTCATTTCTCCCGGCCCCCCCAGAACTATGAAAAGCCAGAACGCCGTTGTAACAAGTCGGCTTGAACCCATCTAATACATGTCGCGATGATCCGCGGCGCCAATTCATATCTTCATAAGGCCGGATGCGTTCATCGCCGCAGCGCCCCACCGGCCAACCATTCTCTTCCCCGCGCATATAGCGCCTCGACTTCACCCCCTTCAACTTAGGCATGTCCGTCTTGACCGGGTAGCCGACGCCTGTTGCAGGCAGGCAAGATGGTCGAATCTTATTTTGCTGGGATCGCCTCGTTGAACTGCAAGCCCCTGGCCAAAGTGGACGGAGGCTCGGCCAGGAGCAGCTAAATGTTTGGCGGGAAACATGATGACGGCGCGTCATGCGCCCATCAAATATTCGCCAATTCGTGAGGAAGACCGAAACTTTCACTGGCCATTAGGCTGCAGGCCTGATGATCATCCCGGTTTGAGCAGCTTCGGATTCTGACAAAGGCCAATCAACCAAGCCTGTATTTTCAATACGAGTTTTGCGTATCGCGCTTGGACATCGCGTCTTAAATATGTCCACCAAAATTCTTCAAATCAAACACATATGGCGCAGAGCCTTGTAAGAGGAAAGGCGACGAACCGGAAGCCATGCATTAAGAGATGGCCGCGACGCTTGATAAAGTCATTGAAGAAATCCACGCCATCCAAAATGAGGCCCGCTCAAAAAACTGGATGAGACGGCCAATGCGCAAGTTTCTACCGACCGGGATGTCGTCCCCTGGATTCGCACGTCCGCGTCCTGGCGATTCGGGCCCAGGAAGACTGGGCCATCGCGGGAGAATGTTGGAAGCTCCAATACGCGCAGACTCGCTGAATCGGGCCATTTCGCGTTACCACCCGGCCAGACAATCTTTCCAAATCTTATCCTGTAGCATTGACATTCTAGGCATTCCCCACCATGTTATGTCCGGGTAGTCTAGGCATGCTAGGCAACGTCGATTGATCAAGACATTATTGGGAGGTGGATTTTGACTGCGCCAAAGGCGGATTTGTTGCAGGGGACGCTCGACCTGCTCATTCTCAAGGCTCTGAGCTTAGGGCCGCTCCATGGGTACGGCGTCATTCAACGCATCCGGCAGTTGTCCGGCGAGATGCTGAACGTCGAGCAAGGGTCGCTCTACCCGGCGCTCTATCGGATCGAGCAGCGCCGCTGGGTCAGCTCCAAGTGGGGGGTGAACGAGACCGGACGCCGGGCGAAGTTCTACACCTTGACCAGAGCGGGGCGCAAACAATTGACGGTCGAAGAGAAAAGCTGGGACCTGCTCGCCCTGGCGATTGCGAAGGTGCGAGACGCAACGTGAGGAGGCGCCGTTATGAAGCGGCTCGGCATTCTGACAGATCGGCTGCGCGCCCTCGTCCGGCGCGACGCGGTAATCGAAGAAATTTCGGACCGTCCGGCGGGCGCCGCGTCCCGCTCTACTCTAGAGCAGTATTCACATCGGTGTACGGGTTAATAGAACGCGGATGACTCTGATAAAGCGGATTGACGCCGATCCTTTTCTGGTTTTATCCGCGATAATCCGCGCCCGTCCGCGTCATCAGCGTTCTATTATGGAAATGTGCTCAAGTCGTACCCGAAACCTTCGTGAGCGAGTCGGTCGGCCTGAATAACTCGGCGTGACGCGCGACGAAGTCGCGGCAGCTTGTCGCGTGCCTTCCCGTGATCGCTTCGACATTATGCGCGAGACGATCATATCGATTGGCGGCATGGAGGCGGGCCATGGTGAGCAGATGCTCAAAAACATGGTCGGGCAAATTGCGGCTGCGAAGCTCCTGGTCCCGCCATTGTTCCAGTGGGACATCAACGTAGGTGATGGTTCGACCGAGCGCGGCGGAATATTCTGCGGCCATGGCATGCATGTCCTGGGACCGCGGCCCGGTCAGTTCGTAAACCTTGCCGATGTGAGCGGTCGGATTCGCCAGGATGGTCGCGATTACCTGCGCCACATCCTGAGCGTCAACCGGCGACGTTCGCCCTGCGCCGAAGGGCAGCCGGATCGTGTCGTCCCTGGCGATTGATTCCGCGGCCCAGTCCAGGAAGAATGGGCTCTGAAGGAAGACCGTGGGCCGGACATTTACGACGGGTAGTCCCGACCAGTTCAATACCTGCTCGCCGAGCCAATGCTGCCGCTGCTGGTCAGAGTCTGTCATATTGGTCAGGCTCATTTGCGATACGGTCATCTGTGAGATGTTGACGAACACCTCCAGGGCGCCATGCTGACGCGCCGCGGCCGCGGCGCTGACTGTGGCCTCCAAATATGACTTAGACAAGCTCATGGCGAAGTAAATGCTTTGGCAACCCGCCAAAGCGCGCGCGACGTCCTCGGCGTGGGTGAGGTCGCCGACCACGACCCCGGCGCCGAGCGCTCGCAGCGCATCGGCGCGTTCATCTTCGCGCCTGACAAGCGCGCGAACCGGCAGGCCGCGCCGGAGAAGCGTCTCCACAATCATGCGACCAACCCCGCCGACGCGGCCGGCGGCGCCTGTGACAAGAATAGGACCACGAATAGACATAAATATTGCTCCAATCTTTGCGGCGCCGGCAGCCTGGCATAGCAGGCGTCGGAAGCGCGCTCCAGCTCAACTGATGTTCGGGATAAGCTCGCGGAATGTTTTCGAGCGATTCTACATGTCCTTGCGTACCGTCTCAACAAGAGATTTCGCCTCTGTGCAGTCAGGTACTGACGCGTTCGGTTGCAAGACGTTAAGCTCTCTGTTGTTGAACATTCTCCGTTCAACCCTCGCGATCTCCCCGCAAGTTTCGCTCACTCGAAGGTTTAAGAGGAACTGATCGGGTTTTTCGGGCGAATTGAACCGCGTAAAGTTTGATGAAGCCGATGACACATCATAACGAAATAGTGTTTCTGTTCGACGTTGACAACACGCTGTTGGACAACGACAGGGTGACGGCCGACCTGCGGCGTTATTTAGAACAGAGGTTCGGGTCGGAGGTCCGCGACCGATACTTCACCATCTTCGAGGAGTTGCGCGCAGAACTCGGTTACGCCGATTACCTGGGGACGCTGCAGCGCTATCGGCTCGAAGCCGCGTGCGACCACGGACTGCTGATGGTGTCCGAGTACCTGGTGGATTATCCGTTCGCCAACCGCCTATACCCCGGCTCGCTCGACGCGCTGGAGCATGTGCGGCAGTGGGGGCCGACGGTGATTCTCTCGGACGGTGACGTGGTCTTCCAGCCGCGCAAAGCTCGGCGGTCAAGTTTGTGGGACGCCGTCGAAGGGCGCGTGCTGATTTACATTCACAAAGAGCTGATGCTTGATGACGTTGAGCGGCATTACCCGGCTCGCCGCTACGTGATGGTGGACGACAAGCTGCGGATACTCGCCGCAATGAAAAACGTCTGGGGAGACCGGCTGACTACCGTGTTCCCGCGCCAGGGCCATTACGCGCTCAACCCCGAGGTCGTCGCCGCTTACCCTTCGGCCGACATCACCATCGAGCGCATCGGCGAGTTAGTAAATTTCGACCTGTCTGATTTAATTCGCTGATGCTTTGTTCAAAGCTCCACCGGCTTTGATTGTCTTTGAGAAATAAATGCAACCAGCGGCGCCCCCGCGTCCTCGCGGGCAAGTGTGTGGCCATGAGCCTGCCCGCGAGGACGCGGGCGCGCCGCTTAGGCGCCACTGGTTGCACTTTATTTTCAATGACCATAAAAGCCGGGCTAGGATCAACCGTCGCTGCCGCGACGAGGAGGTGCTGATGTATTTATTTTTCAAAGACCATTAACCCACGGAACGTTCTTTTCACATGCGCCTATGTACGGTCATGTACCGACACGTTCCGGCACGGGGCGTTAGGCTTTCCTGGATGATATGGCCTATCAACCGATAGAAGACTACGGAGTCATAGGAGACAC
>Ga0190270_10001735_pt1 | contig 10308 bp, 8 predicted proteins | sample Popmic320T_FD_133748 | JGI IMG/M metagenome (GOLD analysis project Ga0190270, IMG submission 133748) | Populus adjacent soil microbial communities from riparian zone of Weber River, Utah, USA - 320 T | ecosystem: Environmental > Terrestrial > Soil > Riparian zone | place: USA: Utah | collected... | reverse complement strand
TTCTTTACCAGTTCCGGCGCATGCCCGCGCGCTGCGATCTCGTCGAGCGGCATCTCCAGCTCGACCAGGCAATTGAGGATATCGTCCAGCACCTCATAGGGCGGCAGCGTGTCCTGATCGCGCTGGCCGGGCTTGAGCTCCGCCGTCGGCGCCTTGGTCAGCACGTTCTCCGGAATGACGATGCCTTCCGGGCCGAGGCAGATCTTGGGCCGCGCCCGGTTGCGGTAACGCGCCAGCGCATAGACCTGGCCCTTGTAGAGGTCCTTGATCGGATTGAAGCCGCCATTCATGTCGCCATAGAGCGTGGCATAGCCGACTGAGACTTCCGATTTGTTGCCGGTCGTGAGAACGATCGGCCCGAACTTGTTGGAGAGCGCCATCAGCAAGGTGCCCCGCGCGCGCGACTGCAAATTCTCCTCCGTCGCGTCAGGCTTGGTGCCCGCGAAGGCCTTTTCCAGGCCCTTGCGCAAGCCTTCGACCGCTTCATGGATCGGCATGATGTCATAGCGGATGCCAAGCGCCTCGGCGGTGGCCGCAGCATCCGAGAGGCTCTCATCGCTGGTATAGTGGTAGGGCAGCATCACGCCATGCACGCGCTCTGCCCCCAGCGCATCGACCGCCATCGCCGCGCAGAGCGCCGAGTCGACGCCGCCCGACAGCCCGAGCACCACGCCCGGAAAGCCATTCTTCTCCACATAGTCGCGCAAGCCCGTGACGCAGGCGAGATAGTTGGCGGCCTCGTCTTCCTCGATCTCGGCGATCGGGCCCGGCAGGCAGTGCCAACGCCCCTGCTCCCGCCGCCACTCGGTGATTCCAATCGCCTCCACCCAGGCCGGCAGCTGCACGGCGAGCGAAGCGTCTTCCTTCAGCACGAAGGACGCGCCGTCGAACACCAACTCATCCTGGCCGCCCACTTGATTGACGTAAGCGAGCGGCAGTCGCGTCTCCCCCACGCGCGTCTCGGCCACGCCGTAGCGCACTTCCTGCTTGTCCATCCAATAAGGCGAACCGTTCGGCACGATGAGAAGTTCAGCCCCCTCGAGCTTCAGCGCCTCGCAAGCCTCCTCGCTCCAGATATCCTCGCAGACGGGCACGCCGAGCTTCACCCCCCTGAACATGATCGGCTGCGGCAGCGGGCCCGCGGCGAATACGCGTTTCTCATCGAACACCCCATAATTCGGCAGATGGTATTTGTAGCGCACCGTCTCGATGCGGCCGCGGTCGAGCAGCGCCACGGCATTATAGACGAACGGCGCCTCGCCCCAGGGAAGGCCGACAAGCATCGCCGGTCCGCCATCCGCGGTGTCGCGGGCCAGTGCCTCGCATGCCTCGCGCGCGGCCCTTTGCAGCGCGGGCTTCAGCACCAAATCCTCGATCGGATAGCCGGTGAGATAAAGCTCGGTGAAGGCGATCAGGTCAGCACCCCCGCGCGCCGCTTGCGCGCGGGCATCGCGGGCTTTCTCGATATTGCCCTCGATGTCACCGGCAACCGGATTGAGCTGCGCCAGCGCGAGCTTGAACTTGTCTTTGATCGTGTGTGGCATGGCCGGAACTTAATCCGAAAGTTTATAAATAAATTGGATTCGTCATGGCCCGGCTCGTCCCGGCCATCCACGTCTTCCGCGTTTGCAGGAAATTCGTGGATGCCCGGCACTTCGGCCGGGCATGACGAGTCAATCTGGGCTACTCGCCGGCAGCAATCGAGATCTCGGGCTCCGGCCGCCCGTCCCGCTCGCGCTTCAGCCGCTCGGACACGATGAAGGCCAGTTCGAGCGATTGGTCGGCATTAAGCCGCGGGTCGCAATGGGTGTGGTAGCGGTCATGCAAGTCGGTCTCGGTGACAGCCTTGGCGCCGCCCACGCATTCGGTCACGTTCTGGCCGGTCATCTCGATATGAATGCCGCCGGCATGCGTGCCTTCGCCGCGGTGGACGTCGAAGAAGGTCTCGACCTCCGAAAGGATCAGGTCGAACGGCCGGGTCTTGTAGCCGCTGCTGCCGGCCTTGATGGTGTTGCCGTGCATCGGATCGCAGGCCCAGACCACAGACTTCCCTTCCCGCTTCACGGCGCGGATCAGCCCCGGCAGGTGCTTCGCCACCTTGTCGGCGCCGAAGCGGCAGATCAGCGTGAGCCGGCCCGGCTCGTTCTGCGGGTTGAGCACGTCGATCAGGGTGAGCAGCGCTTCCGGCGCCAGGCTCGGCCCGATCTTGGCGCCGACCGGGTTCTTGATGCCGCGCAGATATTCGATATGCGCATGGTCGAGCTGGCGAGTCCGGTCCCCGGCCCACAGCATGTGGCCCGAGGTCGCGTACCAATCTCCCGACGTTGAATCGACGCGGGTCAGCGCCTGCTCGTAGCCGAGCAAAAGCGCCTCGTGGCTGGTGTAGAAGCTCGTGGTGCGAAGTTGAGGTGCGTTGTCGGGCGTGAGTCCGATCGCGCGCATGAAGCGCAGAGTCTCCGCGATATGCTCGCCGACTTCCTCGTAGCGATGCCCCGCGGGGCTGTCCTTGACGAAGCCGAGATTCCAACGATGTACATGCTCAAGATTGGCATACCCGCCTTGCGCGAAAGCACGCAGCAGATTGAGCGTCGCGGCCGATTGGCGATACGCCATCAGCATGCGCTGCGGATCGGGCACGCGCGCCTTCTCGTCGAACTCGATGCCGTTGATGATGTCGCCGCGATAACTCGGCAGCGCCTTGCCGTCTTGCGTCTCGGTCGCCGCCGAGCGGGGCTTGGCGAACTGGCCGGCGATGCGCCCGACCTTCACCACCGGCGAGCCGCCGGCATAGGTCATCACCACCGCCATTTGCAGGAACACGCGGAAGAAATCGCGGATCGCGTCGGCACGATGCTCGGCGAAGCTCTCGGCGCAATCGCCGCCCTGCAACAGGAAGGCATCGCCTGCGGCCACGCGGGCAAGCTTGGCCTTCAGCTCGCGCGCCTCTCCCGCAAACACCAGCGGCGGGAAGGTCGCGAGCTGCTCCTCGACTTGGCCGAGTTCTTTACGATCGGGATAGTCCGAGACCTGCTCGATCGGTTTCGATCGCCAGCCATCCGGGGTCCAACGCGGGGCCATCTCTACGCACTCCTTGGAAAGTCAACGCTATATAGGCGATCGGTGGAACCGTGGCTAGAAGGCCACGCCTAATTGCCGGGGCTTCAGGAGCGTGCCACATATCCGTTAAGGGCCCCGGAAGGAAAGCGACCGTGGATCGTCACCTCGAGCACAGCCACCACCCCGACGCGATCGCCCACCGCCTGGAGGAGGGCCCGAAAGCCAGCTATCTCCGCGATTGGGTCTATGGCGGCATCGACGGCACGGTGACCACCTTCGCCATCATGGCGGGCGTGGTCGGCGCCAGTCTCTCCCCTGCCGTGATGATCATCCTCGGCGTCGCTAATCTGCTCGCCGACGGCTTCTCCATGGCAGCCGCCAATTATACCGGCACCAAGGCCGAGCATGACGAATACGAGCAGCTCCGCCGCATGGAGGAGCGCCATGTGGAGCTCGCGCCGAAGGGCGAGCGCGAGGAGGTGCGTCAGATCTTCGAGGCCAAGGGCTTCAAGGGAGAGGCGCTGGAGACCGCCGTCGAGGTGATCACCGCGCGGCGCGAGCGCTGGATCGACACCATGATGGCGGAGGAGCATGGCATGCCGGCAGTCATCCGGTCGCCGCTCAGGGCCGCGGTCATGACCTTCATCGCCTTCGTGATCTGCGGCGCGGTGCCGCTGCTGCCTTACGTGCTCATGCTCGAAGCGCCGGTCTGGCCGGCGACGATCATGACCGGCATGACCTTCTTCGCTATCGGCTCGCTCCGGAGCCATTGGTCGCCCACGCCGTGGTGGCGGGCGGGGCTCGAGACTTTCGCCATCGGCATGGCGGCGGCCGGCGTTGCCTATCTCGTCGGCGCGCTGCTGAAGGGCCTGGTCTAGGCCCGCGGCTATTCGGTCTACCGCGAACGTTGGCCTTTGTGCCACCATGCGGGCCATGGCCATCAAGGAACCAAGCTTCACGCTCGGCATCGAGGAGGAATATCTCCTCGTCGACAAGGACAGCCGCGACCTCGTGCAGGAGCCTCCGCCCGAGCTCTTCGCCAAATGCGAGGAGGCGCTGCGCGGTCGGGTCAGCCCGGAATTCCTGCGCTCGCAGATCGAGGTCGGCACCAGTGTCTGCAAGTCGATGCAGGAGGCGCGCGATCAGCTCGTTCATCTGCGCGGCACCGTTGGGCGGATCGCCGACGAATTCGGCCTGGCGCCGATCGCCGCGTCCACCCATCCCTTCGCCCAATGGTCGGATCAGCAGCACACCGACAAGGAGCGCTATAACGTGCTCGCGCAGGATTTGCAGCACGTGGCGCGGCGGTTGGTGATCTGCGGCATGCATGTGCATGTCGGCATTGAGGACAACGAGCTCAGGATCGACCTGCTCAGCCAGGCTTCCTATTTTCTGCCGCACCTGCTCGCACTCTCCACCTCATCGCCCTTCTGGCAGGGCACGCAGACCGGGCTGAAATCCTACCGGCTATCGGTGTTCGACGAGCTGCCGCGCACCGGCATCCCGCATCAATTCTCGAGCTGGAGCGAATATGAGCGCACCGTCGAGCTTCTGGTCAGCGCCGGGCTGATCCAGGATGCGACCAAGCTCTGGTGGGACTTGCGGCCTTCGGCGCGCTTTCCCACGCTGGAAATGCGCATCACCGATGTCTGCCCGGTGATCGACGATGGCATCGCCATCGCCGCGCTCTATCAATGCATCTTGCGCATGCTGTATCGCCTGCGCCGGCAGAACCAGCGCTGGCGCCATTATCCGCCCTTCCTCGTGCGTGAGAACCGCTGGCGTGCGCAACGCTACGGCATCGAGCAGGGCATGGTCGATTTCGGCAAGGGCGAGGTCGTCCCCTTCGCCACGCTGCTCGAGGAGCTGTTCGAGCTGGTGGCTGAGGATGCCGCCTATTTCGGCTGCACCGCCGAAATTGCGCATGCGCGCACCATCGTGGCGCGCGGCACCAGCGCCGACCGCCAGCTTTCCCGCTATGATGCGATCCAGAAGCTCGGTGGATCGGACCAGGCCGCTCTCGTCGCCGTCGTCGACGGCATCATCGAGGAGACCGTGATGCCGCCGGCCTCCGCTCAGCGCGCCGCGCCGGCCAAGGCCGGCTAGAGCGTGGTGCCCATGCCGCCATCGACATTGAGCGCGGCGCCCGTGATATAGGCCGCCTCGTCGGAGGCGAGGAATAGCGCGGCATTGGCGATGTCCTGCGGCGTGCCGAAACGCCGGAGCGGCGTCTGCGTCAGCAGCGCCTTGGCGATCATCGGATTGGAAATATAGCGCCCGATCAACGCCGTCTCGACATAGCCGGGCACCAGCGCATTCACGCGGATGCCGTAAGGGGCATATTCGACCGCGAGGCTCCGCGTCAGCGCGGATACCGCCCCCTTGGTCGCCGAATAGACGGCCATCTGGCGGGTGTGCTTGGTCGCCATCACCGATGAGAGATTGATCACGGACGCGCGGCCCGACGCCTTGAGCAGGTCGAAGGCCTCGCGCGCCGCGCGCACCGTGCCGTCGAGATTGATTTTCCACACCCGGTCCCAAGCCTCGTCGGAGAGGTGGCGGAAGTCGGAGCGCTCGCCGACGCCGGCATTGTTGACCAGCACGTCGAGCCGCCCGTGGCTCGCGCCGATCTCGCCCATCAGCGCCTTCACTTGCGGCGTGTCGGTGACGTCGACCGCATGCGCGGTGGCCGCACCATTCGCCTTGACGATAGCCTCGGCCACCGCATTGGCCGCATCCCTGTCAAGATCGGCAACGACGACCACGCCGCCCTCGCGCGCGAACGTCTCGGCGATAGCGCGGCCAATCCCAGCCCCCGCCCCGGTGACCAGCGCGATCCTGTCCTCAAGCCGCCGCATCGGACCCCGCCACTGGCACCGGCGGCTCCCATCTGTGCCGCATCGTCACCAATTCCTCCGCCGCGCTCGGATGCAGCGCCGTGGTCGCGTCGAACTGGGCCTTGGTCGCCCCCATGCGCACCGGGATCGCCGCCATCTGCACGATTTCCGCGGCGTCCGGACCGAGGATATGGCAGCCGAGTACCGTGCCGGCTTCGCCGTCGACCACCAGCTTCATCAGCATCTTCTCGGCGCGTCCAGCAAGCGTGTATTTCAGCGGGGTGAAGATCGCCTTGTAGATGTCGACCGAGCGGCAGCGTTCGCGCGCCTGCTCCTCGGTCAGTCCGACGGCACCGATCTCGGGATTGGCGAACACGGCGGTCGGGATGAAGCTGTGGTCGATCGGAGTCGGCGTATCGTTGAACACGGTCTGGGCGAAGGCGTCGGCCTCATGGATCGCGACCGGCGTCAGGTTCACCCGGTGCGTCACGTCGCCCACTGCATAGATATTCTCCACCGACGACCGCGAGAACTCGTCCACCGTCACATCGCCGCTCCAACCAAGCTCGACGCCGGCCTTCTGCAAGCCGAGATGCATCGTGTTGGGTACCCTCCCCGTAGCCGCGAGCGCCAGATCGGCTTCGATGCTGTCGCCTCCCTCGAAATGCAGACGGTATGCGCCGCCGGCGCTCTCGATGCGCGTAACATCGGTCATGACCCGAACGTCGATCCCATGCGCGCGCAGCGCCTCGGCGGCACGATCGCGGATCTCGCCGTCGAACTCGCGCAAGATCTGATCGCCGCGATAGATGAGACTGACTTGCGACCCTAACCCCGCGAAGATCGAGGCGAACTCGACGCCGATATAGCCCGCGCCGATGATGGCGATGCGGCCCGGCAACCGCTCGAGCTGAAAGCATTCGTTGGAGCTGACCAGATGCTCTTTGCCAGGCAGGTCGGGGATCATCGGATGGCCGCCAGTGGCGATCAGGATCGTCTTTGCGGTCACCGGCGTCTCGCGGCCGGCGATCCTGATCGTGTTGCGGTCCTCAAGCGTGGCGCGCGCCCGCAGGGTGTCGACGCCCGCATTCTCCAAGAGCCGCGCATAAAGGCCGCTCAAGCGATCGACCTCACGCCGCACATTGCCGATCAGCGTCGGCCAGTCGAAGGCGGGCTCGCCCATGCTCCATCCGAAGCTCGCCGCATCGTCCAGCGCAGAACGATACCGGCTCGCACAGACCAGCAGCTTCTTCGGCACGCAGCCCCGGATCACGCAGGTGCCGCCAATGCGATATTCCTCGGCGATGCCGACCCGCGCGCCAAGCTCCGCGGCCAGCCGCGCCGCGCGGACTCCGCCCGAGCCTGCGCCGATGACGAACAGATCGTAGTTGTAACCGGCCACCTTGCGTCAGGCTCCTGCGCGGCGCAAAGCTTTGACGCCGCCTTTGCCTGCCACGATAGCCATATCGGCAAGCCCGAGAAACAGTCCGTGCTCGACCACCCCCGGCACTCGTTTCAATGAGAAGGCGAGCACCTCGGGCTCCGGGATGGTGCCGAAGGCGCAATCGAGGATGAGATTGCCCTGGTCGGTGACGAAGGGTGCGTCGCCCGGTCCGGGTCGCAGCGCCACCAAGCCATGACAGCCGGTCTCCGTCGCGATGGCCTCGACCAGACGCATCGTCGCCATCAGCCCGAAGCGCACCACCTCGACCGGCAGCGGGAACAGGCCAAGCACGGGCACCAGCTTGCTCTCGTCGGCGATGGCCACCATGCGGTCGGAGGCGGTGGCAACGATCTTCTCGCGCAGCAGCGCGCCGCCGCCTCCCTTGATCATGCGCAGCTGATCGTCGATCTCGTCGGCGCCGTCCACGGTCAGGTCGAGCTGCGGCGTCTCGTCAAGCGTGGTGAGCGGGATGCCGAGCCGCTCGGCTTGGATCCGTGTGGCCTCTGAGGTGGGAACGCAGACCACGTTCAAGCCCTTCGCCACACGCTCGCCGAGCGCGGCGACGAAGCGAGCGGCAGTCGAACCGGTGCCGAGCCCGAGCCGCATGCCGTCCTCGACGAGATCGAGCGCTGCCCGGGCGGCGCTTTCCTTGAGGTCGTCGGCCGTCAGCAAAGCACCCTCCCGCCGGTCAGCCCTAGAGTCCGCCCATCATCACGTATTTCAGCTCGATGAACTCCTCGATACCATGATGAGAGCCTTCGCGGCCAAGTCCCGATTCCTTCATGCCGCCGAACGGGGCAAGCTCCGAGGAGATGATCCCCTCATTGACCCCGACGATTCCATATTCGAGCGCTTCGGCGACCCGCCAGGCGCGGGCGAGGTCGCGCGTATAGAAATAGGCGGCGAGCCCGTATGGCGTGTTGTTGGCAATTGCGAGCGCCTCACTCTCGTCGCCGAAACGAAATAGCGGCGCCAGCGGACCGAAGGTCTCCTCCTGCGCGAGCCGCATTGCGGGCGTGACATCGGCCAGCACGGTCGGCTCGTAGAAGCTGCGTCCCAGCGCGTGACGCTTGCCGCCCGCAACCACCCGCGCACCCTTGGCGACGGCGTCCTTCACATGCGCCTCGACCTTCACCACGGCAGCATCGTTGATTAGCGGGCCTTGCGTCACGCCGGCCACGGTCCCATCACCCACTTTCAGCTTGGCGACTTCGCCAGCGAGCTTCTCGGCGAAGCGGTCATAGATTGCCGCCTGCACCAGGATGCGGTTGGCGCAGACACAAGTCTGACCCGAGTTGCGATATTTGGAGGCGAGCGCGCCCTGCACCGCCGCATCGAGATCGGCGTCGTCGAACACGATGAAGGGCGCGTTGCCGCCAAGCTCGAGCGCAAGCTTCTTCACCGTGCCCGCCGCCTGCCGCATCAAGAGCTTCCCAACCTCGGTCGAGCCGGTGAACGTGATCATGCGCACGTCCGGATTCGAAGTGAGCTCGCCGCCGATTGCCTCGGCATCGCCGGTGACCACGTTGAGCACCCCCGCTGGAAGCCCTGCCCGCTCCGCAAGCGCGGCGAGCGCCAGCGCCGAGAGCGGCGTCTCGGGCGCCGGCTTCACCACCACCGTGCAGCCGGCAGCAAGCGCGGGCGAAACCTTGCGGGTGATCATTGCGAGCGGAAAATTCCACGGCGTGATGGCGCCCACCACGCCGATCGGCTGTTTCAACACCAGCACCCGGCCGCTCTCCTTGGGCGTGGGGATGATCTCGCCATAGATGCGTTTCGCCTCCTCGGCGAAGAACTCGGTGAAGGACGAGGCGTAATCGACCTCCGCCCGCGCCTCGGCCAAGGGCTTCCCCTGTTCTGTCGTCATCAGCAGCGCGAGGTCTTCCTTGTGATCGCGCTGCAGCTCGTACCAGCGGCGTAGAATGGCGGCCCGCTCCTTGGCGAGCTTGTCGCTCCATGCCGGGAAAGCCTCGTGCGCCGCCTCGATCGCAGCCCGCGTCTCGCTTGCGCCAAGATCGGGCACACGGCCGATCAACGCGCCGGTCGCCGGATTCCTCACCTCGAGTTTGGGCGTACCGACCCATGCGCCGCCGATCAGGCATCGATCCTTCAGCAGGGAGGGATGGCGGAGTTGCATGCGGGCTCTCTACGCCGCGGCTTGCCACGCCGCAAGGCACGTGTGACAGAGAGGCCAGAATGCTGCGTCACGCCACTATCGTGTTCGACCTCGACGGAACCTTGGTCGATACCGCGCCGGACCTCACCAATGCGCTGAACGACGTGTTGGTGCGGCGCGGACATGAAGCGGTACAGGCGGAGACGATCCGCGCCTGTGTCGGCCATGGCGCCAAGGCGATGATCGAGGAGGCGCTGCGCCGCGTCGGCGCCGATGGCGACCTTGACCGGATGCTGGCCGAGTTCCTGGTGCATTACGAGGCCAACATCGCCGCCGAGAGCCGGGCCTACCCAGGCGCGGTGGCGGCGCTGGAGTGTCTGGTCGAGAAGGGTGCGACCCTGGCCATCTGCACCAACAAACGGGAGCACCTGTCCCGCAAGCTACTCCAAGCGCTTGATCTCACGCATTATTTCGCGGGGCTGGCGGGCCGCGACACTTTCAAGGTGTCGAAGCCCCATCCAGGGCATCTGACCAGAACCATCGAGCTCGCCGGCGGCCCGCCAACCGCGGTGATGGTGGGCGACAGCGACATCGACGTGATGACGGCTAACGCTGCGGGCGTGCCGATCGTGCTGGCGCGCTTCGGCTATGGGCCTGCGCCCAAGGACGGCGCCCGCGCCGACGCCATGATCGATTGTTTCGACGAGCTGCAGGGGCGGGTTGAACAGCTCCTCACCGCGGGGACGGCGCGGCGTCCCGCCTAATCGCCCAAATCCCGCCGCAGATCGGGCTTATTTCCACCCGGCAGTTCTCAACGAAGAGCCATAGTCTAAGAACATTTTCCGATGTCTCCT
>Ga0190270_10001734_pt1 | contig 10310 bp, 8 predicted proteins | sample Popmic320T_FD_133748 | JGI IMG/M metagenome (GOLD analysis project Ga0190270, IMG submission 133748) | Populus adjacent soil microbial communities from riparian zone of Weber River, Utah, USA - 320 T | ecosystem: Environmental > Terrestrial > Soil > Riparian zone | place: USA: Utah | collected... | reverse complement strand
GTGTCGGGGAGCGCGATCGTGAGGCCGCGGACGGTGGGGGGCGCCGGCTTGGGCTGCTCCTTCCAGATCACGGCGAGCTCCCCGAGCACGCCCTGGGCCGCGCGCACCGGGTCGGCGAGCAGGTCGGGCTGCGACATCAGGGCCTGGGTGCCCGGGTCGGGGAGCAGCACGGTGACCGGCGACTCGTCGGTGCCACCGATCCGCGCGGTGGGCGCCGGCGCGAACCCGTTGGGCTCGACAGGTCGAGCGACCGTCGCGGCGTCACCCAGGAGGGTCAGGGTGCCCTGATCGGCGTAGCGCTCGAGGCTCCGCTCGTCGAGGCGTCCGTCCACGGGGCGGGCCGTCCCCTCGACCGGCGTCACGCCGAGCAGCTCCGCCATCGTGCGGGCGCCGAGCTGCTCCTGGGTGTTGAGGTCGGGTCCCATCCCGGCCGCCAGCAGGCTCGGGGTGGTCGGGCCGAACATCGGCGGCGCGATCACCGCTACGCCCGGCGATGCCACCGCGTTCGTGAGCTGCGCGAGGAAGCGGGCGGCGGCGGCCGCGGCGCCGGTGTCGGGCGGGACCGTCGAGCCGTCGGGCCCCACGTAGCCGTCGGCCATGTCGGCCACGTCGCGGACGAGGGACGGCTGGATCACGGCGTCGATCGTCGCACCTCGATCGGCGATCCTCCGCAGCGCGTCGACGCGGGCGGCGAGCGACCCGCCGGGGGCGAGCGAGGCCGCCAGGGCCGGGTCGCGGAACGTCCCGTCGGGACCGAACGCGGGGCCTGGCGACGTGAACTCGAGCCGCCACGCGAACACGATCGGCGCCTCGGGGTCGCGCACGATGTGGATCGCGGCGGAGTTGATCTGCCCGACCGCGACCTCGGCGCTCCGGATCTCGATCCGGAGCGGGTAGATCCGCGAGTCGTCGGGCGCCACGTTCGGGAGGGCGGCCATGTCGACCTCGCCGCGGAGCGTCCGCGCCTCCCCGGTCGCGAGGGACCCCTCGAGCGGGACCTCGGTGGTGGAGTCGATCACGGGCGGGCCGACCACGAGCATCTGGTCGTAGGCGAGGCGCGAGACCACCGCGGGACCGAGCGACAGGGCCATCGAAAGATCCTCGATCGCCACGCCGCTCGTGTTGACCGCCGCGACCTCGACGTGAAGGACCGACCGGTCCGGCGTGGTGTAGCGCGTCTGCGCCGCGAGCGTGACCGCGGCGGTGAGCGGCTGGGCCCGCGTCGGCGCGGGCCACAGGGCGACGAGCGCGACCAGCAGCATGAGGAGGGCGCCCGCGCGGCTCCTCCCGGTCCCGGCGTCTGCCACGTCCACCATGCTCAGCCCTCCACCAGCCGCAGAGCCTCGCTGACGCCGTAGGCGACGGCCACGACGAACATGAAGCCGCCGACGAGGAGGCGCAAGGTTCGCTCCTTCGTCCCGAGCGCGATCCAGGCGCCGAGGCGCGCGCCCGGGACCGCGCCGAGGGCCGCGAACGCCGCCACGAGCCAATCGATGTTGCCGAGCACGGCGTGCACGATCGTGCCCGGGACGACCATCCCGACGATCGCCGCGAGGGAGGTTCCGAGCGCCCGGCGCAGGGGCATGCCGAGGAACCCCGCCATCGCGGGGACCATCACCAGCCCGCCCCCGATCCCGAGCAACCCCGAGATCAGCCCGGCGACGACCCCGATCGCGAGGAACGTGCCGGGGCTCGCCGACCGCCGGGCCTCGCGGACCGGTCGGCCCGCTCCCCGGACGATCCCGACCGCCTGCCCCGCGAGCAGGGCGGCCGTGACCATCAGCAGGAGGCCCGTCGCCACGACCTCGGTCGCGAGGGCGCCGATGACGGCGGCGGGGATCCCGGCGGCGACCATCCAGCCGGCCGCCGGCAGGTCGATCTCGCCGACGCGCCGGTACCGGAAGGCGCCGGCGACCGCCGTCGGGATGATCACGGGCAGCGGCGTCGCGAGCGCGACGATCGGGGGGAGCCCGAGCATCGTCTGGAACGCGGGCGTCATCACGATGCCGCCGCCCACGCCGAACAGACCGGCGAGCACGCCGCTGACGAGGCCGATCCCGACCGCGAGCGCCGCCTGCGCCGGCGTCACCCGGCGCTCACCCCAGCAGGTCCGCGGCGCGCGCGAGCACGTCGCGTTCGCCCCGGTAGGCCGCCCGCTTCTTGGCCCGCTCGAGGGGGAACCAGCGGATCTCCTCCATCTCGTCGTCGCGCTCGCCGGGGTCCCCGCCGGTGTCGCGCATCAGGAAGAAGTGGACGGTCTTACGGATCCGGACGTCCTCCCAGACGTACATGTACTTCGTGTCGCCGAGGTCGGCCTCGATCTCGGCGGTGATCCCGGTCTCCTCGCGCACCTCGCGGATCGCGGCCTCCTCCCGGCTCTCGCCGTCCTCGATGCCGCCCTTCGCGAGGCCCCACGCGAGCTCGCCGCGCCGGGTCCGGCGCGACGCGAGCACCACCTCGATCCCGCCGTCCTCCGTCCGGCGGTAGACGACCCCGCCGGCGGAGACCTCCTTCGTGGTCGGGATCCGGCGCCGGCTCCCGCCGGCGCCGCCGCGAGCGTCCGACGTGGGGCGGCGGCGCCTGCGGCGCCGCCGCTTCGGCGATTCGCCGCCACCCGCGCGCTGGGGGTCGCCCATGATCCGCCGATGCTATCCGCGCGACTCAGGGTCCGGTGCGAGCGTGCCGAAGGTGTTCGGGATGCACATCGACGACCTGCTGCGTCACACGGTGGAAGCGGGCGCGTCCGACCTGCACCTGAAGGTCGGCAACGTGCCCTTCGTCCGCGTGGACGGCGAGCTCACGCCGACCACGTACGACGAGCTCACGGCCAACGACACCGAGGCGTTCGCGATCGCCGTGATGAGCGAGCACAAGCGCCGCATCTTCGAGGAGACGAGCGAGGCCGACGTCGGTTACACCGTCCAAGGCGTGGGTCGGTTCCGGATCAACGTCTTCCGTCAGCGGGGGCTCGTCGGGCTCGCGATCCGCCGTGTGCGGTCGGAGATCCCGACGTTCGAGGAGCTCCGGCTCCCGGCCGTCATGCGCGAGCTCGCCGACTCGCCGCGCGGCCTCGTCCTCATCACCGGGCCCACGGGCACCGGGAAGACGACGACGATCGCCTCGCTGATCGGCCAGATCAACCGGACCCGGCGGGCGCACGTCGTGACGATCGAGGACCCCATCGAGGTCGTCCACGACGACGTGTTGTCGATCATCCAGCAGCGGGAGGTCGGGATCGACACGGACTCCTACGCCGCGGCACTGAAGTCCGTCGTCCGCCAGGACCCCGACGTGATCTTCGTGGGCGAGATCCGCGACGCGGAGTCGGCCCTGTCGGCGATCCAGGCGGCCGAGACCGGCCACCTCGTCATCTCGACCCTGCACACGATCGACTGCATGGAGACGATCAACCGGGTGCTCGACCTGTTCCCACCGCAGCAGGCCAAGGAGGTGCGGACCTCGTTCGCCGGGGCGCTGCGGGGGATCGTGTCCCAGCGGCTGGTCCCGAAGGCCGACGGCAAGGGCCGCGTGCCCGCGATCGAGGTGCTGATCAACACCGGGCGCGTCTTCGACCGGCTGGCCGATCCCGAGCAGACCGACGGGATCGTCGACGTGATCGCCGACGGCGAGTTCTACGGGATGCAGACCTTCGACCAGGCGCTCGTGAAGCTCGTGAAGGACGGCCAGGTGACGGCCGAGGACGCCCGGCGCACGGCGTCGAGCCCGCACGACTTCGACCTGGCGCTGGCGGGCGTCATGGACCGCCGGGCCGCGTATCAGGAGGTCCCGCCCGACGTCCCGTCGGCGAGCCCCGTCACGTACTGAGCCGCGGCGCGTTCGGCGGCGCGCTCCATGGGGTGCCGGCGGTAGCCGTAGCCGATGGCCAGCAGCAGGTACACCGGGATGAACAAGGGGCCCCAGGCGCAGTACTGACGCACGTGCCAGCGCTCGTGCGCCAGGAGCGGGCCCTCGACGGGGACCGACGCCACCACGACGAAGCCCACCGTCATCGCCGACCGGTTCGCACGGCGCAGGAGGGCGGTCAGCCCCCGGGGTTCCCCGTCGAACAGGAGGAGGCCGTGCGCCAGGCGCGGTCGTCGGAACGTCAGCAGACCGAGGACGGCACCGATCACCGTGTTGGGGAACGTCCAGATGAACCCGAGCCACGTGGGCATCGCGATCACGGTAGCGCGAGCGGCCACGGGTATCCTCGACCGGTCATGGCCGACACCGCCGGGCCCGGCGCCGCGCTCGACGTCCCCGCCCTCGCGGAGGAACTGGGGGCGCGCTTCGCCGAGGCCGGGCACGAGCTCTACCTCGTCGGCGGGACCGTCCGCGATCGGCTGCTGGGGCGCACGCCGCCGGACTGGGACTTCAGCACGAGCGCACCGCCGCGCGAGATCACCGCGGTCCTGCGCGGCTGGGCCGAGCGGCAGTACCTGGTGGGCGTCCGGTTCGGCACGGTGGGTGCCCTGAAGGACGGCCATCGGCTCGAGATCACGACCTTCCGCGAGGAGGTCTACGCCGAGGAGCACCGCAAGCCCGTCGTGACGTTCGGCGACGACGTCGAGACGGACCTCGCGCGACGCGACTTCACGATCAACGCGATGGCGATCCGGTTGCCGGGCGGCGGGTTCGTCGATCCGTTCGAAGGCGTGAAGGCGCTCGCCGCGCGCTCCCTCGACACGCCGCTGGACCCCGCCGTCTCGTTCGGGGACGACCCGCTGCGGATGGTGCGCGCGGCGCGGTTCGTCGCGCAGCTCGGCGTCACGCCGGCGCCGCGCGTGGTCGAGGCGATGGGCGCATTGGCGGACCGCCTCGAGATCGTGTCGGCCGAACGCGTCCGCGACGAGCTCGACCGGCTGCTCGTCGCCGACGACGTCGCGGCGGGCCTGGCGCTGCTGGTGGACACCGGGCTCGCCGAGCGGTTCCTCCCCGAGCTGCCGGCCCTCCGGCTGGAGCAGGACCCGGTTCACCACCACAAAGACGTGCTGCACCACACCTACGCCGTGGTCGCCGGGACCGAGCCGCGGCAGCGGCTGCGACTCGCGGCGCTGCTGCACGACATCGGCAAGCCCGCCACGCGCCGCTACTCGGCCGACGGCGTCTCGTTCCACCACCACGAGGTGGTCGGGGCCCGGATGGCCCGCGACCGGCTCACCGCGCTGCGGTACCCCGGCGCCGTGATCGACGACGTCACCACCCTGATCGAGCTGCACCTGCGCTTCCACGGGTACGGCGAAGGCTGGACCGACGCGGCCGTGCGCCGGTACGTCCGCGACGCGGGGCCGCTGCTCGACGACCTCAACCAGCTGACGCGCGCCGACGTCACCACGCGGAACCCGAAGCGCGCCGAGGCGTTCCGCCGCCTCCAGGACGAGCTCGAGGAGCGGATCGCCGTGCTGGCCGAGCAGGAGAACCTGGAGGCGATGCGGCCGCCGATCGACGGCCAGGCCGTGATGGCGCGGCTGGGCATCGAGCCCGGTCCCCTGGTGGGGGAGGCCCTCGCGATGCTGATGGAGAAGCGCCTCGACGACGGACCCCTCAGCGAGGAGGACGCCTTCGCGGTCCTCGACGCCTGGGTCGCAGCGCGCGGCCTCGGCGACCCCGCGTAGGCCGGTCCCGGCCCGGCCGCTACGCTCCCTTGATGGACGTCGCCCTCGATCCGGCCGTCGGGCTCACGTCCGCGCAGGTTCGCGAACGGATCGACGCCGGCCGGGTCAACCGGGTCCCGGACGCCCCGAGCCGGTCCCTCGCACAGATCGTCCGCGCGAACGTGCTCACGCGCTTCAACGCCCTGTTGGGCGGCATGCTCGTGATCATCCTGGTGGTCGGACCGATCCAGGACGCTCTCTTCGGCCTGGTGCTCGTGGCGAACACGGCGATCGGGATCGTGCAGGAGGTGCGCGCGAAGCGGACGCTGGAGGCGTTGCGGGTCCTGACGCTTCCCGCCGTGCGGGTCGTCCGCGACGGTGTCCTCACGGAGGTGGCCGCGGACGACGTCGTCCTCGACGACGTTATCGAGGCGGCGGCCGGCGCGCAGATCGCCGTCGACGGCGAGGTGCTGACCGCCGACGGTGCCGAGGTCGACGAGTCGCTCCTGACCGGCGAGTCCGATCCCGTCCGCAAGGGACCGGGGGACGGTGTCCTCTCCGGATCGTTCGTCGCCGCCGGCAGGCTCCGCTCCCGCGCGACCGCCGTCGGCGGTGCCGCCTACGCCGCGCGGCTGGCCGAGGAGGCCCGTCGCTTCACCCTGGTGCGGTCCGAGCTCCGCGCGGGCATCGACCGGATCCTCGTGTACGTCACCTGGGCCATCGTGCCGACGGCCGCGCTGCTCTTCTGGAGCCAGCTGCAGGCGCACGACAGCTGGCGCGAGGCGATGACGGGCGCCGTCGCGGGCACGGTGGCCATGGTCCCCGAGGGGCTGGTGCTCCTGACCTCCATCGCGTTCGCGGCGGCGGTCGTCCGCCTGTCGCAGGACCGGGTCGTCGTGCAGGAGCTGCAGGCGGTCGAGGGCCTCGCCCGCGTCGACGTGCTCTGCGTCGACAAGACCGGGACGCTCACCGAGGGGACCCTCTCCGTCGCCGAGGTCGTGCCGCTCGACGACGTCGATCCGGCACCGGCGCTGGCCGCGCTGGCGGCGAACGATCCCGCGCCCAACGCGACGATGACCGCGATCGCGACGGCGCACTCATCACCGGAGCAGGGCTGGGTCCTCGAGGGCCAGGTGCCCTTCGCGTCCTCGCGGGCCTGGAGCGCGGCGGCGTTCAGGGAACACGGCGCGTGGTTCCTCGGCGCGCCGGACACGCTGCTGGGCGACGGGGACGTCCGGGCCGACCTCGAGGCCCGCGCGGCGCGGGGCGAGCGCGTCGTCGTGCTCGCGACCGCGCCGACGCTCGAGGACGACCGGCTCCCCGCCGGCCTGCGGCCGGTCGCCGCCGTCATCCTGGCCGACCGCGTGCGGCCCGACGCCGAGGCGACGCTCCGCTATTTCGCCGAGCAGGGCGTGACCGTGAAGGTGCTCTCGGGCGATCACCCCGCTGCCGTGGGCGCGATCGCCGGCCGCCTGGGGCTTCCGGGGGCCGAGGAGCCCGTCGACGCGCGCGACCTCGCCGAGGACGACCTCCCCGCGGTGCTCGAGGACGCGAGCGTCTTCGGGCGGGTGACGCCCCACCGCAAGCGGGCGATGGTGCACGCGCTCCAGGCCGCCGGCCACACGGTGGCGATGACCGGCGACGGGGTGAACGACGTCCTCGCGCTGAAGGACGCGGACATCGGGGTGGCGATGGGCAGCGGCAGCGACGCGACGCGCGCGGTGGCTCAGCTCGTCCTGCTCGACTCGACGTTCGACGTGTTGCCGGGCGTGGTGGGCGAGGGCCGGCGCGTGCTCGGCAACATCGAGCGCACGTCGGGCCTGTACCTGACGAAGACCGTCTACGCCATGTTGATCTCGCTCGCCACGGGCGTGGCCACCTTCGTGTTCCCGTTCCTGCCGCGGCACCTGTCCCTGATCGGCGCCGTCACGATCGGGATCCCGTCGTTCTTCCTGGCGCTCGCGCCCGGCGGCGACCGGTTCCGCCCGGGGTTCGTGGGGCGGGTGCTCCGGTTCTCGATCCCGGCGGGCACGCTCGCCGCGACCGCGACGATGGCGAGTTACTCCCTGGCGCTCAACGTCCCGGGCGTGACGCAGGGCGAGGCCCGGACCGCCGCGGTGCTCACGCTGACCTGGATCGGGTTCGCCGTGCTCACGATCGTGGCGTCGCCGCTCGACGGACGCCGCCTGGCGCTCATCTGGGGCCTGGCCGCCGGGTTCGTCGCGGTGCTGGCGATCCCGGCCACGCGCACGTTCTTCGCGATCGAGATGCCGCCGCTCGTGGTCTCGCTCGCGGGTATCGGCATCGCCGCGATCGTGTGGTCGTTCGCGCGGCTGTTCGTGCCGGAAGACCGCCCGGTGGGGCGCCGCCGACGCGCGGCCTAGCTCGCGATCCCGCCCATCCGGTCGGGCGGCCACACGATGACGAAGGCCTTCCCGACGACGGCATCGATCGGGATGAAGCCCACGTTCCCCTGCGACGGATCCTGCACGCCCAGGCCGAAGCGCGAGTCGAGCGAGTCCGAACGGTTGTCGCCCATCACGAACAGTGCGCCATCGGGCACCGTCACCGGCCCGAGGCCCTCGGGCCACTTCGTCGGTTGGTCGAGGTAGGGCTCGTCGAGCTGGTTCCCGTTCACGTAGACGAGGCCGTCCCGCACGTTGACCTTGTCGCCGGGCAGGCCGATCACCCGCTTGATGTAGTCGGGGTTGTCGGGCTGCTCGACGCCGATCTTCTGCGTGAGCCAGTGGAAGGCGCCGCCGACGACGCCGCGGTCGACGTCCTCGCGGTTCGCCGGGTCGGGTTCCTCGAACACGATGACGTCGCCGCGCTCGGGCTCGCCGCCGAGGTAATAGGGGATCTTGGAGACGAGGACCCGGTCGTCCCGCAGCAGGGTGGTCTCCATCGATTGGCTCGGGATGAAGAACGCTTGGACGATGAAGGTCTTGATCAGGATGGCCAGCACCAGGGCCATCAGGATCAGCCCCGGCAGCTCGCCGAGGAACCGCAGGATCGGGTTGCGCTTCGCCGGAGCGCTGGGCGCGTCGTCCTCGGGGGCCGGCGGCGCCGGTCGCTCTTCGGTCTTCACCTCCCCAGGGTATCGGGTTCGGGAGCGTCGACCCTGACCTGCACTTCGACCGCTTTGCAGGAGGCGTAGACCGTCATGCCTTCCCGGAGCCCGAGGCGCTCGACCGACCCCACGGTGACCTCCGCCGTGATCCGCGGGGCGCTCCGGATCCGGACCCGCGCGCGATCCCCGTGGACGGCCACCTCGGCGATCTCGCCACGCAGGACGTTGCGCGCCGATCCCTCCGGGCGCTCGAGGTGGATCGCCACCTCCGCCGGCGGGAGCGTCGCGACGACGTCGTCGTAGCGTCCCCGCGCGAGGTCACGCGGCCACGAGACCACGAGCCGCCCGCCGCCGGTGTCCAGGTGCCCGGCGTCGGGGCCCACCGGCTCTAGCGTCCCCTCGAACAGGTTCAGGCCCACCAGGTCCGCGGCGTACCCGGTCGCCGGCGCGTTGCGGATCGACTCGGGGGTCCCCTCCTGCGTGATCCGTCCGCGTTCGAGGACGGCGACACGATCGGCCATCGTCAACGCGTCGACCGGATCGTGCGCGACGAGGATGCAGGGGCCGTCGAAGCGGGCGATCGCGCGACGGATCGCCCGGCGGAGCTCCGCGCGGGCGGTCACGTCGACTGCGGCGAGCGGCTCGTCGAGGAGCAGCAGGCGTGGGTCGGCGGCCAGGGCACGGGCCAACGCGATCCGCTGCTGCTCGCCGCCCGACAGTGCGTCGGGTCGCGCCGACGGGTCCACCTCGGGGGCGAGGTCGGCGAGGAGTCCACCCGCCTCCTCGAGCGCGTCGCGCTTCGGCCGGCGCCGCGCGCGCAGTGGGAACGCGACGTTCTCGAGGGCCGAGAGCCGGGGGAACAGGGCGGCGTCCTGGAAACACATGCCCACCCGCCGCCGCTCGGGCGCGAGGTGCTCGACGCGCTCCCCGTCGAGCTCCACGAAGCCGAACGCGAGCGGCACGAGCCCGGCGAGCGCGCCGAGGAGCGTCGTCTTGCCCGCACCGTTCGGGCCGACGATCGCGAGCGCCGTGCCATCGTCCACCGCGAGCGACGCCCCGACGTGGAGCGATCCGCGGTCGACCTCGAGTTCGGCGCGGAGGGCCATCCCTCACCCGCTCCCGGTCCCGGTCACACGGTCACGCAGGGCGACGAGCACCGTCACCGAGATCACGACGAGGACGAGCGAGAGGGCGATGGCGCCCGCCGCATCCGTCTGGCGTGCCTGGTAGACGGCGAGCGGCAGCGTCTGGGTCCGGCCGGCGAGGTTCCCGGCGAACGTGATCGTCGCGCCGAACTCACCCAGCGCCCGCGCCCACGCCAGGACCGCGCCGGCGGCGATCTGCGGCGCCGCCATCGGCAGCACCACGCGCCGGAGCGTGTACCAGGGTCCGGCGCCCAGGGTCGCCGCCGCCCCCTCGAAACGCGGGTCGAGCGAGCGGAACCCGGCCTCGGCGGCCAGGACGACGAGCGGCATGGCCACGAACGTCGTGGCGATCACGGCGCCCCAGGTCGTGAACGTGAGCTGGATCCCGAACGTGTCGCGGAGCCAGCCCCCGATCACCCCGGAGCGCCCGAGCGCCGTCAGCAGCGCGATCCCGCCGACGACCGGCGGCAGGACGAGCGGGAGGATCACCAACGCACGCAG
>Ga0190270_10001733_pt1 | contig 10313 bp, 9 predicted proteins | sample Popmic320T_FD_133748 | JGI IMG/M metagenome (GOLD analysis project Ga0190270, IMG submission 133748) | Populus adjacent soil microbial communities from riparian zone of Weber River, Utah, USA - 320 T | ecosystem: Environmental > Terrestrial > Soil > Riparian zone | place: USA: Utah | collected... | reverse complement strand
GCGGAAGGCGCGGCCGAACATCCCCTCGAAGAGGCCTTCGATCTTCTGCTCGATGCTCCGGAGGACGCTCATGCGGTCGGGGAGTCATGCCCCCGGAACACGAGTCTAATGCTCGGACTTCAGCGCCAGCCCGGCCACCGTGAGCCACACGGCGATCACGACGGGGAGTGCAGGCCCGGCCGGTGCGGCGAGGAGCGTGGCGGTCAGCATCGCGGCGCCGAGACCGGCGATCCGCCACGGCGTCCGCGCGTACGGCAGGGCCACCGCGACCGCTGCGAGCGCGAGCGCTGCGAGCGCGAGACCCGCCGGAACGGCGTCGACGAGGATGCGCGCGGCCGTGACGGCGCTCTCGACGCCCTCGAGGCCGAGCGGCGGCGCGATCCCCTGGCCGAACGGCAGCTCGACGCCGCGCAGACCGGCGACGACGCCTGCGACGGCGACCGCGGCGAGCGTCTGGGCGGCCCGGCGGACGGCGCTCGCCATCCCGGCCAGCACGAGCGGGGCGAGCGCGAGCAGGCCGACGGCGGCGAGAACGGGTCCGGCGAGAAACGCGAGGCCCCAACGCGCGTCGCGCCAGTTGAGCGCCAGCCAGCCGAGCGCGAGCACGCCGTAGAGGATCGCGAGCCCGAGCGCGTAATTCCCGAGCGGTAGGACCGGCGCGGCGAGCGCGAGCGCCAGTCCCGCCCGGGGCACCTTGAACGCGGCGAACGCAGTCGCGGCTGCGAGCGCGGGCGCCCAGCCGGTCGGGTAGAAGGGAAGCGCGGTCGCACCGACGAGAGCGGCGACGCCGGCGAGCGCGGCCGGTGCCGCGCGCTCGGCGAGCGCGTGCGGCGCGACCCGTTCGCCCGTCGATGCACGCTTGCCGCCCGCGAGCGCCGCTCGCAGCTCCTTCGCCAGAGCGGCCGCGGGCGGCCGCTTGGCGGGGTCGTGCGCGAGCGCGTGCGAGATCGCGCCGAGCAGCCGCTTCGGCAGGTCGGGACGCTCGGGCTGCAGCGGCGGGCAGCCGGCCTCGATCGTCCCGGCCATCTGTGGCAGCGGGACGCCCCAGAACGGATGCTTGCCTGCGAGCGCCTCCCAGAGCAGGACCCCGACCGCCCAGATGTCGCTTGCCGCGCAGGCCTCCTCGCCGCGAAGGCGCTCCGGTGAGATGTAGGCAAGCGTGCCGGGGACGTCGCCGACGGCGGTCAGCGTCTCTGCCTCGTCGAACTGGGCGAGGCCGAAGTCGAGCAGCCGCACCGAGATGCCGTCGTCCTCGGCGAGGAGCACGTTCGACGGCTTGACGTCGCGATGGATGATCCCGCGGCTGTGCGCGTGCGCGAGCCCGTCGAGGATCTGGGCCGCAGCCTCGACGGCCTGGCCGTCCCTCAGCTCGCCGCCGCGCATCGCATCGCGCAGCGTGATGCCACCGACGTACTCGTAGGCGATGTAGACATGGCCGGCGTCGGAGCCGAAGCCGTACGCGCGCAGGCAGCGCTCGTGCCGGAGCCGCGACGCGGCCTCGGCCTCACGCTCCGCGCGGTGCGCGGCCTTTCCCTCCCTGGGGACGATCTTGAGGGCCACGTCGAGACCGTTTCGCTCGTCCCGGGCGAGCCAGACCGAGCCGGAGCCGCCGCTGCCGAGCGGGCGCAGTGGGCGGTAGCGGTCGAGAACGAGCTCCCCGCGAGGGAGCGCATGAGCAGCGGCGGACACGTCGTCTCCCGGGTTGGCCGCCGCACCAGCGTTTCCTGCCGCTGCCACCGCGCTGTCACGACCGAAGCAGCCGTTACAGTGGCCTCGTTCCACGCTTGCCATGAGCAGCCGCGACACTGATTTCGAGTTCGACTTCTTCGAGGAGCCCGAGACGCAGGAGGCTCCCGGGCGGAGCGACCGTACGCTCCGCCGCCCGCTGCGGGGCGGCCGCGGGCCTCGGATGCCGCGCGGCCCGATCCGGCCCCGCGCCGGCTTCACGCCGCTCCTGCGGCTGCTCGGTCTGATCGCCTTCGCGATCCTCATCGTCGTCCTGCTCCTGCTCTGGGCGCAGAGCTGCCAGGAGGACAAGAAGCACGACGCCTACAGCGACTACATGACGGGCATGTCCGCCGTGGCGCGCGACTCCGAGCGCGTCGGCCGCGAGCTGAGTGACGCGCTGACGACGCCCGGGATCAAGCCCGCCGAGCTGCAGAAACAGCTGGCGGGCCTCGCCCAGCAGCAGGAAATCGGCGTCGATCGCGCGCGCAAGCTCGATTCGCCCGGGCCGCTGCTCGACCCGCACGAGCGTTCGATCGAGGCGCTCGCGTTCCGAGCGGACGGCCTCGCCGGTCTGGCGGAGGCGTTCAGACGCACCCAGGGCTCGAAGGACGCGGCGGCGGCCGGTGCGTTGCTGGCCTCGCAGGCAGAGCGGTTCGTCGCCAGCGACGTCGTCTGGGACGACCTCTTCAAGGCACCGTCGGTGATCGTGCTTCGGAGCGAGAACATCAGCGGCGTCGAGGTGCCGGACTCGAACTTCATCCAGACGCCCGATCTCGCGAGCACGCGCGCGATGGTGCCCATCTGGGAGCGCATCAACGGCTCCGCCGCCTCGGGCTCGACGGGCGGCACGCCGAGCGGCCTGCACGGCACGAACATCGAGTCGGTGAAGGTGATCCCCGGCGGGCAGACGCTCTCTCAGACGACGGAGAACACGGTCGAGGCATCGACCGACCTCGGCTTCGCCGTCACGATCGCGAACGGGGGCGATAGCCAGGAGGTCAAGATCCCCGTGACGCTGACGATCCAGCAGAGCCCGACCCCGATCGTGAAGAAGCAGACGATCGACATCATCAATCCCGACGAGACGAAGACCGTCGTCTTCCGGGACTTCCCCTCGGTCGACTTCGGCGAGCGGCGCGTGATGCGGATCGACGTCGATCCGGTGCCGGGCGAGGCCAAGACCGACAACAACACCGCCGAGTACCCGATCATCTTCTCCCTGGGGGCGTAAATGGCCCGCCTGGCAGCAAGTAGGGCGCCTCTGGCGCGCGATCTGCGGCGCGACGCCGCGTCCTCAGTCGCGGCAATACCGTCGGGTATTGCCGCTCCCTGCGTCCTTGCCTCGCGCGCATCCCGCGCGCCAGAGACGCGAAATCGCTACCGGGCGGGCCATTAGCTTGAGCGCCGAGCTGATCCTCGCGATCGCCGCGGCGGCTGCGGCCGCCGTCGCGCTCGGCATCTGCTTCTGGCTGTGGGTGCGGGTCCGGCGGCTGCGGAACGCGCAGCGCGTGCTGCTCGGCGGCGGCCGCGCCGATCTCGTCGACTTCGCCGTCTCGCTGCAGGGGCGGATCGACGACCTCCACCGAGCCGTCGACGAGGTCGCGGCGGGGCTGTCGCGGGTCGACCGCCGCGTCGACGGCTCGCTCACGAACACTGCCGTCGTCCGCTACGACGCCTACGCCGGTACCGGCGGCCACCAGTCCGCCTCGTTCGCATTTCTCGACGACAACCGCACCGGCACCGTCGTGACCGCGATCCAGGGCCGCGACTACGCGCGCCTCTACGTCAAGGAGCTCGATCAGGGTCGCGCGCCGATCGCACTCTCCCCCGAGGAGCTCGAAGCGGTCGAGCGGGCGATGGCCCGCTAAAACCGCCGGAAACAGCGCAACTCGCTGGTACTCTCTGCTCGAGTTGCAACAGGTCCTCGTGCTGAATGCAAGCTACGAACCGCTGAACGTCTGCTCGGTTCGGCGAGCGCACGTGCTCGTCTGGAAAGGGAAGGCGGAGGTGCTCGAGAGCCTGCCCAAGGGCCTGCGCTCGGCGACGGACACGTACGTGTGGCCGCACGTGATCCGGCTCGTCCAGTACGTCCGCGTCCCGCGCGCGATCCAGCGCAAGATCTCCCGCCGGGCGCTGTTCGCCCGCGACGGCTGGCGCTGTGTCTACTGCGGGACCGCCTCGGGCAGGCTGACGCTCGACCACGTGATCCCACGGTCGAAGGGCGGCGAGTCGATCTGGGAGAACGTGGTCACCGCGTGCGCGCCCTGCAACCTGCGCAAGGGCGACCGGCTGCTCGAGGACTCGGGACTGCACCTGAAGCGGCCGCCGCGGCCGCCGGCACCGGTGCTCTTCATCCACCTGGCGACGCCGACGATCCCGCAGGTCTGGCAGCAGTACCTTCCGGCTTCGGCCTCGGCGGCCGCCTAGCGCGTGGCGTTCACCTGCACGGTCTGTGGCGAGACCCATGCGGGCGAGACGCGCGACATCCGGCTCGGCCTGCCCCAGCCGATCTTCCGCCTCGACGACGACGAGCGGCTGCAGCGGGCCTACGTCGAGGACGACTTCGCCGTCCTGCACGACGCGAACGGCGACCGCCACTTCGTGCGCGGGCTGCTGGAGCTGCCGATCCCCGAGGAGGACGGCCGCTTCGGCTACGGCAGCTGGATCGAGGTGAGCAAGCAGGACGTCACCGAGCTCGGGGAGCTGTGGGACGACGAGGACGGCTGGCGGAGCGGCCCGTTCAGCGGCACGCTCGCGAACGAGCTGAGCCCGTACTTCGCGACCGAGGGTCTCTCGGTGAGGCTGCGGCTCCGCGACGTTTCGCTGCTCCCGCTCGTCGAGCTCGAGGACGGCGAGCACGAGCTCGTGCGGGCGCAGCGGAACGGGATCTCGTCCCACCGCGCGCACGAGCTGGCGGCGACGGTCGCCTGACCTTCAGTCGCGCTCGACGGGGCCGAGCGCGTACCACTCGCTGAACGAGCCTGGATAGAGGCGCGCGTCGTCGCGGCCGGCGAGGTGGAGGTCGTGCAGAACGGCGCAGGCCGTGACGCCGGAGCCGCAGTAGACGACGAGATCGGGCGCGACCAGCAGCTCGGTCGGTAGCGGTGACTCGTCCAGGAAGAAGCGGTTCAGAGCGCCCGGGATCCGGCCGGCGACGGGGTCGATCGGCTCCGTCTCGCCGCGCCAGCGCTCCGGCGCGCGCGCGTCGACCAGGGTCAGCGACACGTCGTCGAGCCGCTCCAGCAGCTCTGCCGCGTCGGCCGTGTCGTCGGTTCGAACCCGCGGGACGAATCTCGCCGGCGAGATCTCCTCCTCGGCGGGGGCGAACGGGCCGTGCCACGCGCCGAGCGGGATCACCGCCGCCGAGTCGTGCCCGAAGTGGCGTAGCAGCCACCAGAGCCGCGCGGCCCAGCCCGTGCCGTCGTCGTAGCCGACGACGAGCGTGTCCGGCCCGATCCCGGCCGCGGAGGCCCAGGCCGAGAAGGCGTCGGCGCTCGGAAGTGGATGGCGCCCGCCGCCGACGTCGCCCGTCAGCTCGCGTTCGGGATCGGCATGTGCTGCGCCCGGGACGTGACCCGACAGATAGGCGTCCCGCGGACGGCAGTCGACGAACCGGGTCTCCACGCCGCCAGGCTACCGATGCATGAAATCCAGCTATAGTGAATAGTATTCATTCACGGTAAGGAGCGAGATGAGCAGGATCGCGGTGGTCGCCTTTTCCGGCGGCCTCGACACGAGTTGCATCGTCAGCTGGCTGAAGGAGGACTGGTACGGCTTCGACGAGGTCGTCGCCGTCCTCGTCGACGTCGGCCAGGAGTTCGACCTCGAGGCGTCGATCGACCGCGGCCGTGCCGCCGGCGCCGACGACGTCATCCTCGTCGACCGGAAGGCCGCGTTCGCGGACGAGCAGTGTGCGCGCGCGATCAAGACGAATGCGCTCTACGAGGGCAAGTACCCACTCGTCTCCGCTCTTTCGCGCCCGGTGATCGCGCAGGCTGTCGCAGAGCTCGCCGTCGAGCTCGGGGCCGAGGCCGTCGTGCACGGGTGCACCGGCAAGGGGAACGACCAGCTTCGCTTCGAGCTCTCGTTCAAGGCAACCGACCCCGGCCTGCACGTGATCGCCCCGCTGCGCGACCGGATCTGGACGCGCGACGAGGAGATCGAGTACGCGCTCGACCATGGGATCCCCGTCCAGGCGACCCAGGCGGCGCCGTTCTCGATCGACGAGAACCTCTTCGGCCGCGCGATCGAGGCGGGCGTCCTCGAGAACCCGTGGGCGGCGCCGCCGGACGAGCCGTACGCGCTGACGAGCGATCCCTCCGCCGCGCCCGAGCCGGTCGAGGTGACGATCGGCTTCACAGCGGGCGTGCCCGTCTCGCTCGACGGCGAGGAGCTGCCGCTCGCGGAGCTGATCGCGCGGCTGAACGTGCTCGCCGGCGCCTACGGGATCGGGCGGCTCGACATGATCGAGAACCGCGCCGTCGGGATCAAGAGCCGCGAGGTCTACGAGGCACCCGCCGCGATCGTCCTGATCGAGGCGCACTCCGCGCTCGAGGACGTCGTGCTGACGAAGGACGAGGCCCGGATCAAGCGCGGGCTCGAGCAGCGCTGGACCGAGCTCGTCTACGAGGGGCTCTGGTTCAGCCCCGCACGCGACGCGATCGACGCCTTCGTCGACGCGACGCAGGCGCTCGTCGAGGGCGACGTCCGCGTCTCCCTGCGGCCGAACACAGCCGTCGTCACTGGCCGGCGCTCGCCGCACATGCTCTACGCGGAGCAGCTGGCGTCGTACGGCGCGGGCGAGACCTTCCCCCACGCGGCCGCCGAGGGCTTCGTCAAGATCGCCTCGCTCGAGGTCGAGCTCGCGGCCGCCCGCAAGCGGGCGACGACGAACGCATGACGCTCTGGGCGGGCCGGGTCGCGCGGACGCTCGACCCGGCCGTGGCCGCGTTCCTGCGCGCGGACGACGCCGAGCTGCTGCCGTACGACTGCGAGGCGACCGCGGTCCACGCCCGGCGTCTGCACGCTGCCGGTCTGCTCGACGCCGGCGAGCTGGCCGAGGTGGAGTCGCGGCTCGCCGAGATCGCCGTCGGTGGCGGGATCGAGCCCGACGACGAGGACGTGCACACGGCGATCGAGCGCCTGCTCGGCGACGTCGGCCGGAAGATCCATGCCGGACGGTCGCGAAACGATCAGGTCGCTGCGGCATTCAGGCTCTACGTCGCCGACGCGGCCGGCGAGGCGCGGGCGGCGATCGCCGCGCTCGCGACCGCGCTCCTCGATCGCGCGGAGGCGGATGCCGAGACGCCGATGCCGGGCTACACGCATCTCCAGCGGGCGCAGCGGGTCACGGTCGGTCACCACCTGCTCGCCTGGGTCGAGATGCTCGAGCGCGACCTCGTCCGCTTCGCAGCCGCCGCGGCGGCCGCGGCAGCGAGCCCGCTCGGCGCCGGCGCGCTCGCCGGCTCGACGCTGCCGCTCCCCGCGCCCGCACACCAGCTCCGGAACTCCCTCGACGCGGTCGCCGACCGCGACTTCGCGCTCGACTACCTCTACGCGGTCACGGTCTGCTTCGTCCACCTCTCCAGGATCGGCGAGGAGCTCGTGCTCTGGACGACGACGGAGTTCGGCTTCGCGCGCCTCGGTGAGGACGCCGCCACGGGCTCTTCGATGATGCCGCAGAAGCTGAACCCCGATGTCGCCGAGCTCGCGCGCGGCAAGTCGGGGACGGCGATCGGACGTCTGACCGGGCTCCTGGCGACGGTGAAGGGGCTGCCGCTCGCCTACAACCGCGATCTCCAGGAGGACAAGACCCCCGTCTTCGCGGCGCGCGCCGACCTCGCAGGCGCGCTGGCCGCGCTGAGCGCGCTCGTGCGCGGGCTCGAGCTCGACCGGGAGCGGCTCGCGGCTGCTGCGGCCGATCCGCTGCTGCTCGCCACCGACGCGGCCGAGGAACTCGTTCGGGAGGGAGTGCCGTTCCGCGACGCGCACGAGCAGGTGGCCGAGTCTGTGCGGGACGGCAGCTACGAAGCCCCTGCGCCTGCCGACCGGCCCGCACCCGGTCCTCGCGGGGTCGCTGCGGCGATCGCTGCGGCCCGCACCCGCCTCGAAGCCGTGTGACGCCGGCCGCCTGCGGCGGCGTAGACAGGGCATGAAAACTCGAATCCTCCCAATCGTAGGGCTGCTGACGTTCGTCGGCGTCTTCGCGGCCATCTCGCTCCCGGGGCCGGCGTCGAGCGCAGCGGCCGACGCGGGCGGCATCACCGTCCAAGGCACGGCGTCCGTTGCCGCCGTCCCCGACCGGGCCGAGCTCTCGTTCGGCGTCGAGACCCAGGGCCAGACGGCTCGGGCGGCGCTGTCGGCGAACGCGGCCGAGATGCGCGGCGTGATCGCGGCGCTCAAGACGGCCGGCGGCACCGAGGTCAAGACGCAGTCGATCTCGCTCTCGCCGCGATACGGCGAGCAGAACGCCGTGCAGGCATTCGTCGCCACCAACAGTGTCTCGGCCGCGATCAAGGAGATCGGGAGGGCCGGTGTACTGATCGACGCGGCCGTGAACGCGGGCGCGAACCAGGTCTACGGCCCGTCGCTTTCCCGCGGCGACCAGGACGAGCTCTACCGCAATGCCCTCGAGGCCGCCGTGGCCGACGCCCGCGCGAGCGCGCAGGCGCTCGCATCGGCCGCGAATCTCTCGCTCGGGCGCATCACGGCGATCGTCGAAGGCGGCGGCTCGGCGCCGCAGCCCTTCGCCGCCGCCGACAAGGCGATGGAGGCCGGGCCGACCCCGATCGAGCCAGGCACGCAGCAGGTGACCGCGGTCGTCTCCGTCACCTTCTCCGTTTCCTAGCCCGAAGCGGACATGTCCCAGGGTCTGTCCCTGGGACATGTCCGGCAGCGTCAGGTCGCGTTGCCGCCGGGTTTGCGGGCATCCGGGCGGTGCTCTAGTCTGGACTCGGATGCGCCCGCCCACGAAGAACCGGCTCATTTCCCGCTTCTTCGTAGCGCGCGTGCTTACGCGCTAGCCGGCGCTCCGTTCTCCGCCACGCCGGCTAGGTCGAGCTTCCAGGCGGTTCTCCTTTCCGTATGTCCGATCCCTCCAGGGGGCATCTGTGCACCACGCCAGTGACGAGCAGCGCAGCGAGCGCGACGCATGTGGCATCGGCTTCGTGGCCGACGCGCAGGGCCGCGCCTCGCGGCAGATCCTGGACGCCGCGCTCGAGGGCCTCGCAAACGTGCGTCACCGCGGCGCTGTCGCGGCGGATCGCCGCACCGGCGACGGCTCGGGCCTGCTGCTGCCGATCCCGGCCGCGCTCGTGCCGGGGCCGTGGTGCGGTCTGGCGCACGTGTTCCTCCGCGACGAGAGCGCCCGGGCGCGGATCGAGAGCGCGTGCGAGCACGAGGGAATCGAGCCGGCCGGCTGGCGGACGGTCCCGATCGACCCCGGTGCGCTCGGCGACACCGCGCGTGCGAGCCTGCCGTCGATCGAGCAGCTCGTCCTGCTGCGGCCGTTCGGGCTCTCCGCCGGCGAGGCCGAGCTCCGTGCCTATCGCGCCCGCCGCCGCACCGCGCGGATTCCGGGCGCGTACGTGTCCTCCCTCTCCTTCCGGACGGTCACCTACAAGGCGCTCTGCGCCGCCGACCAGCTCGGTGCGTTCTATCCCGAGCTTCGCCAGGGATCGCTCGAGGTGCCGTTCGCGGTCTTCCATCAGCGCTTCTCGACCAACACGAGCCCGTCGTGGGAGCGGGCGCAGCCCTTCCGGCTCCTCTGCCACAACGGCGAGATCAACACCATCGACGGCAACGTGCGGGCAATGCGGGGCCGGGAGGTCGAGCCAGGGGTGGCCGGCGTGCTCGAAGAGTCGGGCTCCGACTCCGCGCTGCTCGACAACGCGCTCGAGCTGCTCGTGCGCGGCGGCCGCGACGTCCGTCACGCCGCCTCGATGCTCCTGCCACGCGCCTGGCAGGAGGACGAGGGGCTCGATCGGGACGTGGCTGCCTTCCACAGCTACCACGCAGGACTCGTGGAGCCGTGGGACGGACCGGCCGCGATCGTCTTCACGGACGGGCGCGTCGTCGGCGCGGCGCTCGATCGCAACGGGCTGCGGCCACTCCGGGTCGCGAGCGTAGGCTCGCTCGTCACCTGTGCCTCCGAGGCCGGTGCGGTGCCGCTCGATCCGTCCGCCCGCGTGCGGCGCAGCCGTCTCGGCCCCGGCGAGTTGCTCGCCGTCGATCCCGGCCTGGGTTTCGAGGAGGACGCTGCGATCTCCCGCCGGCTCGCGCGCGCCCGCCCCTACCGTCGCTGGCTCGGCGAGGGCCGCCGGACGGTCGCGCCGGGTCAACCCCTCGATCCGCGGGACGAGGAGCTGACGCCGCGCCAGCTCGCCGCCGGTTACACGAGAGAGGACATCACGCTGCTGCTGCGACCGAGCGCGGCCGACGGCCGTGAGCCCACGTCGTCGATGGGCGACGATACGGCGCTGCCACCGCTGGCGGGCCGTGCGCGTCCCCTCTTCTCGTACCTGAGGCAACGATTCGCGCAGGTGACGAACCCGCCGATCGACCATCTGCGCGAGCGCTCGCTGATG
>Ga0190270_10001732_pt1 | contig 10317 bp, 7 predicted proteins | sample Popmic320T_FD_133748 | JGI IMG/M metagenome (GOLD analysis project Ga0190270, IMG submission 133748) | Populus adjacent soil microbial communities from riparian zone of Weber River, Utah, USA - 320 T | ecosystem: Environmental > Terrestrial > Soil > Riparian zone | place: USA: Utah | collected... | reverse complement strand
GTGCTCGACGAGGATCCCGAGGAAGCGCTCGAGCGACCCGAGCAGCGCGCGATGGATCACGACCGGCGAGTGCTCGCGGTTGTCGGCGCCCATGTACGTGAGCCCGAACTGCTGCGGCATCTGGTAGTCGAGCTGGATCGTCCCCATCTGCCAGCTCCGGCCGAGAACGTCCGTCATGTGCAGGTCGATCTTGGGGCCGTAGAACGTGCCCTCGCCCGGCGAGATCGCGTACTCGAGCCCATGGCGCTGGAGCGCGGACTCGAGAGCCGCTTCCGCGTGATCCCACTGCTCGTCGGTACCGAGCCTGTTCTCGGGTCGGGTCGAGAGCTCCGCGCGCGGGGTGACGCCGAAGCGGTCGTACAGGTAGTTGACGAAGTCGATCATCCCGTCGATCTCGCCCTGGATCTGCTCCTCCGTGACGAACACGTGCGCGTCGTCCTGCGTGATGTGCTTCACGCGGAGGAGGCCGTGCAGCGTGCCTCCGCGCTCGTCGCGGTGGAGCGTGGACGATTCGGCGTAGCGGATCGGAAGGTCGCGGTAGGAGCGCAGCTGCGATCCGAAGAGGAGCATGTGCCCCGGGCAGTTCATCGGCTTCAGCGCCAGCGGCTCCTCGCCCTCGTGCGGCTGGACGAAGAACATGTTCTCGCGGTAGTTGTCGTAGTGACCAGAGGTGATGTACGTCTGGATGTCGTAGAGGAGCGGCGTCTTCACCTCGACGTACCCGCGCTTGCGGTTCTCTCGGCGGCGCAGGTCCTCGAGCGCATTCCAGAGCACCATCCCCTTCGGATGCCAGAACGGCGAGCCGGGCGAGTGGTCGGAGAGGTGGAAGAGGTCGAGCTGGACTCCGAGCCGGCGGTGGTCTCGCGCCCGTGCCTGCTCGAGCCGCTCGAGGTGCGCGTCGAGGTCCGCCTGTGAGAAGAAGGCCGTGCCGTAGATGCGCGTGAGCTGCGTGTTGCTCTCGTCGCCGCGCCAGTACGCGCCCGCGAGGCTCGTGAGCTTCACGGCCTTGATCGGCGTCGCGTTCTGCAGGTGCGGGCCGCGGCAGAGGTCTGTGAACGCGCCCTGCGTGTAGAGGGAGATGTCACCGTCCGCGTCGCGGGCGAGCTCGACCTTGTACGGCTGCTCCTCCGCCTCGAAGCGGGCGACCGCGTCCGCGCGCTCGACCTCCTCGCGCGCCCACTCGCGACCCTCCGCGATCTCCTTGCGGATCTCGTCCTCGATCGCCCCGAGGTCGGCGTCGGAGATCGGTTCCGGGAACTCGAAGTCGTAGTAGAAGCCGTCGGCGATGGGCGGGCCGATCGCGATCCTCACGCCCGGGTGCAGCCGCATGACCGCCTCCGCGAGGAGATGCGCCGTCGAGTGCCGGAGCACGTACAGCGCATCGGGATCCTCGGTGTCGCGCGTCGTGAGGAACTGGACGTGCTCGCCGTCGACGAGCGGAAGGCGCAGATCGCGCGTCGCACCGTCCACGCGGGCGACCACCGCTTGCTCGGCGAGCTTCGGGCCGATCGCGCGGGCAGCATCGAGGCCGCTGGCGCCGTCGGCGAGCTCGAGCTCCGAGGAGTCGGGAAGGACGATCTTCATCGCGCAGGTGAGGATAGACAGGCCTCGGGGATACTTCAGCGGCATGCGTACAGGCACCTTGGCCGCCGTCGCAGTGGCGCCGCTGTTCTTTCTCGTGGTGCTCCTCGCGCGGCCGGCTATCGACGGCGCGTGGGAGAACCATCCCGCGCACTTCTGGCTCGTGCTCGTCGCGGCGCTCGTCGCGACGGCGCTCGGCTTCAGCGTGACGACCGCCGCGCGCCGGCGCCGCGACGCGCGGCTGTTCCTCATCTCCCTGGCTTTCATCGCGAGCGCTGCGTTCCTCGGCCTGCACGCGCTCGCGACGCCGGGCGTTCTGCTCGGGCCGAACGCGGGGTTCGAGCTGGCGACACCTTTCGGGCTCCTGCTCGCCGCGATGTTCGCGGCCGGCGCCGCGCTCGAGCTCCGGAGCGACCACGCCGAGCGGGTCTTGCGGTGGGCTCCCTCGCTCCTCGTCGCCCTCGGAGCGATCGTCGCCGTGTGGGCGACAGTCTCACTCGCCGAGCTCCCTCCGCTCGACGACCCGCTCGCAGCGGAGCAGCTCGACGGCTGGCAGCTTCTCCTCGCGGCGCTCGGCGTCGCGCTCTTCGGGGTCGCCGCCTTCGGCTTCCTACGTCTCTATCGGAGGCGACAGGAGCGCTTCGTCCTCGCGATGGCGCTCGCGTTCGTCTTGCTCGCCGAGGCGATGGTGGTGATCGCGTGGGCCGTCAACTGGCAGCTGTCCTGGTGGGAGTGGCACATCCTCATGCTCGGCTCGTTCCTGCTTATCGCGTTCGTCGCGCGCGCAGAGTGGCACGAGGAGCGCTTCAGCGCGCTCTATCTCGACGAGACGCTGGCGGGAGCACGCGAGGTGAGCGTGGTCCTCGCCGATCTGGCGGGATACACGCAGTTCAGCGAGGCACGCCCGCCGGACGAGGTCGCGGTAATGCTGAACTCGTACTTCGAGCAGATCATCCCGCTGATGGAGGGCGCAGGCGGCGAGGTGCACCAGATCGTCGGTGACGAGCTGATGGTCATCTTCGGAAAGGACGCGGCGGTCACGGATCACGCGTTCCGCGCCGCGGAGGCCGCGCTCGTCCTTCAGCGTGTCGCCCAGCGGACCGCAGCCGAGCACGACGACTGGCCGCGGTTCCGCGTCGGCGTGTCGAGCGGCGAGGTCCTCGCTGCCGTCGTCGGAGCGACGCGTGGCCACCGCAAGCACGGCGTCGTCGGGGACGTCGTGAATCTCGCGGCGCGCTTGCAGGCGGCCGCTCCCGTCGACGGCGTGCTGATCGACGAGGAGACGTTTCGCGAGCTCGGTTCGCAGGCGGTCGTGGAGGCGGTCCCGCCTATGCGGGTGAAGGGGAAGCGCGAGCCCGTGACTGCGTTTCGGCTCCATCGTCTCGCAACGGGCGGTGACTAGGGCGGAGGACGGCTCTTCCGATCCGTCGGCCCGATCGCGAGCTCCAGCTCGAGCTCATCGAGCGCGTCTCTGAGGATCGCGATGCGCTCGGCGACGGGTGCATGGCCCTGCGGGTCGATTGGTGACGGGCCCTTGACCCCGTAGCGCTGGCGCAGGGCCTCCCGCCGGTCGATCTCGCGCGCCTCCTCCATCGAGTTGAGGACGACGCCGATGAGCACGTTCAGGACGATGAATGCGGCGATGAGGATGAAGCTCACGAAGTAGAGCCACGCCCACGGCTCGAACTCCATCGCGTCCGCCATGTAGACGGGGAAGTCCTCGAGGGTGAGCATCACGAACAACGTCAGCATCGCGCGGCCGATGTTCCCCCACTGCTCGGGCAGCTCGTCCCCGAACCAGATCCAGCCGACCATCCCGTAGACGAAGAGGATCATGGCCGTCACCGCCCCGATCGACGCCAGCGGCGGGACGCTGCGCCAGACGCCGAGCAGCAGGATGCGAAGATCGGGGAGCACACGGACGATCCGCACGACGCGCAGCAGCCGGAGGAGCCGCAAGAGCGTCGAGTTCTGGCGAATCCCCGGGACGAAGACGGCCAGGATGACGATGAAGTCGAAGACGTTCCAGCCGTTGCGGAAGAACGCGAGCGGTCTCGGCCAGTACGACGCCATCCGGAGCGCGAGCTCGACGAGGAAGATCCCGAGGCAGATCCCGTTGACGACGAACAGCGCGTCGCCCCAGCGATCCTCGACGCCCTCGTACGTCTGGAGCCCGAGCACGGCGGCGTTCACCGCGATCGTCGCGACGACGATCGTCGTGAAGATCGGCGAGTCGACGACCCGGGCGAGCGCGTTCCTTTCAGCCACCGCCAGGAATTCTTCCGACATGGCCGGTCGGCGCGAGCCCTCCCTACACTCCGTTCGATGAGCGACGCTGCCGAGCCCTCCGGACGGGTCGGGCGACTCGCGCGGCGGCCTCTCGAGCAGGTCGGCGGAGTCGCGCGTGGAATCCTGCGTGCCCTCCCCCGCGCCGTCGAGGACATGTTCACGGACCGCTGCACACAGTACGCGGCCGCGATCGCCTACCGCGTCCTCTTCTCGCTCTTCCCGCTGACGATCGCGCTCGTCTCGATCTTCGGCCTCGTGCTCCAGGACGACGAGCTGCGCCAGACGGTCGTCGACGAGCTCATCGACTTCCTCCCGGTATCCGAGTCGGGACAGGGGAACATCCAGCAGTCGGTGGAGGAGATTGCGACGCCGCTCTCGGCGATCGGGTTGATCTCGCTCGTCGCACTGCTCTGGGGGGCGTCGGGGATGATGGCGTCGATCCGGCTCGGGCTGGAGGCGGCGATGAAGGTCGATCGCGGACGGCCGGCCGTCCGCGCGAAGCTCGTCGACTTCGTGCTCGTCGCGGCCGGCGGCGTGCTCGTGATCCTGATCGTCGGGATCTCGGCCCTCGGCGCGTTCTTCAGCCAGCTCGTCGACCGCTTCACGGAGTGGGCGAACATCGCCACGCCTTCGGGGATCCTCCTGCGGGACGGAGTCCAGCTCGTCGCGATCGCGGTCACCGTGTTGCTCCTCTACCGATTCGTCCCGGCGCGGAAGATACGCCGGCGAGGCGCGCTCGCGGGAGCGATCCTGACGGCCGTCGGCATCTGGGGCGCGACGAAGGTGCTCGCGGTCGTGTTCGCCGACTTCTCGCGCTACAACCTCATCTACGGCTCGCTCGCGGGCGTCATGACATTCCTGTTCTTCGTCTACGTCGTCGCCTGGATCCTGCTGCTCGGCGCCGAGTTCGCCTATGCCTGGTCACAGCCACCCGGGCCACCCGGCCCGCCGCTGAGGGCGCAGGTCGTCGGCGCCGTCACCGGCCTCTTCATTCATCGCGAGGAGGAGGACGACGCGGCTAGCGAAGAGCCGGCTCGTCGACCGTGAGCGTCTTCGCGTCGGCGTCGAGCGTGCACGTGACGCCGAGCGGGAGTGCCACGAGATGCTTCGTATGGCCGAGCGGAAGGCCGTAGATCACCGGAACGCCGAGCGAGCCGAGCCGCTCCTCGAGGACGTCCTCGATCGTGCGCGAGCGCGCCCATTCCGAGACCGGCCGCAGGTCGCCGTAGTCGGACTCCTCCATCTGGCCGACGACAACTCCCGCGACCTGCTCGAGCTTGCCGGCGTCTCGCGGCCGCAGCCACGCCGATGGTGCCGCCGGCTGGAAGCGGCTTGCCGAACCGTGTGGCCGCGGTCACCTGCAGATCCGGACGGTCTGGCTCGCCTCGGCCTCGCGGCCGCGGACGTCCGAGACGACTGCTCGAAGCGTGTGCGCGCCCTTGCGCTTCCCGCTCGTGCGCCACGTCGTCTCGTAGAGCCCGGCGACGTTCTTCCGTACGCGTCCGATCTGCCGGGCGCCGTCGAAGAAGCCGACGGACGAGATCTGCACGTTGTCGTTCGCCACGACCAGCAGCTTCTGGCGCGCAGCAAGGCACTTTCCCTGCTCCGGAGTGATCCAGGTGATCGTCGGGCGGTTCACCGCCTGAGCACGGATTCCCTGGAACCGCGTGTTCGGAAGCGGGCTGTCGGAGTCCGTGTTGATGTTCTTCGACTCCTGGAAGTCGGACGCGACGACCTGCATGAACTGCGTGCCCTGCCCGAGTGCCAGCGCCTCGCGCGGCACGGAGAACGCCGCAACACCGGTCGCAGGGTCGAACAACGTCGCTCCGACCGACGAGCGGCGGGCCGACGGCCCGAAGAAGAGCTGCAGCGCAAGAGGGTCGACGCCGGACTTCGCGTCCGTGATCCTCGCGACGATCGTCGGGCGTCCGCTCGAGAGCGTCCGCGTGACGATGCGCACCGTCGGCGGTCGCACGTCGTTCACCCAGGAGCGAAGCGTGTACGGGCCTGCGAGCGAGCGGCCCGTAAAGAGATCGCGGCCCGAGTCGACCGAGATGTAGTAGCGCCCTGGCGGCAGGAAGACACCTCCTGCCGTCCCTATCGAGTAGAGGAAGTCGGGAAGGCTCCCGTTCACGTTCACCGGGATCCCTGCGTACCCGAGGACGTCGTTCTCGTCGAGTGAGCCCATGAACCATGGGTGGATCGGCTGATTCGAGCTCAGGAGCGCAGTGATGGAGGCATCGAGCCTCGGCACCGGTTTGACGACCACCACGCCGGCGTTGACGGCCTGGCGCGTGATGTCGAGCGAGTAGATCTTCTCCTTGCCGTCGTCGTTCACGGCCGGGTCGACTCCGAAGATCCCGAGGATCGAGAACGGCGACGTCGGCCAGCGGTAGACGCTCGCGCGATCCTCACCGGTGCGCGTGTCTCCCGACTGCATGGTCTTGAGCGCTGTGACCGGCGCACCGGTGAGCGACGACCGTGAGACCCTGAATGCGTATGGAATCCGCCTCACGTCGCTCCCGCGCCTCAACAGCACGAAGCCGAAGTTGTCCCCCTGCACCGCACCGGCGGATGCGCGAGCGGTGATCTGCATGATCGCGCTTCCCCCCGGCCCGATCGTCACGGGGGCAGCCTCGACCGCCGCCCCGGCTGACGCCACCTGCGGCTGGACGTCGGCGACCCACGTTCCCGCGCCGTCGCCGCCGTCGGAGATCGTCACCGGAATCGCCTTCGAATTCGCTCCGCCTCCCGCGACGAGATAGCCGAACGAGAGCGACTGCGGAACCGAGAAGATCAGCGGCTTGTCGGCCGCAGAGACGCGGACCATCCCGGCGCCCTGGACGATCACCGAGGCCTCCTGCGTGAGCGACGTATCGGCGAACGAAGGCCCGGCCGTCGACATGAGCGCCGACTTCATCTGGTCCGGTGTCCACGACGGATGGCGCTGGGTCAGAAGGGCAGCGACGCCGGCGATGTGCGGCGCCGAGAAGCTCGTCCCGTCGAGGATCGCGTAGTCATCGCCTGCGAACTCGGGGAGCGTCGACGAGAGGATCTGCGCGCCCGGGCCCATGACGTCGGGCTTGAGCGCGTGTCCGAACGGCGTGAGACCACCGGCCGAGAAGCTCGTCGGCACGCCTGCCCACGTCGTGGGCACCTCGCTGATCTCGCGGGAGAAACGGACAGTCACCGCGCCGCCGTTCCCGGCAGCGGCCGCGCGGATCCGTGCTCCGTCGAGGTCGGAGATCGTCCCGCCTGGAACGCCGGAGAAGAGGGCGAAGCTCGGATCGCCAGGGCGATTCTCGGCGATGACCATGCCGACGGCTCCCGCTTCGCGCGCACGTGCCTGTTTCGCGCCGTACGGGCAGCCGCCGCGGCTCACGAGGGCGATCGCGTTCCGAAGCGAACCCGCGGCGAGCGATCCGCCACACAGCTGCCGGTCGGCACCCCCGATCGTCCCCACGTCGACGAGCCGCTGGTCGGCCGAGATCCACGAGGGCGGAATGCTGTCTGCCGGCGCGAAGGGGATCCGCCCGACGCCGCCGGGCGCACGCACCGTTATGGACGGGCCGAACACGTGGGCGTTCGCGACGGCACCGACGCTGATCGCGTCGGGAGCCGTTGCGGGCGATCCGGCCGTCCCGAGCCCGAAGAAGTCGCGGTCGTTTCCTGCCGAGATGATCGGCACGACGCCGGAGCGGACGACGTTCGCGACCGCTTCGATGAGGACATCCGTCCGCGGATCCGCCTGCGGGCCGCCGCCCGAGAAGTTGATGACGTCCATGCCGTCGCGGACGGCCGCCTCGAAGGCGGCCACGATCTCCGGGCTGTTCGCCGAGCAGCAGCCGCCGAGCGGCGCTGGAGCGGGGACGTTGAAGACGCGGTAGTTGCCGATGTGCGCGCGCGGCGCAACTCCCTCGAGGTCGTCGACCGCAGGATGGCAGCCGCCCTGCGCCTCGACGCAGACGCCCTGCCGTCCCGCCTCCACGTCCGTCTTGACGCCTGCGATGACGCCCGCGACGTGCGTGCCGTGGAACGAGCGGTCGCGGTCGAGCGGTGCACCCGATGCGCCCGCCCCTGCGAACCCACGCGACACGATGACCTTCGCGGAGGACGGCCCGGATCCCGGCTTCGGGAAGCCTGCCGGGTAGGAGAAACCGGCGGGGGCGAGGAACGGATGCGCGATGTCGACGCCGTCGTCGACGACGGCCACCTTCACGCCTTCGCCACGGGCGCCCGTGAGCCCCGAGAACGCGGGCGTGCCGAGCACCGACGGCCCGCGGTTCAGGCTCAGCGTGTACGTGTAGCTCGGGTAGACGCGGTTTGCGACCTCGACCTCGAGGAGATCCGGCAGCCGCGCGTACGGGACGCTGACGGCGAAGCCGTTGACGAGCACCTGATAGCGCCGTGAGACGGTTGCCTGTGGGACCTCCTCGCGGATGCTCGCGATCGCCTTCGCCTGCGCAGCCTCGAGCTTTCCGAGGTACGAGCGCGAGAACGACGACGCGACGTTTAGCTTGACGTCGGCGCCGAGCCCGGGGAGCCGCCTCGCGAAGGTCGCCGCGGCAAGCGGCGGATCGTCGAGAGTGACGATGACGCGTACGCGATCGTCCGCGGTCCTCGTAAGGCCCGAGAGGTCAGGCGCCGGTCGCACCTTCTGCATCGCCTGCGCGATGACGTCACGGGGCGTGCGATCGAGCGAGCCGGAAGCGGTCCCGGTGATGGCGACGGCAGCGAGGAGACAGACGAGGAGCGCTAGGCGTCGCACAGGCGGCGGTGCTTAGCGAACCTTCCCCGAGTAGCCCTGAGACGCTCTCAACCCCTCGAACACGACTGCGACGGAGCCGCGGAACGTCTTGCCCTTCGCGCCTGGCGCGAGGTTCCACGTGCAGGTCGCCGCGCCGCCCACCACACGCTGGACCTGAGCCTTGACCCGGACGTTCCCGACGCGCCCCACGCACGTCACCCTGCCGTTCTGGACGACCGCGCCCGTGTCGGAGCGGGCCGCGACGAGGCGGAGCATGAACGAGCGCCCCGCGGTGGGGTTCTTCGGAGTCGGCCTGAGGCTACGCACGACGAGGCTCGCCGGCGTGAGCTTCACCTCGTACAGATAGAGGCCGGCCCCGGCCGCCGGAGCAATGTCGGCCACTGCGTTCGTGAAGTCCGTGTCACCCGTCGTCGGGTCGACGGTCACTCCGGATACGGCGAGGAACGAGAAGCGGAGCCTCTTCGTATTCCCGAGCTCGGCGGCGCTGATCGTGACCGTGACGCCGTTCTGGTAGCCAAAGATAAGAGAGGTAGCTGGCGGATCGCCGGCGCGGCGCGTGAAGTTCGTGCCGTCCCAGCGGAAGAGTGACGCCTCCCCACCGAAGATCTCGATGACGTAGTCGGCGCCGAGCTCGGCCGGATCGCCGGTCTGCGGGTTGGCATCGCTGTCGACGAAGAGGAGGAGCAGCATGTCCTGCGTCAGCTGCGCCCGGTTCGCTATGACGGCGCGAAACTGGATGACGCCGGCGTCGGTGTTCGACGTCGTGAGCGTGGTGATGTCCGGAGCTGCCGGGTTCTCTCCCGACGAGTCCTGGTAGGTCGTGCTGTTGGCAGCGACCCTCTCCGCGGCGGCCGGCGCGGAGAACGCACCGGATGCGGCAGTCGGAAGTACGACGACCGCGACGGCGATCGCAACGAGGAGCCCGGGGCGTGTGAGCAGCCGCACGACGCGCGTCAGGGTAGTTGCGCCCCGCCCGCGGCGCAACTACCCATGGCTCGCTGTACGGCGTCTAGGTGAGCGTCACGCCTGCCGCGACGACCGCAATGCCGGGCGGATATCCGGCGAGTGTCAGCGACGTGAGCGCCAGCGTGCCTGCACCCGGCGCCTGCTGATCGGCTCGCAGGCCGGAGACTGCGTTGCTCGACGAGCTGCCGCGGCTGACCGACGCAGTCAGGTCGCCGTCGCCGTTCTCGTCGAACTCGACGCCGTCCTGGCCATTCGCATCCGTTGCCGACCGGTCGACGGCGGCGGACTGGTTACCGCTTGCGTTCTCCTCGAACTCGATTCCGTCACCGCCGTTCTCGTTCGCGATCGCGCGTTCGATCGACGCGGCGAGGCTTCCGGAGGCGTCCTCGCGCACATTGACTCCGTCGCCGTCGTTCCCGTTCGCCTGCGCGCCGCGGACATGAGCGGTGAGGTTGCCGTCGCCCTTCTCGCGGATCTTGAGTCCGGAGTCTCGTCAGGTCGACCCGAAAGTCGCCGGCGTCGTTCTCGTTGAAGTCCCAACCTTCCTCGAAGTTGTCGCTCGAGGAGCTGTTGGTCACCGTCCGATCACATGGCCGGCACTCGACTCGTCGACGTCCATGCCATCGTCGAGGTCGATGTCCTCCGGGTCGAGAGGCGGAAACACGTCGTGGAAGCTGCCGTTCCCGGTGATCTGCGAGCCGGAGATCGTGAAG
>Ga0190270_10001731_pt1 | contig 10318 bp, 7 predicted proteins | sample Popmic320T_FD_133748 | JGI IMG/M metagenome (GOLD analysis project Ga0190270, IMG submission 133748) | Populus adjacent soil microbial communities from riparian zone of Weber River, Utah, USA - 320 T | ecosystem: Environmental > Terrestrial > Soil > Riparian zone | place: USA: Utah | collected... | reverse complement strand
GAGGGCGGCGGCGCGACACTCATGGATTCAAGAAAGTTCAACGGATGGCCCGCGCTGCCGGTGTGTCAACTCCCCGGGAGCGCCGGCACCCTTGCCGGCGTGTCGAACGGGACAACGCGCTGGCAAGGGAGCCAGCGCTCCCGGGACGCAGCCGGCATTTGCGCCCGTCCCTGCTCCGTGCCATGACTGGCCCCATGCAAACAGGGCCGGACAACTCCGCAAACTACCGTTCATGGCCGGCGACGGCCTATCAAAACGCGCTGCCGGAGGGCCGGGCCAACGGCCGCCTTGCGATAGAGGGAAATGATCTTGTGTTCTCGGCCGGCGGGGTGCCTCCGCTGCGCATTTCGCTCGACGGACTCGATATCCGCTACGGCGGCTTCAACAACCAGCAGGCGTTTCTGAGTCATCCGCACCTCGCGGAGTGGACCTTCCTGTGCGCTGATCCGGGTTTCATCAAGGACGACGCCATCCGGCACCATCCGGTTCACGGAAGGGGTGCGAAACGCAAACACCGGACCTCGAAGAAGTGGCCGTGGCCGGTGAAGGTCATGATTTTTCTCACGCTGCTGTTCATCGGCGGCGTCACCGCGTTGTGGATGAACCGCGCGGCCATCACCGATTCCATTGCCGGAAAAATCCCCGCCGACCTCGAGAAGCAGTTGGGCGAGGCGGTCTATCAGCAGGTGAAGGCGACGTCAAAGGAGGTCACCGATCCCGCGCTGGTCGCGCAACTGGAGGCCATCACGAAGCGTCTCGTGCCCGCCGTGAAGGACTCCCGCTATGAGTTCAAGTTTCATATCATCGAGAACGACGCGATCAACGCCTTCGCCATGCCAGGGGGCCACATCGTGATCCACACCGGTCTGCTCAAGAATGCCAAACGGCCGGAGGAAATCGCCGGCGTGCTCGCGCACGAGATCTCACACATCACCCGCCGCCATTCGCTGCGAAACATGGTCAGCAGCCTCGGGACGACCGTCATCATCCAGGCCATCTTTGGCGATTACTCGGCTCTCGCGGACAGCGCCTCGAATCTGCTCAATCAAAAATACAGCCGCGACTTTGAACGGGAAGCCGACGAAACCGGATGGCAATATCTCCTCACTGCAAAGATCGACCCCCGCGGCATGATCGACTTCTTCAAGACGCTTGTGGCCGAGGAGGAAAAGACCGGCCTGAAAATAGACGGCGCTCTGGAACTCCTCAGCACCCACCCTGCCACTGCCGACCGCATGGCCGCTCTCGAAGCACTGTGGAACTCCGTTCCTCCCGGCACGACTTTCGATCCCATCCTTCCCGCGGAAGCAGCTCCCCCGCCGCTTCCGGAGGAGGCAGTGCCGAACCGTTAGTTACTGTGGCACGGCGGCTGCAAACCCTGACATGGCAGCCCCGCTGCACGAATGAAAGTCGTTGTAATTCTCAACCCGCAGGCCGGAACCCCGGCGGGGAATCCGGATGGATGCGTCGAAGCGCTGAAAGAGGTATTTGAGCGAAATGGCGTGCAGGCCGTCATTCACAATGTGGATTCGGCCCACGTTCCCGATGTTGTCGCGCAGGCGCGCACAGAGGGAGCAGACGCCGTCATCGTGGGCGGCGGTGACGGAACGATCGGGTCTGTGGCGGCCGCCCTCGCGGGAACGGGAATTCCGATGGGTGTTCTGCCGCTGGGGACCTTCAATCATTTCTCCAAAGACATGGGAATCCCCCTCGAGTTGGAAGATGCGATCCGCATCATTGCGACAGGTGCCACCCGGGATGTCGATGTTGGGGAGGTAAACGGCCACATCTTCCTCAATAACAGTTCCATCGGCGCGTACCCCGCCGCCTTGATGGATCGGGACCGGCAGCGGTTGAAAACCGGACGGAGGAAACTGACAGCGATGGTGATCGCCGTGTTTCGCGTGTTCCGAAGGCGTCCGCTTCTCACCGTTGGACTGACAATCGACGGCGAGACCACTGTGCGGCGCACGCCGTTCGTCTTCATCGGCAACAACGCCTACCATCCCAAAATAACCAGCGGATCGTTGCGGGAGCGAATGGATGGCGGCGAACTGTGTGTCATTACCGCAAGGAGCACCGGCCTTCGCTGTCTCCTGCGCATGTTCTGGGCCGCTCTCATGCGGAATGCCGACCGGTCGCACAATTTTGAATACCGGGCGGCCCGCGAAGTGACCATCGATCTTCGGAGGAAAACCGTTCGCGCGGCCCGGGACGGAGAAATTATCGTGCTCGAAGCTCCCTTGCTTTTCCGGATGCGGCCGAAAGCACTGCGGGTCATCGTTCCGAGGCAAAACCCTCCGTGAAAATCATTGCCCACATATCGGATCTGCACTTTGGCACCGAGGATGTGAGCGTTGCGGCGGCGCTGCGGGACGACCTGCATTCGGCAAAACCCGATCTCGTGGTTGTCAGCGGCGACTTGACGCAGCGCGCGCGGTCGCGGCAGTATCAGGCTGCGCAAACTTACCTAAGTGAAATCCCCGGGCCGCAATTGATCGTCCCCGGCAACCATGATGTTCCACTCTACGACGTCCTGCGCCGGTTTTTCAGCCCGCTGGGCCGCTACCACCGCTATATCAGCGCGGAAGTGAACCCCGTGTACCGCGATGAGGAAATGCTGGTGGTCGGAATCAACACGGCCCGTTCGTTTACATGGATCAATGGCCGGATCTCTCCAGAGCAAATCGAGGCCATGCGCACCACTCTGCAGCGTGAAGCGTCCGCCCTTTTCAAGATCGTCGTGACGCATCATCCCTTCATCCCCCCGCCCGGTGAAGCAGGGGCAGGCATTGCGCTGGTGGGTCGCGCGGCGCGAGCTCTAACCGTCATCGACGAGGGCGGCGTGGACCTGCTCCTTGCCGGCCACCTGCACAAGGGATACACCGGCGACGTGCGGACATATTATCCGGCCACCAAACGTTCAGTGATTGTCGCGCAAGCCAGCACCGCCATCTCAAAGCGCCTTCGCGGGCAGCCCAACGCCTACAATTTGATCACGCTGGCCGGCGACCACATTTCCATCGCCGTCCGCGCATGGAACGGCACGGGCTTCGCACCCGCAGCCCTCATTTCCTATCGCCGCAGGGAAAGCGAATGGCGTTTGGAAATTGCGGCCAGCGGAGAGGCGGAGAACTGAAACATGGCAACGCACCGGGATCGGTCCTTGTCGCACAGGTGCGGCGTGCTGTAGCCTCCGCACTTAAATACAGTCCTGTCTCATGATTATCACACCGTCATCCTTCAACCGCCGCGTGTTCCTGCGTACCGCCGGCGTCGCACTCGCTGCGACCGCCCGGCCCGCGCTCTCGCTGCTCGCTGCCCCTGCAGAAGCTCCTGTCAAATCAGCGGCGCCCTCTTCCGAATCCATCGTGAAGTTGCTCTATGAGTCGCTCAAGCCGGAGCAGCGGAAACAGATGTGCTTCGCGTGGGACCACGTGGACCCAAAGCGGGGACTGCTGCGCACGCGGGTCGAGAACAACTGGCGCATTACCAATGCCATCGTGAAGAGCGATTTCTACTCCGCGGGCCAACAGGCCATGATCCGCGCCATATTCGAAGGCATCACCCATCCTGACTGGCACCGGCGCTTTGACCGCCAGCTCGCCGATGACCTCGGCGGATTCGGAGTCAATCAGAGCATCGCTCTTTTCGGGGAACCTGGCAGCGGCAAGTTCGAATTCGTCCTCGCCAGCCGCCACATGACTCTGCGCTGCGACGGCGACAGCGCGGAACACGTCGCCTTTGGCGGGCCGATTCTTTATGCCCACGAAGGAGATGATCTGCACGAGAAGCCGCACCACCCTCACAATGTCTTCTGGCATCAGGCCGTGGAAGCCAACAAACTCTATCACATGCTCGACGCGAAGCACCGCGAGCTGGCGCTCGTCGTCAAAGGAATGCCCACGGAGGAACTGGTGGGCTTCAAAGGCAAAGACGGCAAGTTCCAGGGCTGTCCGGTCAAATTGTTTGCGGCGGATCAGAAAGCCGAACTGCAGCGGATCCTCAATATCATGCTGGAGCCGTTCCGCACCTCCGACCGCGACGAAGTCGTGAAATGCCTCGCCAAACAGGGCGGACTCGATGCCTGCTATCTGGCCTTTTACAAAGAGGGCGACCTCGGGGACGACGGCATCTACGACAACTGGCGGCTCGAAGGCCCGTCGTTCGTGTGGTACTTCCGCGGCCGCCCGCACGTCCACGTCTGGGTCAACATCGCCGACGATCCTTCGCCAAAACTGAATTCTTTCCAGGATTCGATTATGTGATCTCACGCACGCCGGCGGCGGGTCAATGCAAGACCAGCAAGCGAAAACAGCGCGGCGGCCGCCGGCTCCGGAACCATGTAGAAGACGATGTCCGACACTCCGGTATTGGTGCCGGCCGCCCCCAGCGCCGTCACGTCATAGCGCACATAGCGGGCATTGATCGGCGCGAAGGTGTCCGACAGCGAAAAATTGGTATTCCCCGTATAGCTGCGGGTCCCAACGTTTGTGGCAAACGTCGGATCGTTGCTGAAGATCAAATCGAAACCCCCGACGCGGTCCGCCTGGTGCATGCGGTCGAACCAATCGAAACCGGACAGCGGCTGAATCCCACCCATATCGAAATCCACAAACGCTCCCGTTCCGAGTGACGCGCTGGCATATCCGACCCCGGCATTCAATTCTCGCCCGGCGATGCCGTTTGCGGCAAAGGGCCAATCGAAGTTCGGCGAAAAAGGCTGGGCGCCGTTGTAGGCGGTGACGCCTCCCACGATGATGTTGCCGGGCGCAGAACCGAGGAAGCGCATTTCCATCGCACCGATATTGACGCCTCCAGCTCCGAGGGATGTAACTTCCCAGCGCGCCAATTGCGCCGTCACGCCAGTGAAGCGATTGATGAAGCCCATGCCATTCGCGCCTGTATTGGCCGCATTGAAAGTCCTCACTGTGTCAGTGGCCGCGTTGAATCCCGGAATTCCATCGGTATCGAAAATAAGGCGCGAGTCGCCAATGACGTCCACGTTGTTGCCACGCGTTACGTTCACAAATCCATCCACGCTTACCTGCGCACCGAAATTGAACTCGATAAACGTGTTCGCTCCCTGGCCCTGACTTGCGTATTCACCGCCGGCGGGACTTTCGGCAATGCTGTCGAAGACATTGTCAGCCGCAAAATTCCCATTAAATGGTGTCGCCGCCGTGGACACGACCGGATTCGCAAGGATCACTGCGCCGGCCCTTCCCCCGGTAAGGCATGTCACAAGAAGCAGGAAAAAGGCGGGCGGCGTTCTCATAATTCCGTCGAATTATCGGGTCGCGGCTCCGTCGTCAAGCTGGTTTCTTAAGGATTTGGCTCGATCAAAATGACCCGGACGGCCCCGGCAGGAACCTCCAGCGAGGCGCCATTCTCCTTCCACGGCACTTCCGCGCCGGTGAGCAACTCCCGCGCGGCGCGAACTTTGAAACCAGCCTGCAACTCCACGCGGCGGACCTCTTCATGCCGCGTGGGCATGATGCCGTGCTGCGGTTTGTCGATCCCGATATTGTTGAGAAGCGTGACCACCCACTTCCCGTCGTCGAGACGATTCAGCAACCATTCGACATCGCCGCGGGCCGTGACGGGTAACAGACCTTCCGTTAGGCCTTGCATTAACAATCCGAGAAGCGGCACCGGACGGTCATCGATACCGAGTCCGAGCGGCACGCTGACGGTGACAAGGCGGCCCGCACCGCGGTTGGCGACGATCGCAATCGGTTTCCCGTCCGAGGCCGCCAGCACGCGGTCACTGGCCCCGGCGAGAACCGGGCGTGCGCGAAAGACTTGTGAAGCAACCCGCGCGCCTGCCTGCCAGGCAAACGAGTCCATGGTCACCGCCTGTGCTTCCATGGCCGGCAATCCGATCTCCGCCGCACCTGCCCCGCTGAGCGATCCGTCACAGACCACCAGCGTACCGCCCTTCTCCATAAACTCCCGCAACGCGCGCACCCATTCCGTGGACAGTGTTATCTCTCCGGCGGCGATGATGACACGATAGGATGAAAGGATGGCGGTGCGCGCCGGCGCCGTCACGATCACGTCAAAGATGTCTCCGAAGATTCCGTTGGCGAACGTCTGCGCGCCTCCGAAGGCCGGCCGGTTTTGGGTTTCCGGGGCCGGGAAATACGCGACGTCGAACCAGCCACGCAGAGCCGCTTCGTGCCGTCCCGGTGTGAGCACCGCGGGATTCAGCGCCGGGTGCAAGGAGAACGCGCCGGGCTCGAACCGCTCCTGCGCCCAGCCGTGCGCTTCATCGAGAAGAAAAGCCACCGGCGTGACCTGCGTCCCCCGCGGATGGTCGCGCGCGAGCCGGACAGCCGCCTCGGAGATTTTTCCTTTGGGCGACAATTGCACCGGTGCATCGTCGCCGGCGGAATTGCCGCCGGGTTTCCAGAACAGGTCGATGCCCTGCTCATTATAAAAGGCGCTGACGCCGGCAAAGTGAAACAAAACGTAGTCTTTCCAAAGCCATGTCACGCCCGCGCCGGAAAAGGCGTAGTAGGAATTGTCGAGGATGTAGCGCGACGATGCGGGAAAAAAGTAGGCCTCACGCGAGAACATCGTCGCGGAGTCGCCAAGATTGCAGGACTGGTAGTCGGCGAACTCGCATCCGAACTGCCGCGCCGCGCCGCGCAGAAAGGCAAGGCGCCGTGCCAGCGTTGGGCTGTTGCCGGTATTCTCGTGCCCCGGACGTTTTTCGCCCCATGCTGCCAGTGCGTGCGCGAATGCCTCCATGTTGGCGGAGAGACACGAGATGTTCTTCGCCCATGCTTCTTCTGCAGGGACCGTCCGGCCAAAGAACGCCGAGTATTTTTGCACGACACTTTCGGTGTGCACGTCCTTCAGTGCTGCGAGAACATCGGCGCGAGACTTCGCGGCACGGACGCGCTCTTCGAGTTTCTTTCCGTCGTAGTTAGTGTGCGCGATGCTTTCGCCGCTCACCCAGCCGACAAAGCGGTCACCGTATTTTCGCAGGGCCGCTTCCGCCGCGACTTTGGTTTCCGGTTTGACATCCGCCGGCCAGCGCGGGTCAGCGTAATTCAAGAGCATCCCAAACGATCGCTCCGGATGCCGGTCCAGCCATGCCAGAAACGAGCTTCCCGCCGCAAACATCGCCGGAAATTCCGGCACGTGCCACACCGGGCCGCTCAGAGCCTCACTGAAAATCGCCGGCGCCTTATCGCGATGCGCCGCAAGGAAGGCCTCCACCAGGGGCGGATCGACACCAAACGGGTGCTCGTATGGCGGCGACTGGGCCAGTGCCTTCTGCCATGGCCCACCCACATTCCAAATAAATGCCGGCGGCTTCTTCGCAATGCGCCACGCCTCCGGCAGCGCAAAGGGAGCCGCTGGAACCAGCGGCTCGACGCTTCCGCCCTCACGGATTCCACGCAGCGTTTTCCACGCGGCAAAATCCGGCTTCTCGCGCCCCCGCGGGCGATACGCGCGGTCGGTGGTCAGGCACAGGCAATCCACCACGCGGCGCGCCTGAGTCGGGCCGGTCGTGAACACTTCCACCCGCGCCGGACCGGCTTCAAGGGGCACCGGTTTCGCATCCCATGCGAAGGACCATTCCCAATAGAGTTTCATCGGGTCGAGTTCATCCACGCGCGGTGAGATACCGAAAATGTGATCGGACTTGCGTCCCTTCTGGGTCACGCGCACGCCGAACTTTTCCTCGCGCTGCCGGTAGTCCGCATAGCGCACCCAAAGAGTGTAATTGCCGGTGTCAGGAATCTCGACTTCCCGCCCGGCCACGACCTCTCCAGGTTCATCCGCGCGTGCAGCGATTTGCTGCCACTCGCTTTCGCCGCCCTGCGTCCATGAATTGGCCACATCCGGTCCCGCCACGGCCCATGAGCCTTTTTGCGTTGCCTCCACTTTTTGATAGGAAAAGTTCGCGCCATTGAGCGGCCCGAGGAGTTCCGCCTCGATCCAGACGTGATGCGGTTCGCCGTCACGTCCCCGGCGCACCGCCCGTTCATACGCCGCCGGCAGCGCCTGCGCGCCCCCCTGTGCGGTCCACCAGCGCGGTTTCTCCGTATAAATCCAGACGTATTCATCCGTCACAGAAAAGGCATCGCGCAAACTGGCCTCAAACTCATGGGGTTGAAAATAATGCTTCGAAAAGTCGGCAGGATTCCACGGTACCTCATGCGAATTGCGGTCCATCCAGAGCCCGAAGCCGCAGGAAACGAAACGCCGGTACTTCTGCGGGTCGCCCGCAATCGTCAGCGATCCTTCCAGAATTTCGCGCCGCGCCTCCTCGAATTGCGTTCGGTCCTTGAATCCATAACTCAATTCATAACCATCCACGATGCGCGAGTTGCCTTCCGCCGCGTCGATCATTCCATCGAGGAATGGTGCAAGGAGGCCATAGTTCACACCGGAGAGCGGCTTTTTCTCCTTCGCCAACTGGTAAAGCGGCAGGCTGTGACCGAATGTCAGCAGCACCGTCAGCCCTGGAAACCCCTCCTGCATCGCCGCCATCACTTCCCTGCCCCGCAAGCGCGCCTGCGCCGCATACACCGGCCATGGCTTCGTCTTTGCATCGCGCTGCTGTCCGTAATCGAACAACTGCCCGCCGTACTGCTCGGTATCGAAAAGAATGCCGTCACACGCGCCCTCCCGCGCGAGTCCGGCCGCGAGCTGCATGTTGGCCACCACCGCTGCGTGATCGTCAAACCAATCGAGCTTTCCGGGCACCACATTCACGCGGAGAAAATTGTGCTTCAGCCCGCGACCACGCACGGCGCGCAGGTCCTCACGCGCCCCGGCCATGCTGGCGTCATCGAACGTCCGCGCGCCCCAGCATTCCCACATGAAGTGCTCCTCTCCGCCGTCCGGCTTGCGGGCCATCACATGAAACACACAGCCATCGAACGGAGTCCGCGCCATCTCCTCCGCATGCTCGCGCAGGAATTTCGTGTCCGGTTCGTCATGACCAAACTCGATCAGGCGCCGGGCGGGGCCGGCCATCGAGGAATCCTGGAACGACAGCGCGACAAAAAGACAGAAAAGTCCGGAGAAGATAGAATGCTTCATGGCTGGGAGCCTTTCGTCCTGTCCAGTCGTGCAGCCAGCAAATTTTGCCCTCGTTTGCGGCACGCCACCAGATCAGCAGGGCTCCCTCTACTCAGCCACCAGCGCCCCGCCGCAGGAGCTGCCACTGCCAGCGGTGCAGCCGAAGCAATGATTGCCGGTGCGGATGGGCAAGCCGTTGAAAGTGTCAGGATCGATATCCCAGACGTGCAGCGGCGCGCCAGTCTCCGCATGGAGCAGGGGCAGGTTCAGCATTTGATTGAAGTCGCAATCATAAACGCCGCCCTGCCAGCTAACGTTGATGGTATTGCGGCACATGAGGCCGTCCACGGTGGCGGAATTGAAGCTGTCCTTCAGCAGCGCCATGTATTCCGGGAGCCGGCCTTCGCGCTTCAGCCATGAAGCGAAGCGGCTGATGGGCATGTTGGTGATCGTGTAGAGCCTGTTGAACTCGATGCCGAAGTTCTCTCGCATTTCGATTCGGTAATCGTTCTCCAGATCCTCCTGCGGCGGCGGGAGAAACGCGCCGTTGGGATTATAGACGAAATTCAAAACAAGTTCCGGTGTGCGGCCGTAGCCGAGTTCGTTGAGACGCTGGAAGGCGGCGACGCTGCGGTCGAAGACGCCGTCGCCGCGCTGCTCGTTCACGTTCTTCGGCTCGTAGCACGGCATGGAGGCGACGACTTCGACCCGGTGCTCCGCGAGAAACTCCGGCACCCATTCGTAGCCGGGTTCGCTGATGATGGTGGCATTCAGGCGGTCGATGATGCGCGTCACGTGCGGCATCCTGCGCACGGTCGATACGATTCTGCGAAAGTCGGGCACCATTTCCGGCGAGCCGCCGGTGAGATCGACAGTGGAGATGTCCGTGCGGGCAAACCATTCGAGAATGCGGTCCACGGTCTCGCCGGTGATGATCTCCTTGCGATGGGGCCCGGCATTCACGTGACAGTGCGTGCAGGTGAGGTTGCAGAGCTTGCCGGTGTTGAGTTGCAGGATTTCGGGACGGGCACGACGCAGGGGCACGCGATGGGCGAGCAGCGCGGTGTCGAATTCGTTGACGGAGGGAGGCATGGGGCGTGAGAACTCCAAAGAAGCATCAAACATCAAACATCAAACTCCAAATCACCGGAAGCCGTGCCGGCTCCACGTGGAGTCGCTGGAGTCCCGCCTTCAGGCCAATGCCGTTAAGGATTGGCTCCCGCGTGAATCGGGGGAATGCCGGCAGATGCGGTGGGGAGAAAATCTGTGGAGG
>Ga0190270_10001729_pt1 | contig 10320 bp, 7 predicted proteins | sample Popmic320T_FD_133748 | JGI IMG/M metagenome (GOLD analysis project Ga0190270, IMG submission 133748) | Populus adjacent soil microbial communities from riparian zone of Weber River, Utah, USA - 320 T | ecosystem: Environmental > Terrestrial > Soil > Riparian zone | place: USA: Utah | collected... | reverse complement strand
TCCCAACTTTTTTGCAGCGGTCAATTGTCGGTGAAAAACTTCAGTTAAACCTCGCTTCAAACTGACGAAGGTCAGGCGCGATCAACGCGGTGATGTTCCTGGTGGAGATCGGCGCGGGCTTGGCTGACGCCAGTCAGGCGATGTCCGCTTTACCCCCGAAAGCGGACATCAGGCGGCTGGGTCGCGATGTCCGCTTTGTGCCAATAGCGGACATGAGCGCTATTCGATCACCTCGTCGGGTGGGGAGTAGCAAGGTAGGCACATTGAGGCCGAGCACGTAGGGGGACGAGGGCGGACGTCCGCTCTACGTCCGGTGGCCACCGGCTAGTTCGGCTTATCGTCTGCGGCTTGGAACTTTGCCGCTTTGACAATTTCGCTCTCGATGTAGGCAGAAAATTCTTCGGGTGTCGTTGGCGTCGGCTCCATGCCGACATTGCGGATGCGCCGTGCGACATCGGGATCCTTGAGTGCCGCCACCACCGCCGCATTGAGCTTCATCACAATGTCCCGCGGTGTCCCACCCGAAGCTGCGATGCCGAACCAGCCGGTGATGTCGAAATCCTTCAGGCCCGTCTCGTCAAAGGTCGGAACATCTGGAAACAACGGGAAGCGCTGCTTCGACGAGACTGCGATCGCCTTCAGCTTGCCCTCGCTGATCGCACCCATCGACGGCGGCGGATCAGCGATTGCGAGCTGGACGTGACCGGCGATCGCGTCGGCCACCGCCGGCGCGGTGCCACGATAAGGCACCAGGTTGATTCTCACGCCGGCCATGGTGACGAATGTCAGAGCGGTGAGCTGCATCGCCGTGCCGTTGCCGCCGTGACCGATGGAGATGCGGTCGGGTTCGGCCTTGGCGAGCTTAATCACATCGCCGAGCGTGCTGGCCGGCAATCTCGGTGTCGCCACCAGGATGAAGGGCGACCCAGCAGCCCTGCTGATCATCGCCAAATCATTGACCGGATCGTAAGGCCGCTTCACCCGCTCGCCGATGTTGACTCCCAGTGCGCCCGCGCCGGCGATCCCGATTGTATAACCATCGGGTGCGGCCTTCGCGATCGCGTCCACGCCCAACATGCCGCCGGCTCCGGGTCGGTTCTCGACGACCACGGGCTGCCCCAGAATTTTTTCCAGCGCTGGCTGCAAGGCGCGCGCCACCGCATCGGTGCTGCCGCCGGCCGGGAATGGAACAAAAAAGCGAATGGGCTTGTTCGGGAAGACCTGCGTCCACGCCTTGTTTGTAAGCCCTGACGTGGCGCCAAGACCGATGACGATTGGCAATGCCAGTCGCAGAAGGAACTGCATACGTATCATCCGAATGGCGGTTAAGGGAAGTCGTCTTATTGCGGTTCTATTTTTGCGAGCTTCGCGAGTTCTTCCCACTTCTTGATTTCCTTCGGAATGAAGGCTGCAAGATCCTTGGCGCCGCCCGGAAACGGCGCGCCATGGCTGTTGGCCAGGAACCGCCGCGTGTCGTCCATCTTCACGATCTCGGCGAACCACGACTCCAACCGCACCACAATGGGCGCCGGCGCGCCCGCCGGCAGCAGCACGCCCCAGACCGGCGCGATATCGAATTCGGGAATAGCGGCGGCCTCCGCCATGGTTGGTATGTCGACACCCGGCACGCGCTGGGCGGTGGTGACCGCGAGCGCGCGCAACTTGCCGCTTTCAAGCAGCGGGGTGCCCTGGGTGGCGTCGATGAACTGAAAATCGAGTTCGCCGCTGAACATCTGCGGCAGCGAGGCCATCGACGTCCGGTAGGCGATGCTCACCGCCTGCAGGCCAGCGCGGGCTTTGTAGAGTTCAGCCGAAGCCAGCGCGGGCGGGCTGCCGTAGCCGTAAGTGGCCTTGTCGCCTTTCTTCCTCATCGCCTCGGTCAGTTCGGCTACGTTCTTCCATGGCGCGTCGGCGCGTACCATCAGGATGAAATAGGTCTTCTGAAGTGTCGCGACCGGCGTGAAGTCCCTAATCGGGTCGTAGGGTAGTTTCTTGAAATTGAACAAATTCGCCGCGTGTGAGGACGTCACCGACGTGATGAGAATCGTGTAGCCGTCGGGCGGCGCCTTCGCGACTGCATCCGCGCCAATGGAAAGAATCATGCCCGGCTTGTTTTCGACGATGACCGCCCGGCCCGAGATCTTGGCAAGCTTGTCGGCGTAGTAGCGAGCCACGATGTCGCCGCCGCTGCCGGCGGGCAGGCCGATGACCACCTTAATGTCCCGGGTGGGATAGGTTTGCGCGCTCGCGAGCGGAGCCGCGAGCAGCATTGTGGCGACGATTCCAACGATATGAAGCATCATCGCGGTCCTCCGTTCACCCGGCGACGATCAGCGCATCGAGCGCGGTCGCGCCTTGCCCCTTCGCATGCACCATCAGCGGATTGACGTCGACCTCGACGATGTCCGGCTGGGCCCGCATCAGCCGGCCGACCGCCATCACGGCCTCGGCCACCGCCTCGACATCGACGGGCGCCGTGCCGCGGAACCCGGACAGCAGTTTCGCGGAGCGAAGCTGATGGAGCGCATCCATGATCTGCCGCTGGTCGGCATCGACCGGCAGAACTTTGACGTCGCCCAGCGCCTCGACCCAGATGCCGCCGAGGCCGAGGAGCAGCACCGGCCCCCAGGCCGGATCGCGCTTGGCGCCGATCATCAGTTCGAGCCCTTTGCGGGACATGATCTCGACCAGACAGCCATCGAGGATAACGCCCGGCGCAGCGCGTTTGATGTTGTGCTGCATGGTGTCCCAGGCGGCACGCAGCGCAGCCTCGTCGGCGAGGTTGAGCGTCACGCCGCCGGCTTCGGTTTTGTGCGACAGCGCGGCGGCCTGCGCCTTCAGCGCCACCGGATAGCCGACGCGTTTGGCGACAGCCGCGGCGTCGGCCGGCGTGCGGGCCAGTTCGCCGGCGGGCACCGCAATACCGGCCGCGGCGAGGATTTTCTTACCCAGCCATTCCGGCTGAGCGCCTTTGGCCAGCTTCGGCAGGCTCGGAAACGGCGCCCGGTCGGCGGCGGCACGCGCGCGCGCGAGCGAACGGCCATAGCGGGTGTAGAGCGTGATCGCCCGCAACATGCGGTCCGACGAGCGCGAAAACACCGCCGAGCTTTCGCCGACGGCCTGCATGATCTCGGGACTGAGCTGCCAAGTGTCGCCGAGCGCCACCATCACCTTGGGCTTGGGTGAGGCCGCCATGCCCTCGTTGAAAGACTTCACAACCGCGGGGTAGCTGATCGGAAACGAGATGAACAGCATGCCGACATTGGGATCGTCGATCAGCGCCTTGACCACGCCGGGAAGCATATCCGGAGCAAAGCCAGCGGTGACATCCAGCGGATTGCCGTAATTGCCGTAGGACGGCAGTCCATCACCCACCTTTTTCAGCGTGGCCGGCGCAAGCTCGGGAAGCTCCAGGCCGACCTCCTCGGCAAAATCGTTGGTCAGGCCCACGTAGGCGCCCGAGGCGGTGAGGATGCCGGGGCCTTTGGTGGGCGGGTTCGGAAAGCGCTGCAGGATTTCGACCAGGTCCATCATCTCGTCCATGCTGGAGACGACGACAGCGCCGGCATCCTCGACCAGCGTCTGCATGGTGGCGAAATCGCCGATCAACGCTCCGGTGTGCGACTGCGCGGACTTGCGCGCTTTGGCGCTGCGACCGGCCTGCATCAGCACAATCGCCTTGTCGGCGGCGCGCGCGCGGCGGCAGGCGGCGAGGAATTCTGCCGGGCGGCGGATGTGTTCGGTATAAAGCGCGATGACGCGGGTCGAGTGATCGTCGGCGAGGAATTCGAGAAAGTCGGTGGATTCCAGACCGGCCTCGTTGCCGGTCGATATCACGTAGCTGAGCGGAATGCCGCGGCCGTCGGTGGCGCGCTGGAAGTGGCCGAGCAGGCCGCCGCTCTGGCCGACAAAGGCGACGCCGTCCCTGACGCCGCGCTGCGCCTCGCGCGCGAACAGCATGTGTAGCGTCAGGCCGTCGACATTGTTGGTTACGCCCAGACAATTTGGGCCGACGACGGCAAGCCCCGCTGCTCGCGCGGTGTCGGTCACGGCGTCCTGCGTTTCCTGATCGCCGACCTCGGCGAAGCCTGCGGCGAACACCAGGGCCGAGCCGACCTTGCGCCGTGCGCAGGCCTCGATCGCCTCTCGCACGCCTGCGGCCGGCAGCGTAAACACCGCGAGGTCGACGCCCTCGGGAAGTTCATCGGCGTTTTTGAGTACCGGCCGGCCGTCGATCGGCTCTTTGCTGCGGCCGACCAGATGGATGTCTCCCCTGAAGTTGTTGAGCTTCAGCGATTGCAGGATGACCTGGCCGGCGCTGCCGGCTCGCTGCGAAATACCGACGATCGCAGCCGAGCGCGGCCGCAGGAACCGAGCGACGGCCCTCGGACCGCGCGCGTCGTCCGATCCGCTCATCTGTCGGGCTGCCACATCAAGAGATGCTCGCCGTTGTCGAGCGGGTGCCAATACGGCTTGACCCTCATTCCGACCTTCAATTCTTCGGCCGTGCAGCGGACCATGTCGGCGATCACGTTGACGCCTTCGTCCAGCGTCACGCTGGCGATGGCATAGGGCTCGGCGCCTTGGAACGCCGGGGGGCCGCGGTGTGCGATGGTGAAGGAGAACACCTTGCCCTTGCCCGAGACCTCGCGCCATTCGATGTCGCGGCGCCGCCCGGTGAAGATGCTGACCGGCCGGGGAAAGTGCTGGAATTTCTTGGCGGTCTTGCAGTACTGAATGACGAGCTTCTTCTGTCGCGTCGCCTCCCAGAACGGCATGCCAAAATCGTAATGCTTGATGTCGCGCTTGACGCCGAGCGTGTCGTTCAATGTCGCAGCCATGATGCCCTCGATTATTGGTTCGGGACGAGCGCCATCGCGGCACTCGAGCCCAGTTGCGCCCGTAGTTGATCCAGCCGATGCCGGTCACCAGCGCGTTGGCGGTGTCTTTGACCTGACGCTTGCCCCCTTCGCCCAGGAGTTGTCGCACTGCCTCGATCAGATTGTGCGACGAGCACGCCGCCTGGCCCGCCGAGATCTGACCGCCGCCGGTGTTCAGCGGCAGGGTGCCGTTATAGGCGAGGTCGGTGTCGCGGACGAACGCCATGCCTTCGCCCGGCTTGCAGAAGCCGAACGCCTCGAACTGGATCACCAGCGCGATCAGGAAGTCGTCATAGGGGTGAAACGAGCGGACGTCCTTGATGTTCCAGCCCGCGGCGGCGAGCGTCTTCTTGCCGGCGATCTCATGGCCGCTGCGCGTCACGTCGACCAGATTCTCGCCACCGAGAAAATTGGTGCGCTCGGCGTAGCCAAGTGGAACGACATACTTCTTGATGCCTTTCTCTTTCGCGCGCTTCTGGCTGGTCACGATCAGACCTGCGGCGCCGTCAGCCAGCATCACACAATCCAGTAGACGGATCGGATCGGCGATCATGCGTGAGTTCAGATAGTCCTCGACGGTGATAGGCACGCGCAGCTCTTCGCAGGCGTTCTCGTTCAGGATGGCGTGGTTGCGCTGCGTCACCGCGAGCTTGCCCAGTGCGCTCAGGTCGACGCCGAATTTCGCATCGTAGCTTCGCTGCAGCAGACCAAAGGCGCCGGGCGGGCCCAGCACGCCGTAGGGATCGGTCCAATCGCGCCGGTAGTTGCGGTCGTTGCGCCCGTTGTGTTCCCGCACATGGGTGTCGGCGAACAGGCACAGCGCCACCTCGCACATGCCAGCGTCGATCGCCGCCGCCGCCCGCGCCACAGCGCCCACCGCCGAGCACCCCCCGGTGTGCACCTGTTCGCAGAAGCCGACTTCGAGGCCGAGCATGTCGCAGGTGCTCTGCGCCCAGAACATGCTGGCGCCGCCGGTGCCGGTGAGGCCGGACATCACCAGGGCATCGACCTCGCTTTTCTCGAAGCCGGTCTTGTCGAGCAAAGACTCCAGAATCTCGCCGGCCAGCACCCAGACGTCCCGGTCGCTCTTCTTCATCACCTTGGTTTCGGCGTAGGCCACGATGGCGCTGTCACGCAAAGCCATTGTTCACTCCCTGTGACACTCGAAGTTTTGTCTATTCGGCCGGGCGGACGCGCGGCGCGGTCTTGTCGAGAAACTGGTGCAGCCGAGCAATTGACTCGGGGCTGCGGGTGTATTCCGCCACCATGCGCTCGAAGTAGAGGCCGTCGTCGTAGTTCATGTCCTGCAGACGCGGCAGGCTGTTGGTGATAGCGAAGTTCGACAGCGGCGCATTCTTGCAGATCTTCAGCGCCAGCTCCTTGGCCTTGGCCATCTGCTGTCCCTTCGGCACGACATATTGCACGATGCCATAACGTTCGGCCTCATCGGCCTTGAGCACCCGGCCGGTCAGCATCATGTCCTGCATGCGGGCAAAGCCGATCAGTCGCGCCACGCGGACCGAGCCGCCGCCACCGATGAAGATGCCGCGCGTACCCTCCGGCAAGCCGAAGAACGTACTTTCATCGGCAACGCGGATATGCGCAGCCGCCGCCGTCTCAAGCCCGCCGCCGAGTGTCGCGCCGTGCAGCGCCGCGATGAACGGGACGTTGCCGCGCGCCATCTCCTCGAAATAGCTGTTGCGGTTGAACTGGAATGGCAGCCGTTCCGAGCGCCCGGTCTTCCAACTCTCCGCGGCCCAGCGCAAATCAAGCCCGGCGCAGAAGTTATCGCCATGGCCGAAGATGATGCCGCATTTGGCCTCCTCACCGGCGCGCTCGATGGCCACGCGCAGCGCTTTCATCACGTCCGGATTGAAGCAGTTACGCTTGTCCGGTCGGTTGAGGCCGACCAAGGCGATCTCGCCTTCGAGTTCGTAGGTAACCGCGTTCTCTTTACTCATGAACCGCTCCTGTTTCAGCGGGGCAAATCCAGCCGCGCTTCTGTGTTGTGATTAGAGCATGGGGGCGTTACGCCGTCAGTCCAGCAATCTCGACATAGCGACGGCGTTGCGCCGCTGCGTTGCCGAACAGCGACGACAGCAGCATCGCCCGCTTGAGATAGAGGCCGATGTCGTGCTCGTCGGTAAACCCGATCGCGCCGTGAAGCTGGATACAGGCCTCGGTGACGGCCAGAGCATTTTCCGACGCTTTGGCTTTGACGGCGACAGCCAAGGCGGGATCGATGCAATAGGGATCATTGTTGGCCGCGGTCTGAAACACCAGCGATCGCGTCGCCTCGACTCGAACGTACATGTTCGTCGCCTGATGCTGCAGCGCCTGAAAGCTGCCGATCAGCTTGCCGAATTGCTTGCGGATGCGCAGGTAGTCCAACGTGACCTCCAGTGCCCGTTCCATCACGCCAAGCAATTCGGCGGACACTGCCAAAAGCGCGAGATTGTGGAGTGCATCGACCGCATTGCGTGATGCCGGATGCGGTGGAATGAGATCGGCCGGGGTATCCGCAAGACTGAGCGTCGCCAGCTTGCGGCCCTCCACAGTCTGCGTCGTTGACAACGCGCAGCCGGATGCGTTGCGCGCCACATAACAGAGCACGGGCCCATCACGCCCGCTGGCGCTGACCAGAAAACCATCGGCGCCGTCGGCGCAAATGAACACCTTTTGTCCGGTCACGCGCAACGCGCCATCCGTCCCCATCGCTTTCGTGCGCGGCGCCAAAGGATCGTCACCATATCCGCTTTCCTGAAGCGCCGGAACGACCAGTGCCGCGCCGGCGATCACTTGCTCCAGCATCGGATGCGGCGTGCGCCCTTGCGCCAGCGCGGCCGCCGAAATCGCCGCAAACTCGATCGGCTCGCAGACCAAGCCTCGTCCCGCCTGTTGAAGCACCAAGGCAAGCTCGGTGAGGCCGAGACCCAGGCCGGCTGCAGAGTCCGGGACAAGGATGCCCAGCCAGCCGAGTTCTCCCGCCTCTCGCAGACGCGCCGGCGCGAAGCTCGACCCCTGCGCGCGAAACCCGCGCGCCACCTTCGGTCCCGACGCCTCAATGAATTTTGCGGCGCTGTCGCGCAACAAAGCCTGCTCCGATGTCAGATGCAGGTCCATGCGCGTCAATTGGGAAGGTTCAGCACGCGACGGGCCAGCACGTTGCGCTGGATTTCCGATGAGCCGCCATAGATCGTGACGCGCCGCGATTGCAGGAACGATGCCGCGACATCGACCTCGCCAAAATTCGTGGCGATTGGATTTTCCGCGGATGCGTGGCCGCCGGCGGCTTCGATCAAAAGTTCGTTGAGCGCCTGAAGCAGTTCCGAACCGAAAATCTTGGTCATCGAGGCTTCCGGCCCAAGGCTTTGCTTGTTGTTGGTGAGCTCGACGGCATGGCTGAACATCGCCGACAGCGCCGTGACGTTGATGCTCGCCGCCGCGAGACGATCCTGAAAGGCGGGATCTTCGATGATGCCGGACGCCCGCGCCATGGTCTTGATACGCTCCAGCGCCATCAGGGCGAATTGCGGATTGGAGGTGCTGAGCCGCTCATGTCCCAGCAGCGCATTGGCGATGCGCCAGCCGTCATGCAGTTTTCCGACCAGGTTTTCAGCCGGCACGGTGACGTCGTCGAAGAACACCTCGGCGAATTCGTCGTCACCCGCGATGGTCTTGATCGGCCTGATCCGGATGCCTGGGCTGTGCAGATCGATCAGCAGGAAACTGATGCCGGCGTGGCGTGGCTGGGCTTGCGGGTCGGTGCGCACCAGCGCGAACATCCAGTCGGAATGATGCGCCCAGGTGGTCCAGATTTTCTGCCCTTTGACGATGAAGCGGTCGCCGTCCAGCGTTGCGCGGGTCGATAGGCTGGCAAGGTCGGAGCCCGCGCCAGGCTCGGAATAGCCCTGGGCCCAGATCACCGTGCCCGCGATGATCGGCGGCAGATGCTTCGCCTTCTGCGCCTCGGTTGCGAACTCCATCAGGATCGGCCCGATGTGATTGAGGCCCTGGACCGGCAGATGCGGTGCGCCGATGCGCGCCAACTCCTCGGTAATAATGATCTGTTCGTTGAGGGTCGCACCCATGCCGCCGTACTGTCTCGGCCAATGCGGCGCAATCCAGCCCTTGCGCGAGAGCGTCTGATACCAGGGCATCAGTTCCGCGGGAGGCGGACGCACCGTGCGGCCCCGCAGCGCGGCCGGGAGGTTGGCCTCCAGCCACGTCCGCACCTCGATACGGAGTTCGGCTTCGGCGGGCGTATCACGACGGAACATGACAACTCATTTCGCGTCATTGCACCTTGATATTGGCGGCCTTGACGATCCCGGTCCACAGCGCGAGCTCGTCGGCGAGCATCTTTTCGAACTCGGCCGGCGTGCCGATCTTGATCTCGGCGCCGAGCGCATCGAGCCGCGCGCGCGTTTCGGGCGGATTCATGCTTTCGCGAAACGCAGCGTTGAGTTTGCTGACGATCTCGGGCGGCGTGCCGGCCGGCGCCACCACGCCGAGCCAGAACGGCGATTGCAGCTTGGGATAGCCGGCCTCGATCACGCTCGGGATACCGGGCAACTTCGGTATCCGCGTGGCCCCGGCGATTGCGATCGCGCGCAGGCGGCCGGATTGAATGTGCGGCAACACGGTGGTCATCGGGTCGGCGACGATCTGCACTTCGCCGGCCACGATGGCAGCAAGCATCGGCGCCGTGCCGCGGTAAGGCACGTGAACGATGTTGACGCCGGCTTCAAGCTTGAACAATTCGAGAAGCAGGTGCGGCGCCACGCCGAAGCCCTGTGAGCCCCAGCTGATCTTGCCCGGATTGGCCTTGGCGTAGGCCACGACCTCGGCCAGCGTTTTCACCGGCAGGTCGGAGTGAACCGCGACGATGAGGGGCGTCTCGATGAGCTGGGCCACCGGCACGAACACCTTGACCGGATCGTAGCCGATGTTGGCGTGCACCGCCGGACCGGTGGTCAGCGATCCGCCGGGCGTGATGAGGATGGTGTAGCCGTCGGGATCGGAGGTCGCCACGAACTTAGCGCCGATGCTGCCGCCAGCGCCGCCGCCTTTGTTTTCGATGACAATGCTTTGACCAAGCACCGCACCGAGCCGGTCTGCGACGATGCGCGCCATACCGTCGGTCGGTCCGCCGGCTGGGAACGGCACGACCATTTTGATCGGACGGTTGGGATAGGCCTGCGATTGAGCGTTCGCAGGCTCGATGCCGTACGCCGCCCACCCGGCGCACAGCAATGCCGCAATCAGGGCTCTGATCATCTTGGTCGCCTCCCGTGCTAGACCGGCGATGCGGTTGTTATTTTATGCCGGCATTCTCCGGATCGCTCTCGAACACCAAAAAATTTCCGTTTCCGGCTCTGCAGGTTCGCCGCATAGTTTGGTTTGAAGTTCGACGCTGCCGCGACCTTGAGCCACTTCT
>Ga0190270_10001728_pt1 | contig 10320 bp, 10 predicted proteins | sample Popmic320T_FD_133748 | JGI IMG/M metagenome (GOLD analysis project Ga0190270, IMG submission 133748) | Populus adjacent soil microbial communities from riparian zone of Weber River, Utah, USA - 320 T | ecosystem: Environmental > Terrestrial > Soil > Riparian zone | place: USA: Utah | collected... | reverse complement strand
TCTTCATTCGCGGACTGGAGACAAAGGCAACACATCCAACATCTCGGTGATCGCCTTTGAGGAGAAGCACTACCCGTCCTGCGTAACGTGACCGCCGAGCGGGTCAAGGATCATTTCCGCGAAATCGTCCACGGTTGAGGTCACGCGATACGAGCTGCCGGCAATCGGCGCGCTCAACTTCATGCTGAAAAACGCCCTCCGCGGCGGCGTCACACGTTCGCTCGCGCTCCACGCACACAAAAAGGCCCTCAGCTCGGCAATCCTGGACCTCGATGTTTCGGACTGACCAACGACTTCAACGTCATGACGTTCGGTCGCGGTCGGGCATTTACAATCGCAAGGAGATATGGACAATGTTTGGGTTAGCGAACCAAGGCCATCTTGAGACCGGCACCGGAGCAAAGCGCGCGGCCCGAGCGAGCCTGCGTGTCGGTTGTTTGCGATAGCTCATGGCCCTTCTGGGGCGATCATGGAGCCACCCGATGTTGAATCCGTCTCCCCGCAATGCAAAGCCCACCCAAACAGTTTTCGTCGGCGAATACACGGATGGCCTATTGGATCCAAATCGTCCGATGCTTGGGCCGGTCGCTGCCGGCGGAACCATCGTGGCCAATACGACGCCTGGATGCTGGGGGCCCATGATCACGCCAGCAATTCGTGGCGGACATGAGGTAACCCAGCCGGTTTTTGTCGAAGGTGCCGAAGTCGGAGACGCGATTGCAATTCGGATCAAAGCTATTTCAGTATCGTCTTTGGCTACTGCATCCGGAAATGATCAGGTTGTCGAAGGGCGTTTCAATGGAGATCCGTACTGCGCGGCAAAGTGTTCTAAATGTGGAACCGAGTGGCCGGAGACTCGCGTAGAGGGAATTGGTCCAGGCTCGATCAAATGTGTCAAATGCGGAGCCGAGGCGACACCTTTTACCTTCACTAATGGCTACACGATCCTATTCGATCAAGCAAAGTCAATCGGAGTGACGATTGGGAAGTCCGCCGCCGAGAATATCGCAAGACATGCGGCGCGCTATGCGGCCCTTCCAGAAGGTTCCGTGCAGAATCCCATTCTCCTCTTCGCACCAAGCGATCTTGTCGGTCTCACCACTCGGCTACGACCCTTCCTCGGACAGCTCGGCACGACACCGTCCGCGGCAATGCCGGATTCGCACAATGCTGGTGACTTTGGTGCCTTTTTGGTTGGCGCTCCGCATAAGTATGCCATGTCAGCGGAAGAGCTGGCACGTCACAAGACGGATGGTCACATGGACGTTGCTGCGGTCCGGGCAGGAGCAACAATCGTCTGCCCCGTGAAAGTTCCTGGCGGCGGAGTCTATTTGGGCGATATGCATGCGCTTCAAGGTGACGGAGAGATTGCGGGACATACCTGTGACGTTGCAGGCCATGCGACGTTGCAAGTGGATGTTCTGAAAGGGCTGTCAATTGACGGACCGATTCTATTTCCCGTTGATGAGGATCTGCCGTTCTTGGCTCGCGCCATGCCGCGGAGAGAACGCAACTCTGCAATCGAGATTGCAAAATCGCACGACGTCAAAGAGCTTGAAAAGAATCTTCCGATTTCGTTTATCGGAACCGGGAAAGATCTAAATCTTGCTATTGATAATGGACTTCAGCGGGCTGCGGACTTGCTTCAAATGTCAGTGCCCGACGTGAAAAACCGTGCAACGATTCTCGGCGGCATTGAGATCGGCCGAAGCCCGGGAGTTGCCCGCGTCACGTTCCGCGCCCCCACTGCGGCTCTTGAGAGAGTTGGCCTGCGAGCTTTGGCCGAGGAGATCTACGGCAAGGCCCAAATCTAGGCCTGTCGTAAGGCGAATTCATCGCGTTGGATGCCTCGCGGCCGCGACTCGATGCCGGTTCCCCAGCTTGTATTCTTGCCGAGGGCAGCAATCGCGGGCAACGCTGCAATCTTTTCGCCGCGTTGGACGATGAAGGCGTCGCAGCCAAAGCTCTCTCAGATCGCCGCTGTAACGGCGGCAGGGTCCTCGTGAGTACCGGACAATAGCTCTAGAAGAATTATCGGACGGTCGCGCGCGCGTTGACGCCGGCGAGCCAAGGTGGCCAGCCAGTGGGCCCCTCGCCATCCGGGAGTGGCGATTATCATGCGACGGCCGGAAGTTTGATTCGCTCGCCATCGATTTCTTGCTCGGAAAGGACTTCCTGGCGTTTTCCGAGCCATAGGCTATTCGCGAGCCAAGCCGCTGAAAGAAGAAAGATGGCGACCACCGCGGCCTGGGTGGCGCGCCCCAGCCCAGCCCGCCGATCAGCGCGTAGGACCAGGCACCGACCTGTCGATCAATGTCGCCTTGCCTCGCGGTCTGATCGCGACGATGGCACTTACCGGGTCATTGATCTCAGGAATTGCGAGTTTCCAAGCATTGCTCGAAGCACATTGGTCAGTCCCCTAATGAACTTGTTTTGAGTCGAATGTGCTTTCGCCACCTCGTTTGATCTCAAGTGGAATAGAGCGTCGCCATCCCATCGAGCGGTAGGATGGCACGATACGTCACCGTGGGCGGTGGTGGGATAGGCCATCAGTGCTGGAGTAATCGTGAGGGAGTGACAGCTCGTCGACGCTCAACGCGCAAAAGACGCCGCCTCCTAAAATAAAGGGCGCTACGAGCCCTGTCGGAATCCGTTGTATGGCGGGTTGCGATTTGTCATGACGCCAACGCCGTGGCGATTCATGAGCGCTTCTTCGTCGATGGCAGCCTGCTTCCAGATACGCGCCAAATCCAGAAGCCTCTCGCGCAACGTCGGTGTATCTGCTTGATCTGCTAAGCGGATGCAATCCTTGCGAAGTCTTCGAAGTCTTTTGCAGAAGAGCTCATCGCTGAGCCTCCAAATCTGACAATCAACGTGCCTCATGGAACTAAGTTCCCAAGCACAGGCCCACTTCCGATCGGTGTCGCCTAGCGATGGTGGCGAACGTGATGCGGGAAACGAGCCCTGGCGATACCGTGGCGGTGACCCGGCTCGACCAGTTCGCGAGATCGACCCGTGATCTGCTCAACCTATCGACAAGCTCGGGAAGCAAAGCATCGGTTGTCGCTGGTGCGTCCGTCGCTAACCAATTCGTTACACATCGAGTGTGCGCCGCGTCGCGAGGTCGCTTTTTGTCGAAATTTATTCGACAATGACGCTATATGTTGCTTACTGGCCGGGCACGCAATCGGAGGAGGATGTTTCATTCATGAGCCGATCGAGTTGCCTGCGGTCTCTGCGCCGTTCCTCGAGCGCGCACCTCATCGGAGCGCTGATCCTAGCAATCGTGGCGCTCACCTCCGCGCTCGACGCCCGCGCACAATCGAATAGCCTCGCTTCGCTGCAGCGCTGCGGGGATTTCAAGGGAATGACCATCCCGGCGAGCGACATCAAGTTGCCGACGAAGGGGGCGACGATTATGTCGGCCGATCACACGCCGATTTCACAGCCCCATCCGGATCCGGATGGCGAATTCGGGTTGCCAATTCCCGAGCGGTGCATCGTGCAAGGCCAGATCAACTCGATCGATCCGACCGCGCCGCCGATCAAGTTCAACGTCAATCTGCCAATCAATTGGAACGGTCGAATTCTACAGTCTGGCGGTGGCGGCATGGGCGGGGTCGTCATCACGGCTCCGGACAAGAAGGCCGCGGCTCGCTTCGACCCAATTCCGCTCGATCGACCTTATCCGTTGACACTTGGCTATGTCACGTTCGGCAGCGATGGCGGCCATGAGGGCACTGACGTCGCGTTTATGAAAAGCGATGAGGCGCTCCGCAATTGGGCGGCGGACTCGATGAAAAAAACACGCGACATCGTCCTGGTCATCGTCCATGCCGCCTACGGGCGATATCCTGACCGTATATATTTCGCCGGCGAATCCGCCGGCGGGCGCGAGGCGCTGATGGTGGTGCAGAAATTCCCGGATGACTACGACGGGATTATCGCCACCTCGCCGGTCTTGAGCTGGTACTATATCCATCTCGCCGACAATAACATTCGCGACAAGCTCATCCAGGGCTGGCTCGACAAGGAATCCGTCGCGCTGATCGCACGCAAGACAAGGACCTCATGCGACGAGGCGGATGGACTGAAGGACGGCGTCATCGCCCGCTACCTCGAATGCCCGAATGATGCGGCGGCGCTCCGGTGCCCGGATGGCAAGCAAAACGAGGGCTGTCTATCCGACGCTCAAATTGCGTCGATCAACTCCATCCGCGAGCCGTGGTCGATGGCCGTGCCCATGGCGCACGGTGTCACGCGATATCCGGGCTTCGGCGTCACCGGTGACGAAGATGGAGAGCGATATCAATACGCTTTCTATACGGTCGGAACGGATCAGCCATCCCACCCGCTCGAGCCAGGCCGTGGCTTCGAGCGGGGTCGCGGGGCAATCCTCAATTTCGCAGCCCTCCTGATCCGACACACGATCGTGCAGGGTTCCACTTTCGATCCTTACCTGTTCGATCCGCGGCCCTATGGCAAGAGGATTCAGTATCTGTCGGGGCTCTTCGACGCGACCGATCCTGACCTTTCGAGATTCCGCGCGCGAGGCGGAAAGGCCATCATTCTCCAGCCGTCGGCGGACAATGCGGTCGGAACGCCGATGGTCGCCGAATATTACAACAGCGTCGTCGCGAGGCTCGGTCAACAGGCCACCGACGACGTGCTCCGCTTTTTCGTCGCCCCTGGCGGCGGGCATAACGTCACAAGGACGTCCCAGGTCGACGTTCTCACGTTGCTGATAGACTGGGTGGAAAAGGGACAGGCGCCAACCGATACGCAGATCGCCTACGATATCGATCCGGTCGATCTGAAGACGGTACGAACGATGCCCGCGTGCAAGTACCCGTCATACGCCCGGTACAACGGTTCAGGCGATCAGAACAGCGCCGCGAGCTTCACCTGCACAAGCCGTTTTGACCCGTTGCAGTTCAACATCGAACGCTAGTTCTGTGTTGAAGACTGTTGTAAAAGCCCGGGCAAGCCGCCGTGGTACGCACATAGAGCCCCGCCCTGGCGGGGACCAAGGCGGGGCTCAAGCCCTCGGGACTGTCCGAGGGCAACTACCTTAGTGTGCGCACGCGCCAACGTACAAAAGACGGCTGGAGCTGTTGATATGGGGGGCCTAGTCGCATTTGAAATAGCCCGAACCGACTATTTGAGCAGGCGGTCTCCACTGTCGCGAAGCTGCCGGGAGACGCCCGGGTTTCCAGGGCTGTACCGGCCGGTATTCGAGGGACAGGCCGCGCTGGCACGCACGCTCAGCGACCTACCGACGTTCCGGGATGCTTATGGCAAGCGCCGCTGCATCGTGCCGGTGGACGGTTTCTTTGAGTGGAAGGCCATCAAAGGGCAGAAAGCAAAACAGCCGTTTGCCATCGCCGGAACTGGAAGGCACCGGGTTCCGGCGGGTGGATTTGCACGTTCCCATCATCACCGACGCCAACGACCTGGTCGCCGACATCCATGACCACATGCCGCTCATTCTTGCGACGGACGACTACACGCGCTGGCTGGGAGAGGAGCCGGACCCGCGTGACCTCATGTGGCCTTCCCCGCCGAGCCGATGCGCATGTGGCCGATTTCGACCGCATCAACAAACCGGAGAATGACGACCCGTCGATTGTCGAGCCTATCGAACCCGCGGCGCCGGACGCCGCATAGCGATCTGAACACGTCAGAGCGATCGCAATTTGAGATCGATCAATGTTGTCTGATTGCGAGCGCCAGTTCTTGGCGCATCAACGCGTCGCATACCTCGCCACGGCAGATAGCCGCGCGGTTCCTCATGTCGTGCCGGTTTGCTTCGCGATCGTCGAACACACGCTCTACATCACGATCGACGAGAAGCCGAAACGCCTTTCCAGCCTTGGCCTAAAGCGCCTAAGAAATATAGCAGAGAACCCTGCGGTCGCGGTGGTCGTCGACCGCTACGATGAGGATTGGGCACGGCTTGGATGGGTTATGTTGCGGGGTCGCGCCGCAATCCTGAGCGAAGGGATAGAACACGAGCAAGCGCAGGCGCTGCTGCGTTCCCGCTATCCGCAGCTTCGCGCGATGGAGATTGCGCAGTATCCTGTCATCGCTGTTCGCATTAAACGAACGACGAGCTGGGGCTACCTGTCCGTGGTCTCGGGAGTGTAGAGGAGACTCGTTCCAACTCGTGTGTGTACTGAAGCGGCATCCATCCTAAGGTGCCTCGCGGCAGCGCAGGATGATCCGCGCGGTGCGGGTACGCTGCATTGAATTCGCGGAGGTATAGTCATGCTGGTTGGCGCTTTTCATTTCCCAACCGACTACGGGATCGAGATGAGCGAACTGGCGCACGCGCTCGAAACACGCGGTTTCGAGTCGCTGTTCGTATGCGAACATACCCACATCCCGGTCAGCCGACGCTCGCCGTATCCGGGCGGCGGCGAGCTGCCGAAGCGCTATTCCCATACTCACGACCCGTTCGTCGCGTTGTCGTTTGCCGCCGCGGCGACGCGCACGCTCAAGCTCGGCACCGGGATTGCGCTGGTGCCGCAGCGCGACCCTGTCATCACCGCGAAATCAGTGGCGAGCCTCGACCAGCTTTCAGGCGGCCGGTTCATTTTCGCGATCGGTGGCGGTTGGAACGTCGAGGAAATGGAGAATCACGGCGCCCATTATGAGACCCGTTTCAAGCTGCTGCGCGAACGCGTACTGGCGATGAAGGCGCTTTGGACACAGGAGCAGGCCGAATTTCATGGCGAGTTCGTCGATTTCGATCCCGTCTGGCTCTATCCCAAGCCGAAGCAGAAGCCGCATCCGCCCGTCTTGCTCGGCGGGGAGACCGACTACACCGTGCGCCGCGTGGTTGAGTTTTGTGACGGCTGGTTTCCGCGTCCACGGGCGGGCTGGGAGCCCAAGAGCGCGGTGGCTCGGCTGCGCCAGGCCGCAATCGCGGCCGGACGCGATCCTGCGAGCGTTTCAATCACGGTATTCAATGCGCCGGCAGATCCAGCGGCGCTCGCGTCTTATCGCGATGCCGGAATCAAGCGCGTGCTGCTCGAGGTGCCCGATCTGAGTCGCGACGAACTCCTGCGGGTGCTTGACAAGAATGCGCCACTCGTGGCGAACGGAGCGTGAGCGTCTGTTGATGAATCGGAATCGGGCTTCAAGAGGCGAGAGCTTTATGACTTCGCAGGTCAGGAAAAACCCACCATTTCGGGCGGAACACATTGGGAGTTTCGTCCGGCCAGACGGTCTGCTGAATGTTGTGCGCGAACACAAGGCGGGCAGAATCACGAACGAGGTGCTCAAGGAAGTAGCAGATCAAGCAATAATCGAAATCGTGCGCTTTCAGGAAAGCGTAGGCATGCCATCCGTTACCGATGGCGAGTTTCGTAGGCGAAGCTGGTCAGCTGGTTTTATCGATGCCGTCGAAGGATTCGGCCTGCGTGAGGGAACGATCGAATTCCGCAGCCCAGCCGCCGGAAGAGGTGCAGAGCTCTCTCCGTATGCAAAGTCGCGCTTGAAGCGTACGCGCGGGATTGCCTCAGAAGAGTTTGCGTTCCTCAAGTCAGTCGTTCGCCATGGTATGCCGAAGACGACAATCCCTGCGCCTGATGTCATGCATTACTTTCTCGGACCGCGCGCGGTGGACGAGACTGTCTATCCCGACGTGGAACTGTTTTTTGAAGACTTGGCACGCATTTATCGCGAAGAAATCGCGGATCTTGCAAAACTCGGCTGCACCTATTTGCAAATCGACGACACAGCATTGCCGTGCAATTGCGACGAGCACATTCGCCAAAACGTCAAAAAGCGAGGGGAGAACCCCGATGCGCTCACGGCTCGCTACATTAGGCTGCTCAATGATGCGCTCAGCGATCGGCCGGCGAACATGACGGTTGGCGTCCATATGTGCCGCGGTAATCTCAAGGGCACGTGGATGGCGGAAGGCGGCTACGAGCCGATCGCCGAACGACTGTTCAATGAGGCGAAGGTCGACGCCTTCTTCCTAGAGTTCGATACGCCGCGCGCGGGTGATTTCACGCCTTTGCGCCACGTTCCGCAGAGCAAATCCGTGGTGCTGGGGTTGGTGAGTACAAAGACGCTAATCCTCGAAAAAAAGGATGATATCAAGCGCCGGATCGACGAGGCCGCTCGGTATATCGATCTTGACCGGCTATGTCTGAGCCCACAATGCGGGTTTTCCAGCGGCGGGGGCAGCGGTCAGACCGTGGGACCCGATGACGAACGCCGAAAGCTTCAACTGGTGCTGGATGTCGTGCACGACGTGTGGAAATAGCGAAAGGACCGAAGACGAAGGGGGAATGGATGGATCTCCGCTGGCCTGCGTGTCGTGCCGAGATTGCTCTCATTCAGGGCGAACGCAAGCGCATCGCCTTTGAGCGCGCGAAGAGAGCGCCGTTTTGTAGAGGCCGCCTCGACCGTATTGATGGGAGCCGCCTGGACGATCCGGAGGTCTGGGCAAAGATTCCATTATTGACCAAGGAAGAGCTGCGAAAGATCGCCCCAAAGGAATTTCAAGCGCAGTTTTGCATTCAGCCCCAAGCCGCGGTCGTCGAATACTGGCGGTCGGGTGGGTCGACGGGGAGGCCCCTGTTCTATCCTCGCTCTGCCGAGGATATAGAGCATTCCTTGTTGTGTTTCCGCCGTGGCTTAGCAGTGACGGGCGCCACGTCAGACGATCTTGTTCACATATCCTTTCCCCTCGGGATCCATCCTGTGGCGCATCTCTATGCACGCGCAGCAGAGCAATGTGGGATCGGGACAGTGTGGTGCGGCGCCGGAACGAATACCGCCTCGGAGATGCAGCTTCAGCTTATCGATGAGCTTCAGCCGACCATATGGGCAGGTATGGCGAGCTACGGCTTGCACCTCGCCAATCTCGCCGAATCCAAGGGGTTCGATCTCGCCAACAGTTCTGTGACAAAAATTATCGTCGCCGCTGAACCGCTGTCGCAGGCCAAACGTCAGAAGCTAGAACGCATGTGGGGAGCCGAGGTTTTCGACCAGTTCGGCATGACCGAAGGCGCCCTTATTGCGTGCGAGGGAGCCAACCGAACGGGGTCACATCTTTGGTCCGACCTGTTCTTTTGCGAGGTCGTCAATGAGGCGACCGGCGAACCGGTGAAGGAGGGCGAGATCGGTACGCTCGCAATGACACCCCTCTGGAACAACACCGTGACACCCTTCCTGAGATGGAATTCAGGCGACCTGATCAGCATCTCGCAAGAGGGCGGTGGGGAAGGGCCATGGGGGATGTATCCGCTACTTCATCATGCACGCCGCACCGTCGGTTTTTTCAAAGTGCGCGGAATTAATATCAATCATCCCGAATTGGAAGATCTCATGTTTTTCGAGCCTGATATCAACGAGTTCCGCGCGGAAGTCTATAACGACGGCGGTTTGGACGTTCTGCATCTGTTGATTGAACTTAAGCGCGGAGCGTTTGAAGACGCGGCAACCGCAAGGGTTATTAGTAACGTGCGACAGACATTCCAGGTCACGCCGACGATTACCGTGCGGCCAACCGGCAGCATTGCACGCGAATTCGAGGCCAATGTGAAGGCGGCGCGTTTTATCGATAAGCGCGGTTAGAGTCGTAGACTCCTGGCAGCTCAAGGCCGTCTTCGTCGACGCGGTGAGGACTAAAAGCGACCGCCACGTCGGAATCTGCGCCGACAAATAGGGCCCAAGGTGGGCGACGTGCCGATCCAATAGGGGAGCGGCATCGGCGGGACGGCTACGGCCTGCGTCTGCGATGCTACAGAAGGATAAAGCTTACCATCGCCGGGCCGGTTCGCGGGACGACCAGAAACTCCGCTGCTGCTGGATCGCTGGAATCGCGGGCGCGCAACATGCACTACCGTCGTTGTCAGCCAGGGGTGAGCAATGCAGTAGCGTTGGCGCCGAAATCACGCCCACTCTCAATGTGTGCACAGGGCAGATAAGTAACTCTGTCCGCGATCGTAGCCGCGCCTTGGGAGTGGTCGCGTCGAAATTTTTGTGTCTCCCCCCTGACCCCCTGGCTTTGCCGGAGGGGACGCCGCTCCATTGGAATGGCTCAGGGTGGACTCAGGTTGCTGCCGAGCGCGGATTTCCTCGCCTGGCCCGCACGGCCCTGAATCATGAGCCGGTTTCCTGTGTAAGTTGTAAGCACCAGAAAGTCCCGAAGGTGACGCTCTCGGAATTCACCTCCCTAAGCAGGTGTCACCTTCGTCACCTTCGCATAAGCGCCTATTGGCTCGTAAGCCGAAGGATGCACGGGAGGCTACCTAAAAATTCCGAAACGCCACGGGCATTACACCCGCTCGATCCCGGCCT
>Ga0190270_10001727_pt1 | contig 10321 bp, 8 predicted proteins | sample Popmic320T_FD_133748 | JGI IMG/M metagenome (GOLD analysis project Ga0190270, IMG submission 133748) | Populus adjacent soil microbial communities from riparian zone of Weber River, Utah, USA - 320 T | ecosystem: Environmental > Terrestrial > Soil > Riparian zone | place: USA: Utah | collected... | reverse complement strand
TCTGCTCCCAGAGTTCGGGCCCGGTTGTCTCGTAGTGCGCCTGTGGGTTGGCCTGGTTCGAGTACTGGTCGGGCTTGAAGGCGCCGGGAATCTCCTCGGCGAGGCGGTTCGAGACCGAGTAGTAGCTCTCGGGTGACTCCGGCGGAACCGCGGTCGGGCAGATGACGACCTCGGCGCCGTAGGCACGCAAAAGCGCACGCTTCTCCTCGGCGATCTTGTCGGGCATGACGAAGACGCAGCGGTAGCCCTTGAGCGCGGCCGCGATGGCGAGGCCGACGCCCGTGTTTCCGCTCGTGGGCTCGACGATCGTCCCGCCCGGTGCGAGCTTTCCTTCCCGCTCGGCCTGCTCGATCATCTTGAGGCCGATCCGGTCCTTCACGCTCCCGCCCGGGTTCAGGAACTCGAGCTTGGCGAGGAGCGTCGGCTCGACATCCCGCGAGAGCCGCTGCAGACGGACGAGCGGTGTGTTCCCGACGAGGTCGAGGACGGTTGGGTAGTCGCCGGCCATCGCCGTAACGATACGGCCTGTGGTTAGTGCCTGAAGTGGCGCCTTGGGGCGAAGACGATCGTGCCGCCGGCCTTGGCGACCGCAGCGACCACCTCGTCGTCCCGCTTCGAGCCGCCGGGCTGGACGATCGCCTTGACGCCTGCCTCGAGGGCGAGCTGCGGCCCGTCCGGGAAGGGGAAGAAGGCGTCGGAGGCGAGCACCGCTCCCTCGACGGAATGCTCCTGCTCGCGGGCCTTGTCGAGCGCGATCTTCACGGACTCGACGCGGCTCATCTGACCGGCTCCGACGCCGAGTGTCTGCAGGTCCTTGGCGATGACGATCGCATTCGAGTTGACGTGCTTGCAGATGCGCCACGCGAATAGGAGATCGCCCCAGAGCTGCTCGTCGGGCTGGTCGCCGGCGCGAACCTCCATTCCCCCGCGGTCGTCCACCTCCGCGTCGGCGTCCTGCACGAGGAAGCCGCCGATCACGCGGCGAAAGTCGCGCTCGCCGAGGGTCGCGCGCCTGCGTTCGCGGTCCTCGAGGATCCTCGTATTGGGCTTCTGCTTGAGGATCTCGACGGCGTCGGCGGTGTACTCGGGCGCGATCAGCACCTCGACGAACTCCTCGGCGAGGCGCTTCGCGAGCGGCGGGTCGACGCGGCGGTTCACCGCCACGACGCCGCCGTAGGCGGAGACGGGGTCGGCGTAATAGGCCTTCGCGGCCGCGTCCTCCAGGGCTGAGGCCACGCCGACCCCGCACGGGTTCCCGTGCTTCACGACGACGCACGTGGGGAGCTCGAACTCGCCCAGAACCCCGCGGGCCGCGTCCAGGTCGGCCAGGTTGTTGAAGGAGAGCTCCTTGCCGGAGAGCTGCTCGTCGGGTTGCTCGCCGGCGCGAACCTCCATCCCCTCGCGGTCGTCCACCTCGGCGTCGGCGTCCTGCACGAGGAAGCCGCCGATCACGCGGCGGACGTCGCGCTCGCCGAGGGTCGCGCGCCTGCGTTCGCGGTCCTCGAGGATCCTCGTATTCGGCTTCTGCTTGAGGATCTCGACGGCATCGGCGGTGTACTCCGGCGCGATCAGCACCTCGACGAACTCCTCGGCCAGGCGTTGCGCGAGCGGCGGGTCGATGCGGCGGTTCACGGCAACGACGCCGCCGTAGGCGGAGACGGGATCGGCGGCGTAGGCCTTCGCGGCGGCGTCCTCCAGGGCCGAGGCGACCCCGACGCCGCACGGGTTCCCGTGCTTCACGACGACGCAGGTGGGGAGCTCGAACTCGCCGAGAACTCCACGGGCCGCGTCCAGGTCGGCCAGGTTGTTGAAGGAGAGCTCCTTGCCGGAGAGCTGCTCGACGCGCGAGAGGAGGTCGCGGCGGGAGCCGGCCTCGACGTAGTACGCGGCTCGCTGGTGCGGGTTCTCGCCGTATGAGAGCTCGCGCTGGCGCTCGAGCGCGACGATCAGCCTGGGCGGGAAGGTCTCGCGGTCGCCGAACCAGGTGGCGATCGAGGCCTCGTACGCGGCCGTGTGCGCGAAGGCCTCGGCGGCGAGCTCGCGTCGCGTCTCGGCGTCGATCTCGCCGGTCGCCTGGATCTCGAGCAGGAGCGCGTCGTAGCGGTCGATCGAGCAGACCGGCGCGACGTGCTCGAAGTTCTTCGCCGCGGCGCGGAGCATCGCCGGGCCGCCGATGTCGATCATCTCGACGGCCTCCTCCTCGCGCACGTCCTTCCGGCCCGCGACCTGCGCGAAGGGATAGAGGTTCACGCACACGAGGTCGAACGGCTCGATTCCGTGCTCCTCGAGCGCTTCCATGTCCGCCTGCACGCTGCGCCGAGCGAGGATCGCGCCGTGGATCCTCGGATGCAGCGTCTTGACGCGGCCGCCGAGCATCTCGGGCACGTCGGTCAGCGCATCGACCGGCTTGACCGAGAGGCCGAGCTCGGAGATGTACGCGGCGGTTCCCCCGCTCGCGACGAGCTCGACGCCAAGCTCTGCCAGGCCGGTGGCAAACCGGTCGAGGCCCGTCTTGTCGAAGACGGAGATGAGCGCCCGGCGCACGGCCATCAAGGGTGGAAGGTTATTGCGCCTGCCAGATAGAGCCTGACTGCGTCGGGCAGCAGGCGGTGCTCTACTGCTCGGATGCGCGCGTAGAGCGTTTCCGCAGTGTCGCCCGGCTCGATCCGGACCCGCTCCTGGGCGATGACAGCGCCGGTGTCCACGCCGTCGTCCAGGAAGTGGACGGTGACGCCGGTCTCCTTTGCGCCGGCCACGAGCGCCTGGCCGACCGCGTCGAGGCCGGGGAAGGCCGGCAGGAGCGACGGGTGGACATTGATGCACGGGAATCGGGCGAGGAAGCCGGGCGTGAGGAGCTGCATGTAGCCCGCGCAGACCACGAGCTCGACGCCGTGCTCGGCGAGCCATTCCGCCATCGCCTCGTCGCGGCTCTCGCGGCCGGCAAAGTGTTCCAGCGGGAACGCGGCGGCCGGGATGGAGGCCGTCTCGGCGCGTTCGAGCGCCTGCACTCCCGCCGTGTTCGAGGCGACTGCGGAGATGGGCAGCCCGGCGTCGAGTAGCGCCTGCAGGTTCGTGCCCGTGCCCGAAACGAGGACGCCGATCACGCGAGCCGGCCGATGACGAGCCCTGCGGCCGCGTCGGCCTCCGGGACGACGGCGCACATCCCGATGCCGAGGTTGAAGACCCGACGCTGCTCCTCTTCGGGGACGCCCTGCTCGTCGAGCCAGGCGTAGACGGGCGGCCGCTCCCACGAGCTCCAGTCGATCTCGACGCGGCTGCCTGCCGGAAGCACGCGCGGGAGGTTGCCCATGATCCCGCCGCCGGTGATGTGGGCGAGGGCGCGGACGTCGGCCTGGGCGCGCAGCCGGCGCACGTCCTCCAGGTAGAGCCGCGTCGGCGGCAACAGCAGGTCGGCGTCGAAGTCCCCGTCCCCGATCAGGCTGCGGACGAGGGTGAAGCCGTTCGCGTGCAGGCCCGAGGAGGGAAGGCCGAGGACGACGTCACCGGCCTCGCAGCGCGAGCCGTCGACGAGGTCGGCGCGCCTCACGAGCCCGATGCAGGCGCCGGCGAAGTCGAGCTCGTCGTCGTGGTAGATCCCGGGCAGCTCCGCGCTCTCGCCGCCGAGGATCGCGCATCCCGCCGCGCGGCAGACGGACGCGGCGCCCTCGACGAGCTCGGCGACCTCCTCGAGGTCGAGAGAGCCCGACGCGACGTAGTCCAGGAAGAAGAGCGGGTCGGCGCCGGTCGTGATGACGTCGTTGACGCAGTGGGCGGCGAGATCGACGCCGGCGTCGTAGAGCCGGCCGGCGCGGCGGGAGAGGATGAGCTTCGTCCCGACGCCGTCCATCGTGGCGGCCAGGAGGCGCTCGTCATCCAGCGGATAGAGGCCCGCGAACCCCCCCAGGGATCCGCCGGTCGAGGACACCGCGGCCCGGAGGCGCTGGACGACCGCCTCTGCTTTTCCGAGCGACACCCCGGCGGCCTCGTACGAGGTCACGCCAGCACCTCTGCCACGAGCTCGGGGCGGCCCTCGGGCCCGGCAGGGAGGAAGCGCACGATGCTCTCGCCGAGGTGCACGCTCGTGCCCTCGCGCTCGAGGAGGAGGATCTCGGACAGCGCGACCGCTTTTTCCTCGGGGTCGTGGGCGCGCAGATGGAGCTCGCCGATCTGGAGCTCGTCCGCCTGCGCGAGCGCGTCGTCGACCCAGTCGCGTGGCGGATGCACCTCGAGCCTGTAGCCGGCCTCCGTGGTGATGAAGGTGCGTTTCCCCGGGTGATCCTGGATCTTCAGGCCGAGATCGCGAGCGCGATCGAGGACGGTCTCGTAGTCGTCCTCGGCGAGCGCGACGCCGAGGTGGTCCACGCGCGGCACGTCCCAGTGACCGGGTTGGAGGACGACGTTGACGGCCCCGCGCCCAATCTCCACGAGCCGCAGGCGAAAGCCGATCTTGTCGAGGTCCTCCCAGGACGTTCCGGCCTCGAACCAGTGCGAGCTCTCGCCTCGCCAGCCGTAGCGGCCGATGAGCTCGAAGCCGAGCTTGCCGAGATACCGGGCCTCGAGCAGCCGGACCTTGCTCGTCACGAGGTGGTAGTGGAACAGGTACACCGGCCGCCCCATCGTACTCGGCGCGGAGGAATCAGCCCCCTCGCGGGGAACGGGGCGACCATGACGCAAAGCACTCCACCACCTCCGCCTCCGACTCAGGGTTACGGGCAGCCGTACTACGGGATGCCGTCGATGCCGGCCCCGAACGGCGAGCTCGTCGTCTTCCTGCTCGTCTGGGCCGTGGTCTTCATCGTCACCGTCGCGGCCGACGCGGTCGACTGGCCGCAGTTCACGATCGCGACGGTCTTGCTGGCCGCCGCGTACATGATCTCCCGCGGCATCGCCAAGGCCGGCAAGGTCTACGAAGGCAGCTACACCTCCTAGGACAATCCCCCGTCCGGCCCGCTGCCGACCCCTCTCCTCTGGCCCGCGCGTCCAAGAGATGCGCGTTCCTGGTTGCTCCAATGCGCCGAACGGCGTACCGTCTTGGCCCGTGCGTAGTAAGAGGCCGAAGCAGGATGGGCGCCTGAGTCGCTGGAACGCGCTGGGCGTCGCGATGCGTCGTCCTCGGTCGCGCACGTATCTCAAATCGATACGCACGCTTCCTGCGTCCTTGCCTCGCTTCCGCCAGCACGTTCCCGCACCGAGGCTCCATCCCGCCTCGACCTCAAACACACTCACGTGCTGACGGTTCAGGAGATCGCAGAGCTCTCCGAGCTCGGCCTGGCCGTCGTCGCCGGCGCGGAAGGGCTCCGGAACGAGGTCAGCTGGCTGCACGTCTCCGAGCTGGCCGACCCGACGCAGTTCCTCGAAGGCGGCGAGTTCCTTCTCACGACCGGGCTCGGGGTGGGCGAGATGGCGACGACGCAGCGCGCCTACGTGCGGCGGCTCGCCAAGCACGGGCTCGCGGGACTTGGCTTTGGCGTGGGCTTCGGCTTCCCGGACGTGCCCGCGCCGATCGTCGAGGAGGCAAACAAGCTCTCGTTCCCAGTTCTTGCGGTGCCCTACGAGATCCCGTTCGTCGCAATCACGAAGGCCGCGGTGACGCACCTCGCGAGCGAACAGCTCGAGCAGATGACGCGCGCGCTCGAGGTGCACGAGCGGCTGGCCGCCGCGGTCCTCGAGGGCCGCGGACTGCAGGCCCTCCTCGCTGTCGTCTGCAACCACCTCGGCTGCAGCCTCGCGCTCGTCGACGAGAACGGCCGCGTGGTCGCCGAGCGTCACGCGCGAAACCGGCTCGGTTTCGAGAACGCCCTCGAGCTGCCGGTCGTCTCGCCCGGCGAGATGGTCACCCTCAAGGCAGCCCGCGAGGGCCGCGACTTCGGCGAGTACGACCGCCTCGTCCTCCACCACGGGCAGTCGGCGCTCGCCTTCGAGCTCTCGCGCAGGCGCGCGGTGAGCGCGGCCGAGCTGCGCCTGGCCGGCGACCTCCTCGAGGACCTCGAGGACGACCGGCTCGACGACCGCGAGGCGGCACGCAGGATGGCCGCGTTCGGGCTCGAGTCCGATCGCGAGTACGCGGCGCTCCTCGCCGTCCCGCGCAACGGCCTCTCCAGCGAGCGCCTGCGCGACGAGGTCGCCGAGGAGCTCGAGCGTGGAAGCGTGCCGTATCTCTCCACCGCGCGCCGGGACCGCGCGGCCTTCCTCGTCGGCGCCGACAGCGAGCAAGACGTCATGAGCCTCGCCCGGCGCGTCGTCGAGGCGGAGCCGATGGCGAGGGTCGGCGTGGGCCGACCGTCCCAGGGACGTGGCCTTGGCCGGAGTCTCCTCGAGGCGCGCGCGGCGCTCGATGCCGGGACCGGCGAGGTCGCCTCCTACCAGGACCTCGGCTCTCTCGAGCTTCTGCTCAGCCTTCCCGACGCGGCGCTCGAGGCCTTCGTCGATCGCGTGCTCGGCCCGGCCGCACCGAACACCTGGCTCGTCGAGTCCCTCACTGCGTTGCTCGACGCCGGCTGCCGCTGGAGCGACGCCGCCGACGAGCTCGGCGTCCACCGCCACACCCTTCGCTACCGGATGGACCGGCTACGCGAGCAGACCGGCCGCCATCCCGACGACCCTCAGCAGCGCATGGAGCTCTGGCTGGCCGTGAAGGCCCAGCAGGCTCTCGCCGCCCGCAACGGAAGGAGCACGAATTGACGACAGCGTCGACGGACCACCTCTGGCGCCACTTCACCGCGGCAGGCGCGCCGCAGCTCGTGATCGAGCGCGGCGAGGGGTGCTACATCTGGGACAACGAGGGCAACCGCTACCTCGACGCGCTCTCGGCCCTCTACTGCGTCAACATCGGCTACGGGCCCTGGCCCGGCATCACCGAGGCCGCGCAGAAGCAGCTCGACACGCTTCCGTTCTTCACGAACTGGGTCGGCTTCGCGACGCCGCCGGCCGTCGAGCTCGCCGAGAAGATCACCGAGCTCGTCCCGATCGACGTTGGCCGCATCTTCTTCGTCGGCGGCGGTTCCGAGGCGATCGAGACGGCGCTCAAGGTCGCGCGCCAGTACCACCGGCTGCGCGGCGAGCCGACGCGCTACAAGTTCGTGACGCGCCGCAGCGCCTACCACGGGACGACCTTGGGCGCGCTCTCCATCAACGGGAGCCCGGCGCTCCGCTCCCAGTTCGAGCCCCTCTTGCCCGGCTGCCTGCGCGCGCCGATGCCGTACCGCTACCGCTGCCCGTACTGCTCGGAGGAGTCCAGTTGCAACCTGCAGTGCGCCGATGAGATCGACGGCATCGTGCAGAACGAGGGGCCGGAGACCGTCGCGGCGGTCATCCTCGAGCCCGTCCAGAACTCGGCCGGCTCGATCACCCCGCCCGAGGGCTACTTCGAGCGCGTGCGCGAGATCTGCGACGAGCACGGGCTCCTGTTGGTGGCCGACGAGGTCATCTGCGGCTTCGGCCGCGTCGGCGACTGGTTCGGGTCGACCCGCTACGGGATCGAGCCCGACATGATGACCGTGGCCAAGGGGATCACCTCGGCATACGCGCCGCTCGGGGCCCTCATCGCCAACGAGCGCACGATCGAGCCGTTCTTCGCGGAGAGGAAGACCGCGTTCACGCACGGGATCACCTTCGGCGGCCATCCGCTCTCCTGCGCGATCGCACTGGCGAATTTGGCTGTCTTCGAACAGGAAGACCTCATCGGTCGCGTTCAGAAGTATCAAGGTGTTTTCCGCGGCCAGCTCGAAGAGCTGGCCGGGATCCATCCAATGGTCGGCGATGTGCGCGGCGACGGCTACTTCTACTCACTCGAGCTCGTGAAGGACAAGGAGACGAAGGAGACCTTCACGCCCGCCGAGCGCGACGACCTCATCAAGACGTTCCTGCTTCCGCGCACGCGCGAGCTCGGCGTCTACATGCGCTTCGACGACCGCGGCGAGACGTGCGCGCAGTTTGCGCCGCCGCTTGTGGCAGGGCCGGAGGAGTTCGACGAGATGGTGGGTGTTCTGCGCCAGGTGCTGGACGAGGCGTGGGACCGGGTCAACACGAGGGTGGAGGCATAGGACATGGCTACCGCTGTGAAGACGCTGCAGAACTTCGTCGCCGGCGACTGGGTCGAGGCGACGGGCGACGAGGCGCGGGAGATCGTCTCCCCTGTGACGGGCGAGAAGCTCGCCGACGCGCCGAACGCTAGCGAGGAGGACATCAAGCGGGCCGCGAAGGCGGCGCGCGATGCCCAGCCGAAGTGGGCGGCGCTCTCGGCATGGGACCGCGCGAAGGTCTGCCACGCCATCGCCGACCTGATCGAGGAACGCAAGGAGGACTTTGCGCGCGAGCTTTCGCTCGAGCAGGGCAAGCCCTACATGGCCGAGGCAATCCCGGACATCGAGGAGACCGCCGAGAACTTCCGCATCGCCGCCGAGGACGTGAAGCGGATGGAGACCGCCGTCATCCCCTCGCAGGACGTGAACAAGCGCATCCTCACGTTTCGCAAGCCGAACGGCGTCTACGCGGGCATCACACCGTGGAACTTCCCCACGCTCATCCCGGTCGAGCTGATCGCGCCCGGGATCGCCGCGGGGAACGCGATCGTGATGAAGCCGTCCGAGTGGACGCCGATCGCGATGGCCAACTTCATGCAGATCATGGCCGACGCCGGCCTCCCCGAAGGCGTCGTGAACGTCGTTTACGGCGACGGCAAGGTGGGGGAGCGGCTCATCCAGGACGAGAACGTCGACTGCGTCGGCTTCGTCGGCTCGCACACGACGGCGGAGAAGATCGTCCGCGCGGCAGGGCTCAAGCGCTCTCTGATCGAGGCGAGCGGGAACGGCCCCGTGGTCGTCTGCGTCGACGCCGACCTCGAGGCCGCAGCCAAGGGCGCCGTCTTCGGCGGCTTCTTCTGCGCCGGTCAGGTCTGCTGCGCGACGGAGCGCGTCCTCGTCGACAAGCGGGTTCACGAGGACTTCCTCGCCGCGGTCGTGAAGGAGGCCGAAGGCTGGAAGCTCGGCGATCCCTTCGACGACGAGACCCTCGTCGGACCCATGAACAACGAGCCGACCGCGCAGAAGATGGACGCCCATCTCGAGGACGCAGTCGCCAAGGGGGCCGAGGTGGTCGTCGGCGGCTCGCGGGACGATGGCCGGCCGACGAGCCTCTACTACCAACCGACCGTGATCGACCGCGTCGGCACCGACACGCTCATCAACCGCGATGAGACGTTCGGGCCGATCGTCCCGCTCATCAGTGTCGCTGACGACGATGAAGCGCTGGCCGTTGCGAACGACTCGCACCTCGGCCTCCAGGCGGCCGTCTACACCTCGAGCCTCCAGCGCGCGTTCCGCTACCTCGACAACCTGCGCGTCGGCAACGTCGTCGTCAACGACTCGACGGACTACTGGGAGGCGCACGAGCCGTTCGGCGGCGCCGCTGGCACCCGCACCGGCTGGGGACGCATCGGCGGCCGCTACACGATGCTCGACATGACCGACCTGAAGACGGCCGTGCTCGACGTCGGTTCCCTCGAGTAGTCCTTGCCATTCGCCGTCCTCTTCGCGCTCGCGGCGCTCGACTCCGCGGGCTACAGCATCATTGCGCCCGTCGTCCCCGAGATCGGGGATGCGACGGGCGCCGGGCCGGGGCTCATGGGCGCGCTGGTCGCTTCGTTCGCCGTCGGCCAGATGGTCGGCTACCCGCTGGCCGCCCGAGTCCTGCAGCGGCGACACGCCCTCGCAGTCCTGTTCGTCTCGCTCGCCCTTGTCATCGTCGGCGACCTCGGCTTCATCTTCGGCGAGAGCCTCGGCGTCTACTTCCCCGCCAGGCTCGTGCAGGGGATCGGCGCGGGCGGTCTCTGGATCGGGACGGCATTCGCGATCATCGAGCGGTTTCCCGGCGAGGAGTACAAGCGGCTGACGGGCATCCTCGCCGCCTACGGGCTCGGAGCGATCGCGGGCCCGGCGATCGGCGGAATCGGAGGGATCAGCACGCCGTTCGCCATCCACCTCGTGCTCGTGACGGTGCTGACCCTGGCGCTCGTGGGGATCGGCGCCCCAAAGAACGCGGCCAAGTTCGGCTCGGACAGGGCCGCGCTCAGAACTCCGGGCTTCTGGCTCGCCTCGGCCGGGATCCTCATGGTGGCACTGACCCTCGGGACGTTCGACGGCCCGATGCCGCTCCACTTCGCCGAGCATTTGAGCCAGGCTGAGATCGCCGCGCTCTACGTCCTCGCCGCCCTCATCTCGTCCGGAGCGGCTGCGCTGGCGGGCCGCCAGGCGCCGAGGCCTGTGCTCGCCGTCGCGACGGTGCTCATGACACTCTCGATCGCGCTCGGCGGCGCGACCGAGTT
>Ga0190270_10001726_pt1 | contig 10322 bp, 18 predicted proteins | sample Popmic320T_FD_133748 | JGI IMG/M metagenome (GOLD analysis project Ga0190270, IMG submission 133748) | Populus adjacent soil microbial communities from riparian zone of Weber River, Utah, USA - 320 T | ecosystem: Environmental > Terrestrial > Soil > Riparian zone | place: USA: Utah | collected... | reverse complement strand
GTCCAAAATCCCACCGGGGAATCGCGACCAGCTTGCTTCAATCGTTGTAGCATTTAGGCTGAGTTAATCGAAAACCGAGGTAGGTCCATCTCGGTGAGGGTCAGCTCGTCGTGCGCCTCATTAAGCGCCTGATACAAAATCCCCAAACTTCCTTCAATTTCCCGGGCGGACAAACTAGCGATTGACACGTCGTCCGAACCACTGGACGCCTGTCGTGCCAGCGTCATCGCCTGCCGCACGACACTAATACGTCGATCCACAGAATCAACGGTGCCGTTATACCAGGATGACGCCGTCTCATTGATATGATCAAGCGCATGAGCTAACCGAGCTGCGACACTATCTCCCGGAACATCAATTTTGTGAGGAAAAACCGCTGTGTTCTGGCGTGCGAAAACATCGCCCATGATCCTAGCCTCCTGATGGTAATACGTCGATATTCAGCGCAGTTTTGATCTTCACTATATCATCCGCAACATCGGCATAATTTGCCTGAATAGCTTCGTAACTCTTCAAAATCGCGGCATACTGCTCGGTTAACCCATCTAGCTTATCAGCACTGACCTCGACGTGGCAGTCACAGACACACGACACTTCACAAAACTTGCATTCCTTCCGGCACTCCTCATGCAATTCATGGTGACACGCGGTGGACAAATACACGTGCTCATCCTCAGTCATGTTTTAATCCTGATCTCATACAGCAATCCCCGGCCGATTACTAACCGACCGGGGATGCTGTCCTCTCATATCACCAAGAGTAGCTGCTGTGGAAAGATGCCTGATTCTGCGGCTCAGGCTCAAATTCAGGCTGCGGCTCAGGCTGGTCACTCGACTCTACACCATTAGTAGAATTACCCTGATTAGGATCATTTGTTTCACTTACGATATCCTGCTGCGCGTCCTGGACCTCATCGTCGCCAATTTCGTCGCCCTCGCCGAGAAGCATGGCAGCGGCAGGCTTACCGGGGAGATACTGCAACCACCCGGCGAAACGGTGACGCACATCGTCTTGCGACAGCTCAGTTAACGCATCCTCGGGCACACCCGGATACTGCTTTTGCTTAAAGGAGTGCCAATCCTCCACAACTTCCTGCGCCTGACTCACCAGGACAATGGCTAGATTTCGCTTTTGTACTCGGTTCAGTCCCATGCCAAGATTCTATCACAAGACATGCCTAGAATTGCAAGCCATACCTGGAATTGGCGACGTTATTTTTTGTGCCCCCGGTGGGATTCGAACCCACACTTTCAAGGTTTTGAGCCCTGTTTCTCTGCCATTGGAATACGGAGGCCAGTCTTACTCATCTTCACGCAATTCATTGATCACGTTGATAAATTCTTCGGAGAAGTGGCCGACAGTAAGATCACTCAGGTCGCCCCGCATGGCGTCATGAATCTTCACGCTGTTGCTGTTCTCCATCACATACGGAAGAGCGCACTTCATGCAATACGCGGCACCCTCGTGGGAAAGGATCACAGGCATGATCGCCCAGTTGACGTAGAGCCTTTTCCCACACTCCACGCACGGAACCTGATCACATCTTGCGTAGGGTTCCGGAGAAATAGAAACAGAGTTACAGCAAATTATCAGTTTGCTCTCTGTCGGCAATGAAATTCTCCCTCGGTTCACGAAAGGGTGGAGTGCTCCTAGCCTCCCACCCTCGGGGGGCGAAGGCAGGAGATCAATCGGAGCACCCCACCACCTCAGACTATAGCAGTCTCATCAGCAGAGCTGTCAAGCAACAGAGGTTGAGCCGGTGCCGAGCCCTGCGACGGTGGGATCAGCAAATCCAACAACCCGTCGTGCTTCAAAGCACCGGCCCAACCTGGCGGTCGCGCTACCCGCTCCCCAGCGGCAGCGACCGCCGAAAAGAAACCTACCCCGTGGTGTTCGGGGGGTCAACCCGAGTCCGGGTATTGGGCTTCGACAAAGAAGAAAATTGTTCAGTGTGGATATGACCCGCCGGGATTTTGAGCGAATGCAACGCACCCAACGTATCCCTGATAAGCCGATCTGAGCCACACACATAATAGTCATAATGGCGACGTTGCCGGGGTGGCAACATGGCCGCCATTGCATCCTCATTGATAGGACGTCCCACCACCGTACACACCCGAAGGTTCAATCTTGTTTTTAGCTCGTCTATCTCGTCTGAGAACAACCGCTGTGCGCCCACGTACACCAAGATCATACGGCGGGAATCTTCCCGATCTGCTAACGTCCGGAGCATGGACATCATCGGGGTGATACCGACCCCGGCCGCCACCATCACCAGATCACGACGGTAGGGTGTGAAGTCCCCATACGGGCCATCGAGAAAGACTTTCTGTCCCACCGTCAGGTGAGCGAATTTATCCGAAAACGAATACGGCGTGTACTTCACAGTGAACTCAATGGTGTCATCATCCGCTGCGCTCGACGCGATCGTATAAGGATGCTCTTCCTTGGCAAATAGTCGTTGCAGACGCACCCAGACGAATTGTCCCGGCTGGAATGCTAGCTTATCCATCTTCGCATGACGCGCATGACGATGCGGGGATAATATCACAGTCGCCACTCCCGCGTGCTCATCCCGAATATCAGTCACGGCATACGTGCGACCCCGTAACGGCGCCCACAACCACCGGCGCAACAACACCGACAGAACAACCACACTGAGGAACGACCACGGGATAAGATGCTGGCCCAAGTAGATCAAGTGCAGACCAATACCGAGTGTTGCCACCACGGCCAAACCTAAATGAATCCACCGCCAGACAAGATAATACTTCGGACGCCATCGGGTAATCCCTGCGATTCCTAACAAGGCAGCCGTGCCCGTCAGCGCGCCTCGGGAAGCCGGAGTGCCGCCAATCGGATTCAACAAATGCAAATATCCAGGATTAGCAATAACTAACAAAATCACATGAATGAAGATCAAACCTACGACACTGATCCCCACCCACTGATGAATCTTGAAGACGCGAGTAATGCCGAGCGTCATCGACAGCGATTGTACTCGTGAAATACCCGCGACGACGTAAGCGAAGAGAACGGTAGCGATCACTCCGGCAAGGATAGCGATCCACAACACCATACGATCATCCCTATAATCCCTGTAAGAATGCTACAATCTGGGAAAAATTTAGGTACGTAAGGACGACCGCGACATCGAACACTATCACATTAATCAACAACACAATCAGGAAAACAATCACCACCACATGGGTTACTTTTTGTAATTTTGTCAATCGAGGCGGAATCATAGCATACGGCAATCGTTCTGTTCGATCAGTATAGTATCTCGAATCTCGTGGATCACCACTGCCTATCATTCGATGATTACCACTCATGGTATACCAATTTTCTAAGTCAATAGCGATACCGCCGGGTCGATCGACCACCGCCCGGGGTCATCACCCCCATCCGTCGGTGCGCTCCCCGAATCTTCATCTCTTCGAGGTTTCTACGGGACTGATTTGCATAGGCACGGGTTCCCGAAAGATCAGTTTCCGGAATACCATGCTGATTTCCCAGGGCGGGAGATAAACCAAGCAACTGTCGCTGCCAATTATCGAGCGATTCTTTCAACAATCGTTCGACGCACACCGCCAACACATCGAAACAGTCTTTGGTCTGCACGGGGCCGACCTGCTGTTTGATCACTCGCTGGCGGTTGTCCACCGACAAGAATTTCAGCTCTTGCTCTAGAAGTGATTGACCGTCACCGTAGAATTTATCTCGATAACTGTGTATCCACCCTAGGTTCAACGCTGACTTGAAATAATCTGCTCGTTGCTGATTCGATTTTTCGGTAAAATCCTCCACGATGATCCGGGGTTGATTGCCAAACCGCCGTACAAGCTGAGCCTTCAGCCCCGCCGAATTCCACTGGTCCATCGAGAACGTGTGCATGCTCGGAAAACATGAAATGTAGTATTCCAAATCCTGCTCGACCTGCACGTAGTCAATCGTATGATCCGGGTAGTTGCGAGCTTGCCACGTCTGAAGCAAATCAACAACCACGTGCGGCCAAATAAATCCATGATCGTCGGGTTCCGGCGCATCTTCTAGGTGTGCGATGCACAGGGCGAAGTTAGCATTACTCAGCCCCGGGTCAGCATGCGCTTCGTACCTAAATCTCATTTCAGATTGTAAATTAGGTCCTAGGCGCCGATAACCCCAGAATGGTTCAAACATGGCTTCGATCTTGTCAGGATCGAGCCACGCATCCTCAACATCAGCAAATTGCGCCTTGCGCTCAACCTTGAACTTTTCAGGATTACGATTTTCTAGCCGCTTCATGCGGTCGTCATAAATCTGAATCGGCCGCTTGAACCTCGGCCCCCCAAGCCTCGGAGAGTCCTCCCAGTCCAGGTACATGCCCCAACTAGGAATCTGGACCACCAGCATTTCCGGCTCAGCCATCAATGCCGTAGCTTCGTTTTCAATCTCCTCAGCCAATTCGTCTTTATTGTGGTTCGTGACCAGCATATCGTGCTTAGACAAATACTCTTCCAACAACACGGAACCTTGCTGGTACAGCTCGAAAAAAGATCCAATTTTGGTATACGGCGAAGACGGAATATAGATCAGTGAGTCTTTACCGAACTGGTCAAGCGACGGAGTATAGCTAGAATAGATTTCGTTACTGCTCCGTGGACCCTCGGTGGTCGTGAGCATGTGCGCCATCTCATCGAACATAATACAAAACGAGGTCGCACCACGGCCGGACGAGGCTGTCGAGGACATCGCCAGACACCGCAGGGACGCGATCTCGTGATCAATCGGCAGGTTGCGATGTTCGTATTCGGCGATCCGGCGTTTGTCCGCATTCGTCCGAAGTGTGATCCCGTACTCTTTGGACGTCGAGATATACGGTTCAAAGAATGGGCACGACTCGACCGTTTGACGGATATCGGCAAACAGGAATTGTTTGGCCTGGATGATGTTGGTGGCAACGATGTTCATATACAACGCCGAGGCATCAACACCAAAATACGTCTGCGGATCATCGAGGCTGAGAAAGTAGGCCAGGCGTTCCGCACCCAGAATCCCGCCGATCATCCCTTTCGAGGCACGACGACCCATGACGGCCTGGACGTGCGGAAAGTGATGGTACCCCCGAGATTTGAGGTAATGTATTCTATCCCAGATATCCGCCTGCACACCTATCGGAGTCTTGGCAAAACTAAATCCATTTCGCCACTCTTCGATCACATCGATGTCGTACGCCGTGAAGTTCTCTGTTTCCAGATAAATAAGCTTCAGCAGAGTCATCTGCCGAGGATATAATTTCTTACCGCAAAACGATGGGTGCGTAGCAAAGTCAATGATCGAATCCCAGGTAGGCTCATTGACAAGGCTTTGCCGGAACTGCTGTTTAAGATCTACGCCACCTCGGACAATAGATTCTACATTTTGATTTCCAGCAGACCTCGGCACAACTTATCCTCACTTAGCCAATTCAACCAGCCGCACCGCTACAATGGCATAAGAGTTATCTACTTTACCCTCCACCGTCACCGCCCGCGTCCCCGACGGAACCTCAATACCATCGAGTTTATTGCTCACAATATCTTTCGACCATTGCGGAGCCGTCGATCCGCCCTTACCATCGAGACAGGTGACCTTGATACTCACGTTGCCCCACGTCGGAACAACGTTGAGGAATGCCCGCGCGACCACCCCGGATGAGGTACCACATTCAGCCTGATACGTTCCACGAAATGATACTTTGTCTTCGGCATAATACAGGCGAATCTCTGGCATCTAATCTCCTAATAATAGCTGTTGTTGTGCACGGCTAGAAGATGTTGGCTGCGAAGTGCCAGTGCCACCCATATGCTTTCCTACTGTAGCACGCATCCCATTCATATCCCAATTTCCAGGATCGATCTTGCGCCTCGGTGCCCATTCCTTGTGCCCAATACACCGGTCCGCACTCAGCCCCATCGCGCGGAGCAACGCCGCTACTCCTCGGGGATAAGCATCACGCTGCGCCGAGGTCCATTCTTTCCCTGCCGACACGCCTTCAATACCAATAAGATGTTGATTTCCATTGTTTCTAGTACACGCCACCCGACGAGCAATAGCATCACTATCTGCTGCCCCGGCATGCCAACACTGTCCGGCCGCGATCATGCGGAACTCTCCGGATTTTTCCAATACCAAATGAGCTAACGGTCCCGGAAGACCGGACCGACCATCCCGAACTACTTTCCAATCATTCGGTCCACCACCCGCCGTGTGATGGCACAACACGCCACGAATATCTCCCATGGGACCATGGCTGCGTCTTTCCCATCCCGACACTTCAATTACTCGGAGTCCGGCACCCCGGAGGGCATCGGGAATCCACGTCATCAACGGACCTGAATTAACCATATCAATCGTTCAACAATAATTGTTGTTGATGAGACGACCCGACGGTTCCTGTTACTGCACCTTCGTCGGTAATTCCCTGCAACCACCCTTGCCAGATATTGTACGAGGCAAGAAAGCGTCGGCCGTAGGCTTCCGCTTTCGGACCTGCGCCGTTATAGCGCCTCGCGCCCTGTTGCACTCCGTATTTGGAAATCAGTCGCGCTAGTCCCGCGAAGCCTGCCCATTGATTGGAGTACGGGTCCCAGGCGCCCACTTTGGTATCAGCGCGATCTTGATACTCCGAAGACGTGAGTTGACAATCGCCCACACCCTGTCGGCGAATTCTTCCCGCCTTGACCGCTTTCTTATACGCAAGATAATTCTCTTTGGTCACCGGGCCACCTTTGGTATAGGTTCCTCCGGTATTGACCTTGTCATGGCCCCAGATCATCGGCTGGCCGGGACGTGAACCCCCAGCCGTTTCTTGCATCAAAACCACACACGCCGCCGCTAAAGGAAGACCGGCGTCTTTGGCAGCTCTAATCGTGATTTCAGGATTTTTCACGCCATGAGCAAGCAAGATTTCTGTTTGGGTTGCCATAGGGCCTTCCGTTTGGGACTTGTCTTCCCGATCGTACGGCGCTACACCTAAGACACTATACACTTCCCCACACCACGGACACCGGACACAGAGATAACGTCCGGGTACAGGATAAATTACCCAAAAATCGTGTCCGCCACATTCAAAACATTTTTGGCCTGCCACGTACGACGATCGTCTACTCACGGTGGAGTTGAACAAATCCGTTGGACACAGGCTCGGTCAAATACCAGCCATTCACGCGCCGTTGTTCGTAAAAATCAGCACAAAGGCGAAGGGTCTTCACAAGGTCATCAAGACTCTCCACGCTCTCGGCGACAAATTTGAGATAATCAACTTCGTGATGCTCTTTATCGCAATACTCGCAACCATGTCCGTCACAGACGGCACAAATATCATCAGGCAACGTCATAGAAAAGCAATCCCTGTTTTTCCCAAATGATCTCTAGCTCTTTTTCGGCCCGCTCCTGAGCCGATTGCACCGTGGCCTCGATTCCATCGATGATCAGACCTTGCTCTTCGCGATCATAATGCGTGATTTTCCACGAACCATCAGAATACACCACAGCATTCAAATATTGAAGAAGAACATGCGGAGCATCGTCATTCTCATCATAAACCAATTGTGCGGCCCATGCATCAGGAGGCTCAACTTCTAGCCCAACCTCACGCACACGAGACCATACGATGAGATCTGACATCGAAACGGTCATCTCCTTTGCACGTCAGCATTCTTCACCATCTCGTATTCAGCAGTAACTAACTCAAATGCCTGACGGGGCGGCAACTTCATGTCAGGCCCTACACGTATCCGAACAGCACGAATAAACGATACCCACTGATAGCAACAGTAGCCCGTTAACCCGGTACACATAAACGTGAGAACATTCCACAAGTGGTAAACTGTCGTGTTCAGGGTGAAAGCATAGAAGAACACGACCGTCAGCGCAAGAAATCCGACACTGTTGATGCACAATCGGTTTCTTACTTTCACATAAATGGCATATTGAAACAGAACGCTGATGCGCCGCTCGTTCAAAAAATCAAGAAACCTTTGATCAGGCATCTTCGGTGGCGCTTCGTCGATCTTCGTCGCTAAACGATTGACCAACGACTCCCGACCGCACGCTCGACGCATAATAGCTCGCCGACGACATGGCCGATCGAGTACCCCCACCGGTGTGCGAGAACGACAGCGCCGAGTCCGGACGGATACCGAACTCCCGAGACACCAACACGGCATCTTGATTCGCAGCAAGATACACGAATTCCCAAGAATACTGATCTTGTTGCTTCTCGATCATTTCTTTGAGAATTGTGGAATCCTTGTACTCCTGCGAACGATTCTCATAACCATCGGTCACGATGACAAACAGGACATGGCCGGGACGGTCAACCTCGTCTATCTTGTTCAGCAATTCTCCGAAATCCACGATGCTCGTGCCGATAGCGTCATACAGTGCCGTCATCCCGCGAGGATTGAGCCGATAAGGCTGCTCCACAGTATCGATCTTCATCAACGGAATGGCGACCTCAATGAGATCATCAAAGTGAGTCAACCGGAGCAAGCACTGTCCCGGCTCTTTCTTTTGATCATCAATAAAAGCGTTGATCGCTCCCTCGGCATCGCCCCTGATCTGAGCCATAGAGCCACTACGATCGACCACGAGTTGAATAGCGGTCAAGGTGTCGTCAGTCATCATTCTCCTCGTATTGCTCGAATAAAATTGATGAAATCATCGTCGTCAATGTCGTCGCCACGCAAGTCGTCAATACTCTCGATAGGCTCGACGCCCTGTTCTTGCGCTAATTCATCAAGAGACTTAGAGGTTTTTCTTGGGCTCGCGCCATACTCCGTCTTCGGTGATTCGTCCGGTAACACCATCGAGATACCCCCACTGAGTTTCGCGACTCATCCGATCAAAATCAATTCCCTGGTCACCACCCACCCGAGACATCATGGAGATCACCGGGGACATCACCATGTCTCCCCGGTTATCCTGGACATATTCCATGCCGATCTCGACTACCAAACCAATTTCTTCGGCAAATCGAGCTTGCGCCTCGCGAGTGAAGCTTTCAAGATTTTCTTTAGTATTGGGTTTGCTGCCATACTTATTCTGAAGGTTCGCCAAGAGAATCATTGCTTGATTTCTCTCCGACGGATATAACTCGATCTCCGGCTCCGGCTGGTCCAACATGGCTATGCTCAGTCCCTTTTATTTGTTGAATTACTGCCAACACTCGCCCAAACAACCCAGCTAGCTCTTCATGTTTTGCCGTTAATTCTAATAGCTGTTCTTGACACTCAGTGATTTGCGCTTGTAGAGAGTCATTGCTTGGCATGCTTGGGTTGACCTCCCGAACGGGGCAACTCGGGCCACATCGACTGTTGAGTCGAATCATCATCGTCAGCTTGATGTGCGCCGGTGCCGGGGGGTGCGAACGGGTCACCAAATTCGTGAACCATTTCTTCCCAAATGTGCAATACAGGTTGTGAGGGTGGTGGAACAGAAGAGGGCGGCCTCATCCCCCTATATTATGCCACATCGCCTCTCAGAGGAATACCAATCCCCTAGGCAATCAAAATTTTAGTCTCGTCACTTTCAATACTTTCGTGAAGGTTCACCAAAGCCTTCGCGGTACAAATGATTTCTTCGTTCGTCCGCATGCTCAACAAAGCGAGGTGAAACTGCGGGTCTTTCCCTCGCAAAATTTTCTCTAATTGGCGGCAAATACCACCGACGATCAAGGGGTCACCCTTCGTCATGATCTGCAATGACCCTTTGATCGTTTCATCATCACGCATCGACAAAATGGTTCTGATCTTCCTCACACAAATCTTAATCAATTCATCAACCACCGGGAAGCTCGGAGCCCCATGGGTCAATTCATCGACAATTTCATCCCAACCCCACCGTTTGGTGCTACGGCAAACATGGCGGGCCAGAGCACGTAGCTTATCCGGTTGCATCGACCCAGGACGAAGCGAGATCACGACGTCGTCTTCACCATGATCCACTGAAGTTCCTCCCATTTGGAAGATCTCTGTCACTCAGTAGACGATCATATCACTGGCAGGTCCCAATATCATCACAGACCCCCTCGCACGGGTGGTGCGCCGCAGGGTAGGGTTCCCTAGGACGCACCACCCGACGAGATCTAAAGCAACTGCTGACAGGACGTGCACCGATGAGAGTACGCCTCAGGCTTGCTCGCAATCGAACCGCCAAGGAACTGTAACGACTCCCTCGTCTTGTAGGTTACATCTTCGTTGGCAATGCTAGTCAACAGATTGATTACATCATAAAGACTAGGAGGTGTCGGCAGCTCGCCCACCCGGTTGATGGCCTCGGAGGTCACGCGGAAGCC
>Ga0190270_10001725_pt1 | contig 10323 bp, 7 predicted proteins | sample Popmic320T_FD_133748 | JGI IMG/M metagenome (GOLD analysis project Ga0190270, IMG submission 133748) | Populus adjacent soil microbial communities from riparian zone of Weber River, Utah, USA - 320 T | ecosystem: Environmental > Terrestrial > Soil > Riparian zone | place: USA: Utah | collected... | reverse complement strand
CGGACCTTGATGGAATCAGGAGGGGGAATTTTGGCGTAGGGGCGGGGGAAGCTGTCTCGGGAGACTTTGGCGCTGGCGTTTGGGGAGATGCGGGAGCCACTTCGGGGGGATTTTGCGGCGTCGCCGGGATAAACAGATACAGGGCCAGCCAAAGCTTGGGGAAGGCGATCATTTTTTTCACTCCTGGGGAAAATAGCATGGAGTCCAGTCTTTAGGCCGCCGGAGTTCAGCAACCTAAAGGCCGGACTCCATGCTCTTCATTCGCTTCCATTTTTCAGTAACAGTGGTTCAAGCTCTAGCCACACATTCTCGGTCATCACTTTTTCGCCGGCGACATTCGGGTGGATGCCGTCGGGTTGGTTCATCTCGCGATTGCCGGCCACGCCGTCCAGGATGAAGGGGATCAGCGTGAGCTTGTATTTTTTGGCCAGGTCGCTAAAAACCTGCCGGAATTCACCGGTGTATTCCTCGCCCATGTTCGGAGGCGCTTCCATTCCCGCAAGGACGACCATAACTCCGCGGGCCTGCGCGCGCTCGATGATCTCGGCCAGATTCTTTTTCATATCGGCCACGGGCAATCCACGCAGCCCGTCATTTCCGCCAAGCTCCAGGATCAGAAACTTCACGGAGCCTTCTTCGAGCGCCCAGTCGATGCGGTTGACTCCGCCCGCTGACGTGTCTCCCGCCATGCCGGCGTTGACCACGCGAAAATGGTACCCTTTTTCGTCGAGCTTACGCTGTAAAAGCGTAGGGAAGGCATAATCATTGTGCAAGCCGAACCCTGCGGTCAAGCTGTCGCCGAAGGCGACGATAAGGGGCCGCCCGTCCGGTTTCGCCGGGGGCTTCGCCGGCGCGAAGGACGACGTTGACGGCGCCGGCCCGCCCGATTTCTGACAGGCGACGGAAAAGGCCGCCAGCAGCAGCGCGCCCACAAGTGACGCGAATCTGTTTCTGTTTACCATCTCGATCTTCTCCTGTCTCTCACTGCTGAGAGGTAATTAAGCTAAAAACTTTCCGGCTCCTGGCCGAAAATTTCGGTACGCAATCGAACAATGATTTAAAATAGCGGCCCACGCCGCAAGCTGAGTACCCCGAGCGGTAGCGAGCGTGGCTTGCGGCGCGGGCCGCTAATGAAGCCACGCTCGCTACCGCTCGGGTACTGACCCTGCGGTAATTTCCGCATATTGAGGACGCGATTCGGTATAGGAAGCGGTAGCGAGCGTGGTCATCTCGGAAGTTGTCACTTTGGAGGCGCCACGCTCGCCACCGCTCCCTGTACCGTATCGCGCCACTCGTCGTTATGAAAGAGCGGCGTCCAAAAAAAACCGGCACAAAGATAACATGATTCAACTCACAAATGTCTCCAAAGTCGTCACGAGCGGTTCAGAGCGACTGACGATTCTGCACTCGCTAAATTTAGACATACCGCGCGGTCAATTCGTCTCTGTCGTCGGCCCATCGGGCAGCGGCAAATCGACTCTGCTCGGCCTGATCGCCGGACTCGACGCGCCGACTTCGGGCAGCGTCAATCTGGGCGGGCGCGAGATCACCAGAATGAGTGAGGACGATTTGGCCGAACTGCGCGGCCGGCTGGTCGGCTTCATCTTTCAGTCTTTCCATTTGATCCCCTCGCTTACGGCCTACGAAAACATCATCACGCCGATGGAGATCATGGGCGTCTCCAAGGCCGCTGACCGTGCGCGGATGCTGATCGACGAAGTCGGCCTGCGCGACAGGGCGCATCATTACCCCTCGCAACTTTCGGGCGGCGAACAGCAGCGCGTGGCCATCGCGCGCGCCTTCGCGAACGAGCCTGAAATATTGCTGGCCGACGAGCCTACCGGCAATCTCGATAAGAAGAACGGCGAGCATATTTTCGACCTCCTGCTCACGCTCAACCGCGTCTACGGCACGACGCTGCTGCTGGTCACGCACGACCACCACCTGGCCGACAAAGCCGACCGCAAGATCTCCTTGAGCGGCGGCAGGATTGTGGAGGACCGCCTGTTTGGCGACGAGGCGACGGGGCGACGGGGCGACGGAGAGACGAAGAGACCGGCAGAGATGGAGACAGAAGATGAACTACAAACTCGCCCCGTCGCCCCGTCGCCCCGTCGCCCCGTCGCCGTTTCCGGGAGGGAATCGCTGTGAAATTTGTGATCAATCTTGCCTGGCGCGAGATGAGGGCGTCGTGGCGGCGGCTGTTTTTCTTTTTCATTTGCATCTCCATCGGGGTCGGTTCGATAGTCGCGCTGCGGTCGCTCGTGCAGAACGTCAAGGCGGCGCTCGGGCATGAGGCGCGTTCGCTGCTGACCGCCGACGTTCAGGCTTCGTCCGGTTCGCCGTGGAACCCCGAAATTCGGGCCACGCTCGAACGTTATTACAAATCGCCGATGGTCGAGGCTCACACCGAGACCATCGAAACCGCGACGATGCTGAGCTCAGTCGAGGACATGAGCGCGCCGCCGAAGATGGTCGAACTGAAAGCCGTGCAGCCTCAATTCCCGTTTTACGGCGAAATCGTCCTGGACGGCGGCGCGAAATATTCGCACGACCTGGTGAAGGGGCGCGGCGCGCTGGTCAAGCAGAGCCTGATGACCGCGCTCGATTTGAAGATCGGTGATCGGGTCAAGATCGGCGATCTGGATTTCGCGATTCGCGGCGTGATCGAGAGCGAGCCTGGCGCCGCAATGACGGCCCTCAGCTTCGGCCCGCGCGTGATAATCGATTACGACGACGCGGTCGCCTCCGGGGTGAACCAGTGGGGCAGCCGCGCCCGCTACCGCGCCCTCTTCAAGGCGCGCGAGGGCGCGATGAACGCGCTACTCGAAGGCTTGCAGCGCGACTTGAGGAAGCAACCGCACGTGGCGGTGCGTTCGTTCCGCTATTCGCAGGACAGGATGAGCGAATCGTTGACCCAGGTCGAAGATTATCTGAGCCTGGTCGGGTTGATCATTCTGGTTCTCGGCGGCATAGGTGTTTCGAGCGTCACGCGCGTCTTCGTCCAGCAGAAGATGAAGACGATCGCGATTTTAAAATGCCTGGGCGGAAAGAACGCCCCCGTGCTCGGCGCTTATCTGGCGCAAATCCTCACGCTCGGATTGATGGGCAGCCTGATGGGGCTTCTGGTCGCGAAGGTCGTGACGGCGCTCTTGCCGAAGCTCTTCGCCGGCGCCATCCCGTTCAACGTCGAATTCGGATTGACGTGGCAGGCGGCGCTGCAAGGGTTGGGGGTGGGGACGCTGATCTCGCTGCTTTTTTCGCTCACGCCGCTGCTCGAAATTCGCCGGATCAAACCGATCCTGGTTTTGAGGAGCCTTACGCCGCCGCCGCGAGCGCGGCGCTCGTTCAGGAATTTTGACTGGATGAAGCTCGCCTCCAGTCTGATCGTCGTCCTGGGGCTTGTCGCGCTGGCGAGTTGGCAGGCGGGGTCGCTCAAGGTGGGCGGCATATTTTTAGGCGCGCTGGCCGCAATGACACTCGTGTTGAATGTGATGGCGGCGGCGTTGATGAAGTTCGTGCGAGGGTTCCGCCGTCTCCCGTCGTTCAGCGTGCGGCAAGGCGTCAATAGCCTCTACCGCCCCGGCAATCAGACGAGAATCATCCTGATGGCCGTCGGGCTGGGGGTTTTCTTCGTCGTCGCCGTGCGTTCGCTTCAACTCAGCTTGCGAGAGGAGTTCGCGATCGACATGAACGCGCTGCGCGCCGACATGTACCTGATCGAAATCCAGCCCGGCCAGCGCGGCGGGGTCGGAGAGATCGTAGCAAAATACGCCGGCTCGAAACCGCAGCTCGTCCCGACCGTCTCCGCCCGCCTCGCGGGGATCAGTAACACTCAGGCCAACATCGACAACATCAAGCCGAATGAAAGTCGCGGGTTGATGGGGCGCGAGTACATCACGACTTACCGGAGCCATATCGAGGATTTCGAGAAAGTCCTGGAGGGCGAATTCTGGGACTCGCCCCTCTCCCAGGACGCCGAGCCCGAAGTCTCGATCGAAGAGCTGTTGCACAAAGAGCTCGGCCTGAACGTCGGCGACACGATGACCTTCAACGTGCAGGGGCGGCATGTCACCGCGCGCGTGGCCAACGTCCGGCGCGTGGACTGGCGCAACGCGCGCACGGGCTTCCTGGTCGTCTTTCGCCCGGGGCCGCTCGACCGCGCGCCGGCTAAATACATAGCCGCAATCAAAGGCCCCGCCGACTCCGGCGCCCGCGCGCGTTTGCAAAGAGACCTGATCGATAAATACCCGAATGTCTCGGTTGTAGACGTGCGCGACGTCATCGAACTCGCCCGCGGCATCGTCCAAAACATCTCGCTGGCCGTCTCGTTCGTCGGCGGCTTCGTTTTCTTGAGCGGCCTGTTGATCCTGATCGGCTCGATCGCGATGACCAAATTCCATCGCCTCTACGAATCGGCGATCCTCAAGACGCTTGGGGCTAAGAAGAAATTGATCGCCACCACTCTGCTGGTCGAATACGGCATCCTGGGTGTGCTCGCGGGCGCGCTCGGGTCGTCGGCCGCGATTGCGTTGACATGGGCGGTCAGCAAGCATGCCCTGAAAATCGACTGGCATTTCATCCCGTCGGTCAACCTGCTCGGCGTGGTCGTGGCGGCGGCGCTGGTGATGGCGGTCGGCGCGCTGTCGAGCTGGGACGTGATGGTCAAAAAACCGCTCGGCATTCTGCGGGCGGAGTAAATATTCAAGAGAGATGCGCTGAAACAATGAAAGTCGCCCCTGGGTACGCGCCGCTTCCAGCGCGCAGTCGTGGGTGGAAGACCCATAGAAGGCCCGCAACGCGCCTGGAGCCGGATGCGCGCGATCGCAATCGATAACCGCTCGACGCAAGCGAGGCGATTTCGGGGACGTATCATTCCGATCAATAGGTCTTTTCCCATGACTGCGCGCTGGAAGCGGCGCGTACCCAGGGATTTTTTCGGAGGAACGCTTATGAACACCCGTAGACTTCTTCTCTCAGTTCCGATTTTTCTCGCCCTGATCGCCGCCTTCGCTTCAACCGAACGGCGGGCCGCCCTCGAAGAGAAACATCTGCTCTACGTCGTTTCGCCCGGCATACGCAACTACGTCGAATACGGTGGCGTGGGTATTCTGGTCTATGACATCGCCGCCGGCCACAAATTCGTCAAACGCATCCCGACCTGGGACACGCCTGAAGGCAAGCCCGCCGAGAACGTGAAGGGCGTCGCCGCCAGCGCGAAGACCGCGAAGATTTACGTCAGCACGCCGAAGCGCGTGGCCTGCTTCGATCTGATCACCGAGAAGAAGGTTTGGGAGAAGGAGTACGAAGGCGGTTGTGACCGGATGGCGCTGTCGCCGGACGGCAAAACGATGTATGTCCCTTCGTTTGAAGGCCCGCACTGGCTCGTGGTTGACGCGTTGAGCGGCGAAGTCATCAAGAAGCTCGAACCCAATTCCGGCGCGCACAACACGGTCTATTCGCTGGACGGAAGGTTCGCTTATATGGCCGGGTTGAAATCTCCGCTGCTGCGCGTCGCCGATACGAAGACGCACACGATCACGAAAGAAGTCGGGCCTTTCGGTAATGTGATCCGCCCGTTCACGGTCAACGGCGCGCAGACGCTCTGCTACGTCAACGTGAACGACCTGCTCGGGTTCGAGATCGGGGATTTGAAGACCGGCAAGGCGCTTCATCGCGTCGAGGTCGCGGGTTTCCAGAAAGGCCCGGTCAAACGCCACGGCTGTCCCAGCCACGGCGTCGGCCTGACTCCAGACGAAAAAGAGGTCTGGCTCTGCGACGGCTTTAACGAACGGGTTCACGTCTTCGACAACACCGTAACGCCGCCCAAACAGATCACGAGCGTCAAGCTGCGGGAACAGCCCGGATGGATTACATTCAGCCTTGACGGGAAAATCGCATATCCGTCAACCGGCGAGGTGATCGACGTGAAGACGAAAAAGATCGTCGCTACGCTGTCGGACGAGACCGGCCGCCAGGTTCATAGCGAGAAGCTGTTGGAGATTGTCTTTGCGAATGGGAAGCCCGTCCGCGCGGGCGATCAGTTCGGGCTTGGGAGAGCGGGCGACAAATGAGGCCTGCATAAAATAATGCCCGGCCAGGCGCCGACAGAGTGTCGCCGCCGTTCGGCCGGGCGTTTGTCAGGCGATCATCAGTGGTCGTTACGGTCGTGGCCTCTGTGACGGCCGTTATCAAGCCTGATCTGGCCGCGGATTTCGCCGCCAGGAGACGCCGTCGTATGAAGGTTCGCGTAGGCGGTTCCGTTGCGCAGCGCGCGGACGAAATCCTCGAACGCGCCGGCGGCAACCTGCTGTGTAGCTAAGGGTAGGATGTCGGCGGGCGAAATTGTTCCCTCTATCGTCGCCGGCCCCGCCGGACAGGCACGGGGTTGGGGGCCAGCGGGTGTGTTATTGCACAGGAACGCCATTACCCCGCCATTCACTCCTCTCTGACCGAGATGAATGTGAGCGAACAGTATCGGGCCGCCTTCTAAACCTTCGTAGCTCATCTTGAATGAAATCATGCTGTCGGACTCAATGCGCGCTTCGAACTCTCCACTTGCTAGCGAGGAGACGACGGGGACTTCCTGTGTGGGAACCATCCTGGCATGCAGTTTAGTCCCATCGTGCGCCGAGGCGGGGAAAATGCTGAGCGCCAGCAGCGATCCAATGACCATCGATACATTCCTAAAATGCTTTTTCATGGGCCTCCTTGTGATGTTTTCTAGATTGGTTGTTTACATGGAGCGCGCAGAAGACTGTGGGAAGAAAAACACCTCCGGCGGCGCCATATGATTTGAGCACGGGGCGATTCAGACAACGGTAACTCTACGGTGAATTTATCTTATATCTTTCACTCGCCTGACGGCAACTCTGTTGATGCTTTTCAGAACTGCAGCCGCAAAGAAAGTTGAATCAACCGTGATCCGCCCAGCAGCCCGCCGGCCGTCCCCACCGTTGTGGCCGTAGCCGCGCCGACCATCTGCGTGATCTTGCCTAAGTTGGCGTCGGTCAAACTCGCCACCGGGTTGGAGAAGCTGGTGTGATTGAAGATATTGAAGAAGTCGTCTTTGAACGTCTCGCGGTACTGATTCAGTCAGCCTTTCCGTACATGCAATTGCAATTAGCTCTAGGTAAAATTGCGAAGGGTAGATGATTACGCGGTTAGCCTACACCTCACCCCAGGAGAGTTCAAGATCAATGCAGAGATTTTCGCGGCGGCGCGGAAATATATTGGCCCCTGGCGGCGCTTTTACATTTCGCCGCTTGCGATAATTCCTGATTCAATTCAGCATTGCGTTGGCGCATTGGCCCATCACATCGAATTTAGTACTACATGCAGCAAACTTATGTTAAGAGGCGGTACGGTACAGGGAGCGATAGTGACCTGGTAGCCCCGGAAGCAGTTACTTTGGAGGATACCAGCCCTGTAGCGTACCGCGCTCCTGAATACACAGGAGGAAAGAATGACTCGCAATCTCTACCCCGCTTTCGTTTCTTTGCTGTTCTGCTTCTTTCTCGCCTCGTCGGCGACTTCTTACAGTCAAAAGACGGGAGCGGCGCCGCCGAAAATGCCCACAATGCGTGAGCAGGCCGAGATTCAGCAGCAATGGCTGAAGTTGCGGCTGGAACGCGTGGCGCCCGAATTGATGCGCAAACACGACGTCTCGATGTGGCTCGTGATCTGCCGCGAATACAACGAAGACCCCGTCTTCCGCGCGCTCACTTCACCGACGGTCTTCGCCGCGCGCCGCCGCACGATTCTGGTCTTTTACGACCAGGGCAGGGAGAAAGGCGTCGAGCGGTTGGCGCTGGGCGGCGGGTCGAACGGCGGCCTCTATCGCGTCCACCGCGACCCCGAAGTCGAGAACCGCGAGCTGTGGGGCGAAGGCCAGTGGGCGCTGCTCAGGAAAGTGATCGCCGAACGCGACCCGAAGACGATAGCCGTCAACATCTCGCACACGCACGCCTTCTCCGACGGCCTGTCGGCGGGTGAATGGGAGAAACTGCAACAGGCGCTCGGCCAGGAATACTTCAAACGAGTCGTGCGCGCCGAGCTTTTACCGCTCGAATACATCGAGACGCGAATGCCCGAAATGCTCCCGACTTACAAACGGATGATGGAAGTCGTCCACTGGATCATCGAGCGCGCGTTCTCGAACGAGGTGATAAAGCCGGGCAAGACTACCAATCAGGACGTGGTCTGGTGGATGAGGCAACAGGTCAATGACCTCGGCCTCGGAACCTGGTTTCAGCCGACCGTCCGCGTGCAGCGCAAAGGCTCCGGCATCCCGAGCAATCTCGCCGAAGACGCGCCCGTCGTGATCGAACGCGGCGACGTGTTGCATTGCGACTTCGGAATCACCGCGATGGGGTTGGCCACCGACACCCAGCACATGGCTTATGTATTGCGCGAAGGCGAGACGGACGCGCCCGAAGGCGTCAGGAAAGCTCTGGCCAACGCCAATCGCATGCAGGACATTTTGATGGAGCGAATGAAACCCGGGCGCACGGGGAACGAAGTCCTTGCCGATGCGATTGCGACGATGAAAGCAGAAAAGATAAACGGCACGTTCTACACGCACCCAATCGGCGATCACGGTCATGGCGCCGGGCCGCTCGTCGGTCTGTGGGATCGTCAGGAAGGCGTGCCCGGTCGCGGCGACGTGAAGATCAGACCCAACACCTGGTTTTCAATCGAGCTTGGCGCCCGAACCCTGGCGCCGGAATGGGGCGGACAGGAGTTGTTTGTCGGGCAGGAAGAAGACGCGGCGATTGACGGCGAAGGTAAGATTTCCTGGGTATTGAGAAGACAAACGAAATATCACTTGATCAAATAAAAGGAGATCGCAATGAACAGACTCAACGCTTCTCTCGTAACAGCGGCTGCTTTGCTTTCCCTGGTCGCTCTAAGCGTCGTTCCGAATCTGACCACGTCCGCTGTCGTCGTCGCGCAGAAGTCGGGCGAGCTTTACTATCCCGGTCCCGACGAGAAGTGGGAGCGCCGGACGCCGCAGCAGGTTGGGATGGATCCCGCCCGGCTCAATGAGGCGATCGCTTTCGCTCAGGCCAATGAGACGAAAGCGTCGCGGAATTTGGAGCTGGCTCATTATCAGAGCGAAGGTCGCGAACCGTTCGATGATGGAATCGGCCCGTTTAAAGAACGCGGAGATCCGGCCGGCGTGATCCTGCGCCAGGGCTACATCGTCGCCGAGTGGGGCGATCCGCAACGGGTTGATATGACCTTCAGCGTCACCAAGAGCTTCCTCTCCACCACGGTTGGTCTGGCTTACGACCGAAAACTGATTCGCAGTTTGCAGGATCGCGTGCGGGACTATATGGCGCCCGTGGTATCGCTCGCGCCTGATTTGGGAAAGAGCCGCGCCGAGCGTCTGGGAGAATCCAAGCTGCTGCAGCCTTTCGAGACCGAACATAACCGGAAGATCACCTGGGAGCATCTGCTGCGGCAGACCAGTGACTGGGAAGGTACGCTGTGGGGAAAGCCCGACTGGGCCGACCGCCCGGGCAATAATCCCTCCGAATGGCTGAACCGCAAGCGGAATGAGCCTGGCGCGGTTTACAAGTACAACGACGTCAGGGTGAACGTCCTCGCGCTCGCGGCGCTCAACGTCTGGCGTCGCCCATTGCCGCAGGCGCTCAAGGAATACGTCATGGATCCGATCAACGCCTCTCAAACCTGGCGCTGGTACGGTTACGAGAACTCCTGGGTGGTGATGGACGGCGCGACGGTTCAATCGGTCAGCGGCGGGGGACATTGGGGAGGCGGGATGTTCATCAGCGCCCGCGACCAGGCGCGCTTCGGCTATCTGACGCTGCGCCGGGGGAAATGGAAGGATAAACAGATCCTCTCCGAAGAGTGGGTGCGGATGGCGCTCACCCCAACACCGGTCCAGCCGACCTACGGCTTCATGAACTGGTTCCTGAATACGGAGCGCAAATTCATGGCGAGCGCGCCGGCCTCCGCGTTCGCGCATATGGGAAACGGCACAAATATGATCTATGTAGATCCGGAGAACGATCTCGTGCTCGTCGCCCGGTGGATTGAAAGAGATGCATGCGATGGGCTGATCCAGCGCGTCCTCGCCTCGATGACGGGGCCCGTGGCGGGCGCGGGCGCGCGGAATTGATTACGGAAAGGGACCGATGATGAATTTAACAGGACTGAAGTTACGCAACGTGGTTTTGGCGCTGGCCGTGGTTTTGGCGCTTTCGTTGCCCGCCTCGGCGCAGGCTGTAGATCAGGCCGCGCTCGACGCGCTGATGAGCGAGGCGATGAAACATTGGCAGGCCCCCGGATCGGCGG
>Ga0190270_10001724_pt1 | contig 10324 bp, 8 predicted proteins | sample Popmic320T_FD_133748 | JGI IMG/M metagenome (GOLD analysis project Ga0190270, IMG submission 133748) | Populus adjacent soil microbial communities from riparian zone of Weber River, Utah, USA - 320 T | ecosystem: Environmental > Terrestrial > Soil > Riparian zone | place: USA: Utah | collected... | reverse complement strand
GAACTGTCGGGCTTCATCACGGGAAACATCGTGCACGTCAACGGCGGCCTGTACATGCCATGAGCGCCGCCGCCTACATCGCCGGCGACTGGGGCACCAGCAATCTGCGGCTGTTCCTGTGCGCGGACGATGACCGTGTGCTCGAGACGGTCAACGGTCCGGGCGCGGCCGATTCGCGCGGCCGTTTCGCCGAGGTGTTCGATGGATTGACGGACGCATGGCGCGGAAACAACGGTCCGCTGCCCGCAATTCTCTGCGGCATGGCTGGCTCGGCCTTCGGCTGGGTTGAAGCGCCCTATCTACTGTGCCCCGAAGACGTGGTGAACATCGCCACGACGCTGGCCAGTCCGCGTGCAGGCATACACATCATTCCCGGCCTGCGTTGTTCCAATCCGCTGGGAGCTCCCGATGTGCTGCGCGGCGAAGAAACCCAGCTGCTCGGCGCGCTCGCGCAGGTGCCGGCGCTGGCCGAGGGCCGGCACCTGGTCTGCCTGCCGGGCACCCATACCAAGTGGGTGTCGCTGCACGATGGCGTGGTGCTCGATTTCCTGACGGTGCCCACCGGCGAGCTGTTCCGCCTGCTGTGTGATCACAGCGTGCTGGTGCGCGATCCGGCGACGCCCGTGGAACATCGCGGCGCCGAGTTCGAGCGCGGACTCGCCGAGGCCGTCAGGCACGGTTCGGTTTCCGTGCTGCATCGCCTGTTCCAGGGCCGCAGCCTGCGCATCGACAAGCAGTTGAGCCCGGAAGGCGCGCCCTCGTGGGTATCGGGCCTGCTGATCGGCGCCGATGTCGGCGGCGCATTGCCGCTGTTCGGCGCACACAGCACGGGATCCGGCGTGCACGTCGTTGGCGCGCCGGCGCTTTGCGATCTGTATCGCATGGCCCTCGCGCGGCACGGCCGCCACGCTGAGTGTATTGGCGGCGACGCGGCATCGCTGGCCGGACTCGCGCGCGTACGTGCCACCATGGCGGGCAATTGATTGGAGCTGCCAGTGTCGCAAATTGAATTGGTCGCCATCCTGCGCGGGCTCACGCCACAGCGCGCACCGGAGGTGGGCGCGACGCTGGTGAACGCCGGCTTTCGTACCATCGAAGTGCCGCTCAACTCGCCCGACCCCTTCGACACCATCAAACTACTGTCGGGTGCGCACGGCGCGCGGTGCCTGGTCGGGGCCGGCACCGTGCTCGACATCACTGGCGTCGAGCGCGTGCACGACGCGGGCGGCAAGCTCATCGTCGCGCCCAATTGCGATCCGGCTGTGATCCGTCGCGCTCTCGCGCTCGGCATGCGCGTGTTGCCTGGTATCGCTACCGCGACCGAGGCTTTCACGGCACTCGCTGCGGGCGCCACCGAGCTCAAGTTGTTTCCCGCCAGTACCTGCGGTCCGCGACATCTCAAGGCGCTCAAGTCCGTGATGCCGAAACACGTGAAGATCTATCCCGTCGGCGGTATTGGCTCGCAGGACATCGCCGAATGGCTCGTGTCAGGCGCGGACGGCTTCGGATTCGGCAGCGAATTGTTCACGCCCGCGTATACACTCGCGGAAATCGAAAAACGCGCGCATGCACTCATCGAGGCCTTGCGCACCGCCACTGCCTAACAACAAGGCGTCGCGCGACGCCGTGACCTGAGGGGGTCCCAGATGAACCTGGAAACAGTCGACATCGTCATCCTGTGTGTCTACGCGGTTGGCATCTTCGTGCTTGCGCAGTGGGTGTCGCGCGAGAAAGGCGAACACAAGAAGGATGCAAAGGACTATTTCCTGGCTTCGCGCGCGCTGCCCTGGTGGGCCATCGGCACCTCGCTGATCGCCGCGAACATCTCCGCAGAGCAGATCGTCGGCATGTCCGGCTCCGGCTATGTGATGGGCATGGCGATCGCCTCGTACGAGTGGATGGCGGCGCTCACACTCATCGTTGTCGGCAAATGGATCCTGCCGGTGTTCCTCAAGAACGAAATCTACACCATGCCGGAGTTCCTCGAGCGGCGGTACAGCCCGGCAGTGCGCAACGTGATGGCCGTCTTCTGGCTCGCGCTGTACATCTTCGTGAACCTCACTTCCATCCTGTGGCTGGGCGCGCTCGCCGTGAACGCCATCACTGGTCTCAACCTGCAGATCGCAATCACCGCGCTCGCGCTGTTTGCGCTGCTGTACGCGCTGTACGGCGGCCTGAAAGCAGTCGCGCTCACGGACGTCGTGCAGGTCTCGCTGCTGGTCCTGGGCGGCATCATCATCACGTGGATGTCGCTGGACAAGGTCGGCGGCGACGCCGGCGTCCTGGCGGGATTCAGGACCCTGACGACCCAGTTCCCCGAAAAGTTCGACATGATCCTTTCGGCCGACAGCCCGCACTACAAGGACCTGCCGGGCCTCGCCGTGTTGTTAGGCGGCATGTGGATGATGAACGTGTCGTACTGGGGCTTCAATCAATACATCATCCAGCGCGGTCTCGCGGCCAAGAGCGTGAACGAGGCACAGAAGGGCATCGTGCTCGCCGCCTTTCTGAAGCTCCTGATGCCGGCGATCATCGTGCTGCCCGGCATCGCTGCGCTGGTACTCGTGCCCGGCCTCGAGAAGACCGACCAGGCCTATCCAAGCCTCATGGCCATGCTGCCGGTGGGTATCAAGGGCCTGGTGTTCGCCGCGCTGGTCGCGGCCATCGTCGCGTCGACCGGTTCCAAGATCAATTCGATCGCAACCATCTTCACGATGGATCTGTATCGTGCCGTGAAGCCGAATACCGAGCAGCGAACGCTGGTCATGGTGGGTCGCATCGTGGCAATCGTGTCGATCCTCATTGCCATCTTCATCACCAAGCCGTTCCTCGAGAATTTCCAGCAGGGCTTTCAGTACATCCAGAATTTCACCGGGTTCGTCACGCCGGGCATCTGCGTGATCTTCCTGCTCGGCCTGTTCTGGGCGCGCACGACGGCGACGGCGGCCATGGTTTCGATGATCGCCACGGTGGTCCTGTCGTACTTGTTCTACAGGTTCCTGCCGGACTATCCGTTCATGAACCGCGTGGGCTGGTGCTTCGTCGCCGGCATCGTGATCGCCGTCGCGATCTCGCTGATGTCGCCGCAGAAGGAGGCCGCAATGCGTGTCGACATCAAGAACGTGGATTTCAAGACCGGCACCGGCTTCAACATCGCCGCGCTGATCATCGTCGCGATCCTGGCCGTGCTCTACATCATGTGGTGGTGATGCGGCGGCCATTCCTGGTCAGCCTTGGGCCGTGGCTCTGCTGCGGGCTGTTGTGCCTGCAGCAGGCCGTGGGCGCGGAGAAAGCCACCGCGCCGGTGGTGATACCTCTTTACCCCGCCGAATTCACCGCGGCGCTGGCCGCGGAAGGCGGCAAGGAAACGGTTCGGGTTACCGAGCAGGGCGAACATGTCGTCTCGAATGTTCACCTGCCCGACCTGACGGTCTATCTACCGGCGCGCGCGTCGGGCACGGCGGCCAGCACTGGGATAATCGTTGTTCCAGGCGGTGGCTTCCGCGAATTATGGACGGACCACGAGGGCCACAATGTCGCCCGCTTCCTCAATGAACAGGGCATCGCGGCCTTCGTCCTCAAGTATCGTCTGCCACGAGCGCCCGGCTCGCGTTACACCATCATGGGAGACTCGCTGGGCGATCTGTTGCAGGCCGTGCGCCTGGTGCGATCGCGCGCAGCCAGTTGGTCGCTGGATCCGCACCGCATCGGAGTGCTGGGTTTCTCGGCCGGTGGTCAGCTCAGCGGTCTTGGCGTCATGAATTCCGACGCCGGCATTCCCGACTCCGCCAGGGAAATCGACCGCATGAGTTCGCGACCGGACTTCGCGGCGCTGATTTATCCCGGCACTTTCGAAGAACTGCGACTGGAGGCGAATGACCCACCGCTGTTCCTGCTGTGCGGCAGCGACGATCGCCCCGAGGTGGTCGCGGGAATCACGCAGCTCTATCTCGCGGCTCGCGCTCTCAAGATTCCCGCCGAGCTCCACTTGTATGACCGCGTCGGCCACGGCTTCGGGTTGCGTGCTTCCAATACCGGGCCGGTCACGGCCTGGCCGCGGCAATTCGTCGATTGGCTGGTCGTCGGGAAACTGTTCGAGCCGCGTTAGCGGTTAGCCGGCACCAGGCGCACGGAAGGCGTACTCGAGCAGGATGCCGATAAACACGGCATAACCCACGTAGTGATTGTTGAGGAAGGCTTTGAAGCACGCGTCGGGCCTGCGATGGCGGATCAGCCACTGCTGGTAGGCGAAGAACACGGCGGCGCCGGCCAGTCCCATGTTGTACCAGTAGCCGAACTCCATGTTCGTGCCGACCAGGTACAGCGCAAACAACATCAGTGCCTGCAGCATGCCGATGATGAGCTTGTCCATGTCGCCGAACACGATGGCACTGGATTTCACGCCGATCTTGAGATCGTCGTCGCGGTCGACCATGGCATACATGGTGTCGTAGACCGCCGCCCAGATGATCCCGGCGAAGAAGATGATCCACGCCACGCGCGGAATGTTGCCGGTTTGCGCATTGAAGGCCATGGGCACGCCCCAGCTGAAGGCCACGCCCAGGTAGAACTGCGGCAGCGGAAAGAATCGCTTGAACAGTGGATAGGTGACGGCCAGGCCCGCGCCGATCACCGACATGCGGATGGTCACGGGATCGAGCTGCAGCACCAGCGCCAGCGCAATACCGATCAACACCAGGAACCAGAGCACGGCCTCGGCCGGCGCGATGCGCCGCGAGGCGATCGGCCGGTCACGCGTGCGTTTGACGAAGGGGTCGAAGTCGCGGTCGGCGAGATCGTTGATCACGCAGCCCGCGGAGCGCATGGCCACGGTACCGAGCACGAAGATCACGAGCACCTTGGCGCTGGGATGCGAGGCGCCGGCGATCCACACGGCCCACAGCACCGGCCACAACAACAGCCAGATGCCGATGGGGCGATGCAGGCGCGCGAGCTCGATGAGATCGCGCGCGCGACGGGTATAACGCAGCGCAGTGAGACGTGCGCTCGATGGCTCGGGGGCTAGTTCCAGGTCAAATGCGGGGCTGGCCACTGGCGCCAATGATACGCGCAGGCGCAGATCAGGAGGCGTGGCGATCGAATCCGATCGGAATCAGCACCTGGGCGGGTTGTGCCACGCCATTTACTTCGTGGGGACGGAACAGGAATTTCTCGACCGCTTCGCGGGCGGCCGCATCGAGCCGCTCGAATCCGCTGGAGCGTTCGACCTGCACCTGTGCGGGCCGGCCATCTGCATCGACCAGCACTCTCAGGATCACCGTGCCGTGTTCGCGGCGGCGCTGCGATTCCCTGGGGTACACCGGCGGTGCAGCGCGCACGTACTCCACGAATTCGACCATCGGCGCCCCCGTGGTCACGGGGCCCGACGAAGTAATTGGAGTGCCGGTGACCTCAGAGACGGTCTCGGTCTCGATGATGATTTCCTGCGGCGTCGGCAGCGAATACTCGAGGTCCATCTGCGGCGGCGCGTATGTCGGCGGCGGTGGCTCGACATCCGCGGGCGCTTCGAGCAGCGAGGCTTCGATCGGCGCCGGCGCCAGCTCGGAGCGCTGGCTGAACTGCATGCGCATCAGCGCGAGCGCGACGATGAAATGCAGGCCAACGGTTATCGCGATGAACCCGGCGCGGCCGCTGAGAAAGCTGCGGCGCTCGCGCGGCCTGTTGAGATCGCGCAGGAACGCCTCGACCTGGTCACCACGGTGAACCTCGGCATCCGGCATTTCGTTGACGATCTGGACGGCCATAGCGGGTTTCGATCACGAATGTAAATGATTCGCATTTGGATCACAACGCCCATTCTTATCTATGTGTCCTGGGTCTCACCCCACCCGGCCGTAGCGGGCGGCGCTCCCCACCCAGCGGCTGGTGAGCCCGTCGACCGCCGCAAGATCCTGTTTCAAAAGGATTTCCGCTGCACTCTGGACGTCGGGAAGCAGGTCCGAATCGCGCATGAGGTCGGCCACCCGCAGGTCCGCGAGGCCAGTTTGCCGGGTGCCCAGCAACTCGCCCGGACCGCGTAACTCGAGATCACGGCGCGCGATCTCGAAGCCATCGTTGGTCTCGCGAATCGCCCGCAGGCGCGCACGCGCCACCTCGCTGAGCGGATCGCCATAGAGCAACACGCAGTCACTCTCCTGCGCGCCGCGGCCGACGCGTCCGCGCAGCTGGTGCAACTGTGCGAGTCCCATGCGTTCGGCGTTTTCGATGACCATGAGCGTGGCGTTCGGCACGTCGACTCCCACCTCGATGACGGTGGTGGCGACTAACAACCCGATCTTGCCTTCCTTGAACGCGTACATGCCGCGTTCCTTGTCGCGCGCCGGCATGCGTCCATGCACGAGTCCCACGCGCACATCGGGCAAGGCTTCCGCCAACGCCGCCGCGGTTTCCTCCGCGGCCTGGTAACGCAGCTCTTCGGATTCCTCGATCATCGGACAGACCCAGTAGGCCTGGCTGCCCGCGCCGATGCGCGCGTGCACGCGCGCGACGATATCCGCGCGCCGCGCCTGCGGAAAGACGCTGGTGCGGACCGGCGTGCGGCCCGGCGGCAGTTCGTCGATCACCGAGACATCGAGATCCGCGTAGGCCGTCATGGCCAGCGTGCGCGGTATGGGCGTCGCCGTCATGATCAGCTGATGCGGCAGCGTGCCGGCACGCGCGCCCTTCTCGCGCATCGCCAGTCGCTGCTGCACACCGAAGCGATGCTGCTCGTCGACGATCACCAGGCCGAGCCGGCCGAACTCCATGGATTCCTGGAACAGCGCATGGGTACCGACGACCAGCTTGATCTCACCGCTCGCCACGGCCTCGAGGGCACTGCGCCGCGCGCGCGCCGGCATCGTGCCGGTGACCAGGGCCACGGTGATTCCCAGCGGCCGGAACCAGCGTTCGAAATTCTTCGCATGCTGCTCGGCCAGCAATTCGGTCGGAGCCATGAGCGCCGCCTGCATTCCGCTGCCGACGGCGCGCGCGGCCGCGGCGGCAGCCACCACGGTCTTGCCGCAGCCCACGTCACCCTGCACCAGGCGGACCATGGGCCGGTTGGCGGAAACATCACGATCGACTTCGGCGAGCGCGCGCGACTGCGCGCCGGTGAGCGCGAACGGCAGCGCCGCGAGCAGCCGCTGCTCGAGGCCGTCGGGATCGCGCAGCGGCTGGGCCGGATCCGACTGGATGGTCTGGCGCAGCAGGCGCAACGACAGTTGATGCGCCAGCAGTTCTTCGAAGGCCAGCCGGCGCTGCGCGGGATGGCGCCCCGACAGCAGTTCGGCGAGATTCGCCTCGCGCGGCGGTCGGTGCATCGTATTGAGCGCATCGAGCAATGGTGGCAGGTCGAGCTTCGAGAGCAGGTTCCCGGGAATCCAGTCGCGTACTCCCGAGGCCGTGGCCTCGCGCAGCGCGGCATCGATCAGCGAGCGCAGCCGCGGCTGTGGCACTCCCTCGGTGGTTGGGTAGATAGGCGTCAGCACTTCCTCGAGCGGTGCGGCTTCCGCGCCGATGCGGCGGTACTCGGGATGCACGATCTCCACGCCGAAGGGTCCGCGCCGGACCTCGCCGAAGCATCGAATGCGCGTGCCGCGCGCCAGGCCGGCCTGCTGCGCGCCGGAAAAATAGAAGAAACGCAGCGTCAGCGAGCCCGTGCCGTCCGTGATGCGGCACATGAGCTGCCGCCGGCCGCGGTACTTCACGTCCGTCAGCTGGATTTCTCCCTCGACGACCACGCGCGAGCCGGGGCGCAGGCTGCCGATGGCGGACACCTGCGTGCGGTCCTCGTAACGCGAGGGCAATACGAACAACAGGTCCTGGACCTGGGTGACGCCGAGCTTCGCGAGCTTGTCGGCCAATGCCGGCCCGACGCCGCGCAGCGCCGCGACCGGTCGCTGCTCGTTCACGACATGTGGCGCGTGTGATGCCACCGGTGCGGGTCTATCCCAGGTGCAGCGTGCACTCGATCTCGACGCGGGCATTGCGCGGCAACGCGGCCACGGCCACCGTCGAGCGGGCTGGGTAGGGCTCCTTGAAGTACTGCGCCATGAGCTCGTTGACCTTGGCGAAGTTCGCGAAGTCGGTGAGGAAGATGGTGACCTTCACCACCTGCGCGAAGGTACCGCCAGAGGCGGCAATGACGGCCTTGATGTTCTCGAACACACGGCGCGCCTCGGCTTCGAAGTCGCCCTCGACCATCTGCATGGTGGCCGGATCCAGCGCGATCTGTCCCGCCATGTAAACCGTGTCGCCGGCGCGCACGGCCTGTGAATACGGGCCAATGGCCTTGGGTGCCTGATCCGTGTGGATGGCCGTTGTCGTTGTCATTGTGAAATCCTAGCCATCGACAATCTCCTGGTGAGGGATTACTCGGCCGCGCGTGAGCTGCGTCCGTGGCTCGCAATTGTACGCGTGACCTTGAGCACTTCGGGCATGCGGCGAATGACTTTGACCACGCGCGCCAGGTGTTCGCGGTTGCGGACACGCAGTTCGAACACCAGCGAGGAACTGTCGGCATCCTTCTCTTCCACGGCAACGCGTTCGATGTTGGTGTCACCGGCGGAGATGGCGGCCGCGACGGCCGCGAGCACACCCATCTTGTTGGCAACGTCGACGCGGATCTCCGAGCTGAAGACCTTGTCGGTGGTGGCCTGCCAGGCGACCGGCAGCCAGTTCTCCGGATGCTTGCGATAGTCCTCGACGTTCACGCAATTCTCGCGATGCACGACCACGCCGCGACCCGCCGACAGGAAGGCGAAGATGGCGTCGTCGGGAATCGGAAAACAGCAGCGTGCATAGGACACGAGCAGACCCTCGGTGCCGGCGATGGCCAGCGGCGCGGGTGCGCCCGAGAAGGACTCCTCGTTCGACTTGGTGGGCAGCAGGCGGCGCGCCACCAGCGGCGCGAGGCGTTCGCCCAGGCCCACCTTCTCGTACAACTCGTCCAGGTGGTGCATGCCGAGCTCGACCACCGCCGAGTTGAGCGTGTCGGCCGACACTTCTTCGAGCGACAGGCGGAACTCGCCCAGCGCCTGGTTGATGAGCCGCGCGCCGAGCTCGATGGCCTCCTGCCGGCGCAGACCCTTGAGGTAGTGACGCACGGCGGCGCGCGCCTTGGCGGTCACCACGAAATTCACCCACGACGGATTGGGCATGGCGCCCTTGGCGGTGATGATCTCCACGGTCTGGCCGTTGCGCAGCGGAGTGCGCAGCGGCGTCAGGCGCCTATCTACCTTGGCGGCGACGCAGCGGTTGCCCACGTCGGTGTGCACCGCGTAGGCGAAATCCACCACGGTGGCGCCGCGCGGCAGGCGCAGGATCTCGCCCTTCGGTGTGAACACGTAGACCTTGTCGGGGAACAGGTCGACCTTGACGCTCTCGAGGAAATCCTCCGAGGTGCCGCCTTCCTGCATGTCGACCAGGTTCGCGAGCCACTCGCGCGCGCGTTCGTCCTGGCCGCCTTCGCTCTCGTTGACCTTGTATTTCCAGTGCGCCGCGATGCCGGCCTCGGCCACGCGATGCATGTCTTCGGTGCGGATCTGCACTTCGATGGGAATGCCGTTGGGGCCGAACAGCGTGGTGTGCAGCGACTGGTAGCCGTTGATGCGCGGGATTGCGATGTAATCCTTGAAGCGTCCGGGCATGGGCTTGTAGGCCGCGTGCACCACGCCGAGCGCGCGATAGCAGGAATCCGCCCTGTCGACCACGATACGCAATCCGAACACGTCGACGATCTCGGAGAGCGGCGCGCCCTTGCGCAGCATCTTGCTGTAGATGCTGTACAGGTGCTTTTCGCGCGTGCTGACCTCGGCCTTGAGATCCGATTTGACCAGCGCCACGCGCATGGTGTCCGCGATCTTGTTGAGGAACTGCTTCTGGTTGCCGCGGGCCTTCTTGAGCGCACGGTCCAGGACCTTGTAACGATGCGGGAACGCCGCCTCGAAGCCGAGATCTTCGAGCTCGAGCTTGAGGTTGTAGAGACCAAGGCGTCCGGCGATCGGCGCGTAGATGTCGAGTGTCTCGCGCGCCACGGCGCGGCGCCGCGCCGGCGCCATGGCATCGAGCGTGCGCATGTTGTGGGTACGGTCCGCGAGCTTGACGAGGATCACGCGCAGGTCGCGCACCATCGCCAGCACCATCTTGCGGAACGATTCTGCCTGCGCCTCGGCGCGCGACTTGAACTGGATCTGGTCGAGCTTCGTTACGCCGTCGACGATCTCGGCCACCGGCGCACCGAACTTCGCGGAGAGCTCCTCCTTCGAGATCGGCGTGTCTTCGATGACGTCATGCAGGATCGCCGCGATGATGGTGTCGGGAT
>Ga0190270_10001723_pt1 | contig 10325 bp, 9 predicted proteins | sample Popmic320T_FD_133748 | JGI IMG/M metagenome (GOLD analysis project Ga0190270, IMG submission 133748) | Populus adjacent soil microbial communities from riparian zone of Weber River, Utah, USA - 320 T | ecosystem: Environmental > Terrestrial > Soil > Riparian zone | place: USA: Utah | collected... | reverse complement strand
TACCAAACCACGGTCTCGCCGTACCGCTTCGCGCGGTCCTCGCGGATGCCCTCGGGCCACGGTGGGGCGGCGTCGCGCGCGGCGCGCTCGACGACCACGACCGCGTCGCGCCCCAGCCAGCGCTGGGCCACGAGCTGTCCGAGCAGCTCGCCCACCGCGTCGTTGCCCAGGGTGTACGGCGGGTCGAGGAACACGACGTCGTACGGCTGCGCCGGCGGGCGCTGCACGAACACCTCCGCCCGCGACGTCACGACCTCGACGGCGGCGAACCCGAGTGTGCGCGCGTTGCCACGGGCCACGGCGGCCGTTCGCCGGTGCTGCTCGACGAGCATGGCGTGTGCCGCGCCGCGCGAGACCGCCTCGAGCCCGACGGCGCCGGAGCCGGCGAACAGGTCGAGGAACCGCAGACCGGCCCAGGACCCGACGGCCGACTCGAGCGTGGAGAACACGGCCTCGCGCACGCGGTCGGAGGTGGGCCGGGTCGCGGCGCCCGGCGGCGTGGAGAGCCGGCGCCCTCCGGCCGCGCCGGCGATGATCCGGGTCACGCCTTCTCCAGGTAGTCGGCCTGCTCGGACTCGACCAGGTCCGCCACCGCGGCTGCCAGCGCGGGATGACGACGCAGCCCCGGGTCGTCGGCGACGAGGGAGTCGGCGGCTTCGCGGGCCTCGGCGATCACGCCCTCGTGCCGCAGCACCGACAGCAGCCGCAGGCTCGACTTGCGACCCGACTGGGCCGCGCCGAGTACGTCGCCCTCGCGGCGCGACTCGAGGTCGACCCGGGCGAGCTCGAACCCGTCGTTGGTCGCGGCGACAGCGTCGAGGCGCTCGCGCGACGGGGTGGCCGCGGGCATGTCGGTCACCAGCAGGCACAGACCGGGGACCTCGCCCCGGCCGACCCGGCCGCGCAGCTGGTGCAGCTGGGAGACACCGAACCGCTCGGCGTCCAGCACGACCATCACCGACGCATTGGGCACGTCGACCCCGACCTCGATCACGGTCGTGGACACGAGCACGTCGACCTCGCCGCGGGCGAAGCCGCGCATGACGGACTCCTTGTCCTCCGGCGGCATCCGACCGTGCAGGGCGCCGATGCGCAGGCCGTGGAGAGGCCCGTCGGCCAGCTGGCCGGCGACGTCGAGGACCGCCAGCGGCTGCTTGGCGTCGTCGTCGGGGGCGGGGGCGGCAGCGCGCTGCGCGTCGTACTCCTCGCCGATGCGTGCGCAGACGACGTAGACCTGGTGCCCCTTGGCCACCTCCTCGCGGATGCGCTCCCAGGCCCGGTCGAGCCAGTCGGGGCGCTCGCTGGCGGGTACCACGGCGGTCTGGATCGGCGACCGGCCGGGCGGCAGCTCGCGCATGACGGACACGTCGAGATCGCCGAACACCGTCATCGCGACCGTGCGCGGGATCGGCGTGGCCGTCATGACCAGGACGTGCGGTGGGGTGTCGCCGGCCTTGGCGGTCAGCGCCGCACGCTGCTCCACCCCGAACCGGTGCTGCTCGTCGACCACGACGAGACCGAGGTCGGCGAACTGGACGTTCTCCTCCAGCAGCGCGTGTGTGCCGATGACGATGCCGGCGGCTCCGGAGGCGGCCTCGAGAAGCGCCTCGCGGCGGGCCTTCGCACCTAGGGAGCCGGTGACCAGCACGACCCGGGTCGCGTCGTCGGCGCCGCCGAGCATGCCGCCCTGGGCCATCTCGCCGAGCAACGCGCCGACCGCGCGGTGGTGCTGCTGGGCGAGCACCTCGGTCGGCGCGAGCAGCGCCGCCTGTCCGCCGGAGTCGACCACGCGCAACATCGCGCGCAGCGCGACCAGCGTCTTGCCGGATCCGACCTCTCCCTGCAGCAGCCGGTGCATCGGATGCGAGTCGGCCATGTCGGTGAGGATCCGGTCGCCGACGTCGACCTGCGCCTTGGTCGGGGTGAACGGGAGCCGATCGTCGAACCGGTCGAGCAGGCCGTCGCTTCGGCCGTGGCGGGGTACGGCCGGCAGCGCGCGCATCACCTCCCGGCGCTGCGCGAGCACGGTCTGCATGACCAGCGCCTCCTCGAACCGCAGCCGGCGGCGGGCCTCCTGCTGGTCCTGCATGGTTTGCGGCCGGTGCACCATCCGCAGCGCCTCGGTGAGGCCGGCGAACCCGTGCTCGCGGCGTACCTTCTCCGGCACCGGGTCGTCGAGCTCGCTGAGCTGGTCGAGGACCACACCGACCGCGCCCTGGATCTTCCACGACGGGAGCTGTCCGGACGCGGGGTAGACCGGGATGATGCTCTCGAAGAGCTGCTCGACCTCGCCGCGCTCGGTCGTCTCGTCGAACAGCCGCATCTCGGGGTGGGTCAGCTGGCGACGGCCGCGGAACTCCCCCACCTTGCCGGCGAACATCCCGACCTTGCCGGACTTGAGCTGGTCGAGCCGCCATCCGCGGATGCGGAAGAACGAGAGCATCAACCGCCCGGTGCCGTCGGTCACGACCACCTCGGCACGGCGCTCGAGCCTGCCGCTGCGCCGGTCCTTGTACGACCGGCTGGTCACCGACTCGATCTCGGCGATCACGGTCGCGTGCTCGTCGACGCGCAGCTCGGACAGGTCGGTGAGCTCGCCGCGCTCGACGTAGCGGCGGGGGTAGTGGCGCAGCAGGTCGCCGGCGGTCCGCAGGTCGAGCGCGTTGTCGAGCGCCTTGGCGGTCTTCGCACCCAACAGCCGGTCGAGGCGGGTGTCGAGCAGTTCGGTCATCGCCTCACTCCACCGCGATCAGCAGGGGGTAGCGCTCCTGTCCGCCGTCGTAGACGACGGTGTCGAGGTCGGGACGGCCCTCGCGCAGGTGCTGCACGACCGCGGTCACGAGACCCGGGTCGCCGTCACTGCCCGACACCAGCGTCACCATCTCGCCGGCGCCACCGACGAGCCGGTCGACGACGTCGAGCGTCACCGTGGTCAGGTCGGTCCCGACCACCGCGAAGTCGCCCTCGACGACCCCGAGGGCGTCTCCGGTGCGGCAGGGCCCGGCCATGGTCATCGCGTCGCGGGCCGCGATCGTCACCGCGCCGTGGCGGGCGTGGCCGGCCGCTGCCGTCATGTTGACGACATCGTCCTCGAAGCTGCGCCCGGGCTCGTGCACGGCTAGCGCGGCCAGCCCCTGCACCTGCGCCCGGGTGGGGATGACGGCAACCCGCACGGAGTCGTCGCGCGCCTCACGGGCGGCGGCCTCGGCGACGGCGATGCTGTCGCGGTCGTTGGGAAGCACGACGACCTCGCCCGCACCGGTGCGGCGTATCGCGTCGAGGATCTCGCCGGTCGAGCAACGGCGACCCGGACCTCCGGCTACGACGCGCGCGCCCGCGTCGGCGAACACCGCCTCGAGCCCGGGACCCGCGGCCACCGCGACGACACCGCGCACAGTGGTGCCGGCCTCCTCCGCATGCGCGCGCCGTTGGCGTTCGACCAGCTCGGCGAAGTGGGTGACCCGGATGCGGTAGGGACGACCGGCGGAGATGCCGGCCTCGATCGCGGCACCGACGTCGTCGACGTGCACGTGGACGTTCCAGAGCCGGTCGCCGCCGACCACGACCAGCGAGTCACCCAGCGGCGCCAGCTCGTGCCGCAGTCCGGGCACGGCGTCGTCGTCGGCGTCGAGGAGGTACATCACCTCATAGGCCGGCCCCTCCGGGCTGAGGTCGAGGCCCGGCGCCGTCGGCATCGGGATGTGACGCGTGCCCATCACCGGCTTCGAGGTCACCGGACGCGTGCCGGTCAGCGCGGTCTCGGCGGCCTCCAGGATCACGACCAGGCCACGTCCGCCGGCGTCGACGACCCCGGCGCGGCGTAGCACGTCGAGCTGCTCCGGCGTGCGCTCCAGCGCGTCGCGCGCGGCCGTCACCGCGGCCCGGATCGTCGCCGGCACACCGCCGTCCTTTGCGGCCTCGGTGGCCGCGTCGCCCGCTGCCCTGGCCACGGTCAGCATCGTGCCCTCGACCGGCTCCCCCACCGACTCGTAGCCCGCGTCGGCGGCGAGCACCAGCGCCCTGGCGAGGGCCGCCGCCCCCTCGTCGCCGTCAGGAGCGTCGGCGAGGTGGCGCGCACCCGCCCGCAGGAACTGCGACAGGATCACCCCGGAGTTGCCGCGGGCTCCCAGCAGGGCTCCGCGGCTCAGCGCCGACCACGCGTCGGTGTCGTCCTGCGGGTCCGCGGAGTACAGCGCCGCGCGTGCGGCCTCGAAGGTGAGGTAGAGGTTGGTCCCGGTGTCGCCGTCCGGCACGGGATAGACGTTGAGGGCGTCGATCTCTTCCCGAGCCTGCCCGAGCGCCTGCAGTGTCAGGTCGCACCAGCGTCGAAGCAGCAGGCCGCGCGTGGCCGTCGGTGTGGTGCTGGTCACTGTGCTCCGTCCTGTCCGATACCGGTCGGGCGGCGGCTTCGCCCCTGAGCGAAGGGTAGCCGCGGCCACCCGCGGTAGCCTCGATTGGCATCGGTGTGACCCCGTCGGATACCCTTGTGCGGTTGCCCGATCCCGGGCGCACTGTTCTGGAACTCACGACTTTCGAGGAGCACCCGTGGCTGCCGTCTGCGATCTCTGCGGCAAGGGCCCAGGCTTCGGCAACAACCGGCCGTGGTCGCGCAAGCGCACGCGCCGGCGCTTCAACCCCAACATCCAGCGGGTGCGTGCCGTCGTCGGCAAGACCCCCAAGCGGCTCAACGTCTGCACCTCCTGCCTGAAGGCGGGCAAGGTCAGCCGCACCGCCTGAGTCGTTCGCACGCTCTCCATCGGGCCGGTCACCGTCGAGTGACCGGCCCTCTTGCTGCCCGCACCCGCCACCGCGACGAATGGGCCGACGCATGGGCGGCGAATGGCGATGCGCGCGACCGCGCGTCAGCGGAAGTGCTGGTGGCCCGGCGCGCCCTCGTACTCCGCGCCGTCGACGGTGACGCCGGTTCCCTCGCCGACCGTGCCGACGACGGTCCAGCGCTCCGGCAACGCCACGTCGGCCGGGAAGGTGGCGGCCAGGGCGTAGTCCTCCCCGCCGGTGAGCACGTAGCCGAGCGGGTCGACGCCGAGGGCCGCGCCCACCGCGTGCAACGGCTCGGCCAGCTCGAACGTGCTGCTGCGGATGTCGATCGCCACGCCGCTCTCGCGCGCGACGTGGCCGAGGTCGCCGAGCAGCCCGTCGCTGAGGTCGATCAGCGCGGTCGCGCCGAGCGTGGCCGCCTCCGGCCCGGCGGTGTACGGCGGCTCGGGACGCCGGTGCGCCTCGACCACGACCCGCGGCGAGCGGAAGCCCCGGCCGAGCACGTGGTAGCCGGCTGCCGCCCACCCGATGCGGCCACAGATCGCGACGACGTCACCGGGACGCGCGCCCGAACGGCGTACCGGACCGTCGGCGCACACACCGAGCACGGTCACCGAGAGCAGGATCCGCTCCGACGACGTCACGTCGCCGCCGAGCACGCTGGTCCCCGTGATCGCGACCTCGTCCGCGACACCCCGCGCGAGGTCGCGTACCCACGCCGTCGGCAGCGTGCCCGGCACCCCGAGCCCGATCACCATGCCGGTCGCGGTTCCACCCATCGCGTTGATGTCGGAGAGGTTGGCCGCGGCCGCCTTGTGGCCGATGTCCTCCGCGGACGACCAGTCGCAGCGGAAGTGCCGGTTCTCGACCAGCAGGTCGGTGGAGACCACGACCTGTCCGGACGGGACGGTGAGCACCGCGGCGTCGTCGCCGGGGCCCACCACCACGTCGCTTCCCTGGACGAAGAACGGCTGGATCATCTCGATCAGGCCGAACTCCCCCACGTCGGCGACGGTCCCCTGGTCCGGCTGAGTCATCTGGCGTCCTTCCGCGTCGTGTCCGTGAGCCACAGTTACCGCCCCACCCAACCAGGCGGTAGCGTGAGCGCGCACTGCCCGACCATGCATGACCACGCCCGGACTGCGCGAGCGCAGCGGTGCGACCCGAGGACCGGAGGACAACTGTGGTGGTTCAGGCCTACATCCTTATCCAGACCGAGGTCGGCAAGGCTGCCGAGGTGGCCCAGTCGATCGCCGAGGTGAAAGGTGTGACGCTCGCCGAGGACGTCACCGGTCCCTACGACGTGATCGTGCGCGCAGAGGCCCGCAACGTCGATGAGCTCGGCAAGCTCGTGGTCGCCCGCGTACAGACGCTGCCCGGGATCACCCGCACGCTGACCTGCCCGGTGGTGCACATCTGAGGAAGCCACTCAGCACGCTCGTGCCGCGGCGCCCGCAACACCCGAGGACGGTGGTGGGCGCCGTCGCATGCCTGGCCGCCACCACCCTGGCAGTCGGCACCCTGGCCACCGGTTGCGGCACGTCGTCCGTCGACGTCACCGGGCCGACCCGTGGACCCGCGGAGTGTGCCGAGCTCCTCGACGCGCTGCCCGAGGTCGTCGACGGGCAGGAACGCCGCGAGGTCGAGCCTCCCGACGTGCTGGCCGCAGCGTGGGGCGACCCGGTGATCGTCCTGCGGTGCGGCGTCGCCGACCCCGAACGGCTGACCGCGTCGTCGCCGTGCGCCGAGGTCGAGCGGGTCGGCTGGTTCGCCGAGCAGCGACAGGACGGCTACCGCTTCACCTCCATCGGGCGTGCTTCCAACGTGCAGGTGGAGGTGCCGTATGAGTACGAGCCGGCGGCCGATGCGCTCGTCGACGTCGCCGACGCGGTCCGGTCGGCCGTGCCCGAGGTACAGCCCTGCGTCTGAGCCGCCCCGGTCGTCGGGGCGGGCACGACCTCACGCCGGACGGGGTCTGACCCGCCCGTCAGCGCAGGCCGATCGGCCGCTGCATCGCCAGGTTCAGCAGCCGGTCGACCAGCTCGGGGTAGTCGACACCGGCGGCGGCCCACATCCGCGGGAACATCGACGTCGGCGTGAAGCCGGGCATGGTGTTGATCTCGTTGATCACCGCATCGCCGTTCGGCAGCACGAAGAAGTCGACGCGCGCCAGGCCCTCCGCGCCGATCGCGGTGAACGCCCGCACCGCCAGGTCGCGCAGCCGCTCGCTGACCTTGTCAACGATGTCTGCGGGCACGTCGAGCTCGGTCGCCTCCTCGGGGAGGTACTTCGCCTCGAAGTCGTAGAACTCGTGCGCTCCGCCGACCTTGATCTCGGCGACCACGCTGGCCTCCGGCGGGTCGTCCCCGAAGCCCTGCAGCACGCCGCACTCGATCTCGCGGGCCCCGTCGGCGAACGCCTCCACGATCACCTTCGGGTCGTGCTCCTGCGCCAGCGCGAACGCGGCGTCGAACTCGCTCTCGTCGTGCACCTTGCTGATGCCGAAGCTGGAGCCCGCCCGCGACGGCTTGACGAAGACCGGGTAGCCCAGAGCGGCCACCGCGTCCATGACCGCGCTCCGGTCCTGCCGCCACGCCCGCGGGGTGACCACGGTGTACGGCGTCACCGGCAGCCCGGCGGCCTGGAAGACCAGCTTCATGTAGTGCTTGTCCATGCCGATCGCGCTGGCCAGCACACCGGCACCGACGTAGCGCACCCCCGCCATCTCGAACAGCCCCTGGACGGTGCCGTCCTCGCCGAACGGCCCGTGCAGCAGCGGGAACACCACGTCGACCTCGCCGAGCACGCGGGGCACGTCGGCGGCGTCGGTGACGACGAGCTCGGTGTTGGTCAGCACGACCGGGGTGGCCTTCTCGTCCACCTCCGGCAACGCGCCGTCGGTGAGTGCGAGCCGGTCGTCGCTGTCGGCCTCGAGCACCCACTGCCCCGAGTGGCTGATCCCGATCGGGACCACGTCGTAGCGTTCTCGGTCGATCGCCCGCAGGACGCTGCCGGCGGTGAGACAGGAGACGCCGTGCTCGGCGGACCGGCCACCGAACAACACGGCTACACGGGGTCTGCCCGGGGAGGGGCGCTGCTCAGACATCGGGGTGACACTACCGCTCCGCGGATGACGTCCGCGTCCGCCTCACCCGACGGCCTCGGCACGGGCTGACCACGCGGCCCGCCGCGCTCGGGGCACTGGGAGAATCGCCCGCATGACTGCCCCGACACCGGACCCCTCCCCGCTGCGGCCCGCCACCACCGCGGTCACCGCCGGCCGCCCCGCGCACGAGCCGGACAGCCCGCTGAACCCGCCCCTGGTCCTCGCCTCGACCTACGTCGCCGGCGGGGAGACCGAGTACGGGCGCTACGGCAACCCCACCTGGCAGGCTTTCGAGGACGTACTGGGCCGGCTCGAGGGCGGGCGGGCGCTGGCGTTCTCCTCGGGTCTCGCCGCGGCCAACACCGTGCTCGACCTGGTGGCGCACGGCGAGACCGTCGTCGCTCCGCGGCACTGCTACCTCGGCACCCTGGCCCAGCGCGCGGACATGGAGCAGCGCGGCCGTGTCGCCGTACGCCTGGTCGACGTCACCGACACCGAGGGCGTCATCAGCGCCTGCGAGGACGCAGCACTGCTGTGGCTGGAGTCGCCGACCAACCCGGCGATGGAGGTCGCCGACATAGAGGCGATCGCGCACGGGGCGCACGAGGCCGGGGTGACCGTCGTCGTGGACAACACGTTCGCCACCCCGCTGCTGCAGCGTCCTCTCGACCTCGGCGCCGACGTGGTGGTGCACTCGGTGTCGAAGTTCCTGGCGGGGCACAGCGACGTCGTGCTCGGCGCCCTGGTCACCCGGCAGGACTCGGCGTACGACGCGTTCGACACCCGGCGGCGCGGGTTCGGCGCCATCCCCGGGCCGTTCGAGACCTGGCTGGCGCTGCGCGGGATGCGCACGCTGGCACTGCGGGTCGAGCGGGGTCAGGCCAACGCGCAGGACCTCGTCGCGCGGCTGCGCACGCACCCGGCCGTCGAGGAGGTGCGCTACCCCGGATTCGGCGCGATGGTCGCGGTGGTCGTACGCGGAGGTGCCGCAGCGGCGGACACACTCACGCGGTCGACGTCGCTGTGGGTGCACGCCACCAGCCTCGGTGGTGTCGAGTCGAGCCTCGAACGCCGCCGCCGCTGGGCCGGCGAGCCGGAGTCGATCCCGGAGGGGCTGGTCCGCCTCTCGGTCGGCATCGAGGACGTCGAGGACCTCTGGGACGACCTCAGCGCGGCGCTGAAGCACCTCACCTGACCGCCGGCCCGGCACCGGGAGGCCATCGGCCAGGAGTGGCGCCGGCGGACGCCAGGACGTGCTGCCCTAGTCTCGCTCGGGCTTCGCGGCCCGGGAGACCAGGCTGGTCAGCATCTCGCGCGGCGTCATCTCGTTGCGCACCAGCGCGGCCACGTGCTCGACGATCGGCATCTCCACGTCGTGCCGGTGGGCCAGGTCGATGATCGACTGACACGACTTCACGCCCTCGGCCACCTGCCGGGTGGAGCTGGCGGCCTCGTCGACCGTCATCCCGCGACCGAGCTTCTCACCGAACGAACGGTTGCGCGACAGTGGCGACGAGCACGTGGCCACGAGGTCACCGAGGCCGGCCAGCCCGGAGAACGTCAGCGGGTCGGCACCCATCGCCGCGCCCAGCCGTGCGGTCTCGGCCAGGCCACGGGTGATCACCGACGCGCGTGCGTTGTCGCCGAAGCCGAGCCCGGCGGCCATGCCCACCGCCAGCGCGATCACGTTCTTGGTGGCGCCGGCCAGCTCGCAGCCGACGACGTCGGTGTTGGTGTAGGGCCGGAACGCCGCGGTGTGGCAGGTCTTCTGCAGCCGCAGCGCGACGGACTCGTCGGCGCACGCGACAACGCTCGTCGTCGGCTGTCGGTTGGCGATCTCGCGGGCGAGGTTGGGGCCGGTCACCACACCGATCCGGTCCTCACCGGCACCGGTGACCTCGGCGATCACCTCGCTCATCCGCTTCGAGGTCCCCAGCTCGACGCCCTTCATCAGGCTGAGCAGCACCACCTGGTCGTCGATCAGCGGCGCCCACTCGACGAGGTTCTCCCGCAGCGTCTGCGAGGGCACCGCGAGTACGACGGTGTCGGCACCGGCCAGCACCGTGCCGGGGTCGTGGCTCGCGCTCACCGAGACCGGAAGCGGGATGCCGGGGAGATACTCCGAGTTCTCGTGCTCCGAGGAGATCGCGTCGCACACGCCCTGGCGGCGACCCCACAACGCCACGTCGTGGCCAGCGTCGGCGAGCACGATCGAGAACGCCGTGCCCCAGGAGCCGGCGCCCATCACCGCGACCTTGGTCATGCCCTTTTCCTGTCCTCAGGTGTGATGTGCCGTCTGCGCCTGCGTCTGCTCGGGTCCACGTTCGGGTTGCCGATCTCGCGCACACCGGCGCTCCTCGGGTCGAAGCGGACTGCCGGCGGCTCCTCCTCGCGGAGGTCCGCGAGGAGCTGCGTCAAGGCATCCATGATCCGGTCCGTC
>Ga0190270_10001722_pt1 | contig 10327 bp, 6 predicted proteins | sample Popmic320T_FD_133748 | JGI IMG/M metagenome (GOLD analysis project Ga0190270, IMG submission 133748) | Populus adjacent soil microbial communities from riparian zone of Weber River, Utah, USA - 320 T | ecosystem: Environmental > Terrestrial > Soil > Riparian zone | place: USA: Utah | collected... | reverse complement strand
GGCAGCGGCCCGGAGGAACTGCGCAAGGCCGGCGCGGACCTCGTCGTCCACGACCTCGCCGAGCTTGTCCGCAGTCCCGACCCCGCTCCCGCCGCGGGCGCCCAGGAGAAATCCGCATGATCGACCGCGACCGATTTCCGGTAGACCCGTGGAACCTCGTCGAGAGCAGCTTCTCTCCGGACGAAGTCGGCGTGACCGAAACCCTGTTCTCCGTCGGCAACGGGTACCTGGGCCTGCGCGGCAACCAGATCGAGGGCCGGATCGCGCACGAGCACGGCACCTTCATCAACGGGTTCCACGAGACGTTCCCGATCCGCCACGCCGAGCAGGCGTACGGGTTCGCCGAGGTCGGCCAGACGATCATCAACGCTCCCGATGCCAAGGTGATGCGGGTGTACGTCGACGACGAGCCCCTGTCGCTGGACATCGCGGACATGCGCGAGTACGAGCGCGTCCTTGACATGCGTGCGGGCGTGCTGCGCCGTCGGATTCACTGGACCACGCCCTCCGGCAAGGACGTGCTCATCGAGGACGACCGACTGGTCTCGTTAGAAGAGAAGCATCTTGCGATCCTCCGCCTCGAGGTGACCGTCCTGAACGCCGATGCCCCCGTCACCGTCAGCTGCCAGATGATCAACCGCCAGGACGGCGAGAACGTCTACGGCGGAACGCCGCTCGCCCCCAAGAGGGGTGGACTCGACCCGCGCAAGGCGGAGCGGATCCAGGAGCGGGTGCTCCAACCGCAGGAGTACTGGCAAGAGCGCGGCCGCTCCACCCTCTCGTATGAGGTCACCGAATCGGGCATGACCATCGCGGTCGTCGCGGATCACCTGATCGAGACCGAGAACGAGTACACCCATCGCACCCTCGTCGAGCCGGACATCGCCAAGGACGTGTTCCGCGTGCAGGCGAAGGCCGGCGTGCCGATCCGGATCACCAAGCTCGTGAGCTATCACACCTCGCGCGGAGTGCCGGCGCGAGAGCTCGTCGACCGCTGCCGGCGCACTCTCGACCGCGTCGAGGTCGAGGGGATCGAGCAGCAGTACGAGCGTCAGCGCCTGTGGCTCGATGGATTCTGGCAGCGCTCGGACGTGCGCATCAGGGGTCACGACGACCTGCAGCAGGGGACGCGCTGGTGCCTCTTCCAGCTCGCCCAGGCCGCGGCGCGCGCGGACGGACAGGGCGTCCCCGCGAAGGGCGTGACGGGATCCGGGTACAGCGGCCACTACTTCTGGGACACTGAGATCTACGTCCTCCCGTTCCTGGCCTACACGACGCCGCTCTGGGCTCGCAACGCAATCCGGATGCGCTACCTGATGCTGCCCGCCGCCCGCCGGCGCGCCCACCAGCTGAACGAGCACGGCGCTCTGTTCCCCTGGCGCACGATCAACGGCGAGGAGGCGTCGGCCTACTACGCCGCCGGAACGGCGCAGTACCACATCAACGCAGACATCTGCTTTGCTCTCGCGAAGTACGTCCGGGCGACCGGAGACACCGACTTCCTCTATCGCGAAGGGGTCGACATCGCGGTCGAGACCGCCCGGCTCTGGGCGACGCTCGGTTTCTGGCGCACGCTCGAGACCGATGGCGAGGAGTCGTTCCACATCCACGGCGTGACCGGCCCGGATGAGTACACGACCGTCGTGAACGACAACCTCTTCACCAACGTCATGGCCCGCTTCAACCTGCGCTTCGCGGCGCACACGGTGCGCGACATGGCCCGGGATGATCCGGAGGCATACCGGCGGATGGCCGACCGCCTCCGCCTCGACCCGTCGGAGGCGGAAGGGTGGGAGCGGGCCTCCGAGGCGATGCACATCCCGTTCAGCCCCGCCCTCGGCATCCACCCGCAGGATGCGGTGTTCCTGGAACGCGAGGTCTGGGATCTCGAGCACACGCCCGCCGATCAGCGCCCTCTGCTCCTGCACTTCCACCCCCTCGTGATCTACCGCTACCAGGTGCTCAAGCAGGCGGATGTCGTGCTGGCGCTGTTCCTGCAGGGCAACCACTTCTCGGACGAGGACAAGCTGGCGGACTTCGAGTACTACGACCCGCTCACCACGGGGGACTCGACGCTCTCCGCGGTCGTGCAGACCATCCTCGCCGCCGAGGTCGGCTATCAGGACCTCGCGCTGGACTACTTCCGCCAGTCGATATTCGTCGACCTCGGCGACCTGCACAACAACGCCTCAGACGGCGTCCACGTGGCATCGGCAGGCGGCGTGTGGACGGCACTCGTCTGCGGCTTCGGGGGCATGCGCGACCACTTCGGCGAGCTGTCGTTCGACCCGCGGCTGCCGGCGGACTGGCCGGAGCTGGCCTACACCGTGCACTGGCACGGCACGCCGCTGATGGTGACCCTCACCCGCCATGAGCTGCGCATCCGGGCCGGCGAGGGCGACCCGCTGGTGTTCAGCGTCCGCGGCGAGGCGTTCGCGATCGGCTCGGGGGAGGAGATCGTGGTGCCCCTGGTCGGCCAGGGACCCGTGATCCCTGGCAGGCCGTCGCTCAAGAAGTTCGCCGACGTCCGGCGCGAGGACGGAACGCTGCTGTCGGCATCCGTGCCCACTGTGACCTCGACGATCCCGATCATCGGCATCGGGGCGGATGTCGAGCACGGCGCGGACGTCTGATGGCGGCGATCTCGCTCGGCTCGATGTCGCAGCCACGCCGTAGGCTGGGCGCGTGACGACCGCTCTCTACCGCCGATACCGTCCCGAGACGTTCGGCGAGATGATCGGCCAATCGCAGGTCACCGAGCCGCTCATGACCGCGCTCCGCGGCGACCGGGTCGGTCACGCGTACCTCTTCTCGGGCCCTCGCGGCTGCGGCAAGACGACCTCGGCGCGTGTTCTCGCGCGCTGCCTCAACTGCGCCCAGGGACCCACCGACGTTCCGTGCGGCGTGTGCGACAGCTGCGTCGAACTCGGCCGCGACGGCGGCGGCTCGCTCGACGTCGTCGAGATCGACGCGGCGAGCCACAACGGCGTCGACGACGCGCGCGATCTGCGCGAGCGCGCGGTTTTCGCTCCCGCCCGCGACCGCTTCAAGATCTTCATCCTCGACGAGGCCCACATGGTCACCCCGCAGGGCTTCAACGCCTTGCTGAAGCTCGTCGAGGAGCCGCCCGACCACGTCAAGTTCATCTTCGCCACCACCGAGCCCGAGAAGGTCATCGGCACCATCCGCTCGCGCACCCATCACTACCCGTTCCGCCTCGTGCCGCCCGCGCCCATGCTCGACTACGTTCAGACGTTGTGCGAGACCGAGGGCGTCACGGTCGAACCCGGGGTGCTCTCGCTGGTGGTGCGGGCCGGCGGGGGCTCTCCGCGAGACACGCTGTCGCTGCTCGATCAGCTGATCGCAGGCTCGGAGGGCACGCTGGTGAGCTATTCGCGGGCCGTCTCGCTGCTCGGGTACACCCACGCCGAGCTGCTCGACGAGGTCGTCGACGCATTCGGGGCAGCGGATGCCGCGGCCGCTTTCGCCGCGGTCGACCGGGTCGTTCAGACCGGTCAGGATCCGCGGCGGTTCGTCGACGACCTGCTCGAGCGGCTGCGCGACCTCATCGTGATCGCCGCGACCGGCCAGGGTGCCGCCGCGGTGCTGCGGGGCATCTCGGCCGACGACCTCTCGCGCATGATGCGCCAGGCCGACGTGTTCGGCTCGCTGCGCCTGTCGCGCACCGCCGACCTCGTCGTGGCCACCCTCGACGAGATGACGGGCGCGACCTCGCCGCGGCTGCAGCTCGAACTCATGGTCGCGCGCGTGCTCGCGCAGACCGGGGTGCCGGCGTCGGGTGCGGCTCCTGCCGCATCCACCGCAGCCGCTGCTCCTGCCGGCACTGCTACTAATCCCGCCGCGGTCGATGCCGCGACAGCGCCTGCCCCACCCGCGCCTTCGTCCGCACCCAGCCCGCCCTCCGCAGCCGGCGCCACGGACGCCGCTGCCGCTCGTTCAACCGCGCCACGTGCGCCCTCCGTGCCGAGCACCCTGCCGGCAGCCGCAGCCTCGACCGCCGTCGCCGAGCCGGTCGAGCCCGCGTCCGCCCCGACCGGGCCCGTCACGCTCCAGCACATGCGTGACGCCTGGCCCGAGGTGCTCGGACGGCTCGAGACCACCAGCCGCTCCTCCTGGCTGCTCGCCTCCGGAGCCCGCGTCGCCGAGCTCGATGGCGATGTGCTCACCCTTTCGTTCCAGAGCCAGGCCGACGTCTCGAGGTTCAAGAAGCTCGCAGCCGGCGCCGGCCCCAGCGAAGACCTTCGGCAGGCGATCCTCGCTGTCCTCGGCATCCGGGTGAAGTATCTCGCCAAGCACGACAGCGAATCGGGTCCTGCCGCGCCCGCCAACAGCGCGCCGACGCCCTCGCCCTCCCCGGGTCCCGCGCCCGAACCTCCTCCGTCACGGCCTGCGCCCGCCGGAGCCGCCCGGCCGGCCGCCGCAGCCCCCGTCACCGAGTGGGTGGTCGCGTCCATCCCCAGCGATGCGGACGCCCCGCCGGCGGACGACCCCGAGCCGCCGGCATCCGTTGCGCAGTTCGCCGTCGACGACGAGCCGGAAGAGGCCGCCGACTCCGCGCGGTCCCGCGTCGCGACGCTCGCGCCTCCGCGTGAAGGCGAGGTGCTGCCCGCCGGCGATGTCGAGCCGTCGATGGAGCCGGACGACGAAGGCGACGTCGACATGGATCCCGAGACCGACGCGCCGGTGCCGCCGGTCGTGGCGCCGCCGATGCCCAGCGCTGCGACCCGACCCGCACCGGGTGGCGCGCAGCGCTACGGGGAAGCCGTCGTGCGCCAGGTGCTCGGCGCCCGATTCGTACGCGAGGAGCCCTACGAGCCGCCCACGAGGTTCAGCTAGCCCATGTACGACGGCATCGTCCAGGATCTGATCGACGAGTTCGGGCGCCTTCCGGGCATCGGACCGAAGTCGGCCCAGCGCATCACCTTCCACATCCTGCAGACGCCGTCCTTCGACGTGTCCCGGCTGGCGCAGCTGCTCGCCGAGGTGCGCGAGAAGGTGCGGTTCTGCGAGATCTGCGGCAACGTGTCCGAACAGGATCGCTGCGGGATCTGCCGCGATCCGCGACGCAACCCGGCCGTCATCTGCGTCGTCGAAGATGCGAAGGACGTCGCGGCGATCGAACGCACCCGTGAGTTCCGCGGGCTGTACCACGTGCTGGGCGGCGCCATCAGCCCGATCGCCGGCATCGGACCCGAAGACCTGCGCATCACGCAGCTCATGCAGCGACTGGCCGACGGCACCGTCCAAGAGGTGATCCTCGCCACGAATCCGAACCTCGAGGGCGAGGCGACGGCGACCTACCTCAGCCGGCTGCTGCACACCCTCGAGATCGCGGTCACCCGACTCGCATCCGGGCTGCCCGTCGGCGGCGACCTGGAGTACGCCGATGAGGTCACGCTGGGGCGCGCGTTCGAGGGCCGCCGCGCAGTGTGATGACCGCGGCGATGCAGCGCTTCGGGGTGCGCGGATGGGTCCTCTTCGCCGCGATGGCGGTGCTGTGGGGCATGCCCTACCTCTTCATCAAGCAGGCCGTCGACTCGTACTCGCCGGCATCCGTCGTCGCCGGCCGCACGCTGCTCGGCGCGCTGCTGCTGCTTCCGTTCGCGCTGCGCCAAGGCGCACTGCGACCGGCCTTCGCCAAGATCGGCTGGGTGCTGCTGTTCGGCGCGATCGAGATGGCCGGGCCGTTCCTGCTGCTCGGGCACGCCGAGCAGACGCTGCCCTCGGGGCTGACGGGGCTGCTCGTCGCGACCGTGCCGCTGTTCGCCGCGATCATCGCGTTCACCGGCGGTGATCGCGCGATCCTCAAGCCCGCTCGCACGACCGGCTTGATCGTCGGCTTCGTGGGCGTCGGCATCATCGTCGCCGGTCCGGGCATCGCGAGCGGCGGAACAGTGGGCCTGTTCGCCGTGGGCGAGGTGCTGCTGGTCGCGGTCTGCTACGCCATTGCTCCGTTCATCGTCGCCCGGCAGCTGAAGGGCGTGCCCGCTCTCGGCACGGTCACGCTCTCGCTGGCCGCCGTGGGACTGTTCTACCTCCCGATTGCGTTCCTCACCCAGCATGAGGTGCCCACCGCAGAGAGCACCGTCGCGCTAGCGGCGCTCGCCGTGCTGTGCACGGCGGTCGCCTTCATCGTCTTCTTCGCCCTGATCGACCACGTCGGGCCGGCGCGTGCGCCCCTGTTCACCTACGTCAACCCGGTCGTCGCCATCATCCTGGGGGTGATCGTGCTCGGCGAGGAGGTCACGCTGGGCCTGGTGATCGGGTTCCCCCTGGTGATCCTGGGCTGCTGGCTCGCCGCGACGGGCGGAACGGTTCGGGCACGTGCGCCGGCGGAGGACCTCCCGCCGGTCTCGCCGGGCTGAGTCGCCTCAGCGCAGCACTTCGACCAGCACGATCCACGACAGGAGCAGCGTCGCGGTGATCGCGACCAACGCCCCCGCCGCGGCGAGGTACAGCCCGGACGGATGTCCGAGCAGGACCGCACCGCCCGCCGCGAGGTAGGCCACGATCGGCAGGAATCCCAGCACCGACTTGGCGATCCGAGCGCGATCCTCGGTGGCGGGGTCTGTGGCGATCACCCGCGTGGCGTTCACCTGGAAGACGCCGGCGACGAGGGCGCACGCCAGCACGATCCAGCCGAACCACCCTGCTGCGATGGAGGGGACCAGTCCGAGCGCGGACACGATGATGGCCAGCACGAGGGCGGCGATCGCAGCGGCCAGGCGGGCCGTGAGCGTCCGTGCCTGGATGATCTCCCTGATGTTGACGCTCGCCGCGACGATCACGAGACCTGCGAGAGCGGCGGCCGCCCCGACGATCGCCACGTTGAATTCGGACCACCGCTCGAGCTCGTCCACCATGTTCGGGATGCTATCGCGACCGGTCGGCCGATCCGGAAGGCAGGATGCCCCTGGCGAGGACGCCCGGTGACGGGCACGATGGTTCAGAGTTCACACCGGCGTGGAAGAAGGCCCCATGGATGCGACCCCCAGCCCGACGCACCGGACGGTAGCCCTTGTGGGCGGTGCCGGCTCCGGCAAGACGACCCTCGCGGAGGGACTCCTGTTCCGCGCCGGGGTCATCCCGCGCAGGGGAACCATCGAGCAGGGCACGACCGTCTGCGATCACGACCCCGAAGAGATCGCGCGTCAGACGACGCTCGGCATCTCGCTCGCCTACCTGACGTGGATCGGCCCCGACGGTGTCGAGAGCGCCATCACGCTCATCGATGCTCCGGGTCATCCCGACTTCGTTGGCGGCGTCGACACCGCCTTGGCGGTGGCGGATGTCGCAGCCGTGGTCGTCAGCGCGGTCGACGGGGTCACCGCCGGGACGCGCGCAGTGTGGGCGGCCGCGAAGGCGGCGGGCGTGCCGCGCGTCGTGGTCGTCACGCAGGAGGACCGTGCCCGCGCAGACTTCCGGCGCGTTCTCACGCAGCTGCGCGCCACGTTCGGCGACCATCTGTGGCCTTTGGAGCTGCCGCTCGGGGAGGAGCAGGACTTCCACGCCGTCGCCGACGTCCTGAGCGAGCACGCATTCGTCTACGACGACACCGGGCACCACCACGAAGAGCCGCTTCCGGCCGACGCCGAGGCGGAGGAGCACGACCTCCATGTGAGCGTGACAGAGGAGATCGTGTCGCACGACGACGCCCAGCTGGAGGCATATCTCGAGGGCAATGAACCCTCGGCCGAGGAACTCGAGCGGACACTCGCCTCCGAGGTCGCGTCGGGCGAGGCGGTGCCGGTCCTGCTGTGCTCGGGTTTCACCGGCACGGGTGTCGACCGCGTGGCCGATCTGCTGTTCGCCCTGGCGCCTTCCGCACGGGACCATGACAGCCGGATCGTGATCGGCGGCACCGCGGAGGGTGACGGCGGCAGTGAGGTGAGCGTCGCACCGAATCCCGACGGCGAAACGGTCGTGCACGTCTTCCGGACGGTGGCCGATCCGTTCGTGGGCCAGATCGCCATGCTCAAGGTGCTGTCGGGAACTCTGCGGCCGAGCGATCGGCTGCGCAACGCCACGACCGGAACGGAAGAGCGGATGCCGGCACTGTTCCGGTTGCGCGGTGCGCAGCATCTGCCCGTCGACGCCCTCCGCACCGGCGAAGTCGGCGCGGTCGCCAAGCTGGTGGGATCGCCGTCCGGGTCGCTGCTGTGGTCGCGTCCGCAGGGGAGCGCCCGACCCGCTCCGCTTTCGCAGCGGCATCCTGTTTACGCCGTCAGCCTCGCCCCCGCGACGCAATCCGACGACGCCAAGCTGTCGACCGCGCTGGGGCGGCTGCTCGCTGAGGACTCGACCCTTCGCATCGATCGAGCCGGCGGCGAGACCCTTCTGCGCGGACTGGGCGAGACGCACGTCGCCGTCGCCGTCGAACGGCTCGCGCGCGTGCTGGGAGTGACCGTCACCACCGGACCCGCCCCTGTCGCGTACCGCGAGACGATCGCGAGGCCCGCGCAGGCGGAGGGCAAGCTGAAGAAGCAGTCCGGCGGTCACGGCCAGTTCGCGGTCGTGCAGCTGCGCGTGAGCCCGCTCCCTCCCGGTGGCGGCTTCGAGTTCGTCGACGCCGTCGTGGGCGGCTCGGTGCCTCGGACCTACATTCCCGCGGTGGAGAAAGGCGCCCGCGACGCCCTCGCCGCGGGCGGCCCGCAGGGGCACCCGGTGGTCGACGTGCGCGTCGAGCTGTACGACGGCAAGTCGCACTCGGTCGACTCCTCCGAGATGGCCTTCCGCACCGCGGCCTCGCTGGGGGTCAAAGCGGCACTGGCGGATGCCGGATCCGTCGTGCTCGAACCGGTGTCGATCGTCACCATCACCGTTCCCGCCGACCTGCAGGGGCCGGTCCTGACGGATCTGTCGTCGCGTCGCGCACACGTCAACGCCACCGAGTCCACCGATGACGGCGGCACCCGCATCCTGGCCAGCGTGCCGGAGGCCGAGCTGGGGCGCTACGTGCTCGAGCTGCGGTCCCTGACCGGCGGGCAGGCGGAGCTCACCATCACGCCCGATCGCTACGAGCGCGCGCCGAGCACGACGAAGAGTTAGGTCACGCGCCACCTTCTGGGGCTCCGCCCCAGACCCCCGGCTTGCTGGCGCGCGCCAGCCCCGACGCATGGCGGGGGCGGCATGGCGGCATCCGTAAGATGGAGCGTTGGGCGCGGCATCCGATCGCGCGTCCGCAACCACATGCGCGTCACCCAAGTGGCGCTCCCGGGAGTTTCATCGTGGCGTTGTTCGTGCAGAAGTACGGCGGATCGTCGGTCGCCGACGCGGAGAGCATCAAGCGCGTCGCCAAGCGGATCGTCGACACGCGCCGCGCCGGTCACGATGTGGTCGTCGCCGTCAGCGCGATGGGCGACACCACCGACGAGCTGCTCGACCTGGCTGGGCAGGTCGCGCCGATCCCCGCGCCCCGCGAGCTCGACATGCTGCTCTCGAGCGGTGAGCGCATCGCGATGGCCCTGCTGGCCATGGCGATCCACTCGATGGGGTTCGAGGCGCGTTCGTTCACGGGCTCGCAGGCGGGCATGATCACCGATGCCACGCACGGTGCGGCCCGGATCGTCGATGTCACCCCGATCCGGCTGCGTGACGCGCTCGACGAGGGCGCCATCGTCATCGTCGCCGGCTTCCAGGGGTTCAACCGCGACACCCGCGACATCACGACCCTCGGCCGGGGCGGGTCCGACACCACCGCCGTGGCGCTCGCCGCCGCGCTCCAGGCCGACGTGTGCGAGATATACAGCGACGTGGACGGCATCTTCACCGCTGACCCGCGCGTCGTACCGCGCGCACAGAAACTCACGCACGTATCGAGCGAGGAGATGCTCGAGCTCGCGGCGAACGGTGCCAAGGTGCTGTACATCCGGGCCGTCGAATACGCCCGGCGGCACGGCGTGCTGATTCACGCGCGATCCACGTTCAGCTCGGGCGAAGGTACCTGGGTGCTGGGGCCCGGCATGGCGCTGCCGTCCGGCGCAGAAGGAGAAGAGATGGAAGAGCCGATCGTCGCGGGAGTCGCGACCGACCTGAGCCAGGCCAAGATCACGATCATCGGCGTGCCCGACGTGCCGGGCAAGGCCGCCGAGATCTTCAAGATCGTGGCGAAATCCGGTGCGAACGTCGACATGATCGTGCAGAACGTGTCCGCCGCGGCAACCGGGCGCACCGACATCTCCTTCACGCTGCCGAAGGAGGATGCCGCCACCGCGCTGCGCGCGCTCGCCGGCGACCAGGCCGAGGTCGGCTTCGAGAGCCTGGTGCACGACGATCAGATCGGCAAGCTCTCGGTCGTGGGCGCCGG
>Ga0190270_10001721_pt1 | contig 10330 bp, 5 predicted proteins | sample Popmic320T_FD_133748 | JGI IMG/M metagenome (GOLD analysis project Ga0190270, IMG submission 133748) | Populus adjacent soil microbial communities from riparian zone of Weber River, Utah, USA - 320 T | ecosystem: Environmental > Terrestrial > Soil > Riparian zone | place: USA: Utah | collected... | reverse complement strand
GGTTCCACTTCATGACGGTCGTTTCAAATGGCTTCTTGAATCGGAGCTCCTTCGGATACTTCTTATTCGACTGATACATCTTTATGTAGTCTTCAAAAAACGCGGACGCGCCCAGAAGGTGATACACGCCGGCATGCGCCGCGCCATATTTCTCGTTCAACTTCATCGCCATGTACGAGCCCACTTTGATGAAAGCCTCGTCGCCGACGGGGTGGCGTCCATCGTTAATCGTCGTCAGCGTTGCTGGATAAGTCGACAGCAGAGCAACTTGATCAACTGTCTTGTTGAAATAGGCGAAGGCCTTCGCCAGTTCTTTTGGGTCAGGATTAAGAGGTTGCTGCTTTTTGTCGAAGTAAAGCGATCCGTAATTGAAGGTGTCGCTGAGCCCTTTGTAGAAAGCGTCGTCAAACTTATTTCTCGTGGCCACAGGCATGACCATGGGCTCACCCGTGAGTAGCTCGTAGAGACGCTTGATATAAACCATGCGATCGATCTCGAGCACATTGCACGCAAAGACGATGGCCAGCTTCTTCGAGGGCACGCGGAGAATTGCCGTGTTGGTCCCGACTTGACCACCATCGCTCCAAATGGCCATCTGCCCGTTGATGGGCCACACTTGCCACCCGGCCGTGTAGTACCAGTCGCCATCGCCCAGCCCGACGTATCGTCCGCCTTTACTCGCGACCGGTTGGTACATCAACTCTCCGGAATCTTTCGAGAGAATAGTGCCGGAGTCGACGCTCCTGGACCATTTCAGCAGATCAGGTACGGTACCGAGCGCGCCGCCGCCGCCAAAGCGGGAACTTACGTCGATGAAACGCGCGTTCTGGATTTCGCCGTTGACGAACTCATAACCGCGCACCCGACTGGGAATCAACTCCCGCGAGTGGTCCATGCGAGTATCGTTCATGCCCAGAGGCGCCCAGATTGATTCGCGAAAATACTGGCCCAGTGGTTTACCGGTCACTTCCTCGATCGCGGCGCCGAGCAGGTTGTAGCCACTCGTTTGATAATCAAACTTCACGCCTGGCTCGACTTGAATTGGGAATCTGGCAATTCTGGCCACCACTTCTCGAGGGGTTACATACTCTGGCCCAATCCCTGATCCAGTTTGGCCGCCGCCCAGGTGCACAAGTAACTGCCTGACCGTCACCGGCCATTTTTGTTTTGGGTAAGAGGGCAAATAGGTTTGTATTTCGCCGTCCAGGCTCATCTTGCCCTGCTCAACGAGTTGAAGGATGGCCGCGCCGGTAAATGTTTTGGTAATAGATGCCAGCCGGTAAGCCGACTCGGGCCGGGCCGGAATTTTGTTCTCCAGGTCGGCGTAACCAAATCCCTTGACCCAACTGAAATCGTCTTTGAAAACCCCGATGGTCATTCCAGGGATCTGGTCTTTCACCATTTGCTGTCGCACAAACTCTTCAAAGACCGCAAGCCTCTCGGCATACTGAGCCTGCGGCGCAACAGCCGCGCGAGAATGAACAGGTGCAGCCTGGAACCCAAAGCTGGGTAACAGAAAAAGAGCGACGAGAATAGAGACAGCTTTTTTCATGAGTTTGGGCTTTGCTCGGAAGGTGACGAGGCGGGATAGTAAATCGTAAACGGTGAATAGTAAATAGCCGATCTTACTCGCCTTCAACTTATTTGCCGCGGAGTTGTGGTAACGGGGAGCGGCCCCACGCGCCCAGTTTGCTCTTTCGGACCGTGGTCGAAACAATCCGTGTAACTAGGCGAGCGAGACGAACCTAAGTCATCGCGGAGCGATCTCATTAGCACCGCCATGTGCCAGCCTTCTGAGTGATGCAAAACTGACCGTCAATCGAATCGCCGATGACGATGCCGTGATCTCGGTCCCAAAAAGACATCGCGTCATAAAATGCTTTTGGATCTTCGTTTCTGAATTGCAGTGTCCAGGTCGCCCCTGCGTCAGTCGTCTTGTAGATGCGCGAGGCAGGGCCGTTGCCGATGCTCAGTACGGAGGCAGTGTTTGCATCAATAGCGTCGATGTCGCGGAAGTCCAGTAAGCAGTAAGCAGTAAGCAGTAAGCAGTAAGCAGAAGGCAGAAGGCAGAAGGTGGAAGGCAGAACCTAAGTTTGCCTCAAAGAGTCTTAGACTTCAGCCCACAAGCTTCCACCCCGGAAATGGCTTCACTGTTGCGCAGGACGGGCTGCCGTCTTTGCCGGTGCCGGGAACCCGAGTCTCAAGCTGTCCGGCGGCCATCGCTCCATCGATCATGTCCCAGGTGATGCCCCGCAAAGGTACCTTCAAACGGCGGCTCCAGCCCGTCTCCTTTTGACCGGCGTAAGTGCCGATGTCAATGTAGACGAACACCTGTCCTACTTGTAACCGGCTGACGGGGTGCACAAGTGCACCATCTAAACGGATTCAGGATCTGTCCGCGAGGTTGGACCAAAGCGGCGCCGGGCCCCCGCACTCCAAAGAGTAGCCTCCGCCGCCGACGATGAGATTCTCTCATTCGCGAATTGCTTGACAGCTCAACCGCGCGAGCATATAAAGCGCACCGACCAAGTCGGGGAGCCGCGACTCGATCTTCTACCGTACTCGTCGTCTTTCAACCAACGTCGGCCTTACGTCCGTTTCAACGCTGATGCAAAAACGAAAATTCTATATCCTGGCGCATAACCCTAATACACTCGAGGAAGCCGAAGAATTTTTGCAAGCGGGCGCGAACGCTCTTGAGCCCGACATCTGTTTCGATGCGGAAACCGCTGAACGTTTCTTCGTCAGTCACGGCACGTTAGGCTCAAACCCTTTCACGCGCGAGCACAGTCTGGTCAGCTATTTGGAAGGCCTCAGACGGATGCTCGAGGACGCCAGCAGCGGTTACAACCTCGCGCTGATCGCCTTCGACATTAAAACGCCGACGTTCGACATCAATGAGTTCGTCAACGTCGTCTTTGATAGTTTTTCTCGTCATCCGAGCTGTAGCGGCGTGGCGATATTGATAACCGTCAGCTCTCTTTCGGACATCGGTTTTCTGAACGCCTACGATGGAACCAAAGAGAACGTCGCCGTCGGCGTTGATGAAGAAAAGTCCGCCCACGACGTTGAAGCCGGATTCAAGCGCGGCGCGCAGAAACGGTATACATACGCGAACGGGAGCGTCGTCACCGTCATTAAGTTCGGTTTGTTCAAGTCAATCATGCGAGCGAAAGGCTTGCAGTCGCAAAGCGGCGACGACGGTTTCAAGCTCGTCTACACGTGGGTGCTGGCCCGCGAGCTGCCCATTCGCAGCTATCTGGATTTGCACATTGACGGCATCATCGTTGACGTGGGCACCGTGCCGCATCTGTTGGAAATACTGCACGACGAACATTTCCTCCCCATGTATGAGCTGGCGCAAAACGGCTACAACCCCTTCGCGCAATCGCCACCGCCCACATATCTGCTGACGATCAAAACGCGCGACGCAAACTTTGCGGGGACGGACGTGCCGGTAATTTTCACTCTCCAGGGTTCGGCCGGCGTTTTGGAGACCGTGCTCGATGCAAATTTCAGGAGCGTGCTCGAACAAGGCGGAGAGGATTTTCTGACTCTGGAAGGAGAGGACATCGGCGGCATCATCAGCCTGACGATTACCGCAAAGGGGTCGGGCCTCAACCCAGGCTGGCTTCCCGAATTCATCACTCTCGAAAGCCGCCTGCTGCCCGCGACGCTAACGTTTCAATACGGCCCGAACGAATGGCTGAAACTGGGCCACCCCATAACGAAGACGCCCGGTTAAGGATTTGGTGTTTGTGCCGGTGAGGCAGAGGGCAGGGGTCAGAGGTCAGAGGTCAGAGGGCAGAAGCAAAAGGGTTGAACTGCGATTTGGGCGCCTCCAAGGAGAGGCCTGCAGCGTGAGTTGATTTTGGCTCAGCTACTGCCGCGTCAGGTTTTCGAGTTCGTCAGCGGTGCGTGGCCAGTCGGCGCGCAGCAGTCGAGAGAGGGAACGATCGGCGAGAAGCTTGCCGGCAGTTTGGCAAACAGGACAGTAGTTGGTTTCGTTTGACGCGTAGCGAATGCGTTGGATCTTTGAGCCGCAACGCGGGCACGGTTGGCCGTACTTACCGTGTGTGGCCATCTCAGGCCGGAAGGCGGTGACGTTTTCCGGGAACGCGGATTGAAGCAACTCTTCTGAAGATCGCTTGCTCCGGCCACGTTTGCTTCCGGCATCGACCACGCCCTTCCTAACGGTCGGGCTACTGCCCCGAACGAGTTCGTGACGCAGGAGGTCGGTCCATTTAGTTAGCGTTCCACGCGTTGCGTCGTAGAGGCGTTCGATTTGTTCGGGCGCGAGTTTTTGGGTTAACGCGACGGGAGAGAGGCGTGCCTCCCAAAGAATTTCGTCTGAATAGGCATTGCCGATGCCGCTGAAAAGACGCGGGTCAGTGAGCGCGCGTTTTAAGGTGTGATTCGCAGACTGAAGAGCCGCGGCAAACCCGGCCAGATCCGTTTCGAAGATCTCTATACCGCCAGGATTGAATCGCTCGAGTTCCGATGTACCGTGGACCAGGTGAATAGACGCACGGCGTTGCGAGCCTGCTTCGGTGAGCGACAGAGTTCCCTTGGTGAAATCGTAAGTTGCTAACCTGACCTTCGAAGTTTTGACCGGGCGCTCATGCCAGTGAAGCCGGCCGGCGATCATCAAGTGAAGGACCAGCCAGTGTTCGTCGTCGAAGCCAAAGCAAATTCGCTTACCCAGCCGGCGCAATTGAACGACCTTACGGCCCTCCACGCTATTGATTGGCGGCGCGGCAGTGCGAAGTAAAAAAGGCGAGGCAATCGTGATGCGTTTGAGCGTTTGGTCGAGGAGGCGCTGCTCGAGTGCTTCGATGTAGACGACGATATCCGGGTATTCAGGCATGGATCACTAAGAATGTGGACTACGCTTATTACTGTAGAAGGTTGGCCCATGACCCGCCGCGGCTTTGCCGCATTCCGTGCGGTAAGCCTATGGCTTACCGGGAGTCGCCATTTGAATTGGGGCTTAGCCCCCGGCGGCGTAGCCGCACACCAAAGATGAAGATCGGTGAGGCAGAGCCTCGCCGCACGGAAGGCGGCAGAGCCGCGAACGACAAAGGAGCACCCGTGAAAGAAGGAGGACGCCGTCGACTAGCTCCTTCCCACCACGCAAGCTGAAGCATGTACTCTGAACAGCTCTAACCGACCTTCACTAGTTGCTTGCCTAAGTTCTCGCCGGTAAACAGTCCCATGAAAGCCTGCGGCGTATTATCGAAGCCTTCAACAATCGATTCGGCGTATTTGAGTTTTCCGGCACCCAGCCATTGGGCCATCTGCATCACCCCTTCCGCAAACCTGGGCGCGTAGTCGGTAATAATAAAGCCCTTCATAAACGCGCTATTGATCAGCAGGTACGGCTGCAGCCGCGGGCCAACGTCCGGTTTATCCAGGTTATAGATTGAAATCTGTCCGCAGATGATGATGCGCGCGCCATGTCTGATCTGCGTTATCACCGCATCGGACACTTCGCCGCCGACGTTGTCAAAATAAACATCCACCCCCTTAGGACACGCTTCGCGAAGAGTTTGAGGAATATCATCAGTCTTGTAATTGATTACCGCGTCGACGCCCAGCTCCTCGCGCAGGTAACGGTTCTTTTCGTCGCTGCCGGCAATTCCGACCACGTGACAACCTTTGATTCTCGCGATCTGACAGACAGTCATTCCCACCGCGCCCGCCGCGCCTGAGACGACAACAGTCTCGCCTTCCTTTGGTTGGCCAATGTCGAGCAAGCCGAAGTAAGCAGTGAGACCGGGCATGCCCAAAACCCCGAGCGACGTGGTCACCGGACCCATGCGCGCATCGACTTTTCTCAACTCCTCGACTTTGGCAATGTTGTAAAGACGCCATCCCAACATGCCGGTCACGATGTCTCCCGGTTGAAACGACGCCGAGCGCGACTCGACGACTTCGCCGACCACGCCGCTCGAAATCACTTCGCCGACTCCGAAGGGCGCTATGTAAGAGCGGACTTCGCGCATCCGGCCGCGCAGGTATGGATCAACTGAGATGTAGAGCGTGCGCACCATCAACTCGCCATCGTCTAATGGCGGCACCTCTGTTTTGTCGAATTGAAAGTTTTCAGCGGTGGGGATGCCGGTTGGGCGGCTGGCCAAGCGGATCTCTTTGTTTTGCATGGAAGGAATTGTCCGATGTCCAAAGTCCATTGTCCAATGTCCAACATTTAAAATTTAATTGAGTAGATGACCCAAAGAATGGTTAGAGGTCGGGAAGGAGGGCATGCCCCCGCTCTTCGCTGGGGATGATTAGTAGTGCGCGAGGAAGAGCGGGGGCAAGCCCTCCTTCCCGACCTCTAACTATTCCCAGTAGCTTCCATGTTTAAGTAGCCCCTGACTATTTGTAGTTCAACCCTGTGACTATCGGCCTTCCCCTTGTCACAATGGATTTTCAAAAGAACCTAGCCTCCACTTAAGCAGTTCGGCTAGAATCGCCCGCCAGTTAAAGCCGTAATAGCCAAGCCCCAGCGAGGTGATTCAGATGAAAAAGACTGTCATCGGCGTTTGTTTAGGATTAATGATGGCTGCGACTGCCGCAACCGTCAGAGCTCAAGTTCCCGATAACGCACACTGGCCCCAATGGCGCGGACCCTTCTTCAACGGTATGGCGCGCGGCGATGCGCCTACCCAGTGGAGCGACACCAGCAACATTAAATGGAAGGTGGAAATCCCCGGCCGCGGTTTTTCAACCCCCGTAATCTGGGGCGACAAAATATTTGTTACGACTGCAATTCCAACCGGCAAACCTGCGGTGGCCCAGCCGACACCTACGCCTTCAACCACTGAACCAGTGGCGGGACAACAACCTGAGCGTCGACGTGGACGCGACAGCGGACCTCAGGTAGAACACAAGTTTGACGTACTGGCTTTCGACCGCAAGACTGGAAAACTTCTTTGGCAGAAGACTGCAAAGGTTGCAGTGCCTCATGAGGGCTATCATCGAGCCTACGGCAGCTTCGCTTCCAACTCACCGGTTACAGATGGCAAATACGTTTACGCCTCTTTTGGCTCGCGCGGTATCTACGCCTACGACTTCAACGGCAAATTGATCTGGGAGAAGGACCTCGGCGTGCAAATGAAAATGCGCCTGTCCTTTGGCGAAGGAACAGCGCCATTGCTGTTGGGCGAACGACTCGTACACGTTTTCGATCACGAAGACGGCTCCTTCATCGTCGCACTCGACAAACGTACTGGTAAAGAATTGTGGCGAGTGCCAAGAGAAGAGCGAAGCTCGTGGAGCACTCCGTATGCGATTGAACATGCCGGTCGCAAACAGGTCGTCGTGTCGGGCACCACACGCGTGCGCAGCTACGATCCTGAAAATGGGAAGGTGATTTGGGAGGCTGGAGGGCTGGGGGCGAACGTGATTCCTGTCCCGGTTAGTCATGACGGCGTGGTGTACGTGATGAGTGGTTATCGCGATCCGCGTTTGATGGCAATCAAGCTGGGAAAAGAAGGCGACTTGACCGGTACCGACTCGATTCTTTGGAGTCAGACGCGCGGCCTTGCCTACACTGCCTCGCCAGTTCTCCATGAAAACAAAATGTATGTTGTGACCGACAACGGGTTGATCACTGCTTTTAATGCGACGACGGGAGAGCCCCACTATGCGCAGGTTCGTCTGCCGAAAAGTTACAACCTCAAGGCCTCTCCGGTAGGAGCAAACGGCAAACTGTATTTAGCAACTGAAGACGGCGACGTGGTCGTGGTGAAGATGGGCGAAAAGTTTGAAGTGATCGCGACCAACACTCTGGAGGACCAAATCTTCATTGCCACTCCGGTCGTCGCTGCGGGCGAGCTATACCTGCGCGGGCAAAACCACCTTTTTGCCATTAGTCAGAAAAAGTAACGGGGACTTGATGAGGATTTGAGTTATATCGGTGAGCTTTGCACAAAAAGTCGTTTGCCGACGAGATCGAGCCAGCCCGCTATCGCGGGCTGGGACTCACTTAGTTCGAGAGTCTTCTCAAGACCATCAATTCGACTTTTTGTGCAAAGCGTTAACAGCAAAACAATCAACAACTCTGAGGTGAATCGTGAAACGCCTGGTAAAAATGTCGCGCCGGAATTTTTTAGTGCAACGAACTGTTTCTGTTGTTTGCGCCCTCGCCTTGTTGGCGACGATGCTTACTTGTGCTTCGTTCGTTTCCACTGGGCATGTTTCCTATGCTCAACAGCAAGTAGTAACGAAGCGACCTCTAACCCATCAAGATTACGATTCCTGGCGTTCAATTCAAGCACCGCAAATTTCACGCGACGGGACATTCATTGCATACGCGTTCCTGCCGCAGGATGGCGACGGCGAAGTTGTAGTCCGCAATGTTGCGAGCGGTGTCGAGTGGCGCGCACCGCGCGGTTATCGTCCTCCCGTTCCGCCGCCCGATGATCCCAGCGTAAACCTTGGCGAACTGCTGGCAGCCCAGGCCCGACTGGTTCGTCCTCTTTTCACTGCCGACAGTCGGTTTGTCGTTTTCAGCATCGAGCCGACGAAGGCCGAACTGAACAAAGCAAAGAAGGAGAAAAAGAAACCCGAAGAGATGCCGAAAAATGCGCTCGGGATCATTAATGTTTCTGACGGCACGGTGAAACGCATCGAGAAGGTGAAAAGCTTCCAGGTTCCTGAGGACGGTTCGGGATTCATCGCCTATCTGCTGGAGCCTACGCCCGAAGAGATGAAGGCCGACGACAAAGGCGGTGGCCCGGCTGTTAAGGAGCCTTCAATAGTGCCGACTGAAGGCCAACCAATACCATCGCCCGAGCCTGTTGGTTCGCCCTCTCCCGAGATGAGGACTTCGCCGACGCCGGCGCCATCCAGCGCCCCTGGGGGCGCGACCGCAGGGAAGCCACCAACCCGATCTCCAAAGAAGAAAGAGTATGGCGCCGATCTCGTTTTGCGAAATATGACGAACACCACCGAGCGCAAATTCAGAGACGTGCTTGATTACACTTTAAGCAAGGATGCCAGGACACTTGTCTTTGCAGTTTCTGCTAAAGACGAAGAAAGGAATGGTGTCTTTACGCTGCCCACGCAGAGCCCCGCCTCTGGACCGGTGGTTTTGCTCAATGGCAAGGGAAAATATCAGAAACTGACCTGGGATGAAGACCAAACGCAATTGGCTTTTATCAGTGACAAGGACAATGCGGGCGCGAGGCAGCCACGCTTCAATTTATATCACTGGGATCGCAACAAGATTCAAACCGCCGAGATAGTCTCGCCTGCATCACCAGGATTTCGTAAAGATTTCGTCGTCAGCGAAAAGGCGAATTTAAGTTTTTCACTGGACGGCAGCCGCTTGTTCCTGGGCGTGGCGCCCCCACCCGAGCCGGAAAAGAACCCGGAAGAGGAGAACTCGGCAGACGAAAAAGTGCTGGTTGATTTGTGGCACTGGAAAGACGATTACGTCCAGCCCATTCAAAAGGTCCGCGCTGAGCAGGAGCGTAACAAGTCTTATCGCGCCGTTTATCACGTCAAAGACCAAAAGTTTGTCCAGCTTGCCGACGAAACCATGGAGACAATCACGCCTTCCAACGACGGGCGTTATGCGATTGGATCGGATAATCGGCAGTTTCGCGTGATGGCGGATTTTGCTCCCGGGATTACGGATTATTATCTGGTTAACACCCAGAACGGCGTGCGCAAGTTGATCGTATCCAACCAGCGGTTCGGGGTTTCGCTTTCGCCAAATGCAAAGTACGCGATCTACTTTGATGGCAAAGACTGGAATTCTTATTCGGTTTCCGATGGCAAGATCGTGAATCTAACCCGCGGACTCGGGCCGAAATTCTCAAACGAAGACCATGACTCGCCGTCGATACCCGGTTCCTATGGCAATGCGGGCTGGACCAGGGACGACGCGCGAGTTTTGCTGTACGACCGCTACGACATCTGGCAAGTTTCGCCTGATGGCAGGGGCGCGAAGAATTTAACGGATAGTGTCGGTAGAAAAGAAAAGACCGCATTTCGTTACGTGCGGCTTGATCCGAAAGAGCGTTGGATCGATCCATCAAAACCGATGCTGCTTCACGCCGAAAACGAAGAGACACGCGACTCCGGTTTTTATCGTGACAAAGTCGACGGCGGATTGCCTGAAAAACTTGTGATGGGCGCCAAAGATTTCAATAATCCCGTCAAAGCAAAAGATACTGACGCAATGGTGTTTTCAGCGTCGCGTTTCGACGAGTTTGCCGACCTTTGGGTCACTGGTCCAAATTTCAACGACTTGAAGAAAGTCAGCAACGGTGACGCGCAACGCGCTCAGTACAACTGGGGCACGGCGGAGTTAGTGCCT
>Ga0190270_10001720_pt1 | contig 10332 bp, 10 predicted proteins | sample Popmic320T_FD_133748 | JGI IMG/M metagenome (GOLD analysis project Ga0190270, IMG submission 133748) | Populus adjacent soil microbial communities from riparian zone of Weber River, Utah, USA - 320 T | ecosystem: Environmental > Terrestrial > Soil > Riparian zone | place: USA: Utah | collected... | reverse complement strand
CGCCGGAACCTTGACCTGCGCCATCGCCGTCATATCCTCGAACCCGGCTTCGCCGGCGGCCTCCTGGGCGAGGAACCAGCGCAAATCCTCGAGACCGGCCTCAGCGGCCAGCCACGGAAAGAGCGGATCGCCTTGGCCGGGCCCGTCCTGCTGCAGCGCTTCGAACCAGGCGACGAAGCCGTCCGGGTCGCCGGGCGCGTCGGCCGCCCGATCCGCCACCTCCGCCCGCAGCTCCTCGAGAAACGCGCCCTCGAGCCGCTGCATGCGGGCGTCCGCGTCGAGCCGCTCGCGCCAGCTTTCGTCCGGGAAACCCGGTTCGAGGCGCTGCCGGTTCCAGTGAGCGAGGCCGCGCTGGAATTGGTCGTCGAGAAATTGCGAGCCCGTCGAAACGGGCCCGTCATCGAATTTGGTCGCCAAGTGGCCGTCCCTCGTAAGTCTTTCGGTTTCATTGCAAAACCCGCCATGGCGCCGGATGTTCCTGCCGGGCGTGGGCGCTCTCGCGCCGTCGGGGCGGGGTGACGGCGCGGGCGCGGCGAACTACATGGACGCCATGACGCCGGTCACGGAGCTTTCGGAGCGCGCGCGGGAAGTGTTCCGGATGATCGTCGAGAATTATCTCGGCGCCGGGCTCCCGGTCGGCTCGCGCACCATATCGAGGCTGCCCGGGGTCAATCTGTCGCCGGCCTCGATCCGCAACGTCATGCAGGATCTCGAGGAGCTGAGCCTGCTCAGCCACCCTCATACGTCGGCGGGGCGGGTACCGACCGAGACCGGGCTCAGGCTGTTCGTCGACGGCATGATGCAGGCGGCCGAGCCGAGCGCGGAGGAGCGCGCGGCGATCGAGGCGCGGATCGAGCGGGGCGGCCCGATCGAGGACGCGCTCGCCGCCGCCACCGCCGTGCTCTCCGGCCTCTCCGCCTGCGCCGGCATCGTATTGGTGCCGAGACGCGAGCCGGTGCTGAAGCAATTGGGCTTCGTCCAATTGTCGCCCCAGCAGGCGCTGGCGGTGATGGTGGGAAGCGATGGGAGCGTCGAGAATCGGGTGATCGATCTCCCGCCGGGCGTCACCGCATCCGCGCTCGCGGAAGTCGGCAATTATGTGAGCGCGCGGCTCTCGGGCCTGACCCTGCAGCAGGCGCGCGGGCGGCTCGCCGACGAGATCAGCCAGGGCAAGGCGGCGCTCGACGAGGCGGCCGGGGAGCTGATCGACCGCGGCCTCGCAATCTGGTCCGAGGATAGCGACCGGCGGCCGGTGCTGATCGTGCGCGGCCAGGCGAATCTGGTCGAGACCGGCGCCGCCGCCGATCTCGACCGGGTCCGTCAGCTGCTCGAGGAGCTCGAGGGCAAGGAGGAGATCGTCCGGCTGCTCGACAGCGCTCGGGCCGGGCAGGGGATGAAGATCTTCATCGGCTCGGAAAACAAATTGTTCGCGCTCTCGGGATCCTCGGTGATCGCCGCGCCCTATCGCGGCGCCGAAGGCAAGGTGGTGGGCGTGGTCGGAGTCATCGGCCCGACGCGGTTGAACTACGCGCGCGTCGTGCCCATGGTTGATTTCACGGCACAGGCACTTTCGAGATTGATGGCATGAGCGAAGACCAGGACCTTGAGGATCAGACGAACGAGTCACGCGAGCAGGAGGGGCAGGGGGCCGAGCCGGACCGGCTCGACGAGCTGATCCGCGAGCTCGAGGAGGTGCGCCAGCACGTCCTCTACGCGCAGGCGGAGACGCAGAACGTGCGCCGCCGGCTCGAGACCGAGAAGCAGACCGCCTCGACCTACGCCGCGACCGGCTTCGCGCGCGACATGCTGTCGGTGAAGGACAATCTCGAGCGCGCTCTGGCGGCGATCCCCGACGAGCTGCGCGAGGACGAGCGCCTCAAGGGGCTCGTCGCCGGCATCGAAGTCACCGGCCGCGAGCTGGAGAGCGTGTTCGGGCGCCACGGCATCACGCGGATCGAGGCGGTGGGCCAGCCGCTCGATCCGAACCGCCACCAGGCGATGGTCGAGATCCCGTCCGACGCCGAGCCCGGCTCGATCGTCCAGGAGATGCAGGCCGGCTACATGATCAAGGACAGGCTGCTGCGGCCGGCCTTGGTCGGCGTGGCGCGCAAGCCCTAGGCTCCCCGCGCGGCGAGAGGCTCCTCGCGCGGCGAGCGCCGCGAGCGGTGCCGCCCCGCCCCCCGGCCACCGTGTCGGCGGGGGTTGAACGGCGACTTCAAACGCCCGATGTGTGATCCGTCATCCCCGCATCACAGGACGCCCTCATGCCCGACCATCGCGACATCCTCGCCGGCCTCGTTCCCATCGTCATCGAGCAGTCGAACCGCGGCGAGCGCAGCTTCGACATCTATTCCAGGCTGCTCAGGGAGCGGATCGTGTTCGTCACCGGCCCGGTCGAGGACCATATGGCGACCCTGATCACCGCCCAGCTCCTCTATCTCGAAAGCGAGAATCCGAAGAAGGACGTCTACATGTACATCAACTCGCCGGGCGGGGTGGTGACGGCGGGCATGGCGATCCACGACACCATGCAATATATCCGGCCGCGGGTCGGCACGGTGTGCATCGGCCAGGCCGCCTCGATGGGCGCCTTCCTGCTCTGCGCGGGCGAGCCGGGGCTGAGGGTCGCGCTTTCGAACGCCCGGATCATGATCCACCAGCCTTCGGGCGGCGCCCAGGGCATGGCCTCCGATATCGAGATCCAGGCCAAGGAGATCCTCCGCATCCGTCACCGGATGAACGAGCTGATGGCGCAATATACCGGCCAGCCGATCGAGGAGATCGAGAAGAATGTCGAGCGCGACAAGTTCTTCAGCGCCGAGGAGGCGCGGGTGTTCGGGCTGGTCGACGAGGTCTTCGAGAAGCGCCCGGCGCCCGCCGACGAGGAAGCGAAGCGCGCGGCGGCTGCGTAGCCAGATCGCGGCGATGCGATGCCTTATCGGAGGCGTTGACGCGCGATCCGGCCGCAGGCGGCGACCGCCGAATTGGCCCTGCTTAACGTTTAGGCCATTGTGATCGTGCTAATTTGCCGTCAGGATAGCGGCGACGTGATGAGGCAGGCGGCAAGCGCCTGAAAAGGTTGTACGAATGACGAAGCTGAGCGGCGGCGACTCCAAGAGCACACTCTATTGCTCGTTCTGCGGAAAGTCCCAGCACGAGGTCAGGAAGCTCATCGCCGGGCCGACCGTGTTCATCTGCGACGAATGCGTCGAGCTCTGCAACGACATCATCCGCGAGGAGACCAAGTCGTCGCTGGTCAAGACCCGCGACGGGGTGCCGACGCCGCTCGAAATCTGCAACGTCCTCGACGATTATGTGATCGGCCAGAGCCACGCCAAGCGCGTTCTCTCGGTCGCGGTCCACAACCATTACAAGCGCCTCGCCCACGGCCAGAAGGGCGCCGACGTCGAGCTCGCCAAGTCGAACATCCTGCTCGTCGGGCCGACCGGCTGCGGCAAGACCCTGCTCGCGCAGACGCTGGCGCGGATCCTCGACGTGCCCTTCACCATGGCCGACGCGACGACTTTGACCGAGGCCGGCTATGTCGGCGAGGACGTCGAGAACATCATTTTGAAGTTGCTCCAGTCCTCCGACTACAATGTCGAGCGGGCGCAGCGCGGCATCGTCTATATCGATGAGATCGACAAGATCAGCCGCAAGTCGGACAATCCCTCGATCACCCGCGACGTTTCGGGCGAGGGCGTCCAGCAGGCCTTGCTCAAGCTGATGGAAGGCACCACCGCGAGCGTTCCGCCGCAGGGCGGGCGCAAGCATCCGCAGCAGGAGTTCCTGCAGGTCGACACGACCAACATCTTGTTCATCTGCGGCGGCGCCTTTTCGGGGCTGGAGCGGATCATCGCCGACCGCCTGCAGGGCAAGTCGATCGGCTTCGGCGCCTATGTCGCCGCGCCCGAGGAGCGCCGCACCGGCGAGATCCTGCGCCAGGGCGAGCCCGAGGATCTGCTCAAGTTCGGTCTCATCCCGGAGTTCGTCGGGCGCCTGCCGGTGATCGCGACGCTCGAGGATCTCGACGTCGACGCCCTCGTGAAGATTCTCAAGGAGCCGAAGAACGCGCTCATCAAGCAATATGCCAAATTGTTCGACATGGAGGACGTGAAGCTCGGCTTCACCGAGGACGCTTTGGTCGCGATCGCCAAGAAGGCGATCGAGCGCAAGACCGGCGCGCGCGGGCTGCGCTCGATCCTCGAGAACATCCTGCTCGACACGATGTTCGATTTGCCCGGCATGGACGGCGTCGACGAGGTGATGATCGACAAGGATGTCGTCGAAGGCCGCAAGGAGCCAGTCCGCGTCTACGCCGAGAAGAAAGGCGAGAGCGCGGCCTGATGCGCTGCCCGCTCCGATGAGCGGCGGGTTTATCGACAAATTCTCCGCTTTTGCCGGCGCCTATCAGGAGTCGCGGCCGACCTATCCGGCGCACTTGTTCGCTGCGCTGGGCGCGCTGGCGCCGGGGCGCGATCTCGCCTGGGACGCCGGCACCGGCAACGGCCAGGCGGCACTGGGGCTCGCCGCGCAGTTCGACCGCGTCTACGCCACCGACCCGAGCGCAGGACAGATCGGCGAAGCGACGCCGCACGATCGCATTGATTACGCCGTCGAGCGAGCGGAAGCCGTGTCGCTGCCGGATGGGTCCGCGGACCTCGTGCTCGCCGCGCAATCCCTGCACTGGTTCGACCTCGAGCTCTTCTACGCCGAGGCCCGGCGGGTGCTGAAGCCGGGCGGAATCCTCGCCGCCGCCGGCTACGACTGGATGTACGTCTCGCCGGAGATCGACCGCGCGATCAACGAGCGGCTGCTGCCGCCGCTCGCGCCGCACTGGGCGCCGCAGAATGCATTGCTGTGGGCGGGCTATCGCTCGATCCCATTTCCGGGCGAGGAGATTCGCCTTGGCGCCTTCGCGATCTATCTGGACTGGAGCTTCGACGATGTGCGCGCCTATGCGATGAGCTGGTCGGCGGTCCGCGCGCTGGTCGAAGCCGAAGGCGAAGGCGCGATTCTGCCGGCGATGGACGCGGTCGCCGCCGTGTGGGGAGCCGGCCTCCGCCGCCTGGTCATGCCGCTCCATCTTCGGATCGCGCGGCTGTGACGGCGGGCGGTCAGTTGGCGATGATCTCGGTCGCGACGTTGTAGCGCCGCACCTCCTCCGGCGTCAGGCAGCGCCGGGTCGAGCGGTCGCCGCTGCGTTCGGCGATGGCGCGCGTGCGGTACATGATTTCGGTCAGCAGCCGTCGCGAGACGCCCATCCGGATCAGGAAATCATTGTCCTCGCTCGCGAGCAGCGCCGATTGCTGCTCGATCTCGCCGATCAGGCCGATCGTGTTGTCGATGCCGCGCGAGACTTCGGACCGGAGCGCGTCGCGGTCCCCGGTATGGGTGAACATGTGGACGATGAACAATCCGCCTCGATCGACGAAGCGCGCGCTGCCGCCCATGAAGACGAAGTTGCACGCCGAGAAGCAGGCCCAGCCGGCGGGGATTCGCGTGTGGAGATTGGCCTCGCGGATCAGCCGTCCGGCCTCGTTGCCGACGCGGGCGTTCCCGCCGGGAGAGCGCACCCAGATCTCGTCGCCGGTGAAGCCGTCCAGCGCAGCCCGCAGCCGCGGAATGAGATTGTCGTCGACATGTCCTTCCGCGAGCAGCACCGGGCGGCCGTCGACCTGCTCGACGTTGAGCTGCATCTCGCGATGGGACGACCAATTGGGCGCGAGCGGACAGGTCGGGTTGTCCGGGTCCATCCGCTCCTGCGCCTGGACCGCCTGCGCGCAGAGCAAAGCGGCGGCGGCGGCACGAAGGAGGCGGGACGCGCGGCTAGACGCGGACATAGCGGTTGTGGGGCGGGCGGCGGCACATCGTCTTGGGCGCGCGGGTCTCCTCGCCGTCGACGATGACGACGTCGGTCACCGTCATGCACTCGCCTCCGCCGGCCTCCGCTCTCTGCCCGGTGACCATCGACGAGCCGGACACGTTGGGCCGCGACTCGCTCTGCCAGCTCGTGGTGGTGCCGACTCCGCCGCGGATCGCCTCGTTGGTCGCGGTGGCCGCCTGCTCGCGCTCGCGGCAGTCGAGCATGCTGGTGATCGTTTCGCTGAGAACCGCCTCGGTCGGGATGCCGACGCCCGCAACGCTGGAGGGAACGCCTGCACGATTGAGGATGCGGCCGCCGAGGCCGCCGATCATGTTGCCGCGACGGCGACGCGACTCGCGGTTCGCGCAGCGTCCCTGCGCGTCGGGCTGGGTCGCCTGCGCCGCGGCCGGAGCAGCGGCAGGAAGCAGTGGCGCGCTGGTGAGCAGAACGGCGCAAATCGCCAAAAACGCACGTGACATCAAGCCGATACTCCTTGCCGTGTCGCCGGCAAGACTAGGTCCCGGCCGCAGCCGGGTCAATCGGCGGCGTGGCCGCCGACGCGGCACCGTCGCCGAGACAAGGGCGAGAGCGCGTGACGCGGGCGCGCCGACCCGCGACTCAGTCGGTTGGGGCTCCGTAGGCCAGCCGGACGGACTCTATGTCGCCCTCGGACAATCGCCCGCTTTCGCGCATGCGATCGGCGTTGCAATAGTTCATGATCGAAAGCGGGTCCCAAGGGGTCAGAATCTCGTCCCCGTTGCTGCCCTGCCGGCGGGCAGTGCAGGTACGGGGCGTGTCGTGTCGATTGTGTTCGTGCGCGAAGCCGAGGGCGTGGCCGAATTCGTGCACCGCGTTCGCCCGCAGGCAGCTCTCGCGCAGCGCTTCGGTCGCGGCGCACCATCTGTTCCACCTCGCAAAAGTGTAAGTGAGGCGAACCCCGTTTCTCACACCGGAGAGGACGTTGCCCAGCCCGGCGGTCACCGCTCCGCCCTTGTTCCTCAGCCGAGCGCGAATGCCCGTGGAGTCGCGCGTCCGTGCGGGGCATTGCTCCCAACCGGTGAAATCGATTCGCGAATTTGCATCCCAGGAGCGTTCAACCGCATCCTGTACCCATCGCCGCTCGGTCGCCTGTGCCGGCGGAGTGGTCTCCCAGCACACGGGTATCACCGGGTCGCGCCACGCATTGGCGCTCCTCCACCATCCGCCCTTGGAACCCAGTCGCTTCATCCCAGCCGCGTGAAATGCCGCGTCGGGGGTGGGGACCGGGCCAGCCAGGGACGAATCCCGCTCGTCCGCAGCGCAGCCTCCGCCAATGGCGAGGAGGAGCAGTGTCCCGGAGGGGCCCGGCCTCATCGTCATGAGCTTTCACTCCCGCCATACCGATGCGCGAACGCCACGGCGATGAAGGGCCGAAGCCTCGGTAGAGTCAACCGTCGCCCCGACCGGCCGAACCAAAGGCTTCATTGATCCCCCGGCTGGGCGCGCCCATATAGCATATAGCAATCGAAGCGGCTCCCTTGCCGCCAGTCGGAGCATTCATGACCCAGACCTTCCCGGTCCTTCCCCTTCGCGACATCGTCGTCTTTCCCCAGATGATCGTGCCTTTGTTCGTCGGGCGCGACAAATCGGTCGCGGCGCTGGCCACGGCGATGGCCGCCGACAAGCAGATCTTCCTCGTCTCCCAGCTCGACCCGGCCGAGGACGATCCCGACCGCGAGGCGCTCTACGATCTCGGCGTCGTCGCCACCGTGCTGCAACTGCTCAAGCTCCCCGACGGCACCGTACGCGTCCTCGTCGAGGGCCAGCGCCGCGCCACTTTGGCCGCGATGCGCGAGGAAGGCGGGCACCTGATCGCCGACGTCGACGACATCGAGATCGCCGAGCCCGAGGGCGCGGAGGTCTCGGCGCTGATGCGTTCGGTGGTCGAGCAGTTCGAGAATTATTCGAAGCTCAACAAGCGCCTTCCGGCCGAGACGGCGGTCCAGCTCGGCCAGATCGAGGAATCCTCGAAGCTCGCCGACGCGGTCGCCGCCAACATCAACATCAAGGTCTCCGACAAGCAGGCCCTGCTCGCCGAGCTCGATCCGGTGAAGCGGCTGGAGATGGTGTTCGCCTTCATGGAGGGCGAGCTTGGCGTGCTCCAGGTCGAGAAGAAGATCCGCTCGCGGGTCAAGCGCCAGATGGAGAAGACCCAGCGCGAATATTATCTCAACGAGCAGTTGAAGGCGATCCAGCGCGAGCTCGGCAATGAGGGCGACGAGACCGAGGGGGACGAGCTCGCCGAGCTCGCCAAGAAGATCGAGCGCACCAAGCTGTCGAAGGAGGCACGATCGAAGGCGCAGGGCGAGCTCAAGAAGCTTCGCGCGATGGCGCCGATGTCGGCTGAAGCGACCGTCAGCCGCAACTATCTCGACGTGCTGCTCGGGCTCCCCTGGGGCAAGAAGTCCAAGGTCAGGAAGGACATCGCCGAAGCCCAGGCGATCCTCGACGAGGACCATTACGGCCTCGAGAAGGTGAAGGAGAGGATCGTCGAATATCTCGCGGTCCAGGCCCGTACAAACCGGCTGAAAGGGCCGATCCTGTGCCTCGTCGGCCCCCCCGGCGTCGGCAAGACCTCATTGGGCCGCAGCATCGCGCGCGCGACCGGCCGCGAGTTCGTCCGCCAGTCCTTGGGCGGCGTCCGCGACGAGGCCGAGATCCGCGGCCACCGGCGCACCTATATCGGCTCGCTGCCCGGCAAGATCGTCGCCAACCTGAAGAAAGCGGGGACGTCCAATCCCCTGTTCCTGCTCGACGAGATCGACAAGCTCGGCCAGGACTTTCGCGGCGATCCCGCCTCGGCGCTGCTCGAGGTGCTCGATCCGGAGCAGAACAGCCGCTTCCAGGACCATTATCTCGAGATCGACTACGATCTGTCCGACATCATGTTCGTCACCACCGCGAACACGATGGACATGCCCCAGCCCCTGCTCGACCGGATGGAGATCATCCGGCTCGAAGGCTATACCGAGGACGAGAAGGTCGAGATCGCCCGCCGCCATCTGATCCCGAAGCAGATCGAGGCGCACGGCCTGAAAGAAGGCGAGCTGGTGTTCGCGGAGCCGGGCGTGCGCACCCTGATCCGCCATTACACCCGCGAGGCGGGCGTTCGTACGCTCGAGCGCGAGATCGCCAAGGTTTCGCGCAAGGTGCTTCGGCGGATCCTCGAGGGCAAGACCGAGAGGGTCGAGCTCATTGCCGAGAACGTCGCCGAATTCGCCGGCACCCGCCGCTTCCGCCACGGCATCGGCGAGGAGGAAGACCAGATCGGCGCCGTCACCGGCCTGGCTTGGACCGAGGTCGGCGGCGAATTGCTGACCATCGAGGCGGTCACCGTCCCCGGCAAGGGCCAGATCAAGACCACCGGCAAGCTTGGCGACGTCATGCAGGAGTCGATCCAGGCCGCTTTCTCGTTCGTCCGGGCGCGCGCCCCCAGCTACGGCATCAAGCCGAGCCTGTTCGGCCGCAAGGACATCCACGTCCATTTGCCCGAAGGCGCGGTGCCCAAGGACGGGCCGTCGGCGGGCATCGGCATGGTCACCGCGATCATCTCGACCCTGACCGGCATCCCGGTCCGCCGCGACGTCGCGATGACCGGCGAGGTGACTCTGAGGGGCCGGGTGCTGCCGATCGGCGGGCTCAAGGAGAAACTGCTCGCGGCTTTGCGCGGCGGCATCACCAAGGTGCTGATCCCGGCCGAGAACGAGAAGGACCTCGCCGAGATCCCGGCGGTGATCAAGGAAGGGCTGGACATCCATATCGTCGCCCATGTCGACGAGGTGCTGGCGCAGGCGCTGGCGACTCCGATCGTGCCGATCGAATGGACCGAGGCCGACGATCTCGCGGCGCTGCCGCCGTCCGAGATCGGCGGCGGGAGCGACGACGCGGCAGGCGTTTCAGTCCGTCATTGAAACCGATCGCCCGTTCGGGCGTCATATTGCACAAAAGCGGCGCGTTCCGGGAGAATCGCGCCTCTTTCCTTTTGACTCCTGTCCGCGTGCTGGCATTTAATCGCCGCTTCGTGGGTCAGGCCTCCACGAGTCTCCAAAAGGGGTTCGAGACAGATGAACAAGCAGGATCTCATCGTGCAGGTCGCCGACGCGACCGGGCTCGGCCGGGGCGATGCGTCGCGCGCGGTCGAATCGGTGTTCGACACGATCAGCAATGCGCTGAAGCGCGGCGACGAGGTCCGGCTGGTCGGCTTCGGCACCTTCTCCTGCTCGCGCCGCAAGGCCTCGACGGGCCGCAACCCGCGCACCGGCGAGCCGATGCAGATCAAGGAATCGACCCAGCCCAAGTTCAAGGCCGGCAAGGGGCTGAAGGATTCGGTCAACGGCTGAGCGGGGACAGACTGGGGACAGTCACTTTCCGCACCGGATGGGGACAGTCACTTTCACCCGCCGGCGTCCGAAGGGTCGCACGACGGT
>Ga0190270_10001719_pt1 | contig 10334 bp, 12 predicted proteins | sample Popmic320T_FD_133748 | JGI IMG/M metagenome (GOLD analysis project Ga0190270, IMG submission 133748) | Populus adjacent soil microbial communities from riparian zone of Weber River, Utah, USA - 320 T | ecosystem: Environmental > Terrestrial > Soil > Riparian zone | place: USA: Utah | collected... | reverse complement strand
GATGCCGTTCGCGTCGATGTCGAAGCTGACCTCGATCTGCGGCAGGCCGCGCGGCGCCGGCGGGATCCCGACCAGGTTGAATCGCCCGAGCGACTTCACGCCCGGCGACATCACGGTCTCGCCCTCGCCCTGCAGGACGTTGATCTCGACCTGCGTCTGGCCGTCGGCCGCGGTCGTGAACGTCTCGGTCTTCTTGTAGGGGATCGTCGTGTTGCGCTCGACCATCCGCTGGACGATGCCACCGAGCGTCTCGACCCCGAGGGACAGCGGGGTGACGTCGAGGAGCAGGATGTCCTTCACGTCGCCCTTCAGCACACCGGCCTGGATGGCGGCGCCGACGGCGACGACCTCGTCGGGGTTCACGCCCTTGTGCGGCTCCTTGCCGCCCGTGAGCTTGCGCACGAGGTCCTGGATCATCGGCATCCGCGTGGAACCGCCCACCAGGATGATGTGGTCGATCTCGCCGGCGTCCTTGCCCCAGTCCTTCACCGCGAGCTCGAAGGGGACGCGGCAGCGCTCCACGAGGTCCTCGGTCATGCGCTCGAACTCGGCCCGCGTGAGCTTCACGTCCAGGTGCAGCGGGCCGTCCGCCGTCGCCGTGATGAACGGCAGGTTGATCGTGGTCTCGGTGACCTGGCTCAGCTCGATCTTCGCCTTCTCGGCGGCCTCCTTCAGACGCTGGACGGCCATCTTGTCGGCGGACAGGTCGACGCCGTGGTTGTCCTTGAACGTCTTCACGAGCCAGTCGATGACCCGCTGGTCCCAGTCGTCGCCGCCGAGCTGCGTGTCGCCGTGGGTGGCCTTCACCTCGAAGACGCCGTCGCCGATCTCGAGCAGCGAGACGTCGAAGGTCCCGCCGCCGAGGTCGAACACGAGGACGGTCTGGTCGGACCCACCCTTGTCGAGCCCGTACGCGAGCGCCGCCGCCGTCGGCTCGTTGATGATCCGCAACACCTCGAGCCCTGCGATCTGCCCGGCCTCCTTGGTGGCCTGCCGCTGGGCGTCGTCGAAGTACGCGGGCACCGTGATGACCGCCTGCGCGACCGTGTCGCCGAGGTAGGCCTCGGCGTCACGCTTCAGCTTCAACAGGATCTGGGCGCTCACCTCCTGCGGGGTCCACGCCTTGCCGTCGATCTCGACGGTCCAGCCCTTGTCGCCCATGTGGCGCTTCACCGACCGGACCGTCCGGTCCGGGTTGGTGATCGCCTGACGCTTGGCGACCTCGCCCACCAAGATCTCGCCGCTCTTGGAGTACCCCACCACCGAGGGGGTGGTGCGGGAGCCCTCGCTGTTGGGGATCACGGCGGGCTCGCCGGCCTCCAGGACCGCGACCACCGAGTTCGTGGTTCCCAGGTCGATGCCTACGGCTCGGGTCATGTGCTACGTCCTCCTCATCGGGGCCATCCGGCCCGGGGTATCGATGGGAACAGGGTAAGAGTTGAGTGTGCTATTGACAACTTCTCCTGCCATGGAGCGCTCAGGGTATCGCGGCGCGCCCTTCGGGCCGCGGATCGCCGTAGGCCGGGCGGGGAGCCCGATCGCCCGGAAGGTGCCACGACGGATCAAGCCGGACGGCCTTTCGGCCGAAAACGATCTAGTACCGACGGCTACGACCGGAAGGACGGATGGACCGGTGGGCGTTCTCGACGCACGCACGCAAGATCGGCTGACGGCCGGGGGGCACCCCACGGTCCGCCACGCCGTGGAGGCGATGCTCCTCGAGGAACGCACCCGCTGGGCCATGCAGGTCCACGACGGTCTGACCCAGTCGGTGACCTCCGCCGTCCTCGAGCTGCAGACCCTCCGTCACCGGATCGAGACCGACCCCACCGGTGCGGCCGCCTCGCTCCGCGAGGTCGAGGACGAGCTCCGCGAGGATCTGCGCCGGATCCGCGAGCTGCTGTTCGAGATGACGACCGCCGCGCCCGGGCAGGCGCAGCCGGCCCTCGTCGCGCTCGTGCGCGACGCGATGGACCGCTGGCACATGGAGGCGACGATCGAGGTCGCGGGCGACCTCGATGCGGACGAGGAGGTCCTGGAGGCCGCCTACGCGATCGTCGCGGAGGGGCTCGCCAACGCCGCGAAGCACTCGGGGGTCGCTGCCGCGGCCGTCCGGGTACGTGGCGGGGACGGCGAGCTCCGCGTCGAGATCGAAGACCGCGGCCGCGGCATCGCCGTGGTCGAAGACGAAGATCCTCATTTCGGCCTGAGGATCATGCGGACCCGAGCCGAGGACCTCGGCGGGACGTTGCAGGTGAGGTCGACCCCCGGACACGGCACCACCGTGATCGCCGTGCTCCCCGTCGGAGGACGAGGTGAACGATGAAGATCTTGATCGTGGATGACCACGCGCTCGTGCGTCGCGGTCTCAGCTACGTGGTGAAGGAGGGCTTCCCCGACGCCGACGTCGTGGAGGCCGAGGGATCGGCGGCCGCCCTGGAGGGGATGCGCGAGGGCGGGGTCGATCTGGCCCTCGTCGACGTGCGGATGCCCGACCTGGACGGGCTGGAGCTCCTCAAGGCGATCAAGACCGATTGGGCCGACGTCCCCGTGATCATGCTGTCGACCTACGAGAACGCGCCGTACGTGAAGCGCGCGCTCGCCGACGGCGCTTCGGGCTACCTGCTGAAGGACGCGACGCCCGAAGATCTGGCGCAGGCGATCAAGGTCGCCATGTCGGGCAGCGGCAACGTGCTCAGTCCGCGCGTCATCCAGAACCTATTCGAGGATCAGGAGACGTCCAACGCCGCCAACGGCGCGAACGGGAGCCGGCGCAACGAGTACAGCCTCACGCAGCGCGAACACGACATCCTGGCGCTTCTCGCGGAGGGCCGTTCGAACCGCGACATCGCGGGGGCCCTGTTCCTGTCGGAGAAGACCGTCAAGGCCCACCTCGCGGCGATCTTCCGCAAGCTCGGCGTCACGAACCGGACGCAGGCCGCGATGATGGCCGTGCAGATGGGCGTCGGCCCGATCCCGGGCGCGCTCGTCACCGACTGAGCGGCGGGCGGCTCAAGCGAAGTCGCGGTAGAAACGGCTGGGCGTCGGGCCGCGCTGGCCTTGGTACTTGTTGCCGGCCGCGCCGTAGGGCGTCTCCGCGGGCGAGGTCAGGCGGAAGAAGGAGATCTGCCCGATCTTCATGCCCGGATACAGCGTGATCGGCAGGTTCGCCACGTTGCTGAGCTCGAGCGTGAGGTAGCCGTCCCATCCGGGGTCGACGTAGCCGGCCGTCGAGTGGATCAACAGGCCGAGGCGCCCCAGCGAGGACTTGCCCTCCAGGCGGGCGACGAGGTCGTCGGGGAGCCCGACGCGTTCGAGCGTCGAACCGAGCACGAACTCCCCCGGGTGCAGGATGAACGGCTCATCGGGCTTCATCTCGACGAGCTCGGTCAGGTCCGGCTGCTCCTCGTGGACGTCGATGAACGGGTAGCGGTTGTTCGCGAAGACGCGGAACTGGCTGTCGACGTGCAGGTCGACCGACGAGGGCTGGACGCACACCGGGTCGAACGGCTCGATGACGACGCGACCGGCCTCGATCTGGGCTCGGATATCGCGGTCGGACAGGATCATGGCGCGCCGATGCTACCCGCTCGCCGCCCGCGTCGAGACCTCGACCCAGCGGGCGAGCGTCCGCAGGGCGTCGCCGTCGTCGATCGACCGCGCCGCCGTGGCCATCCCCTCGCGCAGGTCGGCCGCGAAGCCAGCCACCTCCAGGGCGGCGCCGGCGTTCAGCAGGACGACGTCGCGGCGCGGACCTGGCTCTCCCTCGAGGATCGCGCGCGCGATCGCCGCCGACGCCTCGGCGTCACCGCCCGCGAGGTCCTCGGCCTTGGCCCGCGGCAGCCCGACGGCGTCGGGGTCCAGGTGCGTCTCGCGGACCGATCCGTTCTTGACGTCGTAGACCGCGCTGATCCCCGTCGTCGTCAGCTCGTCGATGCCGTCTTCACCCCGGAACAGCTTCGCGCGCACGCCGCGGCGGGCGAGCACCTCGGCCATCAGGGGCAGCATGCGTTCGTCCGAGACCCCCACCACCTGCGCGTACGGGCGAGCGGGGTTCGACAGCGGCCCGATGAAGTTGAAGGCGGTGGGGACCCGCAGCTCGCGGCGGACCGGGGTCGCGTGGCCCATGGCAGGGTGGAACCGCGGGGCGAACATGAACGCGACCCCGACCTCGCGGAGGCAGCGCTCGACGCCGCGCGCGTCGAGGTCGATCGCCACGCCGAGCGCCTCCAGCAGATCGGCCGACCCGCAGTGGCTCGACGCGGCGCGGTTCCCGTGTTTGGCCACCGGCACGCCCGCGCCGGCGACCACGATCGCCGCGACCGTGGAGATGTTGAACGTGCCGCTGCGGTCACCGCCCGTGCCGCAGGTGTCGATCACCGGCTCGGGCGCGACGACGGGGCTCGCGAACTCGAGCATCGTGCGCGCCATCCCCTCGACCTCGTCGACGGTCTCGCCCTTCGTGCGCAGGGCCATCAGGAAGCCGCCGATCTGGCCCTGCGTCGCCCCCCCGTCCATGATCGAGCGCATCGCCGTCGCGCTCTCGTCGGCGGACAGCGCCTCGCGGGCGGCCAACCGGGTCAGCAGGTCGGGCCAGGGGTCGGGCTGGGTCATGGGCTCGGCAGGCTAGCAGCGGCCGCCGTGCGGCTGCCGGGCACGCTCGCTAAACTGGATGCCCTCGCGGGTGTGGTTCAATGGCAGAACGCAAGCTTCCCAAGCTTGAAACGGGGGTTCGATTCCCCTCACCCGCTCTCGGAGGCGCCGCCGCAGGCGGCGCTCCTTGTCATCTGAGCCCACATCGATCTCCTTGCGGCGCGTCCTCATCCTCGGCAACGGCGGCAGCGGGAAGTCGCGGCTGGCCGAGCGACTCGGTCCCGCGCTGGGGGCCCCGGTCCACCAGGTCGACGCCGCTGCGGTCGACGACGCGTGGCGCCCGATCCCCGTCGACCGGCGGCGGGCGACCGAGGCCGCGTGGGCCGACGCCGACGCGTGGATCATCGAGGGGAACGGCCTCGTGACGCTGCCCGTGCGGACGCGTCGCGCCGACACGATCGTCGTGCTCGACGTCGCGACCGCCCGGTGCGTGGCCCGGGTCGTGGTCCGCCGGCTCCGACGACGCGGTCCCGCCCGACCCCACGTCCCGGGCGCCGAGCGGCTCCGCGCCCGGTACCTCCTGCACGTGGCCCGGTTCCGCCGCCGCGTCCTGCCGGATCTGCTGGCGGCCGCGCGGGCCGCGGACGCCGACGTGATCGTCCTGCGGACTCAGGACGAGGTCGACCGCTTCCTGGCCCGCGCGAGGTAACGCGGCGCGGTCGGGCAGAGGTCCCGCAGCGGGCACACGTGGCACCGCGGGACGGGCGCCTTGCAGATCTCGCGGCCCAGTCGGATGAGCCCCACGTGCAAGGGCGTCCGCAGACCGTCGGGGACGAGGTCGTGCAGCAGCAGGTCCGCACGTTCGGCCGAGGCCGTCGTGGGGACCATGCCGAGGCGGCGCGTGGTCCGGTGCACGTGCGTGTCGACGGGGATCGCGTCGCGACCGAGGGCGAAGCTGAGGACGACCGCCGCCGTCTTGGGGCCGATGCCCGGCAGCGACGTGAGGTAGGCGCGCGCGTCCGCGTCCGTCATGTCGCGCAGCCGGTCGAGCGCGTACGCGCCCTCGCGGTCGCGGACCTCGCGCAGGATCGCCTGGATGCGCGGCGCCTTCGTGTTGGCGAGCCCGCCCGATCGGATCGCGTCGGCGACGGCGGGCGCCGGCGCCGCCACCAGGTCCTCCCAGGTCGGGAACGCCGCCCGCAGGTCGGCGAACGCGCGCTCGGCGTTCAGGTCGCTGGTGTGCTGGGACAGCACGGTGAGCACCAGCTCGTCGAGCGGGTCGACCGCACGGGGCGGGGCCAGCGGGCCGAACCGCTTCGCGAGCCGATCGTGGATCGCGCGGACCCGCCGGCGCGTGGCGTTCGGCAGGCCGGGCGACGCGCTCACTCGGTGGGCTGTCGCGCGGCGTTCCGGAACTGCGTGAGGGAGGGCTCGAAGTGCAGCATGACCTTGCCCGTGGGTCCGTTCCGGTGCTTGGCGATGATGATCTCGGCCTCCCGCTTGCGTTCCTGATCGCCGTCGTCGCGGTGGATGAACATGACCACGTCGGAGTCCTGCTCGATCGCGCCGGACTCGCGCAGGTCCGACAGCTGCGGGCGCTTGTCGGCGCGCGCCTCCGGGTTGCGGTTCAGCTGGGAGAGCGCCACCACCGGGATCGACAGCTCCTTGGCCAGGAGCTTCAGCGAACGGGAGATCTCGGCGACCTCCTGCTGGCGGTTGTCGGGGCGGCGGGCGCCGGGGGCGGTCATGAGCTGCAGGTAGTCGACGATGATCATCGACAGGCCGGCGCGGCTGCTCCGCATCCGCCGCGCCTTCGCCCGGATGTCGACGATGTTCACGTTCCCGGCGTCGACGATGTGCAGCGGCGCGTCGTGCAGGACCTCACCGGCCTGGACGACGCGGGTCCAGTCCTCGGGCCCGACGCGTTTGTTGCGGATGCGGTCCCACGGCACGTGCGCCTCGGCGCAGAGCAGCCGCATGCCGATCTCGGTGCGGGACATCTCGAGGGAGAAGACGGCGACCGGCTGACCGCCCACCGCGACGTTACGAGCGACGTTCATCGCCAGCGAGGACTTCCCGACGCCGGGCCGGGCGGCGATGACGACCAGGTTGCCCTCCTGCAGCCCCGACGTGAGGGTGTCGAGATCGGTGAAGCCCGTGGGGATCCCCGTGTAGGCCGACTCGCGGTTCTGGATGCTCTCGAGGTCGATCATCGCCTGGTTCACCAGGTCGCCGATGACCGCGGTCTCTTCCCTGTCCTCACGCCGCGCCACGTCGTAGATGCGCTGTTCGGCGCCGTCGGCGATCGTGTCGGCGTCGTCGGCGCCGACGTACGCCGTGTCGATGATGTCCGCGGCCGCACCGATGAGACGACGTCGCAACGCCGCGTCGGACACGATGCGCGCGTAGTGCACGGCGCCCGCCGCCGTGGGGACCTGCTCCACGAGATCGCGGAGGTAGAGCGCGCCGCCGACCTGATCGAGGATGCCCTGGCGTCGCAGCGCCTCGACGGCCGTGATCGTGTCGATGGGCTCGCCGTGCGCGAACAGATCGCGGAGGGCCGCGTAGATCCGGCCGTGCGCCGACCGGTAGAAGTCGTCGGCCTCGAGGATCTCGACGACGTCGGCCATGGCGTCGGTCGAGAGCATCATCGCGCCGAGCACGGACTGCTCAGCGTCGAGGTTCTGGGGCGGCACGCGGTGCCCGCCGGGAAGGTGGACGACGTCTTCAGCCGCGCGTGCCACCCATGAACCTCCCTCTCGGCTGCGAACGCTGCGGTGGGACGCTACGCCCGTGGGTGACGGCGTGACAGTGGACAACCGATGTGGATTCCCCGATCGCAGGTGGGCGACGGAGATTCCTTGTCACTCCGGCTCTGAGCAGCGATCCCACCATGTGGATAGCCATGTGGACAAGTGTGGAGAGCGGCTCTGACACGACGGAGGGCGCCCCGGAGGGCGCCCTCGCCGATGTCCGTTGGGCCGCCGCGTCAGCCCTCGGCGACGACCTCCACGGTGATGACCGGTTCCACCTCGTGGAAGAGCTTCACCCGGACCTCGTGGGTGCCGACCGAGCGGATCGGCTCGTCGAGGTGGACGTCCTTCTTGTCCACCTGGACGCCCGTCTGGGCGACCACCGCCTCGGCGATGTCGGCGGCGGTGACCGAACCGAAGAGCTTCCCCTCATCGCCCGCGCGGGCCTCGACCCGCAGGGACCCGGCGCCGATCAGCTTCGAGGCGACGGCCTCGTATTCGCCCTTCTGCTTGCTGAGCTTGGCGTGGTGACCGCGCGTCAGCGTCTCGGCCTGCTTCAGGGCCCCCTTCTCCGCCTTGATGGCGAGGCCGCGAGGGATCAGGTAGTTGCGCGCGTAGCCGTCGGCCACCTCGGTGATGTCACCGGGGTTCCCGAGATCGTCGACGGGCTTCTGGAGGATGATCTTCATCGCGCGCTGAAGGGGAGCAGGGCCATCTCGCGGGCGTTCTTGACCGCGGAGGCGACGTCACGCTGATGCTGGACGCAGTTGCCCGTGACCCGACGGGCGCGGATCTTGCCCCGCTCGGATACGAACTTGCGCAGCATGATGACGTCCTTGTAGTCCACGTACTCGGTCCGTTCCTTGCAGAAGATGCAGAACTTGCGCTTGCCCTTCTTCTGCCAGGCCTTGTCGTCTTTTTCGCGCTTGCGGCGCGGTCCGGGCTTATTCGCCATCCAGCGGTGTCTCCTCGGTCGGGGACGACCCGGCGCCCACGGGCGCGACCGCCGCGCCCCAATCCCCGCCGCCGCCGGCGGAAGAGGAAGAGGCGGACGAGGACCGGCTGGTCTTCGTGATGCTGGCGGTGGCCCACTTCAGGCTGGGGCCGAGGTCGTCGGCTTCGATCTCGATGACGGTGCGCTTCTCGCCCTCCTGGTTCTCCCAGGAGCGCTGCTTGAGGCGCCCCGTGACCACGACGCGGGTGCCCCGCGTGAGGGTCTCGGCCGCGTTCTCCGCGAGGGCGCGCCAGCAGTTGACGGTGAAGAACGACGTCTCCCCGTCGGTCCAGTTGCCGGCCGCGTCACGGATCCGCGTGGAGTAGGCCACGCGGAAGTTGGCCACTGCCGCCCCGTTCGCCGTGTACCGCAGCTCGGGGTCGTCGGTCAGGTTGCCCACGATCGTGATCTGGTTGTCGCTCGCCATGAGCGGTGTCCCCCTTCGATGGGTGGTCGCGGCCGGGTTCAGGCGGTCGCGGGGGAAGGTTCGGGTCGGGTACGGGGTCGTGCGGGCTTCGGAGCCGGCGGCGCGAGGAGGATCTTGTGCCGGATGACCTCGTCGGCCAGCTTCAACACCCGTTCGAGCTCGGGTTGGACCGAGGGCTCCGCGGAGAACCGCGCCACCACGTAGTACCCCTCGTTGCGGCGGTCGATCTCGTACGCGAAGCGCTTGCGTCCCCACCGATCGAGCGAGCCCATGGTGCCGCCCGCGGGCGTGATCACCTTGTCGATCCGCTCGATCGCCGTGCCCACCACGGCCTCATCGGCCTCGGCGGGCAGGATGAGCATGCATTCGTACTCCCTCATCGTTCACCTCCTCTGGTCTGGACGGCCCCCCATAAGGGGAGCAGGAAGAACTGAGGGCTGCCCAGCAGCATACGGGTTGGCGGCCGTCGGTCGCACCCGGCCGCCCGCCGCCGACCGGGGCGCGCCGATCACGCCGCCGAGCGTCGGGGTGAGGCCACCTCCTGATGCCGGTAGTACCCGTTCCGCAGGACGTACCGCACCGCGGCGGCGCCGGCGACCGGGCCGGGCACATCGAGGAGGGGCGGCGTGCCCGTGAGGGGGAAAAAGCGGCCGTCGAACGGCCCGCCGACCAGGATGCCGAATCGCTGATCGCCCAGCGTGAGGACCTGGGCCCAAGGGGTCGGGGTGCGTGCCATGCCGTTCGCCTCCTCCGGTGTCATGCCCGCAACCTACCCACCGCCTCTGACACGGTTCCCGCCCGGGATCCGGAGACCCGTGGGATCCCGTAGACTCGACGACGTCGGAGCCAGCCGTGCACTCCCCGGGAGGTGCGAGCCACATGACCACGACGATCAACGACCTGCGTGCCTGGAAGGCCGACGGTCGGCGGTGGGTGATGCTCACCGCGTACGACTTCCCCACCGCCCAGATCCTCGACGCCGCCGGCGTGCCCGTCCTGCTCGTCGGCGACTCGCTCGGCCGCAACGTCCTGGGGTACCCGAACGAGCTCCCCGTGACGATGGAGGAGATGCTCCACCACACGCGTGCGGTCGCCCGCGGCGCCGGTGACGCGCTGGTCGTGGGCGACATGCCGTTCATGTCGTTCCAGGCCTCACCCGAGGAAGGCGTCCGCAACGCCGGCCGCCTCGTGAAGGACGGCGGCGCGCACGCCGTGAAGATCGAGGGACCACAGCTCGACCTGATCCACCGGCTCGTCGACATCGGCATCCCCGTGATGGCGCACGTGGGGCTCACCCCCCAGTCGGTGCACGGGATGGGCGGCTACCGGGTCCAGGGTCGCGGGGAGGAGGCGGCCCGCAAGCTCCTCGACCAGGCCGTGAACCTCGAGAAGGCGGGCGCGTTCTCGCTGGTGATCGAAGGGGTGCCGGCGCCGGTCGGCGCCCAGATCACCGGCCAGCTCCAGATCCCGACGATCGGGATCGGCGCCGGCCCGGGCACGGACGCGCAGGTCCTGGTCATCAATGACCTGCTGGGACTCAACGAGCGGGTCCCGAAGTTCGCCGCCG